>WNGJ01000269.1_pt1 | contig 57591 bp, 42 predicted proteins | sample 5400611 | NCBI WGS metagenome assembly WNGJ01 (sample SAMN13153375, study PRJNA577476) | soil metagenome | isolation source: 40 cm soil or saprolite under Garry oak tree replicate 1 | place: USA:California | collected 2016-06-15 | reverse complement strand
TCATCCCACCAGCTCCAGCACCCCGAACCGCTCCGGATCCTGCCGGTCTCCACGCAGCCACACCCAGCCGTTGCCGCCGCTCCACACGAGCTGCCCCGCCCGGCGGACCCGGCCGGGAAGCATCTCGTTGATGACGAGGTCGAACCCGACGCGCCCGCCGACGTGCGCGCGATGCCATTCCGGCCACGCGACGGCGAGCGTGACGCGATAGCCCTCGCGCGTCCGGCGCCACGCGCCCCGGATGGCGTCGGGCATCCCGGGCGCCTCCCCCGCCCCGCGAGCGCGCAGCCGCGCGCCATCCCTCCCTTCGGGGACCACGAGGAACCCGGTGACATCGCCGCCCTCGGGGTCCCGCAGGTAGAGTTGCAGACCGTCCGAGTGCACGTCGTCGGGGTCGTTATCGAGCCGCAGGGGTGGCGCGTCGGGCGGACGGAAGCACACATCGGGCTTCGTCACCTCCACGGCGAGGTAGAGCGCGTCGTCGTCCCACGCGGCGAACGTGGCGGCAGAGAAGTCCTCCGGCCCGGAGTACGGCTCCTCACTGCGGCGGTATTGGTCCTCGAGGTCGAGGCGGAGCGGCTCGCTCGTGTCGAACCCGGTGACCGAGCCGTCGAGTGGCGGCGGCTCGCTCACGCGCAGCGCCGCGCCGACTGCCCGAGTCGGCCGGTCGAGCTCGAGCAGCGGCGCGAGCGGCGGCTCGGGCTCCCGCGGGCCGCCGAGTCGCACCCGTCCGGAGCCAGTGTCGATCTCCCAGCCGCCCGGCGTGGCGGCGTGCCGGTGCGTCCCATCGCCGGTCTCGACCTCGATCACGCCGCCTTGCGTCCGCACGGCGCGCACGACGGAGCCCTCGCCGACCGGCTCGAGCACGGTCACAAACCGCGCGCTCCGCCCGCGGGCGCGAGCCAGGTAGAACATCGTCCGCGTCCCGCTCCCCGGTAAGCCGGGACCCTCCGCCCGGACCAGCTCGCCGTCGAACAGGAGGAACACCTTGAGCACACGGGAGCCCTCCGCCAGCTCGAGGACGACCGACCCCGAGCTCGCCGGAACGAAGCGCTCCACTCGGGAGACGAACTCGTCCGCGAGCTCACCCGACGTCCACGTCCCCCGTCCCCCGTCCCCCGTCCCCCGAAAATGCCACGGCAGCTCGATGAGGTGGTCTCCGCGGCTCGCGAGCTCGACCACGTCGAGCACGTAGGCCCGACCCGATACGACCGTGCGGGTCACGTCGCCGTAGTGGCCGCGCGTCCAGGCCCACTCGCCCCCCCCGCCTCCCCCACCCCCGTCGTCGAACATCTCGCAGGTCGCATCGCCGACCGGTTGGGAGACCCCGTCGAGCCGGGGAGCGTTGTGCGCCAGCGTGGACCGGTACCAGAAGAGGTCGCGCACGACGTAGGCGCCCGTGCCCGGATCGGGCAACCAGTGGACGCCGTCGGCGTGGAGCGTGAGGTGCAGGCGATCGGGGTGCCCGTGCCCGCCGCCCCACTGGCCGCACTCGACGCTCACGTAGCGATCGCCCCTCCGCAGCACGGCGAGCCCCTGCGATTCGAGGAGCACGCTGGCGGGAGACCAGCGGGGAGCGTCCACGGGCAGCTCGGGCGCCATGAAGAGGAGGGCCCACCACGAGAGGCGGCTCCGGGAGAGGGGAGAGGGGAGAGGTTCGATTGGTGCATCATGTACATACGATTCGAATAGCTCCCGCTTGGGTGCAGGCGCCGCGTACAGAGCGGCGAGCCAGCTCTCGAGCTCCCCTCTCCCCTCTCCCTCCTCCCCTCTCCCAAGTGCAGCCAGCCCGATTTCCCACAACTCGACATACATCGGCTGCGCGAGCGAGACCCCGAAGCGTGAATCCTTGCGAGCCGGGAACGAGAAATCCGGCAGCGCCGTGCGCGCCGGAGCCAGCAGCGCCGCTCGGACGCGCCGGGCGAGCTGCGGCTCCGCGCACAGCTCCACGCCCGCCTCCCCCGCCCACGCCGCCCCCGTGAGCAGGCCGCGCAGCGCAAACAGGTGGTAGTTCTCCCCCTCGTACCACATGCCGTCCCGCCCGAAGCCGCGGAGCAGGTGCGCGAGCAGGCCGGTGGGGCTCTCGATGGCGCGGCGCGCGAGGTCCTCGTCCTCGAACCACGCGGCGATCGCGGTGAGCGCGGCGTCGTTCCACGTCTGCCGGTTCGAGAACCCTTCGTCGAACTCGCCGATCAGGTTGGCGGCCTCGTCGGCCACCTGGGCTACGCCCCGTTCCGTGGCGTCGTCCAGCCGCCCCGACTCGCGCAACAGCACCGCGGCGGCGAGGTAGCTGCACACCCAGAGGGACTCGAGGTAGGTGGAGAAGAACAGCCGACTGGGACCGAGCACGTTGTCGCGGTTGGGGTAGCGCATATAGGTCCGCGCGTAAGCGCGGAGTATCTCCACGGCCCGCGCACCCGCGGCCTCGTTCCCGTCGAGGGCCGCGAGCGCGGCGAGGTGCGCCGCGCGCTCGGCAAGCCAGAGATGCTGGTAGCGCGCCCAGTTGCGGTCGTGGCGCTCGCCGGTGAACGTCCGGCCGCAGCGGGCGCAGCGGTGGGCGTGCGGGCTCCAGGGATCGAAGACCAGCGGCGCTCCGTCGTCGGGGCACACCCCCCCGTCGGTCGAGAGCAGGGCCTTCTCCTCGGGGACGTGGGGCATGCGCGCGAGCACCGGGGCGGCGCGCTCGGTGAGATGCGCGAGCAGCGCGCGGAGGTCGGTCGAGCGGCCGATCTCCTTGCGCCGCGCCGCCAGCCGTTCGGCCGTCACCATGCGCGCACTCCCTCGCGCGCCCAGCGCACGGGCAGCACCGTGGCACCCGCCGTGCGGGCGGCGGCCGTCGCGGGCGCGGGATCGTCCCCCGTCACGAAGAACATCGACCCTCCCGCGCCGGCGCCTGCCGCCTTGCCGCCGAGCGCGCCGGCGTCGGCCACGGCGCGGGCGAGCCGTGCCATCTCGGGCGTGCACATTCCCTCGTCGAGCGCCTGCTGGTGGCGCCAGTTCTCGCCGAGCAGCGCCGCGACACGCGCCAGATCGGCCGCCCGCAGCGCTTCCGCCATCGCCGCCGCCACGTCTCTGAGGGCGCGCAGCGCGCCCGTGACGGCGCCGTCGCCCCGCTCGTAGGCGCTCATGACGCGCGCGATCGTCTCACTGGAAAAGCGCGAGCGGCCGGTGTAGCAGAGCACCGTCTGCCGCTCCAGCGCCGTCGCGAACGCCGGGTCGAGCGTGATCGGCTCGACGCCCACGTCGGGATCGCGAAAGCTGAGCCGATGGAAGCCGCCCAGGGCGGCGGCGAACTGATCCTGCCTGCCGCCCGGCATCTTGGCTTCCACCGCCTCGAGGTACCAGCCCTGCTCCGCGATCTCGCGCTCCGCGAGCCGCTCGCCCCGCGCCAGCGTCAGCGCTGCGACGAGCGCCACGTCCATCGCGCCGGAGGTGCCGAGCCCGGACCCGCGCGGCGCGTCGCAGCGCGTGGCCAGCGTGCAGGTCGCCTGCACCGGCAACATCCGCAACGCCGCCTTCAGGAGGTCGAGCCGCCCGTCGAGCACCAGGCCGCCGGAATTGGCGCACTCGAGCGCTTCGCCCAGGTCTTCCGCCACGAGCCTGATGCGGGGACCGCCGAGCTTCAGCTCGACCCGCGCCGAGAACCCGATCGCCGCGTTCACGACCACGCCGCCCTCGCGCGCCGAGAACGGCGGCACGTCGGTCCAGCCGCCCGCGAAGTCGAGCCGCGCCGGCGCGACCGCGTGAAACTCGCTGGGCAGGTCCCGCCGTCTCACGGCGCGACCTGCCATTGGGCCACCGTGGGCAGCTCTCCCCGCATATCCATCCGCACGCCCTGCACCCGGCGGTTCATCCCCGTCGCGCCGCGGGACTGATAAAGGAACGCCGCGGGCAACGCATCGTGGAAGACGCGCTGAGCCCCCGTGGCATCGTCCGGCACGGCGACGCCCGCCAGATCGGCCAACGTCGTAAGGTATCCCAGCCCCGGGTCGCCCTGCGTGCCGACCACCGCGGCCGTGAAGTCGTGCCTCCGCGGATTCACCCGGTCGAGAAACGCCGTGAGCTCGAGCTGTCGAATGGAGACGTCGAACCCGACCGACGCCAGCCGCGCCTGGATCATCTGCTCGAGCGGTGCCTCCCCGCTTCCGACCGTGAGCAGCTCGAACGAGAGCCGCCGTCCGCCGAGGAGCCGCCGCGCCGAGTCGGGATTGGTGGGCAAGGGCCGCAGGGGGACGTAGCCAGGTACGTGGGGCGGCACGGGCCCGTCGGCGACGGCGCCGAACCCGTACAGGTACCCGTCGACGATCTCCTGGCGGTCAAGCGCGAGCGCGACGGCGCGTCGCACCATCAGGTCGTCGAACGGCGGCTGCCGCGTGTTGAACACGATGCCGACCGGAAAGATCTCGGCGTAGTCGAGCACCGCGAGCGCGGGGTTCTTGCGCACGAACGCCGCATGGGCAGGCTGGATGCCCGCGAAGTCGATCTCTCCCGACGTGAGCGCGGCGAGCTTCGTGGTCGGCTCGTCCACCACGACCACGATGAAGCGGTCGAGCCGTGGGGGGCCGCCGAGCGCCGCCGGGAAGCCGGAATCGGCGGCGAACACCCAGCGGCGATGGGACTCGTGCGCCACGAACCGGAAGGGGCCGTTTCCCACCGGTCGTTCGTTCCAGGCCGCGCGCCGCAGCTCACCGTGCGGGACGGTGTCGAGCAGGTGGGCCGGCAGCACGGCCAGGTCCGTGAACACGTCGGGGAGCGCGCGTTGCGGGCGACTGAATCGCAGGATCACGGTCGAATCGTTGGGATCGTCCACGAAGGCGAGCGCGGCGAGGTCGTTGAGCCGCGGGTATCCCGTCGCAGGATCGCGCGCCGTGTTGATGGTCCACGCCACGTCGCGGGCCGTCGTGGCCACCCCGTCATGCCAGCGCACCCCGGGCGCGAGCCGGAACGTCAGCGTCTTCTTGTCAGCGGACCACCACCACGCGCGGGCGAGGTAGGGCTGCGGGTTCAGCGCCGAGTCGTACCGCGCGAGCGTGGTGAGGAGCACGTAGCGCTGCACCTGCTTGGCGAGCGGATGGACGGCGAGCAAAGGATTGATGGTTTGGAGCTCGGCGCCGGAGGCGTAGATGACGGTGCGCCCCCGGCGCGCGGAGCCCGACCCGCACGCCCCTCCCGCTAAGGCGGCCCCCGCGAGCGTCACCCACGCCGTCCGTCGCAGCACGCCCGCATTCTAGCGGCTCCCCCCGGCGTCCGCGAGATTCCGCACATGGTTGCAACGGTGGCGCGTCGCACCCTGGCCGGCCTCGCCGTCGTGGTGGGCGCGGTCACGCTCACGTTTTTCCTGGTGCGGCTCGCGCCGGGCGACCCCGTCGAGCGCCTGCTCGGGCCCCAGGCGACCGCCGCGCAGCTCGCCGCCCAGCGTCACGCGCTCGGGCTCGACCGGCCGCTCCCCGCCCAGTACGGGTCGTGGCTCGCACGGTTCGCGCGCGGCGACTGGGGTCGGAGCATCGCCACGGGGCGTCCCGTGCGCGCGTTGCTCGGCGAGGCCGTGCCCGCGACGGTCGAACTGGTCGGCCTCTCGTTGGTCCTGAGCTATCTCCTGGGGATCGCCGTCGGTGCGCTGCAGGTGACGGCGGGGCCGCGCGTCGACGCCGCGCTCTCCGTCACGACGGTCACCCTGTTCGCCCTGCCCGGCTACTGGCTGGGGCTCATGCTGGTGATGGCGTTTACATATTGGGCAGGCTGGCTCCCCGCGTTCGGCGCCGCAGGGCTGGACGCGGACGTGCTGACCGGCTGGAGTCGGCGAATCGACGAGCTGCGTCACCTCGCTCTCCCCCTCACCACGCTCACCCTCATCGGCGTCGGTGGTACCGCCCGCTTCGCGCGGGGCGCGATGCGCGACGTGCGGAGCCAGCCGTTCGTGCAAACCGCGCAGGCGAAAGGGCTGTCGCCGTGGCAAGTCACCCGCCGGCACGTGGCCCGAAACGCGCTGATCCCGGTGATCACCTTGCTCGGCCTGTCTCTGCCGGTGCTGTTCTCGGGTGCCGTCTTCGTCGAGGCCGTGTTCGCGTGGCCCGGCATGGGACGCCGGCTCGTCGAGGCGGTCCAGGCGCGCGACTACCCGGTGGTGATGGCCGCGACGACGGTGAGCGCGATCCTGGTCGTGCTCGGCAACCTGCTCGCCGATGCCGGCGTGGCGTGGATCGACCCACGCGTCCGGCACGCGACCCGGGAGGGGGGGCCGTGAAACGGCTGCTGCGGTCCCGGCGGGCGGCGTTCGGCGCGGCGGTGCTCGCGCTCGTCGCGCTTGGGGCCGCCCTCGCCCCGCTCGTGTCGAGCGGCGACCCCGCGGGGCAGCGCGACATCGTGGCCACGCGCTTTCTCCCGCCGCTCGCCACCGATGGGCGCGGCGCCTTCCACGCGCTCGGCACCGACCGCTTCGGCCGCGACGTGTGGACCCGGCTCGTGTACGGCGCGCGCGTGTCGTTGGGCGTGGGCGGGCTCGCCGTGCTGCTTTCGATCGCGATCGGCGTCGCCGTGGGCGCGGTGGCGGGCCACTGGGGCGGCCCCGTGCGCACGCTGCTGCTCGGCATCACGGACTTCGCGCTCGCGCTGCCGCGCGTGGTGCTCCTCCTGCTGCTCGCCGCACTGTGGCGGCCCAACGCGGCGCTCGTGATCGTCGTGCTCGGCGTCACGGGGTGGATGTCGGTCGCCCGCCTCGTGTACGGGGAGGTCCGCTCGCTCGGGGTCCGCCCGTTCGTCGAGGGCGCGCGGGCGCTCGGGGCGTCACGCAGTCGCGTGCTGGGGCGCCACATCCTGCCCAACGCGCTCACTCCGGTCATCGTCGCGGCGGCGCTCGGCGTCGGCAACGCGATCATGCTCGAGGCGGGCCTCTCGTTCCTCGGCCTCGGCGTGCAACCACCTACACCATCATGGGGCAACATGATCGCTTCAGGCCGGGACACGCTCGTCAACGCACCCTGGGTCGCCACGGCGCCGGGCGTCGCGCTCGTGCTGGTCGTGGTCGCATGCACGCTGCTGGGCGACGCGGTGCAGGACGCGCTCCAGCCAGTCAGGACCCGCCCATGACGCGCCGTCGTCTGGCCACGGCCTGCGCACTCACCGCCCTGCTCGCCCCGCTGGCGCGCTTCGCGCCGCGGGGCGCAGCCCGCGCCCAGGCGTACGATCTCGTGCTCGCGGGCGGACGCGTGCTCGACCCCCAGTCGGGACTCGACGCCCCGCGCAACGTCGGCGTCACGAGCGGCCGCATCGCCGCCGTCACGACTGAGCCGCTCGCCGCCCGCGAGACGCTCGACGTGCGCGGTCTCGTGGTCGCCCCCGGATTCATCGACCTCCACGCCCACGGCCAGGATTCCGAGAGCTACCGCTACTACGCGCACGACGGCGTCACCACGGCCCTAGAGCTCGAGATCGGGACCTACCCGGTGGCCCCCTGGTATGCGGCGCGCGAAGGCCGCGCCCTGATCAACTACGGCGTCACGGCCGGCCACCCGGGGGCGCGGCGCGCCCTCGTGCTGCATGACCAGTCGCTCACCGGCGCCGCCGCCGTGAGCGACACGACGCGCAGCTGGACGTACGGCACGCTCCCCCCGGCGGACCTGCCGCGGCTCGACACCTTGATCGAGGAGGGAATGGCCGATGGCGCGCTCGGCATCGGGCTCGGGATCGAATACACGCCGGGCGCGAGCCGGGAGGAGATCCTCCACATGTTCCGGATCGCCGCGCGGCACGGCGTCCCCTGCTTCGTGCACCTGCGCGAGGGAGGCCGGAGTCCGGGCACCGGCGGCAGCGTGGCGGCGTTGGACGAGCTGATCGCCGACGCGGCCGCGACCGGCGCCGCCCTACACGTGGTCCACGTGACCAGTATGGGCCAGAGCGACACGCCGCTATTGCTCCAGCTCATCGCCGGCGCGCGCGCCCACGGCGTCGACGTCACCACCGAAGCCTACCCCTACACGGCGGCGTCCACGAGCATCCAGTCAGCGGTGTTCGACCGGGGCTGGCAAGACAGGATGGGCATCGGCTATCACGACATCCTGTATCCGCCCACCGGCGAGCGCCTCACCCGCGCCAGCTTCCAGCGGCTGCGCCGCACCGGGGCCGTGGTCGTGTTCTTCCTCATACCGGACAGCATCGTGCGGTTGGCGCTGGGCGACTCGCTCGTCATGGTGGCAAGCGACGGCATCTCGCCGCACGGGCACCCGCGCCTCGCGGGGACGCACGCGCGCGTGCTGGGCCGCTACGCGCGCGACTCGAGCGTGCTCAGTCTGATGGACGCCGTGCGCAAGATGACGCTGATGCCCGCACAGCGACTCGAGCGGGCCGCACCGGCGATGCGGGCGAAAGGGCGGCTGCAGGTGGGCGCGGACGCGGACCTCACCGTCTTCGATCCTGCGACGGTCCTCGACCGGGCGACCTACGAGCGCCCGGCCCAGTTCTCCCAGGGGATCATCCACGTCCTCGTGAACGGCACCTTCGTCGTGCGGAACGGTGCGTCGGTGGGCGGGGTGTATCCCGGGCGGGCGATCCGGCGCTGAACGTAGGGGCACGGCATTGCCGTACCCCTACGTGCGCGCCACGAGCTCTCTCAGCACCCCTTCGTCCAACCCGTGGCCGCCGTCGAACGGACGCACGTTGTGCGGAATGTCGTGCTCGCGTAAGCGGGCCACCATGCCGTCGACCACCTTGCGCGTGATGTATTCATCCCGCTCGCCGTACACGAGCGTGAAGTGCACGTCACGCAGCCGGTCGCGCGCGGCGGCGAGGTCGAGATCGGGCGGCAGCTCCCCACCCCACAGGACCACGTGGTGGAGGCGCGACTGCCCCAGCGCCGCCCACCGGCTCACGGTCGCTGTGCCCTGGGAGAACCCCAGCGCGGTCACGCGCGCCGCGGGTCCCTCGACCCGCCCGAGCACCTCACGGTACAGGGCATCGAGGTAGCGCACGTAGTCGTCGATCTCGTGGAGCCGGTCCTCGCGGGTCATCCAGCTCGCGCCGACCCGGCGCTCCGCGGGGCTCTCGGTCAGATAGAAGCGTGACAGCCCTTCGGGGGCGACCACGTAGCGTTGCCCGCCCTCGAGCACCCGCAGCTTCTCGAGGAATCGGCCGGCGAGCTGGGCGTAGCCGTGACAGGCGAACCACACCTCCTCCACCCCCCGCGGGCTCTCGCCCAAGGTGAAGTAGCGTGCCGTGCGGGACACGGTCAGGTGATGTTCCTGCAGGAGCTCCTCCCCAACCCGGAACGCGGAAGTCGGAACGCGGAACATCCCGGGGCCTGCAGTTCCGCGTTTCGCGTTCCGCGTTCCGCGTTCAAGTCACCAGGATCGTCACGATCTCATGCGGCTCGGCGGTGAAGCGCACCGTCTGCCCCCGCCCCTCGAGCACCAGGGCCACCGACTCGCGCTCGTCGGCCCGCACGCGATGCGCGCTCTTCACGAGGTCGCCCGCTCCGAAGCGCCACGCGCCCGCCACCTGCCGGTCCGTCGCGTTGTAGCACCGCAGCACGAGGGGCGACCCCTGTTGCGCGGGCTTGACCGCCGATACCACGAGCCCCGAGCCCTCGAGCACCACGTCCACCGGGGCGGGCGTGAGGTCGAGCGCGTCGCGCAGCCAGAAGCCCCGCACGGGCAGAAACACGTCCTCCCACAGGGCCGCGACCGCGTCTCCCCGCTCCAGCTCCGCCTGCGACACGGGCACGATCGCGAGCTCGACCCGGCTCGTGCCGAGGCATTGCGCCAGTGGCGTCGCGATGGGCCAGCCCGCGTGCCCCGGCCGCGTACCGAGATCGCCGCGCGACAGCTCACCCACGGCGCGCAACAGCGTCACGACGAGGTCGCCCGCCGCCGTCCATTCGTACTCGAAGAATCCCGGCGCGAGCAGCGCGAGCCCGCGCCGTCCCACGGCCGCCGCGACGAAGCGGTGCGCCGGCGCCGTGGCGACGGGGGTCTCGAGCGCATAGCCGGCCGCCCGGCTCGAGAGAGGCGCACGGGCGATGCTGCCGAACGCCGTCCCCGCCACGGCGGCGGCCCCGCCCAGCCCCGTGGGCGTGCGCGCGCGCAACCGGTGCCACGGGGCCGAGTTCTCGATCTCGAGGATGCAGCGCACGATGGGACTGTCGGCGTGCAGCATCACCACGAGCCGCACCGCGACCCGTCGCCCAATCGCGTACCGCGCTTCGAGCGCCGCGACGAGCGGCCCAGCCGCCAGGCGGCGCACCGTGATCGGTCCCGCGACGCGCACCGTCCGGTCGCCGGCGGGAGGACAATACGTGTATGTGTCGCCCGCGTCGCCGCCGTCCTCGAGCCGCAGCACGTCGTGGAAGCGCTCGCCCGTCCGGCGGTCGTGCAAGGCGAGCGACCCCGGGGGCTCGAGCGCGACCTCGATCCAGTGATTCACGAGCGAGCGACCCTGCACCGCAGCGCCCTCGCCCGCCGGCCTGCGGGACGACTCGGCGAGCGCCAGCCCGGCGACCCTCACTCCCAGCCCGGGCACCGCCGGCGCGCGAAACGCCACGCGCAACTGGTCCACTTCGTCGCAGTCCGGATAGTGCCGCATCGCGTCGAGGCGCTCGGTGGCGGTCCGCCGGTCGAGCAGCTGGACGGCGACGGTGCGTCCGTCGGGGCCGACCAGCGAGATCGGCCGATACCCCTCGCCGACGCGCACCGTCCGACCGGCCGAGGTTGGGCCGACGAGGATGTGGCGCCGGAACAAGGTGATGTCCACCACGACGATCCCCCCCCGCGGCCGCGCCGCGGGGTTCCACAGCACGAGCGCGGGCCGCACGTCGGCGGCGCGCTCGCGCGCGACGTCGGGATCGTGGCGCACCAGCTCGTGCACGCTGCCCCGCACCAGCTCCGCCCCCAGCGCTTCCACCTCCGCGAGCCGCGCCGCCATCGCCCGCGCCACGTCGTCGCTGGCGCACCCCGCCAGCGTGTCGTGGAACTGGCACTGCACGAGCGTCCGCCAGGCCAGCTCGAGCAGCGACCGCCGGTCGCGGCCGCCGTTGCGCCGGGCCAGGGCGGCGAGCGGCTCGGCGCAGCGCTCGAGCAGCAGCTCGGCCGCCGAATAGCGGCGCTTCAGCGGGGCACGGGTCGCGTGCACGCCCTGCAGCGTCCACGCGTACCTGTACGACCAGCGTAGCTCGCCCTGCAGCTCGGCGGGTTTCGCGCCCTCGGCGGCGGCCTGAAAGAACTCGTCGAGCCGCGACACCCGAAACGCGCTCTGCGGCTCCAGCTCGGCCAGCAGGTCGCGCAAGCGCGACACGTCGGGATACGCCGCGTGATGATCGGCGCCGATGAACACGGGGATGTGCTTGCCGCCGGCGCGGCCGACCAGCGCGCCGCGCACCGGGGCCCAGGCCGCGAACAGCCCGTCCGCCGCGGCGCGCAACGCGGCGCCGATCTCGTAGCCGGCGGGCGGTAGATGCCACAGCAGCACGTCCTTGCGATCGAGGCCGTGCCAGTGGTACAGGTCCCGCTCTTGCCCCGGCTCGCCGCCCAGGCCGCGCCACACGACGCCGTAGCGGATCCCGAACTCGCGCGCCAGCGTAGGCCACGCCGCCGGGTGACCGAACGCATCGGGCGAGTAGAGCACGTCGAGTCTTCCGCCCCACCGCTCCGCGTCGGCCGCGCCCAGCAGCAGGTTGCGCACCAGCGCTTCGCCGGACGGGATCTGCTCGTCGGCGAGCACGTACCACGGACCCACCTGCAACCGGCCCGTCTTCACGAGCGCGCGCACGTCGCTCTCGCGCTCGGGCCGGGCTCGCAGGTAGTCCTCGAGCAGCACGGTCTGGCCGTCGAGCAGGAAGCTGCGGTAGCCGGGGTCGACGTGCAGGCGCTCGAGCAGCTCGTCCACCACTGCGACGAGACGCGCCTGAAACGCGGCCGCCGGCAGATACCACTCGCGATCCCAGTGCGTGTGGGGAATCAAATGGAAGATGAGTCCGGTCATCGCGCGGCTAAGCCTAAGGGGCTGACGCCACTCGCGCGAGCGACGATATTCCCGCCATGTTCAAACGCCTCCTGCTCCTGCTGCCGGCGCTCGCGGGCGCCGCGCTCCTCGCCACCCGCCTCGTCCCCGGACCGTTGCGTGACGGCACGACGCAGCTCGCGTCGGGCTGGCGCATCCGGCCCGCCGGGCGTCAGGTGACGGTCGGCACGCTGCCGCTCAACCTCCTCACGCTGTCCGACGGGTCCGTGCTCGTCACGAACAACGGCTACGGGGAGAACGGCCTGATGCGGATCGATCCCGTCAGCGCGCGGGTCGTGTGGCGGACGAGGCTCCCGGCCGCGTGGCTCGGGCTGGCGCGCGCGGGCGGCGGCTGGCGCGACACGGTGTGGGCGAGCGGGGGAGCCACGAACCGCGTGTACCGGTTCGTGTGGCAGGGCGGCGCGGCGTGGGCGACGGACAGCGTAGCGCTCGCGGACTCGGGCGCGAACCTGTTCCCGGCCGGCATCGCGCTGCTGCGGCGTCAGGGACTCGTCGTGGTCGTCGGCAACTTGAGCGACTCGGTGTACCTGCTCGACGCCGCCACGCTCCAGCGCCGCGGCGCCGCCGCGGTGGGCCACCGGCCCTATACGGCCGTCGCCGACTCGAGCCGCCTCTACGTGAGCGACTGGGGCGATTCGACGATATCCGTGATCGATCTAACCGCCAATCCCCCTACCCGCCTAACCGCCTGGTTCGTTGGTCCCCATCCCTCGGCGCTGGCGCTGCGCGGCGGCGAGCTGTTCGTCGCGCTCGCGGGCTCGAACGGCGTAGCGCGCGTCGATCTCGCGACGGGCCAGGTGCGCGAGCAGCTGACCGTAGCTCTCGCGCCGCACGCCCCGGTGGGGAGCGATCCGAACGCCCTGGCGCTCTCGCCGGACGGTCGCACCCTGTACGTCGCCATGGCGGGCAACAACGCCGTCGCGGCCGTGCATCTGAGCCCGGCGACCATGCAGGTTGCCGGACTGATCCCGGTGGGCTGGTACCCGACGGCCGTCCGGATGGGAAGACGCTGTTCGTCGCGAACGGCAAGGGCGCCGGCTCGCACGCGAACCCCGACGGCAGCTACATCGCCAACCTCATCACCGGGTCGGTTTCGATCATCCCGGCGCCCGACCGCGCGACCCTCGCGCGCTACACACGGGAGGTGTATGCGCTCAGCCCCTATTCGAATGCGCGCATCCGTCCGACGGTCCGAGCGTCCGACCGTCCGACGGAGGTGAAGCACGTCGTTTACATCATTCGGGAGAATCGCACCTACGATCAGGTGTTCGGCGACGTGTCCGAGGGGAACGGCGACCCGAGCCTGGCCATTTTCAACGACTCCATCACCCCCAACGCCCATGCGATCGCGCGGCGCTGGGTCTTGTTCGACAATTTCTACGTAGACGGCGTGGTTTCGGCCGACGGCCACGAATGGAGCGACCGCGCGTTCGCGAACGATTACAACGAGAAGACGTGGCCGCAGAACTACTCGCACCGGCGCCCGTGGGATTTCGACAAGGGGGAAGACTTCGTGACCCCAGACGGGGCGTACCTCTGGGACGCCGCCCGGCGGAAGGAGCTCTGGGTCGTGAACTTCGGCGAGCGCGCCGAGACGAACGTCGATTCGGGGAGGACCGGCGTCACCCGCTCCGAGCTCTCCGGGCTGCGGGACATCACGGTGCCCGAGTACCCGGCCTTCGTCCTGGCGATCCCCGACACCGTCCGCGCCCGTCTGTTCGCTGACTCGGTGGACAGCTGGGACCGCCAGGGCCGTTTTCCGAGCCTCGTGATCATGGCGCTGCCTCGCGATCACACGCGCGGTCGCCAAGGGGGGGCGCCGACGCCGCGCTCCATGGTCGCCGACAACGACCTCGCGCTCGGACAGATCGTGGAGCGGCTATCCCACTCGCGGGCTTGGGATTCGCTCGCCCTCTTCGTACTCGAGGACGACGCCCAGGACGGCCCCGATCACGTAGACGCGCACCGCTCGGTGCTGCTCGTCGCGTCGCCGTACGCTCGCCACGGGATCGTGGACAGCACGTTCTACACGACGAGCTCGGTGGTGCGGTCGATCGGGCTCATCCTCGGCTTGGAGCCGCTCAGCCAGTACGACGCGGCGGCCACGCCTCTCTGGAACGCCTTCTCGCGACGTCCCTCCGTGACGCCATTCACACACCTGCTAAACGTCTGGCCCCTGGACGAGCGCAATCCGCAGGCGTTCCGCTCGCGCATCCCGGCCCGCGATCTGGCGGACGCGGACGCCGCGGACGAAGCCCTGCTGAACTGGGAGATCTGGACGAGCGTGCATCCGTCGTCGCCCCCTCCCGTCCGGCGATCACTGTCGGTTGAGCGGGGCAAACCCATAAAGACGCTCCGTAGGTCGTTGCGGTAACGCGACTTTCTCGCCGCTCGGAGGCCATGCGGCGTCAGCACCACACCATGTAGGTGTTTCCTTACAGGCTGGTGACGGCAGGACAAGGCGTGGTGACGGCCGCGCGTCACCGTCGACTCGCTGCGTCCACCATCGCGTAACCATTGTGTCACAAGCCCTTCCCCGGGGCACGCGCCAGCCCGCGCACCGTGTGCGCATCCACGCTCGCCTGTCGCCGGACCTCGGCACAGCGATTGCGATGTTTCATTCCGATCCGATCGCCGTCGTTCACACACAACACCGGCACCCGATGCCACTCTTGCGTCGCCTCCTCGCGGCCACCGTCGAGAGCAGAGCGGGTCGCGTCCTCGTCAGTCGGTCGCCTGCGCCGCGCGCCGCTCCCGGAGCGCCGCCGCTGGCTACCCCCGCCGTCGCGCGGCTCAGCGCCAAGGGGAAGTTCCTCTTCGTAGGTGACGAGAAGCTCTACGTCCGCGGGGTGACCTACGGCACGTTCCGCCCACGCGCGGACGGCAGCGAGGTCCCCGAGCCCGACGTTGTCGAGCGTGACTTCGCGCAGATGGCGGCGAACGGCCTCAACGCCGTGCGCACCTACTCGGTGCCGCCGCGCTGGCTGCTGGATACCGCCCAGCGCCACAACCTGCGTGTCATGGTCGGGCTGCCCGTGGAGCGCTACATCGGGTTCCTCGCCGACAAGAAAAAGGGCGCCCCCCACATCGAGGCGTTGGTCCGCGCCGGCGTGCGGGCCTGCGCGGGTCACCCGGCCGTGCTGTGCTACGCGGTGGGCAACGAGATCCCCGCGTCGGTGGCGCGCTGGTTCGGCCGCCGCCGGGTCGAGCGCTACCTGGAAGGGCTGTACCGCGCCGCGAAAGACGAAGCGCCGGAGAGTCTCGTCACGTACGTCAACTATCCGTCCACGGAATATCTGCGGCTCGACTTCCTCGACCTCGTCTGCTTCAACGTCTACCTCGAGTCCCAGGAGCGACTGCAGGCCTACCTCGCCCGGTTGCAAACGCTCGCGGGTGAGCGGCCGCTCGTGATGACCGAGATCGGGCTCGACAGCCGACGGCACGGCGAGCACAAGCAGGCGCGAACGCTGGACTGGCAGGTGCGCAGCGCCTTCGCGGCGGGGTGCGCCGGCGCGTTCGCATACGCGTGGACCGACGAATGGTACCGCGCCGGCGCCGACGTCGACGACTGGGACTTCGGCCTCACGCGCCGGGACCGGCAGCCCAAGCCGGCGCTGCGCGCGGTACGCGAAGCGTTCGCCCAGGTGCCGTTCGCTCCCACCCTGCCCTGGCCGCGCGTCTCCGTCGTCGTCTGCACGTACAACGGGTCGCGGACCATCCGCGATTGCCTCGAGGCGTTGGCCCGGCTCGACTACCCCAACTACGAGGTCATCGTGGTGGATGACGGATCCACCGACACGACCGTGGCGATCGCCGAGGAGTACGCCTGTCGGCTGATCCGGACGGGGAATCACGGCCTGGCCAGCGCCCGCAACACCGGCCTGGCGGCGGCCACGGGCGAGCTCATCGCCTACCTGGACGACGACGCGTATCCCGATCCGCGCTGGCTCACCTATCTCGCGGCCACGTTCCTGAGCACGTCACACGCCGCGGTGGGCGGGCCGAACATCGCCCCGCCGGAGGACGGACCGATCGCCCAGTGCGTCGCGCGTGCGCCAGGCGGGCCCGTGCATGTCCTGCTCACCGACCGCGACGCCGAGCACATCCCCGGCTGCAACATGGCGTTCCGCAGAGCCTGCCTCGAGGCGATCGGCGGGTTCGATCCACAGTTCCGCACTGCCGGCGACGACGTGGACGTGTGCTGGCGGTTGCAGGAGCGAGGGTGGACCCTCGGCTTCAGCCCGGCCGCCATGGTGTGGCACCACCGCCGGAACTCGCTCCGCGCGTACTGGAAGCAGCAGATCGGGTACGGCCGCGCGGAGGCGATGCTCGAACGCAAGTGGCCCGAGAAGTACAACGGCGCGGGGCACGTGCGTTGGGGAGGTCGCATGTACGGGAGCGGACTGCCGTACGCCCTCGGCTGGCGCCGGGCGCGAGTCTACCACGGCATTTGGGGTGTCGCGCCGTATCAGTCCCTCTACGAGCCCCCGCCGAGCCTCCTCGGGGCGCTGCCGCAGATGCCGGAGTGGTACCTGATGAGCGCGACGCTGCTGGGACTCTCGGCCCTGGGTGTCGTGTGGCACCCGCTGAGACTCGCGCTGCCGCTGCTGCTGCTGGCGGTCCTGCCTCCGATGGCCCAGGCCTGCCTGAGTGCGGCCTCGGCAAGGTTTCCCGGTCTGCAGCACCACTGGCCTGCGCGCCTGCGGCGCCGGCTGCTGACCACGGCGCTCCACCTGATCCAGCCGCTGGCCCGGTTGCGCGGACGACTGAAGGAAGGCCTCACGCCCTGGCGGCGACACGGCACGCCGGCACCGGCCCCGCTCTGGTCCGTGACCACGTCCATCTGGAGCGAGCGCTGGCAGGCTCCGGAGCGGCGCCTCACAGCGATCGAGGCGGCCTTGCGGGCGGAGGGCGTGTGCGTGCTCAGGGGAGCCGCCTGCGATCGTTGGGACTTGGAGGTGCGCGGCGGCTTCTTCGGCGCCGCCCGGCTGCTCATGGCAGTGGAAGACCACCCCGGTGAGCGGCAGCTCGTCCGGCTCCGCTCGTGGCCCGACGTTCCCACCCGTGGTCCGGTCTTCATCCTCGGCCTCACGGCGCTGGCCCTCGGCGCGGCGCGCGACGACGCGTGGGCGGCCGCCGTCGTCCTCGGCCTCGCGGCGCTGCTGCTGGCGCTGCGCGGCCTCGAGCAATGCACCGCCGCCATGGCCACGCTCACCCGCGCCCTCAGACGGCACGGCGACGGAGCCACCTGATGGGAGACGTCGCACTGTACCGGCGGCTGTTCGGGCAGGCGCGGCCCTACTGGCTCCATTTCGCTGCGCTGTTCACGCTCGGACTGCTGGCGAGTCCCATCGCGCTGCTCAATCCGGTGCCGCTCAAGATCGTGGTGGATTCGGTCCTCGGCGGGCGGCCGCTCCCGGCGTTCCTGCAGACCGTCCTGCCCGCCGTCGTGACGCAGACGCCTGCGGCCCTCCTGCTCGTGGCCATCGGTCTGCTCGTCGTCGTCGCCACCGTCGGTCAAGTCCAGGGGCTCACCAGTACGCTGCTCCGCACCTGGGTGGGCGAACGACTCGTCTTGGATCTCCGGTCTCGCATCGTCGACCAAGTCCAGCGCCTGTCACTGCTCTATCACGACTCGCGCGGTACCGCCGACTCGCTCTACCGGATCCAGCACGACGCGCCGGCGATCCAGAACATCCTGGTAGACGGGGTGATCCCGTTCATCACGGCAGGGATGACGCTCGTGACCATGATCGTGGTCACGGCCCGGCTCGACTGGCCGCTGGCCCTCGTCGCCCTGAGCGTCTGCCCTCCTCTTCTCATCCTTTCGCGCATCTACCGCTGGCGCATGCGGAAGCAGTCGCGGCACGTGAAGAAACTCGAGGCCGCGACGCTCGCGGTCGTCCACGAGACACTCGGGGCCCTGCGTGTGGTGAAGGCGTTCGGGCAGGAGGCGCGCGAGACCGACCGCTTCGTGCGGCGCGCGCGTGAGGGCATGGCGGGACGCATCCACTTGGCGCTCCTCGAAGGGCGCTTCGGCGTGCTGGTCGGACTGACGGCCGCCCTCGGGACAGCCGCCGTCCTGCTCATCGGGGTGCGCCATGTCCACGCCGGCGTCCTCACGCTGGGCCAGCTGCTGATGGTGCTGGCCTACCTCGGCCAGCTGTACGACCCCTTGAAGACCATCAGCCGGAAGGCAGCGGCCATTCAGTCCTACCTCGCGAGCGCGGAGCGGGTCTTCGCGCTCCTGGATGAGCGGCCCGACGTGCCCGAGCGACCCGGCGCGCGGCCCCTCAAGCGCAGCGCCGGCGCCGTGGCGTTCCGCGGCGTCTCGTTCGGCTACGACGCGGAGCGTCCTGTGCTACACGATGTCTCGTTCGAGATTCCGCCGGGCACCCGCGTGGCCCTGGCGGGGGCTACCGGGGCCGGCAAGACCACGGTCGTGAGCCTCCTGACCCGCTTCTATGACCCGACGGCGGGCGCCATCCTGCTCGACGGAGTGGACCTGCGCGACTACCGCTTAGCCGACCTGCGCGACCAGTTCGCCATTGTGCTCCAGGAGCCGGTGCTGTTCTCGACCAGCATCGCGGAGAACATCGCCTACGGGCGGCCGGGCGCGACCGTGTGGGAGATCACAGAGGCGGCGCGGGCGGCGGGCGCGCACGACTTCATCTCCCGCTTGCCACGCGGCTACGCGACGACGGTCGGCGAGCGCGGCATGCAGCTGTCCGGCGGCGAGCGCCAGCGGGTCGCGTTGGCGCGCGCGTTCCTCAAGGACGCGCCGCTCCTGATCCTCGACGAGCCCACGAGCTCCGTGGACATGAAAACCGAAGCGGCCATCCTCGAGGCGATGGATCGCCTCATGGAGGGCCGCACCGCCTTCCTGGTCACGCACCGGTCGAGCGCGCTCGCGACGTGCGACCGGCGACTGCAGCTGGAGCGGGGACGCCTGCTGGAGGCCGCCCCGTCGCTGGCATGTCAAGCACACTGAGCCGCAAGCCGCCCAAAGCCGTCCTCTGGGGAAAGCTCGCCTGGCACCCGGCCGTTCAGGCCTGGACCGCACTGGGGGTGAGCGCAGCCGTGCCGGAAAGCATCGAAGTGCTCCGCAACGGGAAGAAGGCGGGCACGTATCGGCTCGTCGGCGCGGGGCCGGCTGGTGAGTCGATCATCGCGCAGCGCTCGCCCGTAGCAAGGGCGGTCATCGAGCGCGCGGTCTACGAGCAGATCCTGCCGCGCCTCCCCGTCACCGCGCCGCGCTGCTATGGGTCTGGCGCGGACGGCCGCGATTTCGTCTGGTTGTTCCTCGAGGACGCAGGCGCAGAGCGCATTACCAAGACCGACCCGGCGCACCTGGCGCTCGCGGCCCGTTGGGTCGGATCGGTGCACACCGGGGCGGCCACCATGGCCGCGGCGCGCGACCTGCCCGACGGCGGGCCACCCCGCTACCTGAACCACCTGCGTGTCGGCCGTCAGACGATCCGTATCAATCTCGCGAACCCGGCGCTCACCCCCGCGGACGTGACCACGCTCGACCGCATCGTCGTGGACCTCGACGCCCTGGAACGCGACTGGCTGGGCATCGAGCGCGCCTGCACGGGCATCCCGGCGACGCTGACCCACGGAGACATCCAGCGGAAGAACATCTACATCCGCAGCGGTGCGGGCGGGCCGGAGCTGTTTCTCATCGACTGGGAGACGGCCGGGTGGGGCGTGCCCGCCGTGGACCTGCCGCTGATCGACCTGTCGACCTACTGGTCGGTGGTGCGGCGGTGCTGGCCCGCCGTGCGGCTCGCGGACATTCGGCGACTGGCCGCCGTGGGCCGAACTCTGCTGCAGCTCGCCGCCATTCGTTGGGTAAGTCCCGAGCTCGGGCAGCCTCAGGCGCTGTGCCTGATCCGGCCGATGGCATGGCTGCGGGTCTTCCACGAGCGGCTGGTGGCTGCCATCCAGGAGCTCAAGGCCCTGACATGATCGACCTCCACGCGACGCGACGCCACTCCATCCCCGACACGGCCGAGCCCGGCTGGCCCGAGCTGTGCGACGCGCTCGACGACGTGTTGCCCGAGGCCGGTCCGGGGGATGAGCCGGTCGAGCTCGAACGCCTCAAGTCCCGGGTGTACCGCCTGCGGGCCGGATCGAACGGCCGCGTGCATTCGTTCGTCCTCAAGCGGTACGATCCGTGGCTCGCGCGGCGTAACGAGCTCGTGCTGCGGCGCTGGCTGCCCGCCCTCGGACTGGATGAGCACGCCCCCCGCCTGCTCGCAACCGCCGCGGAACGACACGGCCGGTGCATCTGGCACGTCTACGAAGACCTCGGCGAGGGCGCGCTGGACGCCGCGCATCCGGACCCGGAGCGCGTGGGGGTCGTCGTGGCTCTCATCGCCAAGCTCCACACCCGCGCCGCCGGCCACGCCCTCGTGCCCGTGTGCCGGCACTTCTGCGGCAACCTGGGCGCGCCCTTCTTCGCGGCGAACCTGCATGACGCCATCGCCGTGCTCGAGGGCCTTGCCCCCCCGCGGGTCGACCCGACCCCGGAGCAGGGCGCGTTGCGCGGCCGCCTGCTCGCCCGGCTGTACCGGCTCCGCGACGACCTGCCCCGGCGCGTGCACCTGCTCGAGACGCTCGGCGGGCCCGATACCCTGCTGCACGGTGACCTGTGGACGACGAACACGCTCGTCTGCCCTACGGCTCGCGGCCTCGTGGCGCGGTTCATCGACTGGGACCACGCGGCGGTTGGCCCGGTGAGCTACGACCTCTCAACATTCCTCTACCGCTTTCCCAAGCTCGAGCGGCCTTGGATTCTCGAGGCCTATCGGCGCGCCGTGGCGCCCGCGGGCTGGCACCTGCCGCCGACCTGGATCCTGAACGTCGTGTTTGAGACCGCCGAGTACGCGCGCTACGCCAATCGCATCATCTGGCCCGCCGCAGCCCTGCTCGAGGAGCGGGCGGCGTGGGGCTTTGAGCAGCTCGCTGAGGTCGAACGGTGGTTCGACGCGCTGGAGCTCGCGCTCCCCGACTGATGGCGACGGTCGTTCTCTCGCCCTTCCACGTCGCCAGCGCCCCGGACTGGGGCGGGCACTTCTGGGTGTACATGCAGTACGCCCAGGGGCTGCGGCAGCTGGGATGTGAGGTCTGGTGGCTGGAGCAGTTCCGCCACGGCAAGGACCTCGACCGCGACGCCCGCGCCGTGACGACGTTCTTCGAGCGGATGGAGCAGTTCGGGCTGGACAACCGCGTCCTGCTCTACACGCTCGGCGAGGGGCCGGACGCCCCGATTGACTACCTCCGCGGCAGCCCAGGCGCAGCGGAGGCCGTGCTGCGGCGCGCGGATCTCATGCTGAACTTCCACCACGCCATCGACCCGCGGATGCTCGCGTGCGCGCGCCGCACGGCGTTCGTCGACATCGATCCGGGCCTGACCCAGCTCTGGATCAGCACAGGACAGCTCCCGGTGCCGCCCCACGACGTCTACTTCACCATCGGCGAGACCGTTGGCACGCCCGCCGCGCGGTTTCCGGACTGCGGCGTGTCGTGGGTCCACATCCGCCCGCCCGTGTGCTTGGAACTCTGGCCGTACGTCTACGACGCGCGCTGCGCCGCGTTCACGACCGTCGCGGGCTGGTGGTCGGGCAAGTGGGTCAAGGTGATGGAAGACGGCAAGGAAGTGTGCTACGACAACAACAAGCGGGTGGCCTTCCTCGAATACGTGCGGCTCCCGGAGATGACGAACCAGCCCCTGGAGCTGGCGCTCCATCTCGCTGAGCGCGACGGCGAGGACCGGCGGCTCCTCGAGCGCTGCCGGTGGCGGGTGCGCCCGGCCCAGGAGGTCGCGGGCACCCCCGAGCGTTATCAGGCCTACGTCCAGGGCTCGCGGGGCGAGTGGAGCTGCGCGAAGCGATTCTTCGTCCGGCTCCAGAACGCCTGGGTCAGCGACCGGACCGTGTGTTATCTGGCGAGCGGCAAACCCGCGGTCGTCCAGCATACGGGACCGAGCGCCTACTTGCCGAACGGGGAGGGTCTGTTTCGCTTCACGACCCTCGAAGAGGCGGCTGCGGCGTTCGAGGCCGTCAACGCGGATTACGAACGGCACTGTCGCGCCGCCCGCGCGATCGCCGAGGCGCACTTCGACTCCAAGCAGGTCCTCGGGCGGGTCCTGAGCGCGGCGCTAGCCTGATGAAATACCTCATCGTTAATGCCGATGACTTTGGCGCGAGCCGCGGTACGAATCGCGGGATCCTCGACGCACACTGCCACGGTATCGTGACGAGCACGAGCCTGCTCGTGAACACGCCGTGGAGCGAAGCAGCGGCGGCTCTCGCCAAAACGGTCCGCGGCCTGAGCGTCGGCCTGCACGTCGATCTCGACCACCTCGGCGACGGCGATCCGCAGGCCGAGCTGCACCGTCAGGTCTGCCGCTTTGAGGCACTCATCGGCAGTCCACCGACGCACCTCGACTGCCACCACAACGTGCACCGCGAGCCCCGGCTCCTGCCGCAGCTGCTCCAGCTGGCCCGCCAATACGGACTCCCACTGCGCGAGCATTCCCCGGCGCGCTACTGCTCGAAATTCTACGGACAGTGGGGTGGTGAGACGCACCTGGAGCAGATCAGCGCGGACAACCTGGCACGCCTGCTGGAAACCGAAGTGCAGGACGGGGTGACTGAGTTGAGCTGTCATCCGGGCTACGGGGACCCCGACCTCCACTCCGCATACGGTGTCGAGCGGGAGGCCGAGCTGCGGGCGCTGTGCGACCCGGCCGTGCGCACCGTTCTCGCGGTCTACGAGATCCGACTCGTAGGGTTCCGCGACCTCGCTCGCTTGCTGGCCGCTGCCCCGGCCTAGGAGGATCGGACCGCCGTGACCACCGTGGTCATCTCACCCGACAACGTGGCGAACTTCCCGGAAGGAGGCGGCCACTTCTGGGTCTACATGCAGTACGCCCAGGGACTGCTCCGGTCGGGGTGCGACGTGTACTGGCTGGAGCGGTTTCGGCGCGGCGCTGACCCCGACCGCGACGCGCGCGCCCTCGCCTCGTTCTTCCAGCGGATGGCCCGGTTTGGGCTCGACGGCAAGGTGCTGCTGTATTCGCAGGACGACGGGGCGGACGGGACCCCAGCATCGTTCGAGTACATCGGCAAGACGCGCTCCGAAGCGGAAGCGGTCCTGCGGCGGGCCGACCTGCTCCTCAACTTCCACTATGCCATCGACCCGCGCCTCCTCGCGTGCCCGAGACGCACCGCCCTGGTGGATATCGATCCCGGCTTGCTGCAGCTCTGGATGAGCACGGGACAGCTGCGCGTGGCACCGCACGACCTCTACTTCACCACCGGAGAAACGGTCGGCACGGCCGCCGCCCGCTTCCCCGACTGCGGCCTCGACTGGATCCGGATCCGCCCGCCCGTCTGCCTCGACCTCTGGCCCTATGTGCACGACCCGCGCTGCGAGGCGTTCACCACGGTCGCCGGGTGGTGGGCGGGCCTGTGGATCAAGGAGATCGCGGACGGCAAGGAGGTGTTGCACGAGAACACCAAGCGGGTCTCCTTCCTCGAGTTCGTGAAGCTGCCGCGTGTGACGGGGCAGGTGCTCGAGCTGGCGCTCTACCTCGCCAACGGCGATGTCGCCGACCGCGAGCTGTTCGAACGCGAGGGATGGCGCGTCCGCCACTCGCGGGACGTGGCCGGCACGCCTGAACGGTACCGAGCCTACATCCAGCGGTCGCGCGGCGAGTTCAGCTGCGCCAAGCCGTCCTGCATGAAGTTCCAAAACGCCTGGGTCAGCGACCGGACGCTGTGCTATCTCGCGAGCGGCAAGCCCGCGGTCGTGCAGCATACCGGGCCGAGTGCCTACCTCCCGAACGGCGACGGCCTGTTCCGGTTCACCACGCTCGACGAAGCCGCCACCGCCCTCGATGCCGTCAGCAGCGATTACGAGCGGCATTGCCGCGCCGCCCGCGAGATCGCGGCGACCTACTTCGATGCGACACAAGTCGTGGCCAAGATCCTGAGCGAGAGTTTTTCATGAGGCGACCGCGCGTCGGATTCCTGCTCCCGCACTACTCGCATCGCAGCAAGAGCTACATGCCCAGCGTGGTGCTGGCGCTCGCGGACGCCGGGGTGGTCGTCGACGTCATCCATCCCGTGGAGCGGGCGGTCGACCTGTCGCAAGTTCGGGTCGAGCACGACTTGTACGTCCTGAGGCAGATGAGCGGCCTCGCCCTGAGCCTGGCGGGAGCGTTGCACGAGGCGGGGGCCGCCATCGTGAACCCGTATCCCGCGTCCGCGGCCCTGCGCGACAAGATCATCACCGCTCGCACCTTGCAGCTCGCGGGCGTGCCGGTGCCCGCCACGTACGTCGCGGCGGACCCCGCAGCACTGGCTCCGCAGCTGGAGGAGGGACCGCTCGTGATCAAGCCGTACCAGGGAGGGGGCGGTCACGGCATTCGCATCGTGCGAAGCGCGGCTGAGCTGGCGGAGATCGACTGCGGCCGAGAGCCCGTGTTCGCGCAGCGCTACCACGCGCCCCAGGGCCCCGATCGCAAGGTCTACGTGATTGGCGCCCAAGTGTTCGGGGTCAAGAAGGTGTTTCCGCGCCGGACCGAAGAAGAGAAGCTGGGCGAGCCCTTCACCCTCCCGCCGGAATTGCGCGACATCGCCTTGCGCTGCGGCCAGGCGTTCGGCATCGACCTCTACGGCGCGGACATCATCGAGAGCGATGGCAGGCCCTACGTCGTGGACATGGACAGCATCCCCGGCTACAAGGGCGTCCCGGACGCGCCCAGGCTGCTGGCACAGTATTTCTACGCCGCGGCGCAGCGTGCCGCCCGGGGTGAGCCGGCGCGGCGGCCGGCTGACCCAAGCGTCCTGACCGAGTCGTTGTCATGATCGTGATGCATCGACTGCATCGCCTCTGGCCGCTCGTTGTCGCGCTCGCCGCGGTTGCGGCACGCTCTGCCGGCGCGCAGGTCGGCGCGACGACCGACATCATCACCGGCACGGTCACCGGGCCCGACAGCCAGCCCCTCGCCGGAGCCATCGTCGTGGCGACGTCGCTCGAGACCCGCATATCGCGCCAGCGTACGACCGACGCGCGCGGCCACTACACCATCGTCTTCCCCAACGGGGGCGGGCGCTATGAGCTGACGGCCCGCTTCATCGGCATGGCCCCGGCCCAGGTCACGGTCGCCCGTCAGGCCGACGAAGACCGGATCGAGGCAACCATCCGCATGGGGCTGTTTGCGGTCCCCCTCGAGCCCGTCACGGTGAGCGCGCGGTCCAGCGCTCGCAGCGAGGGCGCGGGACCGGGCTCCACCGGTCGCAGTTACAACGCCGACCAGCTGGCCCGCCTCCCGATCAGCGCCTTCGACTTGAGCACGGTCGCGACGTTGCAGCCCGGAGTCCTCGGGATTCGCGAGACCGATTCCACGGTGACGGCGTTCTCCGTCGCCGGGCAGCGACCCACGGCGAACAGCGTCACCCTCGATGGCCTGTCGTTCGGCTCGGGGAGCGTGCCGCAGGATGCCGTGCGCTCGATCCGCGTCATCACCAACGCCTATGACGTGGCCCGCGGCCAGTACTCGGGGGGCATCGTCGCGACGACGACGCGCAGCGGCACCAACGTGCCGCAAGGCGCGTTCACCTATGCGCTGCGCGACCGGGACGTCGCGTGGGGAGAAGTCACGGGCTCACCCTTCGGCCAGGGAGCCACGCAGAACCTGGTCAGCGGCGGTCTGGGCGGGCCGATCGTCCCCGACAGGCTGTTCGTGTTCGGGGCGCTACAGGGTCGCTGGCGCGCCCAAGCGCTGCCCTCGCTCGCCACGGCCGACCCCGGCACGCTCGCGCGGCTGGGGGTGAGCCCCGACTCCACAGAGCGCTTCGTGGCGCTCGCTGCCGCCGCCGGGCTTCCGGTGGCGGCGCCCGGCCGCTACGACGACCGCGCGACGAGCAGCACCCTCGGGCTGCTCCGCCTCGACTGGCAGGCGAGCGACGTCCACACTCTCACGCTCCGGCTCGACGGCAGCTGGGAGTCCCAGCAGCCGACGCGCGTCGGCACCCTCGCCCTGCCTGCGACCGGGGGAAGCCGCTCGACCTGGGGCGGCGGCGTCTTGGCCTCGCTCACCTCTTTCGTGGGTGGGCGCTTCATCAACGAGTTGCGGGGCTACGTGGCGCGCCAGCGCCGGGAGGCGCTTCCTTTCCTCACGCTGCCGGCGGGCCTCGTCGAGGTCGCCTCCGATCTGCCGTACGGCCGGGAGGGCCTGGTCACCCTTCACTTCGGGGGCAATAATGGGCTCCCCCAACGCACCGACAACCGTAGCCTCGAGATCGCGGACGAGTTCTCGTGGCTGCCGGGGGTGGGCCCCACGGCGCACCGCCTGAAGCTCGGCATCGACCTGATCGGGACACGGGTGGAGGAGAGCCAGACGCCGAACCAGCTGGGCACGTTCGTCTATCCGTCGCTCGCCGCCTTCGCCGCCGACAGCCCCGCGAGCTTTACCCGGATGCTCGCGCATCAAGTCCAGCCCGGGACGGCCTGGAACGGCGCCATGTACGCGGGCGACACCTGGCGCCCGGGCGGGGGCGGGCGCTTGCAGGTCACGTACGGCGCGCGCCTCGAGGCCGCCCGCTTCAGCGGCGCCCCGGCCCACAATCGCGCGGTCGATTCGCTGTTCGGGGTGCGCACCGACCGGATCCCGAGCGAACTGCACCTGTCGCCCCGGGTCGGCTTCACCTGGGCATTGGCCAGCGGGTCCGGAGGTCCGCAGACGACGTTCCTGCGCGGCGGCGTGGGCGACTTCCGCAGCCTGACCCCGACCGCGCTGTACGCCGCTGCGCTCGGCGCGCCGGGGCTCGCCGCCGCGGAAACGCAGCTCATCTGCATCGGCGCCGCGGTGCCGGTGCCTGACTGGTCCCGGTACGCCCAGGATCCATCCACCATTCCGACGCAATGCGCCGACACCGCGGCCGCCACGACCGTCGTCCCGCACCCGAACGTGACGGCCTTCGCGCCGGACTTCACCGCCCCGCGCGCGCGGCGCGGCTCACTCGCGCTGGTGCAACGCTTCGGCAGCAGCAACTACTGGGTCACGCTGGAGGGAAGCTACGCCCGGGGCCTGAGCCAGTACGGCTTCCGCGACCTGAACCTGGTCACGACGCCGCGCTTCGTGCTCGCCGACGAGGCCGACCGCCCCATCTATGTGCCGGCCGACTCGATCGTCCCCGCGACCGGCGCCGTGAGCCTCGCAGCCTCCCGCCTCCATCCGCAGTTCGGCAACGTGCTGCTCATGCGCTCCGACCTGCAGTCGGACACCAAACAGCTCACCGTCACCTTCACGGGGGCGACGCAGTGGGGCGCGGCGTTCCGGCTCGGCTATACGGTGACGCGGGCCCGGGACCAATCGTCGTTCGCGTGCTGCGCCGCGTCGTCCGGGTTCGGAGCGCCCACAACGGCCGGGAATCCCGACACGCCCGAATGGAGCACCAGCAGTCTCGAACGGCGCCACGCGTTCGTGGGTACGGCATCCATCCCCGTCACACGGGCGCTCGAGATGAGCGCGATCGGCACCTTCACCTCGGGGGTGCCGTTCACCCCGATCGTCGCGTCCGACATCAACGGCGACGGCGCCAATAACGACCGCGCCTTCATCTTCAATCCCGCGCTGACGCCCGACACGGCGGTCGCGCGCGGCATGCAGGCGCTGCTCGCCACCGCGCCGCCCGCCGTCCGCCGTTGTCTCCGCACCCAGCTCGGCCGGATCGCCGGGCGCAACTCCTGCACCGGTCCGTGGCAGCCCTCGCTCGATCTCCAGCTCAACTGGCGACCGGACTGGTTCGGGGGCGACCGGCGCCTCACGTTGTCGCTCTCGACCGTGAATCTGCTCGGCGGCCTCGATCAATGGCTGCACGGCGCCGCCAATCTGCGCGGCTGGGGCTACACGGGCGCGCCCGATCCCGTTTTGCTGTACGTGCGCGGCTTCGACCCGGCGACCGAGCAGTTCCGCTATGCCGTGAACGGGCGGTTCGGCGCCACCGCGAGCGCGACCGGCGGCGTCACGGCCCCATTCCAGATCGCCCTCCAGGGACGGCTCGCGATCGGCCCCGGCCCGATCCGCCGCAGCCTGCGCAGCGTCCGGCAGCCCGCTCTCGGTGCGCCCGCCCCGACCCTGCCGAGCAACCCTATCACCGCGATCCTCGGCCTGCGGGATTCGCTCGGCTGCACGCCCGACCAAGCCGCCCAGCTGCGGGCGATCGCCGACTCGCTCGACGCGCGCAATCGCCTGCTGCCGGCGTCGCTCGATGCCGGCGTGCAGCTCGCCGCGGCGCGGGACAACGCGCTGTGGGCGCTCGAGCGCGCCCGCGCGGTGCTCACTCCCGAGCAGTGGAGCAAGCTCCCCGATCCGCTCAAGGCTCCCGGACCGGCGTTGAACGATTAGGCGGGGCTCGCTCACACCGCTGTCAACCCGCTGACATCCTCCGGCCGCGCGAGATGCACGTGCGCCACCCTGCGTCCCCGCGCCAGCAGGGCGCGCACGTCGCCGCGCGCCTGGGCGCGCTTCAGTCGGCCGAACGTCGTGCCCATCTCGGGCACTGCGGCGTCTTCGGCGTCGTCCGCGGTGACAACGAGGAAGAGGCCGGTGTTCGGGCCGCCCTTGTGCAGCTGTCCGGTGGAGTGGAGGTAGCGCGGACCGAAGCCAAGCGTGGTCGCGCAGCCGAGCGCGCGGGCCCACGCCGCGCGCACCTCCTGGAGCCGCGCGGTGATCTCGGGGGTGGGCCGGGTGTAAGCGAGGATCGCGACGTAGTCTCCCCGAAGCGCCGCGCGCCGCAGCGCGTCCGGGGTGAGCGTCGCCAAGGGCTCCCCTGCATTGGCCCGCGCGAGCTCGGCGCGCGCCAGCGCCTTCGCTTCCTCGACGTCGGGCTGATCGAACGCATTGACGCCGAGTCGCTCGCACAGCTCCCACGTGGCGTATTGCCACTTCAGGAACTCCGCGCCCAAATCGAGGGGATCGGCCGCAAAGTCCGTGACGATCTCCGCGTCGGCGCGCGCCTCGCGGACCGGCTCGTCCACGACCGGGATCAGGCCGCGCCCGCCCTTTCCGGTGCTCTCGGCCACGAGCTGCTCGACCCAATCCGCCAGCCGAGCGACGGGCGGCGGCGGGCGGAGGACCAGCTTGTCCCGCCCGGCGGCGGCAGCCTCCGCGAGCCGCGCCCCGAACGCCCGGGCCCCGCGCGGGTCGACCGACTGGGCGCGCCGCAGCAGCGCTCGACCGTCCGCACCGATCAGCGCCGCCGGCAGCATGCCGACCACGGTGAGGGCCGCGTAGCGCCCGCCGACATCCACGGGATGATGGAACACCGCGCGGAAGCCTCGTTCGCGGGCCAGCGCCTCGAGCGGCGTCCCGGGATCCGTGATCGCGACGAACCGCCGCCGCTCCGCCCGCGCGGCGAAGAAGTGGTAGCAGGCGAGGGTCTCGAGCGTGGTCCCCGACTTGCTGCTGATCACGAACAGCGTGCGGTCGAGGTCCGGGGCGCGGGCGATGGCCAGCACCACAGCGGGATCCGTGCTATCGAGGACCGAGACTGACGCGTTCTTGAAGCTCGCCGCCAGCACGTGGACGACGAGGCTCGAGCCCCCCATGCCGCATACGACCACGCGCGCCACACCGTCGCGCCGCACATCGGCGGCGAAGCGCACCAGGGGATCCCACAACGCGAGCGAAGCGCGCGGGGCGTCGATCCAGCCAAGCCGGTTCATACGGCGGCCAAACATAACGCACCCTCGCCAGCCCTGTGGTGGTTCATTAGGTTTGCCCGCGAGGTCGCCGTGATGCCGCTCAGTCGGACTACCCGCGCCTTGGTGGCGATCGCCGCCGTCTCGTTCCCGGTGATCGTCGTGGCCTACCTGGTCGCTCCCCCCGACCATTGGGCACGCGCGCTGGTCTATGGCGCCGCCGCGGTGTTGGTCGTCGTCGGCACGCTCCTCCTCGCGCGCTTTGCCCATTCCCTTCGCGTCGACCGGCGCTACGCCGACCTGCTGGAGAACGAGGTCGCGCACCAGACCCGTTCGCTCATGGACTCGCTCGCCGCCACCGCGGAGGCCGAGCGCAATCTGCGGCTGGTCATGGACGCCGTCCCCGATGCGATCATCGTCGTCGACCGCGAGGGCCGCATCCTCGAAGCGAACGCACCCGCCGAGAGTATGGCGGCCGGGGAGGCCCCGCTGCAGGGCCGGACGGTGTTCGAGTTCTTCGCCCCCGCCGCGGCCCCGGTGGTGGGCGAGCGCATGGCCGCCGCCTTCGGCGGCGAGGTCCAGCGCTTCGAGGTGTCGTTCGTGCGGGACGACGGCACGCGGGGCCTCCGCTCCGTGCTGTACGCGCCCGTGCGCGAGCGGGGGGGCGGCAAGATCGCGCGCGTGCTCGTGCTGGCGCGCGACGTGACCGATCAGAAGCGCACCGAGGCCCAGCTTCAGCAGGCGGAGAAGCTCACGGCGATGGGCCAGCTCGTCAGCGGCGTGGCGCACGAGATCAACAACCCGGCGGCGATCATCTCCGGCTTCGCGCAGACCCTGCTGCTCGACGACCTGAAGCCCGAGCACCGCGACATGCTCCAGATGGTGTACGACGAGGCCACGCGAATCGGCCGCATCACGTCGAACCTCCTGGCGTTCGCGCGCGCGGGCGGCAAGCAACGGACCCTCGTGGACCTGAACGACATCGTGCGCCGCACCTTCGCGCTCCGTTCCTATCACCTGTCCACGCTGAACATCACGGTCTCCCTCCAGCTCGACCGGGACGACCCGAAGATCTGGGCCGATGCATCCGAGCTGCAGCAGGTGCTCCTGAACCTCCTGATCAACGCCGAGCAGGCCCTCGTGACGGTCGAGCCGCCGCGCACCATCACCGTCCGCACCCGCGCCGGCGAGCACGAGGCGGTGCTCGAGATCGCGGACTCGGGCCCCGGCATTCCACCCGAGATCCGCGCCAAGATCTTCGACCCTTTCTTCACCACCAAGGCGGAAGGCGTGGGCACGGGCCTCGGCCTCTCGATCTGCTACGGCATCGCGCACGAGCACGGCGGCCGTATTTGGCTCGAGTCGGAGCCCGGCAGCGGCGCGCGCTTCTTCGTCGCCCTGCCGCGCGATTCCCGGCACGACGCGCGCGCGCCCCTCGAGCCGGCCGCCCCGGCTCCGCCGCCCACGGCCGCGACCGGCGCGCTCACCGTGCTCGTAATCGACGACGAGACCGCACTACGCAACGCGCTGCTGCGCTTCCTCGGCCGTCGCGGCATCCAGGGCCACGGCGCGGCGGACGGCACCGAAGCGCTGGGCCTGCTGGGACAGCGGGACTTCGACGTCATCATCTCGGACGTGCGCATGCCCGGCATGAGCGGCCGCGAATTCCTCGAGCGACTGCGCCGCGAGCGGCCTGAGCTGACGGCGCGCGTCGTGTTCTCGACCGGCGACACCTTCGCCCCGGAGACGGCGACGTTGATCAGGGAGTCGGGCGTGCCCACGGTCACGAAGCCGTTCGACTTCGCGGCGCTCGAGCGGGTGGTTCGAGAGGTCGCCGCCGCAGCCGGACCGCAGCGCCTAAAGACTTGACAGCTGTACAACTTCTTTACAACAGCTGAGCTTGAAGGGACGGCGGTAGGAAGACGTAAGTCATTGCAATAACGAGCTGTAGCCGTCTGGCACGGTCGGCATGCCGTGTGCCTTACTCACGTGCGGAGCAAGCAAGCAACTCAGTCTTCGCACGTCGGAGGTACGGATATGTCCGCACCGCGCTGGTCTCAAGCGCTCGCCGCCGCCACGGTCGGCCTGCTGGTCGCGGTGCTACCGACGCCCGCCGCCGCGCAAGCGGTGGGCTGCACGGCTCACAGCTGCACCGCGGTGCAACGCGTCCAGGTGACCGTCCCGACTCGGCTCGGCCTGAGCGGCGCGGGCCCACAGGCCACGGTGCGCGCCAACACCGGCTGGCGGCTCGACGTGAGCGCGGTCGAAAGCGACCGATCGAAGGTCACGGAGATTCGAGACACGCCCGAGGTCTCCACCGCCACGGTGCGCTACACGCTCGTCGGCGCTTGACGCGCCTTAGGGCGCGAGCAGCGTGAAGACCACCGGCAGAGAGTAGGCGCCCGGTGTGTCCAGCCCCCAGCTGTACATCGTCTGAAAGAAAATGCTTGTCGGCGTGCCCGCCGTGGCGCTCCCCGATTTCGCGGTCGCCGGCGTGACGCTCAACGCGGTGAACGGCCCACCGACCGCGGTCCCCCACTTGAGATCCGCCGCCGGCTTGTTGGCGCGGGCATTGACCCCGGGCTGAGTGTTGGTGGCGGTCCAGGTCGCCGCTGCGGCGCTGATTTGCAGCCGCCAGGCGCGGTTCGACTTGACGGTCGCGGTCGGTCCGGTATTGGCCACGAAGCCGGCGTCGTAATCCGCCGCGGCGGGAGCGGTCAGCGCCGTGGACGTGGAGGTGAGGGTGAGCTGCATGACATCGGGCACGGTGAGCGTCGCGCTCGTGTTGACCGGGCAGCTCCCGCTCGGCACCGGCGCGCTGCAACTCTGCGCCGCGGCGGGTTCCGCGAGCAGGGCGAGCGCGAGCGACAGCGCCAGGCACCGGAACGTCGCGGCGTACGGGATCACGGCGTGGACGTCCATGCGCTCGTGAACGATCCGGAAGGCGACCCGCTGCCTGCCACCGAGAACCAGTACCCGTTCAACGAGTCGTTCCGCACGATCCCGACATGTCTGCGTGCGGCGGCGTCCACGCTCAAGAACGCATCGAAGTCGACCGTAGTGTCCACCACAACGCCGCTGATCGTCCCGGTGAAGGGGCGGGATCCGTTGACGTCGACGATCGACCCGCTCAGTGCTCCGCCGAGTTCCTGACCGCACTGGCTGGTGATCTGGAGGATTCCGCTGAGGGTAGCGCTCGGGTTCGTCTGGGTCGCGCTGTAGGTCCACGAGCCGAGCAACACCGGTGGAACGGGCGCCGCACACGCCGTGGGAGCGCGGCAGCCAGCGGTCAGAAACGCCGCCGTCAGCACGGCGGCCGCAAGCGACGGCCCGCGAGACGTGTTCATGAGCGGCCCGGGCCCCCTGGCCGCTGCGGCGAGAAGCGGATTGGTCGCAGATAGAGCGGGATGGTGAGGGCGGGAACCTCGCGCCCCGCCTCCACGCCGAAGCCGGGCAGCTCGCCGCGGATCAACAGGGGCTCCTTCAGACCCGTGAGATCGAGGTCGATCCGGTACTGGCCAGGTGGCAACGCGTGGAACACCGCGGTTCCCGAGCTGTCCGCCCGAGCGCTCCACACGTTGCCGTCGGCGTCCCGCGCGTACACGGCGGCGCCGCGCAGATCGACCCGCGGTGCCGGCTCGCCCTGCGGGACGGTGAGCACGAGGTGCACCACCACCGGCGCCGTGGGCGTAACGCCGATCTCCACGCGCCGTTCGCCGCGCAGCGGCTGGTTCGCGGGGCTCGCCACGAGGCCGAACGGCAACGAGCTCTCGTCCAACTCGGCCGGCACGTCCGTCTGACGGAAAAAGCGGAACCCGCCATTGGCATCGGTGATCACCGACTCGCCGCCGCGACGCACCAGCGCCCCGGTGACGGCGGGCTCCCCGGCGTCGCGCCGCCCGTTCGCGTTCAGGTCCTTGTAGACCATGCCCACCATGGTGGCCGGTCGCGCCCGGACGACGATCGGGCGCTCGAGCTTGAGCACGAAGTTCCAGCCCGAGCTGGCCGCGGCGAGGAACAGCGGGTTGTGCTCGGCGTCCAGCCGCACCACGAGCGTACCGGGAACGGGGGCGCGCAGTCCGAGGCGCACGACGGTGGCGCCGGGTCGCGCTCCGAACCAGTCGTAGCGTTGCACGCCGGCGTCGAGCAGCGCGGCCCCGTACCCCGGGAGCGGCACGGCGTCCACCCGCAGGCCCGCCGAGTACTGGCGCGGGACAAAGCCCACACCCGGGCCGTTCTGCTGGTAATCGACCGTGGCTCCGAAGACGCCCCCGGGCGACGCCCACTGCACCGCGCCGCTCAACTCCACGTGGTCGGCGCTGGGCGCGATGCTGCCACCGCCCGCGAACGCGGTGGTGCGCGTGGCGCGCCCCACCGTGGCCGAGCCGGTCCCGAGCAGTCGGCCGAGCCGGGCCGTGAGTCCCACGCGCCCGTCCGTCTCGCTGTTGCCGAACGCGCCCAGCGTGTCGGTGGCTTCAAAGCGACTGGAGCGCGCCTCCACCTCGAGGGTGGCCCACTCCGTGAGTGCGAACTGTGGCGCCACCGACCACCCCGACGAGGCCAGACGGTTGAACGCGGGGCTCGTGTCGCGCGCGGCCCACAGGCCGGCGTTCAACGCGATGCCGGCCGCCAAGCGGCGCGCGCCATACACCGTGAGCATGTCCCGCGCCGGCGCGAAGGCGGCGCTGCCGCCCGGCGCGTGCGTGTAGCGCAGCAACAGCGACGTCCCGTCGTCCCCGAGGCGCTTCGCTTCGGCGAGCCAACCCAGCCCCTGGCCCGCGGCGAACCAGCGCTGGGCCAGTTCCGCCGAGACCAGCGTCCCGGCGTAGAGCGGCGGCGACGTCGCGCCAATCCCGAGCGCCCGCAGCTCGCGGCCCCCGGGGATCGCCTCGATCGCGTCCGTCGCGGTGCCGCGCACCCAGCCACCGCCGACGTCGAATCCGAACTGCGTGCCCAGGAGGTGGCCGCTCCCGCCGTTCGCGGTCCCGGCCGAGGCGATGACCGGCGCGCCCAGCAGCGTCGCCGCCGACCAGCGCGGATCCGTGTAGGAGAACGCCGCGCCGCTGCCCCAGAAGTTGGCGCCGGTGACATCAGAGAACGTCTGCGTCGTATGGCCGCCGGTGAGCCGCCAGCGCGGGCCGGTGAGCGAGAGAAAGCTCGTGCCCGGGAAGTATCCGACACGGGCGAGGCCCCAGAGATGCGCGGCGTCGAGGCCGGCGCTCTGCACCAGGTGCCCGTACAGCCGCACGGAGTTGGCGACGGGCCCCTCGAGATCGAGCCCGAACACCGGCCTCGCCGGCGCGGTGTCTCCAAGGACCGTGGCGACTCCGGGCGTGACCAGCCACGACTGCTCGCCCCGCCGCGGCCCGTCGTCCACGACTTCGACCGTGGCTCGCGCTCGCGTCATCTCGCCAGCCCCGTTCGAGACGACGAACTGGACGGGCGACGACCCAGTCGACGCGCCGCGCGGCACCGTGAGGGTCACCTCGGCCTCCGCCAGGGTTCCGGGCTGGAGCACATACCCGCGGGCGGGCACCACGGGCCAGCGCGCCGGTCCGGTGGCGCGAACCGAGAAGGAATCGACCGCGTTGCCGGTGTTGGTCAACCGGTACCGCAGCGCGACACGCCCGCCCACCCGAGTCGCGAACAGGGCCTGCGCAACCACGAGCGACGCGCGCCGGACGCGTGCGACGTCGACCTCCACAGGCACCTCGATGGTCGATCCCGCCGCGCCGGAAAAGCGGACCCGGGCGACCTCTTGACGACCCGCGCGGGCAGCCGCCGGGACGCCGACGGTCAGGACGACCACGCGATCGGCGCCGCTGCCCGCGAGCTCGCCGTGCAGCCTGCCGAGCACCGGCGCGGTCCCGTCTGGCAGGACCTGGAAAGCCACGTTGCGATCGGCCGACAAGGAGACCGGTGCTCGGACGGCGACCACCTGATAGGTCCCGGGTGCCCCGGCGGCGCGGACCGCCTGCCCGACGCCGGTCGCCGGAATACCCGCCGCGAGCGCGAGCAGCCCGACGACTCGAGGCCCGCTCACGGCGTGGTCACCGTCAGCGTAAAGACCAGCCCGGCCGAATACATCCCAGGCGAGTCGCCGGTCCACGAGAGCAGCATCCGGAAGAACACCGTGTTCGACCACGGGTCGTTCAACGTGTTCTTCTTCACCGGGCGCGATTCGATCGTCGCATCCGCCGTCGTCATGGCGTTCCACGCGGCGAGGTCGGCCCTGCGCCACTGCAGGTCGCTCAGAGGCTTGCTCCCGCCGAGCGAGGCCGACGACGAGCGCACGGAAACGATGGTCGTGCGGTTCTGCGAAGCGCCGCCCGTGATGGCGACCGTGAACGCGATGCCCGTCAGGTCGGTCACGACGCCGTTGTCGTAGTCCGTCACGGCGGGGGCGGGAAAGACCGCGGGCGCGCCGGTGAGGGTGAGACTCACCTGCGCGCCCCCCGGCACCGCCAGGGTGAGGGCCAGGCCGATCGCCCCGAGGATGCTTCCCCAGCTCGCGCGCCGCATGCTACGGGACCTGCAGTTCCGTCTGCCCGCCCGCGATCTCGGAGCCGCCGTAGTCGATCAGAGCCAACGCCACGTAGCGACCGGACGGCAGCCCAGGGACCGCGATCGCGACGCGGCGCGCCGCGCCCGGCAGGACCGGAAACTGGGGAATATCGACGCTCGAGGCTACCGAGTTGTCGAGCCGCCGAAACTCCACGCGGCCGTGCGGCCAGAGCGGCAGGCCGCCGCTATTGTGGAACAGCACAGCCAGCTCGCGCGGCGCGCCTGGACGCGCCTGCACCTCGGTGATCTCCCCGTCGCGGGTCAAGCCGGGGGGTGTGACGTACACCTTCACTCCCAGACGCGTGATGTAGGTGACTTGACGCCCTCCCCCCGACGCTGGCGGCGGCGTCGCAGTCTCCACGAACACGACGCTCCAACAGGCCTGCTTCAGGGAATCCGCGCCGTCGAGCGCGACGCGGACCGCTTGGGCGGAGCGCGCTGCGAGGCGGAGACTCAACGGGAACACCCGCAGGTAGCGCCCGCACGAAGCGGGCAGCTGCCCACTCGGCAGGAAGCGGTGCTCGCCCTTCTCGTCGCGCTCCCAGTCGTTCAGGTAGACGGTCACCTCGGCCACCCGATCGCTCTCGTTCGACACGCTGAACGAGGCGGAACCGCGGCCCAGGGCGTGCGGGTCGAGGAAAAGCTCGACCTGGTCGACCGAGAGCTGGCCGCGCGCTACCCCAGGCACAGCTCCCCCCAACGCGACAAGCGCGGTGAGCGCACCTGCCGCCCACCGCGCCAGACGCCAGACGTGCCGCCCCGACGTCACGGAGCGGTCGCCGTGAAGACCACGTCCATCGTGTACGTACCCGGGGTGTCGAGCGTGTAGTTCCACGCTGTCCGGTAGGACACCGTGCTCGTCGTCCCCGACGTGCCGCCCGCCGAAGCGATGCCCGTCGCCGACGTGCTCAGCGCATTGAACGGCGCGCCACCCGTCACGCTCCACGCGAGGTCGCCCACGGGCTTGTTGGCCCGGGCACCGAGGCCGCTCGAACCCCACGTCGCCGTCGCGCCGCTGATCTTGAGGCTCCAGGCCGTGTTCGCCTTCACCGTGGCAGTCAGGGCCGAGAGGTCGTCCTGATGGCCCTGGTTGAACGCCGTCGAGTCCGGCGACGTCAGCGCGCTGCTCGCCGAGCTGAGCGACAGCTTGAGCACTACGGGGACTGTCACGGACGCCGCGTTGGTCAGCGAGCACGGATTCCCGACGCAAACCTGGGCTGAGGCCGGCTGGTATAGGCCGAGCAAGCCCGCCCCCGCCAGAACGAGAGCCAGTGGTCTAAGTGTCATGATGCCATACTCCTATGAGTTGTTGAGCCGCACGCGGGACGCCCGTTGCGCCCGCTCGACACCCCAAAGGGGCAAGGGCTGTGCCTACCTGCTCAATTGCTTGGCGCCGTCAAATTTCTGGACACCACCCCTCCGAACAGCGCCCGAAAATAGCGTTGGAGGGTCGCGAACACAAATGCGCTGCGTCACACGTCCCGCGTCCTGCGTCTGGCTTAGTGTAAGTGGCGAAATGGCTTAGACAGCAATGCCAGGAGAGATCTCAGCCCAAAAAACGCTTCATCCGCTCCGAACCGGCTCGCGGCGGCCCGGCTAGCCTGATGACGTGATCACGGAGGCCGTGTACTGCAAGAAGTTGCACTTGTGGCAGGCTGCAAGATGTCTGGCACGGCCTTCGGACTAGGGAATGCCGAGCCGTTGGCGCAGCGGGACAGGCATGATCGCGATGATATGCTTGATCGGTACGGACAGGCCGAACCCAGGCGCTTGCGGCAAACCCGCCCGATGGACCGCGATCACTTCCCCATCGGCATTGAGGAGCGGACTGCCCGACGACCCGCCGATCGTCATGCCGTCGAACTGGATGACGTCCTCGGTCGCCCGCGAGATGATGCCAGCGGACATCGACGTACGAACCACCGATGAGCGGAGCCGGGCGAACCCGGAGCCTGCCGGATAACCGATGAGCGCCGCGGGCTCGCCCTGTCGCGCCCTGGTCCCGCCCCAGTCGATGGCCGTGAGGTAGGGCCCCTGGTAGCTCCGGACCTTGATGACGGCGAGGTCGCGCTCCTGGGAGGTGGCGACCACATCGGCGTAACGGGCCTGGGACTGATCGGCCATGGTGACCCAGATGGTGTCGGCGCGGGGGTGCAGCGAGTCCGCCACGACGTGCCAGTTCGTGAGCATGTAGCCGTCGGCCGTGATGACGAAGCCGGTGCCGTTGTAATAGTCGCGCCCGAAGCTCGCCGTGATCAGGCCCACCGCGCCCTGGTCTTGCTGTGCGATCGTGGCGAAGTCGCTCGCGCGGATCGCCCGCATCTTCGCATCGAGGTTCTGCGTCTGCCGCTCGGCCGCCTTCACGGCGCGCTTCAGGCTGTCGATGGTCTCCTGCGAGGGAGCGCGGCGCTCGGCCGCGGCAAGCTCATCGCGCATCCGCTGCAGGTCGGCCTGGGCCGCCACCCGCCGCGCCTCACCCGCGGCGAGCTGGGTGCTGAGAGCCGCCTGCGCACGGTCCAACGCCGCGCGCAGCTCTGCGGTGCGAGTCTCCGCCGCCCGGAGCTGTGTCCGCAGGCTCTCGACCTGAGTAGCCGGAGCGGCCGCGGCGCGGGCCGCCGCGAGTTCCTGACGCAGTCGCTGCGTCTCCGCACGGGCCGAGTCCTCCGCCGTGCGACGCGCCGCTTCCGTCTGCTGCACCTGCGACGAAAGGAGCCAGTACACCCCGTACACGGCTCCCCCGAGCAGGACAACGAGCACCATCGCGACACCTGAGAGCCACCGCAACTTACGACGAGAGTCCTTGCCGACTTCCGCCGCTACTGCCCGGAGGAACGCCGTCGAACCGCGCTTCCCTCGCCGTCGCTGTTCCCGAGCCTGCGCGATGGCCTGGCTGATCATACCCATGAGGGTCCGCTGGCCGGGCCTGGCCGCGGCGCGGGCGACGGGCATCGCGGGCGACGTCCCGAGTCCCTCGACCAGCAGTACAGGCCCCCCCCGCCCCAGGGCGATGCGGTCGCCCAGCCGAATGGGGATCGGCTCCGCGACGGGCTCGTCGTTGACGAACGTACCGTTGGTCGACCCGACGTCCCGCACGACCAGGGCGCCCGAGGAGCCGACCGTGAGCTCGGCGTGTACCCGGGATACGACGTCCGATGCCCGGCCGAGATGGACCTCGCACTCGTGCCCCCGGCCCAGCCGGATGCGGACGCCGCGTGCCTCGTAGCGTCGGCCCGTGGCGGCCTCGAGCAGGGTGACGGCGTAGGCGCGGGCCTCGACCGGTGTGCGGCGCCCGGGGAGCCGGGGAGCCGGGAGCGCCGCTTCCGACACGCCGGCGTGCTCTGGTATGGTGGGCGGGAGGCCTTCCGTGACGGCGGCGACCGAGAGCCGCGGGCCGGTCTCGCCGAGCGAGATCAAGTCGCCGGGCCGAAGCACGGCCGGGGCGGTCAGACGGCGGCCGTTCAGGAAGGTGCCGTTGCGACTGGCGAGATCGGCGAGGCGCCATCCCCCGCCGCCATGCCGGAGCTCGGCGTGCACCCCGGAGACGACGCCGGCCCCGGCACTCTCCAACACAACCTCGCACTCGGGGCTGCGGCCCAGTCGCGCGACGTCCCCGCGGACTTCTACTGCCTGCCGCGTGGCGAGGTCGATCAGCTTGAGGTAAGGCACGAGGCGCCGCTCCAGGCGTCTGCCCGGATCAGGCCGTGGCGGGCTTGGCCTTGTTGCGGCGGTCGGGCAAGACGCGGCGGGGCACGCGGGAGCGCCGCACGCCCCGCCGGCGTTCGCTGCCCGTGCGGCGCGCGGCGCCTGACCGCCGCTCGACCGGGACGGTCGCGGGATCCCCGCGGCGATCAGGCTCTGACCGCCGGTCCACACCCGACCGGCGGTCGTCGAGCTTGCGTCGGTCGTCGCGACTCCGGCGGTCGGGCAGGGGTTCGTAGCCGATGGGGCCCTCGTCGAGCGGGTTGGGGGCCCTAACCTACCGGCGACGGGGCGGCGCGGCTAGTGCGCCCCCCCCTCCCCCCGCAACCGGACATCAACGTCCGCGACCACCTCTTCGGCGTGACCCTTCCGGACCCAGCCGCGGTGCTTGCCGCGGTTACGCACCTCGGTCAATCCCCGCACGGTGACCCGCTGGCCATCCGGGTTCACGAACACGCGCACCATCTCGTCGTCGCCGCGGCGAGCCCAGATGACGCGGTTCGGCCCAGCCTGCTCCACCCGATACACCACATACCCGCGGCGCACCAGCACCTCGCGCGTCACGACGACGACGCGCTCGGGCGGCGCGACGTACACGTACTGGGCCGGCTCGGCGTACACCACCTCCGCCCGGGTATAGACGCCCGGACCGCAGGCGGCAAGCGACAGCGCCAGCACGGGAACGAGACGCCTCATCGATCCTCCTGGAAAGGCCCATGGTTAAGACCCCGCCCGGCCGGCTGCGTTACCGCGGTGTGACGCCGATCACACGCGGCGCGCTGCTAGCTTACTCCCGCCATGGACAACCTCGCCCATACCCTGGTCGGCGCGGCGCTGGGCCGCGCCGTCGCTGACCGCAAAGTGCCCGCGGCGGGCTGGATCGGTGCCATCGCCGGCAACGCACCGGACTGGAGCGAGCTGCTGGTCAGTCCCGGCACCTGGGGGGGAGCGCCGGGGTCGGCCCCAGCGTACCTCGTGTATCACCGCGGTATCACGCACTCCTTCGTGGGCGCCGTCATCGAGATCGTCGTGCTGACCGGCCTCGTCGGCTTGATCCTCACGTGGCGGACGCGCGCCGACGCCGGCGCGCGGCCTCCGTGGCGCTGGATCGCGGTCTGCGTCGCCGCCGCCGTCGCGAGCCACCTCTACCTCGACTGGCAGGGCTCGTACGGCCTGCGTCCGTTCCTGCCGTGGAGCGGGCGCTGGTATTACGGGGACTGGGTCGCGATCGTCGATCCATTCTTCTGGGCGGTGCCGCTCGTCGCACTGGCGTGGGGCTCCCGGCGCCATTGGGCGCCGGCGCTCCTCGTACTCCTGGTCATGAGTGGGGTCACGACGCTCGTGCTCTGGACGGGGAGGTCGATCGTCGCGGCGTGGGTGCGCCTCGGCGTGACGGCACTCATGGCGGCGTGCGTGGTCGGCTGGACGAAGCATTGGTTCGGCGTCGCCGGGCGGCGGCGTGCCGCGGTCTACGGCCTCCTGCTGCTCGCGGCCTACGCGGCGCTCCAGGGGGCGGCGAGCGCGGTGGTGAAGGCGCGGGCCCGTGACGCGGCCGTACGCCGTTTCGGCCCCGGCGCGACCTGGGCGGCGCTCACGCAGGTGGGACAGCCCTTCCACTGGGAGCCCGTCTGGGCGTCACCCGACAGCATCGCCGGCCCCGGATGGGCCGTTCCCCGTCATCTCGACACGCCGGCCGTCCGGCAGGCGCTCGCCACTCCGCGCGGCCGCGCGCTCGCGCAGTTCGCGCGCTTCCTTGCGGCAGACGTCGACTCGAGCGGCAACGAGCTCAGGGTGTTTCTGCGGGACGCGCGCTTCAACCCGACGGCTCGCCGCGGGAGCTGGGCCGCGGTCGAAGTCAGATTACGGTGAGGGGGGTGGCGTCGGAGAAGCTGAGCCCCGAGCCGCGCCGGTCGCCGCCCTGGCGCCGCGCGACCGGGCCGCGCCGTTCGCGCCCCCGGCGGTCCGGCCCGAGGCGGCGCTCCGTCGCCACGCCGAGCCGCTCGACACGTCGCTCGCTGACCCGGCGGTCGAGCCAGCGGCGTCGCTCGCCCTGCACCCGGCGCTCGATGCGGTGGCGCTGTTCGGGGTATTGGGCCATGCAGCAATCTGCTCGGCCCCGGGCACGGCTGCCAGGGTCCCGGCTTCCGTTAGATTGTGCGGCGCCATGACCAGTCCCCCGGTCGATCGCCTCGAGGGCCTCGTGCAAGCGCTCGACCCCGCTTTCCGGCTCGACCAGGAGGTGGTAGTGTCGCCCGAGCGGGCGCTGTATCGCGCCTGGGACCGGATCCTCAAGCGCTACGTCGCCCTGCGGGTCCATCTGGTGCCGGACGCGCCCGGTCGCGCCTGGTTCCTGCGCGAGACGGAGACGCTGGCGGCGCTCGACCACCCCGCGATCCGCCACGTGTATGCCGCCGGGATCGTCGGCCCCTTCGCCTACCGCACGGCGAACTGGATCGAGGGCGAGGGCCTCGCGGAGGCGCTGCGCCGCGGGCCACGCCCGATCCCGACGGCGCACGCGCTGGTGCGCGACCTGCTGGGCGCGCTCGAGCACGCGCACGCGCGCGGGGTGATCCTGCGGCGGATCGTCCCGATTGCGCTGATGCTCGAGCCGTCCGGCCGGTCCGTGATCACCGACCTGCGGTACGCCAACTGGTGCCTGCCGAACGTGCCGCCGGAGGAGCGCGGGGCGGGCGGGGCATTCGTCGCGCCGGAGATCCGGGCCGGGGCTCCCGGCGAGCCGGCGAGCGACGTGTACGCCGTCGCGGCGCTCGTCTACTGCGTCCTCACCGGCCAGGAGCCCGACGCCGACCCGGCCCGCATCGTGCCGCCGCGACGCCTCCGCCCGGCGATCCCGGCGGCGCTGGAGCGGGTGCTGCTGCGGGCGCTGCAGGCGCAGCCGAGCGCGCGATACTACACCGCGACGGAGATGCTCGAGGACTTCGTGAGCGACGCCGGCGTGTTCCAGGAGCCCGCCGCCGCGCCGCAGGTCGCCGAGGCCGGCTACGAGGGGCGGCTGCGGCGGGCGCTGGGCGATGACTACGAGCTGCTCGAGGAGATCGGCTCGGGCGGGTTCGGACGCGTGTACCGCGCGCGCGATCTCGGGCTCGAGCGCGAGGTCGCGATCAAGGTGCTGCACCCGTCGCTCACGGCCGACCCCATGGTGATGGAGCGGTTCCGGCGCGAGGCGCAGCTCGCCGCGCGGCTGCGCCATCCGAGCATCGTGAGCATCTACGACATCATGGGCCGCGCGGGGCTGCAGTGGTACACGATGGAGCTCGTACCGGGCGCCAACCTGGCGCAGCTCGTCGAGCGGCAGGGGCCGCTGTCGGTGGAGCAAACCGTGCGGCTGCTGGACCGGGGATTGTCCGCGCTCGAGCACGCCCACGCCCTAGGGCTGGTGCACCGGGACCTGAAACCCGAGAACATGCTGATCGAGCCGGACGGCCGGCTGCGCATCACGGACTTCGGGCTGGCGCTCGCGCTGCGCGGCGACGGCCGCTTCGGCGGCGCGACGTCGCGCAGCGGCACGCCCCAGTTCGCCGCGCCCGAGCAGCTGCTCGGCGAGAGGGTGGATCAGCGGGCAGACCTCTACTCGCTCGCCGCCGCGGCATATTTCGCGCTGCTCGGCCGCCCGCCGTTCGAGGGCCCCACGCCCGAGGCGATCCTTGCCCGCCAGACCACCGACGATCTCCCACCGCTCACGGATTCCCGCCACGACGTGCCGCGTGAGCTGGAAGAGGTGCTGCGCCGGGCGCTGGCGAGCGACCCGCGGGCCCGGTTCCAGACGGCGACCGCCTTCCGGGAGGCGGTGCGGCGGTCACGCGGGTTCCTGCGCCGGCTCAGGGCCGTCCTGCGCGGGGAGTGAACCGCATGTTGACACGAGCCGGACAAGATCCGAATCGCGGGGCGGGGACGTCTCCTACACAATAGCGTCGGGCCACGAAGGGGGACGCCATGAGGATGCGGGTTGAGGTGCTTGTCACAGTGCTGGCGACCGCGTGCGGGGGATCGAGCCCCACGAGCTCCAGTGGGGGCGGCAGCGGGAATCCGCCGCCGGCGGCCTCGGTGACGATGTCCGAGTACAGATTCTCACCCGAGACCGTGCGGGTGGCCGTGGGCAGTGCGGTCGCCTGGAGCAACAATGGAACGACGAGCCACACGTCCACGAGCGACACGGCTGGTATATGGAACAGCAACGCGATCGCTCCGCCCGGCCCTCCGCCGCCGACGTGTCCGTACCCTCCCTGTGAGGGCACGCCCGGCGGAAGCTTTCGGTTCACGTTCACGACCGCTGGCACGTACCCGTATCACTGCATGTTTCACGATGCTCTGGGCATGAAGGGCGTCGTGATCGTGACCCCCTGAGCTAGCGCCACCGAAAGATCCGCAGCGCGACCCCGAAGCTCGCGAGCCCCCAGGCCACCACGATCGCGAGCGGCGGCCCCAGCTGCGCGAGCGCGGTGCCGTCGATCATCACGGCGCGCAGCGCGTCGTTCAGCGCCGTGAGCGGCAGTGCCTTCACGAACGGCTGCATCGCGTCCGGAAAGCGGGCGTAGGAGAAGAACGTGCCCGAGAGGATCCACATCGGCAGCATCACCAGATTCATCAGTCCCGAAACGGCTTCGATCGTGCGGGCGCGGCTCGCGACCAGCATGCCCAGGCCGGCGAAGGAGAGCGCGCCGAGCGTGGTGATGAACCCGAGCGCTACAAATGACCCGCGCACGCCGACGTGGAACATCCACCAGCCGAAGCCGACCAGCGCCGCGATCTCGAGAAACAGGAACACCAGCCGCGACAGGACGAACGACAGGAGGTAGTGGCTCTTGCGCATCGGCGTCGCCATGTAGCGCTTCAGCAGCTTCTTGGTGCGCGCCTGCACGACCGAGAAGCCCACCCCCCACAGGCCGCTTCCCATGAGGTTCATGCCGAGGAGGCCGGGGATGAGGAAATCGATGTAGCGCGACCCCGGCTCCGTGACGCGCTCGTCGCGCACCACCGCGGGATCGGCCCGACCGTGCGCGCGCTGCACCGCCGCGTCCACCTCGAGGCGCGCGAGGCGGCTCTCGGTGCGGGTCGAGTCGTAGCGGTACACGATCGGATCACCGGCCGTCACGCCGAGGGCGACGCGACCGGTGCGAAGCTGGAGCCGCGCCTCCCCCGAATCGAGCACGGTGACGGCGAGGCCCGGCGCTGCGCGCAGCGCCGCCGCGAGCGCGCTGTCTCCCGGCCCCCGCAGCACCGCCACCCGCAGCTCGCCCGGCCCCCGGTTGCGGAACGCAATGCCGAGCGCGAAGGCGAGCACGATGGGAAACCCGAACACCCAGAAGATCGCCTCCGGCTCGCGGTAGAACTCGCGCATCCGGGCGAGGGTGAGCTGCCCCAGCGGGTGATCACGCATCGCGCAGCTGCCTGCCGGTGAGCGCCACGAAAACGTCCTCGAGCGTGGCGTGGTGGGTGGCGAGCAGCGACAGCTCCGCGCCGCGCCGTTCGAGCAGGGCGAGCAACGCGGGCACGGCGCGGTGCACCTCCGCGACCGTGAGCGCGACGCGATCGGGTCCGACGCGCACGGCGCGCACGCCGGGCAGCGCCGCGAGGTCTTCCGGCGGCGGCGCCGCCCCAGGGCGGCCCGTGCCGTCCGCGAGCGCGAACTCGACGACGTGCTCCGCGCCGAGCGAGGCGATGAGCGCGCGCGGCGTGTCGAGCGCAATCACTTTGCCATGGTCCATGATCGCCACGCGATCGCACAACCGCTCGGCTTCCTCCATGTAGTGCGTCGTCAGCAACACCGTGCCGCCCGCCGCCCGGAAGCGGCTGATCACGTCCCACAGCTGGCGCCGCGACTGCGGGTCGAGCCCGGTGGTGGGCTCGTCCAAGAACAGGAGCTCCGGCCGGGACACCAGCGCGCACGCCACCGCGAGCCGCTGCTTCTGCCCGCCCGAGAGCTTGCCCACCCACGCCCGCCGTTTCTCCTCGAGCGCGACCAGAGCCAGCACCTCGTCGACGGAGTGCGACGCGCGGTAGAACGAGCGGAACAGCCGGACGGTCTCCTCCACCGTCAGCTTGTCGGCGAGCTGGGTCTCCTGGAGCTGGATGCCCAGGCGCTCACGCAGCGCCCGCGCCTCCGCCCCGTCGGTCCAGCGCCGCCCGAGCACCTCCACGTCCCCGGCGTCGGGCACGGTGAGACCCTCGAGAATCTCGATGGTGGTGGTCTTGCCGGCGCCGTTCGGCCCGAGCAGGCCGAAGCACTCCCCCGTCTCGACCGCGAGGTCAATCCCCGCCACGGCCACGACCTCGCCGTAGCGCTTCACGAGCTGGGCGCAGCGAATGGCAGGCGGGGACACGTCAGGCTGGTTTCTTCGGCTCCGGCGTCATCGCCTGCTTCAGCGCCTGGTCGAGCTGGATGTACAAGCTGCTCACGCCCTCCGTGAGCCCGCGGAGCTTCATGTTGATGCCGCCGCCGCGCCCCGCCATCACGGACATCGCGCCGGCCACGTCGCCGATGGTCCCGATGTTCGCGGTGAGCGCGCGTTGCCGCATCTGCGAGGTCTCTTTCGCGATCCGCTCGCACAATTGCTGGACGGTGTGCGTCGCGGCGGCGCGGTTCGCCTCGAGCTCGGCGACCAGGTGCTTCACGACGTCGACGGTCCGCTGAAACTCGTGGATCTCCTCGATGCGGCGCAGCTGCTCGGGGCTGAATTTCTGATGCGCCATGGGCGCGCTCAGGGCTTGCCGTCGAGCGCTTCGGCCAACACGCGGCCGTCCAGCGGCTCGGCGGGAGTGAGATCGAGCAGCCGGGCGAGCGTCGGGGCGATATCCACCGTGTTGACCCGCCCGTCGTAAGCGCCGCGCTTCACGCCGCGCCCGAAGAGCAGCAACGGCACGTGCGCGTCCAGGTCCGACGGCTGTCCGTGCATCGCGATCGGCGGCCCGTTCGCGTAGCCCCACACGGCATAGGGCTTGAGCGTCACGACGAGCTCGACCCCGGCATCAGGCGGAACCTGATGCACCCAGCGGCGCACCACGGCGTCGGTCGTGTCGCGCCGTGCCAGGTCGGCGGGCCGGTCGACCCGCGCCACGCCGGGAAGGGCGCGCAACCGCGCCGCCACGCCTGCGAGCACGCTGTCCACGTCCACCCCCTGGGCCGCGAGCTTGGCGCGATCGGCGAGCACCAGCAGGCCGGTATCGAACTGGAGCCAGGCGGCGCCGCCGACGCGCCCGTCCAGCGCGGCGTTGACGCTGTCGAGGATACTGTCCGGGACGACGCGCACGGCGCCGGGGTGGCCCAGCGCCCGGGAGCGCTCGGGAAACGGCGTCACACCGTGATCCGCCGTCAACACGACCAGCACGTTCTCCTTGCCGTAGCGCACGAACAGCTGCTGCAGGAACCAGCCGAGGTAACGGTCGAGCCGCAGCACCTGGTCGTGGATCTCGCGCGAGTCGGGCCCGTAGGCGTGCCCCACGGCGTCCGTCGTGGAGAGGCTGACGGCCAGCAGGTCGGTCGCGCCGCGACCCCCCAGGCCGAGCGCCCGCACGCCCTCCAGCGCGAAAGCGAGCGTAAGCGAGTCCATCGCGGGAATCCCCGCAAACGCGACCGCCGCCACCGCGCTGTCGGCAGGCAGGAGGTGCGGGAAGGTGACGTCCCGGCCCCCGTTCTCGTAGGGCTCGCTGTCCGGCTCGGGATAGGCGCGCTCGGGCAGGAGCAGGGTCCAGCCGCTCGCGGCCGCCCGAAACGGAATGCGGCGCCCGTTGAACTCGCGCACCCACAGCGGGAGCGAGTCGGCGTAGTAGCGACTGGTCGTGAAGAACCCCGACTGGTACCAGTACACCTGCTGGCGCGCGCGCCCGATCGGCAGGATTGCGCCGCGGTCCTTGCGCGACACCGACAGCGCGCGCGCCTTCGGCTCCGCGGCCTGCAGCCAGTCGAACAGCTCGGTGCCCCGGAAGCGCGCGGGCGACGCGCCCGGCCCGGCGATGCCGATGAGCGGCGCCGCCGAGTCCTGGACGCCCACGGTGTTCCGGATGATACCGGTGTGGGCCGGCCAGCGGCCCGACAGAATCGTGGAATGCCCCGGCGCGGTCTCGGTGACGGCGTGATCCTGGTAGGCCTCGGTGAAGTCGGCCCCCTGCTTCACGAGCATCGCCAGCCCGCCGTTGAGCTGCGTGCGGTAGCGGTCGAGGTAATCCGGCCGCAGCTGGTCGACCGTGATGACGACGAGCAGCTTGGGCTGGGGCGGCGCAGCGACCGGACCGGGCACGGCGCCGCACAGCGTGAACACGATCGCAGGAATCATCGTGGGGGTAAGGTAGCGGCGTGCGGCCGCGGAGGAAAACCCCTCACGCGACCGGCGAGCCGGCGGGCGTCGCCACCAGCGCGGGAGCTTCCTCGCGGACCCGCAGCGTCAGATACACCACCACCAGGATGATTCCCGCCGAAATGTAAAACGGCACATGTTGGCCGAGCGTCTGGTAGGCGCGGCCGGCGTAGGTCGGGCCCAGCACCGCGGCGATGCCCCGATAGGTCTGCTGCACGCCCAGCGTGAGACCGATCTCGTTCGGATCGGCACGGTGACTCACCAGGGCCGAGTTGGCGGGAAACAGCAGCGCCGTCCCGAGCGGGAGGAGGATTTGCGCCGCCACGAACAGCGGCAACGTCGGCGCGAGCGGCACGAGGATGAAGCCCAACAGCAGCAGCAGCGCGCCGGCCCGCATCGTGCGGACCTCCCCCAACCGCGCGTTGACCCATCCTACCGGCGCGGCGCGCATGATGACGCCCACCGCGCCGAAGACCATGAAGAAGTATCCAATCTCGTCCGCGGTGATGCCGAAGCGGTCGTGCAGGTACAGGGAGAAAATCGGCGGCAGCGCGTTGAAGGCGAGCATCGCGAGCGCATAAATCCAGATAAAGAGCGAAATGGCCTCACCGGGCTCGCGCAGGACGCGCACCGCGGGTTGCACGATATTCCGCACCGCCTTGCCCAGCGCCTGCGACGGGCGCGGTGCTCCCACGGCGGGCGCCCCGCCCCGGGCCCAGCGGGACTCGGGAAGCCACTTCCACGCGAACGCGACGTTGACCAGCACCAGCGCGGCGGCGAACACTCCGGGGGCGGCGTCACCGAACCGGTGCATGAACGACCCGATCGCGGGACCCACGATGACGCCGGCGCTCGTCGCCGCGGACAGCCAGCCAAGTGCCTTGGCCCGTTCGGCGGGAACCATGCTGTCCGCGACGTACGCCTGCAGGACGCCCGTCGTGCCGCCTCCCAACCCCTGCACGAAGCGGGACACGAACAATAGCCAGACCGTGTGCGTGAAGCCGAACACGATGTAGGCGAACGCGGAGCTGCCCAGGCCGACCAGGAGCGCGGGCCGCCGTCCATAGCGATCCGAGACGTACCCCCACACGGGAGACGACGTGAGCTGCGCCACGGGGAAGGACGCGGCCAGGAGACCGACAACCGTCGGCGTCGCCTTGAGGTTCACGGCATAGAGCGGCAGCAGGGGCCAGATGATCATCAGCCCCATCATGTCGACGAATGCCACGGCCATCAGCACCGCGATGCGCTTCATCGCCTCGCTCCGAACCCGAGCACGCTCACGACCATGTAGAGCACGATGGACGTGAAAAATCGCCGAGGGCGGCCACGAACGCGAGTCGTCCGCCGGCGGCGAATGGAACGCTTCATGGCCTAGTCTCCTCGAGGGTCCTGGTCTAATCTTCTTGCCACTTCACATGTCCGACACCCCGCCACCTGGCCGCGGCTCGCAACTCTTCCGCCGCACGCTGCTTAGCGTGTTGGCGGTGCAGGCGGCGACGCTGCTTCTCCTCTGGCTGCTCCAAACCCGCTACGCCCGATGATCTCCGCGTCGTGCGCGCGCTAGACTGGGTCATCATCGCCGTCTACCTGGTGTACGTGCTGGTGGACGGCGTGCGCCGAGCCAAGGGTACGCGGGAACTCGAGGGCTACTTCCTGGCCAACCGGAGCCTGCCGTGGTGGGCGGTGGGCCTCTCGGTCATGGCTACGCAGCTCTCCGCCATCACGCTCATCGGCACCACGGGGCAGGGGGCGACCGACGGCCTGCGCTTCGTGCAGTTCTACTTCGGCCTCCCGCTGGCCATGGTCATCTTGGGAGTGACGCTGGTCCCGTTCCTCCACGGGGCCAGAGTGTTCACCGCGTACGAGTACCTGGAGCGGCGGTTCGACGCGCGCACGCGATCCCTGACAAGCTTCCTCTTTCTGGTGGCGCGCGGGATGTCGTGCGGCACCATCATCGCCGCGCCGGCCGTGGTGTTCTCCGCCATCTTCGGTTGGAGCCTGCTGTGGTCGGTGGCCCTGATGGGCATTCCGACCGTCATCTACACCATGATTGGCGGCGTGCAGGCGGTGACCTGGGTGGACGTAAAGCAGATGGTGCTCATCGTCTTCGCGCTGATCGCCGTGGTAGTGACCCTCCTGGCACAACTCCCCGTCGCGCCCGATCACGCGCTGGCCCTGGCGGGCGCGGCGGGGAGGCTCCGCGCCTTCGATTTCTCCTTCGACCTGACCAACGACTTCACGTTCTGGTCCGGCGTGATCGGCGGCACCTTCCTCATGTTGTCGTACTTCGGCACCGATCAGAGTCAGGTACAGCGCTACATCACCGCCAAGTCGGTGGACCAGGCTCGGAGCTCGCTCTTGATGAGCGCCTACTGGAAGATTCCGCTCCAGGCACTGGTGCTCCTCACCGGCGTCCTGGTGTTCGTCTTCTTCGTATTCCAACGACCACCGCTGCTGTTCAACCCCGCGGAAGAGCAAGCCGTTCGTGCGGCGGAGCCCGCGATGTACGGAGTCCTCGACGAGCGGTACCGCACCGCGCTCCAAGAACGCGAGACCGCGGCGCACGCCGTAGCGGTCGCGCGCGCACGGGGAGACCGCGAGGCGTCGGTCGCCTCGTTGGAAGCGTTCAGGGCCCGCGAGGCGGACGTGGGCGCGCTGCGAGAGGAGGCGCTGGGGTTGGCCCGCCGCGTGACCGGAAAGGCCGCGCGGGATGTGAACTACGTGATGCCGTACTTCGTGCTGCACTTCCTGCCCATAGGCCTGGTCGGAATCTTCGTCGCCGCGGTACTGGCTGCGGCGATGTCCAGCATCGCCGCCGAGCTGAATTCGCTGGCCACGGTCACCGTGATCGACTTCTACCGGCGCTGGGTCCGGCCCGAAGCAACTGACGCGCACTACCTCCTGGTGTCGAAGGCCGCGACCGGATTCTGGGGCCTGTTCGCCTGCGTGGTCGCCACGTTCGCCGCGACGCTCGGCTCCCTCATCGTGGTGGTCAACCGCTTCGGGTCGTTTTTCTACGGCTCCATCCTCGGCGTCTTTCTCCTGGCCATGATCCCGCGGGCGCGGGCGACCGGAGCGTTCTTCGCCCTGATCGCCGGGATGGCCACCGTGGGCGCCGTGAACTTCGGTGCGCCGTCGGTCTCGTGGCTGTGGCACAACGTGATCGGCGCGGTTACGGTCCTGGCCGTCGGTTTGGTGCTGAGCACTCGCACGACCTCACCCCGATAATGGCCACGACTCGAATTCGGTCTGTTCCGCGTTCTGCATTCTATTTTTTTGCCAGCGCCAGCACGTTCGCAAACAACCGATAGGCGCCCGGAACTCCCGCCGGCAACTGCCGGAAGAAGCTCAGCCCCGTGTAGACGTACGTGCCCTGCCCGACCGCCGCGACGAGCAGCCCGCCAAAGAGCGGGGGCTCACCGGGGTCGTGCGTCTCCAGGAGGGGGGTGTAGGCCGCGTCCCAGTCATGGGCGAAGTACAGCCCCCGCTCCTGCACCCACCCCGCCCAGTCGTCCGGCCCGATCTCGTTCGGCACGTGGAAGCCGCGATGCGCCGCATCGCGCTCCGTCACCGGCGCCGTCTCGTCGGTGACGCGGTCGTGGGGGCGGGCGATCGACAGGCGGTATGGTGCGAAGTTGCCGTTCACGAACGGGTATTGCTGGTATTGCACGATGACGAGGCCGCCCGTCCGGGCGTAGTCGAGCAACCGGCCGTTGCTCGCGACCAGCGCCGCGTCGACCTCGTACGCCCGGCTGCCGATCACGATCGCGTCGTAGCGCGACAGGTCGCCGCGGGCGAGCGTGTCCGGGCCGAGCAGCTCGACCGGCACCCCGACCGCCTGCAGCGCCTCCGGCACGCGGTCCGAGGCGCCGCGCACGTATCCCACACGCGTGACGGCGGGCAGCGCGATGCGCGCGGCCCGCAGCTCCACGGTCGAGGCGTGAGCGACCGGCCGCGGCCGAATGTGAGGGTAGTCGATGATCGCGAGCGCGCCCTCCTTCCGCTCGCCCGCCGTCGCTGCGGCGGCCTGGAGCGCGTAGACGCCGGGCCGCGCCCCCGGCGGGAGCGCGACGGTGACCGTGAGGCTCTTCGCCTCGTCCTCGCGCTGAAACGAGAGGCTCTCGGCCGGCACGGCCGCCCAACCGGAGGGCGGCGTGACCACGACCTGCGTCGCGGCGGGCCCGCGCACGCGGTTCGTCACCGTGATGGTGAAATGCCGCGGTCCGCCCGCGGCGCCATCGATCGGCCAGACAACCAAGTCGGGCGTCACCGCCACATCGAACGGCTGCGTCACGACGATCGGCCGACGCACCTCGCCGATCCCCTGATCGCGATAGCGGTACACGACCTCGCGGCGCAGCGTCACGGGCTGCCCGGCGATGGTGAGCCGCGCGGCCATCTCGACGAGCGGAGGCTCGAAAGGCAGGCCACGCCAGTCGGCGGGCGTGCCCGTCCAGTCGTACAGGCCCCCGGCGAGGGGGTGACGCAGGAAATAGGGCTGAGACCGGGGCGCATCGGGCGCGACCGTGACGGCGAACCGCCGGGTGGCGAGCGCCCCCGGCGGCACGGGCGAGGTCGCGGCGTCGAGTCGCGCCACGTTCCAGCCAGGGGGCGCCGTCACGTCGATGCCGTCGAGCGTCACCCCCCCGGCTCCGGCATTCCACACGGTCGCTTCTACCTCGAGCCGCTCGCCCGGGATCACGATGCCGTCGTCCACGAAGCCGTCGATCGCCACGCCGGCCGCTGCCGCGAGCGCGTGCTCGAGGCTCTCGCGCTGCTCGTCGTCGGTCTCACCCACCGTCCCCCGCCCCACCTCGCGCAGCGCGCGCGCCAGCAGCGGGACGATCGCCGCCGGACGCGACGGGTTGAGCCGCGCCCGCGCCGAATCGAGCAGCGCGACGTAGCGGGCCCTGCCGTGCAGCACCGTGTCCACCCCGGCGAAGAGGCCGTCCCCGTCCTTCGTCCCTCGTCGGCCGTCGCGCCACTCGACAAACGCCAGCCGGTCGACGCTGGGCCCCGCCCGCTCGAGCTGCCCCATGTCCTGGGACCGGTGCCGGCTGCGGCCCGCCATCGCGATCTGGTGGTACGAGCGTCCCGCCAGGGGATCGAGCGCCCCGCCGTCGAGTCGCAGCGTCGTCGCGCCGGTGTCGGACCAGGCGCCGCGGTACAGCTTCACCGGCCCCCAGCTCGAATCGCGCAGGGTCTCGAATGCCTGGCGCGCCAGGATGCCGGCCACCTGATGCTGCCCGTGTCCGTCGCGCGGAGTGCCGGAGAAGATCGACACGACGATCTGCGGCCGGAACCGGCGGATCACCGCGAGCACGTCGACGAGCAGCGAGTCCCGGGGCCAGAAACGGAACGTCTCGTCGGCGGTCTTGGAGAAGCCGAAATCGTACGCGCGCGTGAAGAACTGGCGGCCGCCGTCGAGCTGCCGCGCCGCGAGCAGCTCCTCCGTGCGGATGATGCCGAGCTCGGGGCCGAGCTCCGGCCCGATCAGGTTCTGCCCGCCTTCGCCCCGGCTGAGCGAGAGGTAGGCCGCCCGCACCCCCATGCCGCGGGACAGGATGGCGAGGAGCTCGGTGTCCTCGTCGTCGGGGTGGGCGCCGATCACGAGGACGCGCTTGTTCGCCCCCAGCTGTTTCAGGGCGCCGGCCAACGCCGCGACGCCGCCGGTGCCGGGTGGGGTGAATTGGCCCACCGCGGCGCCGGCGGCGCCGATCCACAGACCGAGGCTACACCCGAGCGCGCGCCGCACTATTGCGAAAGGTAAGTGACCCCGCCTTTCATAACGAACCGGACGCGCTCGAGTTCCGTGATGTCCTTCAGCGGGTCGCCCTGCACCGCGACCAGGTCGGCGTAGGCGCCGGGCGTCACGGCGCCCAGGTCCGGCTGGCCCAGGAGCTCGGCCGCGAGCGACGTGCCCGACTTGATGGCCTGCATCGGCGTCATGCCGTACTGCACGTAGTACGCGAACTCCTTCGCCTGGTTGATCTCGGTCCAGGGGAAGCCGCCCACATCGGTGCCCAACACGATCTTGACGCCTTTCTTGAGGGCGCGCTGGAACGCGAGGCGCTGGTGCTCGACCATCGGCTCCCACGGGCCGCCCCGCGGCCCCGCGACGTAGCGCCCGACGGTCACGGTCGGGACCCAATAGACGCCACGCGCCACGAGCACGTCCATGAGCGAGTCCGTCATCCCGTCGCCGTGCTCGATCGTGTTGACGCCGGCGCGCAGGGCCGCCGCGATCCCGTCCGCGCCGATCGCATGCGCCGCCACCTTGCGGCCGAGCCGGTGCGCCTCGTCCACGATGGCGCGGGCCTCGTCGTCGGTGAAGTTCACCCAGCTGTGGAGCACGGAGTCGGGCGTGAAGTAATAGCGGCGATCACTGTAATACTTGATCCAATCGGCCCCGTGGGCGACCTGCTCGCGCACCGCGAGCCGCGCGCCCTCGACGCCGTCCACGGGCTGGACGCCGTGCGGCAGCTCCAGCTCCCAGTTGTCCGACACGATGGGATACATCCCGGTCGGCGCCATCGCGCGCGTGGAGGCGAAGATGCGGGCGCCCGGGATCTCGCCGCGGTTCACCGCGCGCTTCACGTCCACGTCCGCGTACATCGCGCCCTCGGTCTCCAGGTCCCGGATCGCGGTGAATCCATGCTCGAGCGCGATGCGGGCGTTCCGCGCCGCGAGGATGGCGCGGTAGGGGATCGACTGGTAGAGGAGCTGCACGTTGTACGACTCGGCCGTCGGGTCGCCCTGGAGCAGCAGGTGCGTATGCGTGTCGATGAAGCCCGGAAGCACGGTCAGCGGCGACAGATCGATCACCCGCGCGCCCTTCCCCTGGCCCTGGACCTGGGCGAGCGGACCGACGGCCTTGATGCGCTCCCCTTCGATCAGGATCGCCACGTTGCTCTGGGGCGCGTCCGCACGCCCGTCGATCAGACGGCCCGCCTTCACCAGGATCAGCGCGGGTGCGGGGCTCGTGGCCCGGGGCGGCGCCTGCGCCGCGAGCGAGATGGACAGCGCGAGCGGGAGAGCCAGTTGCAGCGCCGAACGCATCGGGACGCTCCTGTGAAGGCGAGAGGAAGGCGTGTATGTTACCAGCAGGAGGCCTCCATGGCGACCACGGTCACCGCGCCAGAACGGAAAGTCAGCGCCGCCGAGGCACGGGAAGTCGCCGAAGCCGCGCGAGAGCAGGAGTGGGCCGCGCCGAGCTTCGTGCGCGATCTCTTCCTCGGCAAGCTCCGGATGGAGCTCATCCATCCCTATCCCGAGCCGGCACCCGACGACGCCGAGCGCGCGCGCCCGTTCCTCGAACAGCTGGAGCGGTTCCTGCGCGACAAGGTGGACTCCGACCGGATCGACCGCGAAGGCGAGATCCCCGACGAGGTGATCGAGGGCCTGCGCGAGCTCGGCGCGTTCGGGATCAAGATTCCGCGCGAATACGGCGGGCTCGGGCTGTCGCAGCTTTCCTATATGAAGGCGATCGAGCTCGTCTCGTCGGTGGACGGATCGCTCACCGCCCTGCTCTCGGCGCACCAATCGATCGGGGTGCCGCAGCCGCTCAAGATGTTCGGGACCGAGCAGCAGAAGCAGCGCTACCTGCCGCGCCTGGCGAAGGGGGCGATCTCGGCGTTCGCGCTCACGGAGCCGGGGGTCGGGTCCGATCCGGCCGCGCTCGAGACCATGGCCGTGCCGAGCGAGGACGGCGCGGCGTGGATCTTGAACGGCGAGAAGCTGTGGTGCACCAACGGGACGCGGGCCGAGATCATCGTCGTGATCGCCCGCACGCCGTCGAAGTTCGTGAACGGCAGGGAACGCCGGCAGATCACGGCGTTCATCGTCGAGACCGACTGGCCCGGCGTGAAGGTGGAGCACCGCTGCCACTTCATGGGTCTCAAGGCGATGTACAACGGCGTCATGCGCTTCACGAACGTGCGGGTGCCGCAGGAGAACGTGCTGTGGGAGGTCGGGAAGGGCCTCAAGCTCGGGCTGACCACCCTCAACACCGGCCGCCTCACGCTGCCCATCTCGTCCGTCGCCGCGGGCAAGCGCTGCCTCGAGATCGCACGTGAGTGGGCGAGCACGCGGGTGCAGTGGGGGCAGCCGATCGGCAAGCACGACGCGATCGCGCAGAAGATCGGGACGATGACGGCGAACACCTTCGCGATGGAAGCGGTGGCCGAGCTGTGCGGCGCCATGGCCGACCGGGGCGGCTACGACATCCGGCTCGAGGCGGCGATCGCGAAGCTGTACAACTCGGAGGCGGGGTGGCGGATCATCGACGACACGGTGCAGATCCGCGGCGGCCGCGGCTACGAGACCGCGGACTCACTGCGCGCCCGGGGCGAGAAGCCGGTGCCGGTCGAGCGCATCATGCGCGACTTCCGCATCAACCTGATCTTCGAGGGTTCGAGCGAGATCATGCACCTGTTCATTGCGCGCGAGGCGGTGGACCGGCACCTCCAAGTCGCCGGCGACGTGGTGCTGCCCGGAAAGACCTTCGGCCAGCGGCTGCGGGGGCTGGTGCGCGCCGGGCTGTTCTACGCGTGGTGGTATCCGTCGCGCTGGCTCGGCTGGAGCTACTGGCCGAGGTACGCCGGCTTCGGCCCGCTGGCCAGGCACATCCGCTACGTGGAGCGGGGCTCGCGCCGCCTGGCGCGCAGCGTGTTCCATGCGATGCTCCGCTTCGGGCCGAAGCTCGAGTACCGCCAGGCCGTGCTGTTCCGCCTCGTGGACGCCGCGGCTGCACGCGAAGTTCCAGGGACTGTGGCGGAACGACGACGTGCCGACCTACCGGGTGGCCCAGGAAGTCTTGGCCGGAGAGCACCGGTGGTTGGAACGGGGGATGGTGGAGCTGGAGTGAAGGTTGGAAGGTTGGAAGGTGATGTCGGACAGTCCGAGCGCGCCCCCGATGTTTTTCGACCCGTCGCCCGCGCGGGCCCCGCGAGTTCCGACGCTTCCTCGACATCACGCTCGGGTCTCTGGCCGAGCTCTCTTATGCGATCATCGCGGTCTGTGACTTGAAGCTCGTGGCGGAGGGCGAGTGCCAGGGACTGGACCTGCTCCGTCGGAAGGCCGGAAGACTGACTTGGGGGCTCTACCGCAGCGTCAGCAGGAAGGCCGACCGCTCTGCCTTCCAACCTTCCAACATTCCAACCTTCCCACCTCTCACGCTGCCTGATGCGCAATCATGATCGACTTGAGCCGTTCCGGCGTGTCGCCCGCCGTGTCGCCGTACGGTGACGGGTGGCCCTCGGCGGTCAGTACGACACTGGGACAGACG
>WNGJ01000144.1_pt1 | contig 57618 bp, 49 predicted proteins | sample 5400611 | NCBI WGS metagenome assembly WNGJ01 (sample SAMN13153375, study PRJNA577476) | soil metagenome | isolation source: 40 cm soil or saprolite under Garry oak tree replicate 1 | place: USA:California | collected 2016-06-15 | reverse complement strand
CCCCCAAGGAAAAAGACGGCCAGAATGCGGTGGTCGGCAAGACCGTCACGCTGGAATTGAAACCCGAACAGACGGTGACGCTCGGCGCGGCACGCCAGGCCGGCACGCTGTCGCTGGCGCTGCGCAGCATCGCCGATGCCAACATGGTCGAGAACGCGCCCGACGAGACTTCCAGGAGCGCAAGGGTCAACGTCGTTCGCTTCGGCATTCCAAGCACGGCGACGACGACGAAGTAACGATGAGGATGCGAGAGATGAGAAGCAGGGAAAATCGGCGGAAAATGCGGACCTTCATGGTCCGCGCCCTGTCGTTTTCGGCCGTCGCCGCGCTGACGCTCAATCCGGCGCTCGCGCCCGTCGCGGCGAGTGACTATCGCGTGGCGGCGCCGCTCGCCACCGACGGCCAGCTGAACGCCCGTTTCCTGTCGCTCGGCATCGGCAAGTCCGTCGTGATCGATCTGCCGCGTGACATCAAGGACGTTCTGGTCGCCGACCCGAAGATTGCGAACGCCGTGGTCCGCTCGGCGCAGCGCGCCTATATCATTGGCGCCGCCGTCGGCCAGACCAACATCGTGTTCTTCGATTCCGCGGGCCAGCAGATCGCCGCCTACGATATCGCCGTCAAACGGGACCTCAATGGCGTGCGCGCGGCGCTGAAGCTGACAATGCCCAATTCCGACATCCAGATCGACGGCATCGGCGACGGCATCGTCCTGACCGGTACGGCGGCAACCCCGATCGAGGCGCAACAGGCGGCCGATCTCGCGGCGCGACTGACGGGCGGGGTCGAGAAGGTCGTCAACTCGATCGTGGTCCGCGGCCGCGACCAGGTGATGCTGAAAGTCACCGTCGCCGAAGTCGCGCGCTCGATCATCAAGCAGATGGGCATCGACCTCTCGGCCAACTTCAACTACGGCTCCGCGGTCGTGAACTTCAACAATGCCAACCCGTTCACGGCCTTCGGCCGCTCGCTGACGGGCAACTCGATCCAGACGTCGTTCGGCTCGACGCCGTCGGTGCAAGCCACGCTGCGGGCCATGGAAACCGCGGGCGTGATACGGACGCTGGCCGAACCGAACTTGACAGCGATTTCCGGCGAGTCGGCGACCTTCATCGCGGGCGGCGAATTTCCGGTGCCGGCAGGCTACACCTGCGATCCCACCACCCATGTTTGTACGACGCAGATCAGCTTCAAGAAATTCGGTATCTCCCTCAACTTCACACCTGTGGTGCTGACCGAAGGACGGATCAGCCTGCGGGTGATGACGGAAGTCTCCGAACTGTCGAACGAAAACGCGCTCACGCTGTCGCAAGCGGTAACCTCGACGACCACGAACTCCGTGACTATTCCCTCGGTCAAGACCCGCCGGGCGGAGACCACGCTGGAAATTCCATCGGGTGGCGCGATGGCCATGGCCGGCCTGATCCAGGACCAGACCAAACAGGCCATCAACGGCCTGCCGGGACTGATGCAATTGCCGGTGTTGGGCTCGCTGTTCCGGAGCCGGGACTACGTCAACAACCAGACCGAGCTGATGGTGCTGGTGACGCCATATGTGGTTCGGGCGGTCGCGCAGAAGGATTTGTCGCGTCCGGATGACGGGTTTGCCGCTCCGTCCGATCCGCAGGCCGATCTGTTGGGCAACGTCAACCGCATCTATGGCGGGCCCGGCCGTACCGAGCCGGCGCGGAATTATCGCGGCACCTATGGCTTTATCACCGATTGAGGCGGGCGAGGACTTGAAGCAGATGACAGCCAGAACACCCCTCGATCGCAAGCGCGCCCTTCGCGTGGCGGTGACCCTTGCCGGTCTTGCCGCGACGCTCGGCGGCTGCACGCACACCGGCGATGTCGCCACGACGGCGAGCATTCCCGACGATTACCATATGCGCCATCCGATCGCGGTCGAGGAGGCCAACCACTCCATCGTCGTCTTTGTCGGCCGTGGCCGCGGCGGCCTGTCGGCCTCGCAGCGCGCCGACGTGACGGGACTGGCGCAAAGCTGGGTCGCCGAAGCAACCGGCGTGATCACCGCCGATATGCCGGTGAATACGCCCAACGCGCGCGCGGCCGCAGATTCCTTCCGGGAAATTCGGGCGCTGCTTTCGGCTGCCGGCGTGCCGTCGCGCGGCCTCGTGGTGCGCGACTATCGTCCGGACGACCCGCGGCAGATGGCCGCGATCCGCCTCAGCTATCCGAAGCTTGCGGCAGTGGCGGGCCCATGCGGGCTGTGGCCGGACGATATCGGCCCTTCGATGAAGAACAAGAGCTACTACGAGAACAAGCAATATTACAATTTCGGCTGTGCCTCCCAGCGCAACGTGGCGGCGATGATCGACAATCCCGCCGACGTCGTGCAGCCGCGCCCGGAAACGCCGGCCTACACGATCCGGCGCAGCGAGGCCTTCGAGAAATACCGCAAGGGCTCACCCACCACGACCACCTATCCCGAAGCCGACAAGGCCAAACTTAGCGACACAGGCAAATGATCAGCTACGCCCGTCAAAACCCCGAAGAGAGGCCGGAGGTCGCAACGCCGTCCGCGGAGGATCACATCGCGCCGGCGCCGCGCGTGTCGGTGCAGGCCTTCTGCGATACGGTGGAAACCGCCGCGGCCGTGCAGTCCGCGGGTGAGGATCGCCGGCTCGGCAAGGCCCATCTCAAGATCCAGATGGGCGGCATGGCCGCCGCCGTCGAGGCCTACCGCTCCGCTCCAACGCCGAACGTGATCGTGCTGGAGACCGATGCCCGCAGCGATATCCTTGCCGGCCTCGATCAGCTCGCGACCGTATGCGATCCCGGCACCCGCGTCGTGGTGATCGGCCGCGTCAACGACGTCACGCTGTATCGCGAACTGGTGCGCCGCGGCGTCAGCGACTATGTCATTGCGCCGGTCACCACGATCGACGTGGTGCGTTCGATCTGCAACCTGTTTTCGGCGCCCGAGGCGAAATCCGTCGGCCGCATCATCGCGGTGGTCGGGGCGAAGGGCGGCGTCGGCGCCTCCACCATCGCCCACAACGTCGCCTGGGCGATCGCCCGCGATCTCGCGATGGACTCCGTCGTGGCCGATCTCGACCTCGCATTCGGTACCGCCGGCCTCGACTACAATCAGGATCCTCCGCAAGGCATCGCCGATGCCGTGTTCTCGCCTGACCGGATCGATACCGCCTTCGTCGATCGCCTGCTGTCGAAATGCACCGACCATCTCAGCCTGTTGGCGGCGCCGGCGACGCTGGATCGGGTCTACGATTTCGGCACCGAGGCATTCGACGCGATCTTCGACACGCTGCGCACCACGATGCCCTGCATCGTGCTCGACGTCCCCCATCAATGGTCCGGATGGACGAAACGCGCGTTGATCGGCGCCGACGATATCCTGATCGTCGCCGCACCCGATCTTGCCAGTCTGCGCAACACCAAGAATCTCTTCGACCTGTTGAAGGTTTCGCGACCGAACGACCGGCCGCCGCTGTATTGCCTGAACCAGGTCGGCGTGCCGAAGCGGCCGGAAATCAATGCTGGCGAATTTGCCAAGGCGATCGAGATCCAGCCGATCGTGACCATTCCGTTCGATCCGCAAATGTTCGGTTCGGCCGCCAACAACGGCCAGATGATCGCGGAAGTCTCCGCCGGCCATCGCACCACCGAGATGTTTTTGCAGATCGCGCAGCGGCTGACCGGCCGCAGCGAAACCAAGAAGCCGCGGGGCTCCTTCCTGTCACCCCTGATCGAGAAGCTGCGGGGCAAATGAGCCGCCGTCGTGGAGTATAGTCGTGTTTGGTAAGCGTAGCGGACAAGATGGCGATACCCGGGCGATCATGCCCGCGGCAAGCGCACCGGAACCTGCATCCAGTCCGGCGCCGGCCGTTCCGCGCCCGGCCGCGCCACCCCCCGTCGCGTCGCCGCCGCTCGCACCGGCCAAGGCGGCGCCACCTCCGCCCGTCATGGAAACGCGGCGCTCCGACAATTACTATCAGGTCAAGGCAACGATCTTCGGCGCCCTGATCGAAGCGATCGATCTTGCCCAGCTCGCCAAGCTCGACGGCGAATCGGCGCGCGAAGAAATCCGCGATATCGTCAACGAGATCATCGCGATCAAGAATATCGTGATGTCGATCGCCGAGCAGGAAGAGCTGCTCGACGATATCTGCAACGACGTGCTCGGTTACGGTCCGCTCGAACCCCTGCTGTCGCGCGACGATATCGCCGACATCATGGTCAACGGCGCGGGAACGGTGTTCATCGAAGTCGCCGGCAAGATCCAGCGCACCGGCGTCCGCTTCCGCGACAATCAGCAGCTATTGAATATCTGCCAGCGCATCGTCAGCCAGGTCGGCCGCCGGGTCGACGAATCCTCGCCGATCTGCGACGCGCGCTTAGCCGACGGCTCGCGCGTCAACGCCATCGTGCCACCGCTGGCCATCGACGGCCCCGCGCTCACCATTCGCAAATTCAGGAAGGACAAGCTGACGCTTGATCAGCTCGTCAAGTTCGGCGCGATCTCGCCGGAGGGCGCCGAAATCCTGCAGATCATCGGCCGCGTCCGCTGCAACGTGCTGATCTCCGGCGGTACCGGTTCCGGCAAGACGACGCTTCTGAACTGCATGACCAACTATATCGAACACGACGAGCGCGTCATCACCTGCGAGGACGCCGCCGAGTTGCAACTGCAGCAGCCGCATGTGGTGCGCCTGGAAACCCGCCCGCCCAACATCGAGGGCGAGGGCCAGGTCACCATGCGCGAACTGGTGCGCAACTGCCTGCGTATGCGTCCCGAACGCATCATCGTCGGCGAAGTCCGCGGACCGGAGGCGTTCGACCTGTTGCAGGCCATGAACACCGGTCACGACGGCTCGATGGGTACGTTGCACGCCAACAATCCCCGCGAGGCGCTGTCCCGCTGCGAATCCATGATCACGATGGGCGGATTCTCGCTGCCCTCGCGCACCATCCGCGAGATGATCTGCGCTTCGATCGACGTCATCATCCAGGCCGCCCGCCTGCGCGACGGTTCGCGCCGCATCACCCACGTCACCGAGGTGATGGGCATGGAAGGCGACACCATCATTACCCAGGACGTCTTCCTCTACGACATGATCGGAGAGGACGCCAACGGCAAGATCATCGGCCGGCACCGCTCCACCGGGATCGGCCGGCCGCGGTTCTGGGAACGCGCGCGCTACTACGGCGAAGAAAAGCGGCTCGCGGCGGCGCTGGACGCCGCTGAAGTGGCCGGCGCCGAAACCTGACGGGGACAATCATGAACATACAGGCGCTTGCTCTGGCCTTTCTCGCCGCCACCGCGATCGGCGGCGTCGCATGGGTCTTTATCTACCCCCTGCTGTCGGGAGAGAGAAAGGCCGAGAGCCGCCGCGCCACGGTCGCCAAGCCGGAGCCGACCGCCAAGCGCCAGGCCGACAAGACTCAACGCTCGCGCCGCGAACAGGTCGAGGGAACGCTGAAGGATCTCGAGGCACGCAGGCACAAGGAAAGCAAGAAGCCGCTCAGCGTCCGCCTGACGCAAGCCGGCCTCGACTGGTCGACGCAGAAATTCTGGGTGGTTTCGGCCGTCCTCGCCGCGGCATGTTTTGTCGTCGCGCTGTTCGCCGGCGGCGGATTTCCGGGCGCGGCCGGGCTTGCCTTCGCAGCCGGCTTCGGCCTGCCGCGCTGGGGCCTGAATTTTCTGAAAAAGCGCCGGGAGAAGGCCTTCCTCAAGGCGCTGCCGGACGCCGTCGACGTGATCGTGCGCGGCATCAAGGCCGGCCTGCCGCTGTTCGAATCGATCAAGGTCGTCGCCGCGGATTCGCCGGAGCCGCTCCGAAGCGAGTTTTTGGCGATCATCGAAACCCAGGCGATCGGCATGCCGCTCGGCGAGGCCTGCGGACGGCTATTTGAGCGGATGCCGCTGCCGGAGGCGAACTTCTTCGGCATCGTCATCAACATCCAGCAGAAGTCCGGCGGCAACTTGTCCGAAGCGCTGGGCAACCTGTCCAAGGTGCTGCGCGACCGCAAGAAGATGGCTGAGAAGATCCAGGCGATGTCGATGGAAGCCAAGGCGTCCGCCGGCATCATCGGCTCGCTGCCGCCGATCGTGATGCTCCTGGTCTACATGTCAACGCCAGATTACATCTCGCTGCTGTGGACCCACCCGACCGGCCAGTTGATGCTGGTCGGCTGCTTGATCTGGATGTCGATGGGCATCATGGTCATGAAGAAAATGATCAACTTCGATTTCTGACGGTGCGATATGATCCAGATTCTAGTCGACAAACTCCACGACGCGCACTTCATGACTATGCTGCTCGCAGCCGTTGCCGCGAGCGCGACCGCCTATACGCTGATCATGCCGCTGTTCGCGGGAGAAAACCTTGCCAAGCGCATGAAGGCGGTCGCGAACGAGCGCGAACGGATCCGGCAGCGCGAGCGTGAGCGCCTCGGCAAGACCGAGAAGGTTTCGTTGCGCCAGTCGCCGAAGCAGCTCGTCTCCAAGGTGGTGGAGGACTTCAACCTCACCAAATGGCTCGCCCAGGAATCCGCGCTCGAAAAGCTTGTCATGGCCGGTTATCGCGGACACGCGCCTTATGTCACCTTCCTGTTTGCCCGCGCCGTGGCGCCGCTCGTCATGTTCGTCGGCTCCGTGGTCTACATCTTCGTGATCTCGCATCTGGAAAAGTCCCTGCCGGTCAAGATCGGCATCTGCGTCGGCGCCACCTATGGCGGCCTGCAGGCGCCGATGCTGTTCCTGAAGAACGCGATCTCCAAGCGCCAGCTCCAGATCAAGCGGGCCTTCCCGGATGCGCTCGATCTGCTCCTGATCTGCATCGAGTCCGGCATGTCCGTCGAAGCCGCGTTCCGCAAGGTCGCCGTCGAGATCGTGACCCAGTCGATCGCGTTGTCGGAGGAGTTCACGCTTACCACCGCGGAGCTTTCCTATCTGCAGGACCGCAAGGTGGCCTATGAGAATCTGGCCAAGCGCACCGGCCTCGAAGGCGTGAAGTCGGTTTGCCTGGCGCTGCAGCAGGCGGAGCGCTACGGCACCCCGCTTGGCCAGAGCTTGCGCGTGATGGCGCAGGAAAACCGCGACATGCGGATGAACGAGGCGGAAAAAAAGGCCGCCGCGCTGCCGCCGAAGCTGACTGTGCCGATGATCCTGTTCTTCCTGCCGGTGCTGTTCGTCGTCATTCTCGGGCCGACTGGCATCAAGATCGCGGCGATGCAGTGATCTTTTTCGGCGCGCGGCCAGAGCATGATCCAGACGAACCTGCCCGCACTTGAGCTCTACAAAACTCTATTGCAGCGGGGACCGCCTCTTTGTCGCGGCGTCGTAAATCAAGACCTGTAACATCGGAAATCTGCCAGACAGCTCGGTGCCGGCTTTTTGAGCGGCCTCTGCGTCATCGTAGTGAGTCTTGAAGTGACCGTCGACCACCAGCGAGAAGCCGTCGGCAGGCGCCACGTCCGCTCTTTGAATGTTCCTCGGCTGAGTCTCGTCGGCTAGCGTAATTGTCTTTTTCATTGAGTCCTCACGTTGTTCCGGGACAAATGGCCTCGTTCAGAGGCCATTATCCCTACATGGCGCAGTGATGATGGCGGTGATCCTCTTGGGGCTGATTGCCCGATTGGCAACGATACAGCGCGCAATGTTCCCGGACGCGCCGCCTCACTCGTCTTTTCTAATCTCTCAGGCTTGTCATACAAGACCGCGTTCAAGAGCGAATTATGAACCTCGATCTGTCCGTTATAGGTAATGAAGCCGAGTTTCCGAAACTTGTTCATGAAAAAGCTGACACGGGAGCGGGTTGTCCCGATCATCTCCGCCAGGGTCTCCTGGCTGATCTGTGCCACGATGGATCGCCCGGCGTATGAATACTCCCTCCAGAAGATGCCGAGAAAGCCCTAACGGGCGTGACTTGTCCGGGTCTAGCAGATCGATCACGCGGCTGGGCACCGACGGCTGGCCTTGCGGAAGGGCGGATAGGTGCGCCCCTGTGGCAAATTGATGCGGCCAGGTTCTGCACGAACCTACCTGAAATCCGCGCCAACCAATTCGTAGCGGCCCTTTCGACCTCGCGAATGCAACTCCGCGGCCGTCTGGCAAATCAGATCGCGATTTGCATCGAACGCACCGAGAAAGCCTTCCTCGTCACGCCTGAGATGCGGCTCGACCCTCTCGAGCGCAGCGACGGTGACAAAGAAGGAATATTCGATCGCGGTGTCATACCCCCAAAAACGTACAGCCTGCCGCGTTCGGTCAAAACTTCGACTGTGATTCGGAAATTGCAGGGTCATGGACATCCTTCCGTTTGGATTGCCAGCGATGGATGCAGTCCTCGAATGAGCGCATCTTTCAAACTCAATGAGAGTCGAGGCCGGCCGCATTCAATCAGTGCCGCATCCAATCGGTCATGCGAGGAGCTGAAACCGCCGGAAGTTCCAACGACATTTCCGCACTCGCAGCCATCCGCGCCCTCGCGTCGAGAACGGCGCCGCTCGACTTCGGCCAACCTCGTCGCCCAGCGTCTTTCGAAGTTTCGATGAAAATGGACGGGGTAGGTGATCGCGTTCATGGCTCCCTCTTCCTTTTACGGGCGGGAGCGCAACCGCGTCTCTCAGCCACCGACGCCTACAGAGCCTGTGTCGGTGATTACCTAATGTAGCGTGCGATCCTCAGATAGATAGACCGGTCGTGAAAATAAAGGGTGGCGTGATCAAGTTGGTCCGGCGCCGGGTGGGTTTCCGCCGCCGAGCAACCGTCCCAGGCAACAGGAAAACGCTTCGAAAGGCGACGGGCGCTCACCTGCTTTCCGGCCAACTTGACACACGGCTCACGCGGTGCTGGAGGTGTTGCGCAAGGATTCGCCGGTTGGGCGAGCCATCTCCAAACGCACATGATCGGAAGCAGCCTAAATATGGTCCAAAGCCCGCCAGAAATCCGCGCCTTGGCGCACCTGCTCGCGCGCTATCGCGAGCCGAACAGCGCACGCGGCCTATTCGAGCTGGCGATCACGGCAGTGCCCTTCCTTGTCATCTGGGCTCTGATGTGGGCGGCTGTTGCCTACGGCTATTGGATTGGCCTGCTGCTGGCCGTGCCCGCGGCAGGCTTCCTCGTCCGCCTCTTCATGATCCAGCACGACTGCGGTCACGGGTCGTTCTTTCACAGCCGCCTTGCAAGCGATTGGGTCGGCCGAGCCATCGGCGTCTTGACGCTCACTCCGTACGATTTCTGGCGGCGAACCCACGCACTCCATCACGCGAGTTCGGGAAATCTCGATCACAGGGGCTACGGCGACATCGATACGTTGACCGTCCGTGAGTTTCTCGCGCGGCCGCGATGGCGTCGGATCTTTTATCGTCTGTACCGGCATCCGCTGGTGATGTTTGGCGTCGGTCCCTCCTATTTATTCATCCTGCGGCATCGGTTGCCGATCGGGATGATGCGTGGCGGCTGGACGCCCTGGCTGAGCACCATGGGCACGAACGCGGCCATCGCGGCTCTGACCGCCGGAATGATCTGGCTGGTCGGCGTTGGGCCATTCCTGCTTGTGCACCTGCCCATCATGGTTCTGGCGGCGTCGATCGGTGTCTGGCTGTTCTATGTGCAGCACCAGTTCGAGGATACCTCCTGGTCCCACGACGGGGTCTGGAGTTTTCACGAAGCTGCGCTGCATGGCAGTTCCCACTATCACTTGCCCGGTATTTTGCGCTGGTTCACGGCGAACATCGGCGTCCACCACATCCATCATCTATGCAGTCGAATTCCCTGCTATCGGTTGCCGGATGTGCTGCGGGACCATCCGCAGCTCGCGGCCGTCAGACGAATCACCCTGCTGCAAAGCTTGCGGTGCGTGCGCATGGCTTTGTGGGACGAGAACGAGCGGCGGCTCATCTCGTTTGGAGAGGCGGATCGAGGCCGTCGGTCAATAAAGGGGAACAACCGGCAGACCTGGAGTCACGCCGAATTGTGAGCGCGAAATGCCCGCGAAGGCACGCCGGTTCAACCGCCAGCGTCTCGAGCTCCACGCACCATGCGCTCTTTCAGCCTAATTGGCTGTCTCTTTCTCGGCGGATGATGTTCGGAGCTCGAATTGGCGAGGCCTTAGATCTGGGTGAACTCGTGCGCGAGCCTTCGCCCGCATTCCATCGACCGATCTGAGCTCGATTGGCACAATGGTCAAAGAACAATGGTCAAAGAAGAGATCGCATTCGCCAACGAACACATCGGAGCCAACGCAAGCCTCTGATTCGCAAGCGATAACTGGAATGCTCTACCGCTCAATGATTTGGCGTATATCCAGCAAATAGGGCCGCGACAGTCTTTATGAGCGCGCAAAGGTTGCTATCGGGTGCCAGAGTAGCCATCTGACTAGAGCATGATCCGGAAAAGGCCTGCCCCGCACTTGGATAGCGGGGTGGGTCCCGGTTTTCCGAAAAGATCATGCTCAAGCAAAAAGATTGAGCGAGATGACGATACGAAGAAAAGTCATCACGCTCTAGATGACGCTATCTGATCGCTGCGACAGCGCCTGTCGCGAAGCGCCACGCCTTAGCCACACAAATCTTACCGACGTTATCGACCAACGGCATGTCGCTTCGATATGCGCGTTACGGGTGAGGACAATCTATGGCCATCGAACATGCGTCCATCCGGATTGGATGCAAACCGTGGAGATAGCGGATCTCCATCCATGGAACAGCATCGAGGTGCGGTCGTGACACCCATCCGCCGTATCGCCTTCATCGGCAACTCGCTTCCGCGCCGCTGCGGGATTGCCACCTTCACCACAGACCTGCAGCAGGCGATTTCGAATTCGCACTCCGGACCGGAGACCTGCATCGTCGCGATGACCGATCACGGTCAGGCTTACGATTACCCCTCCTCTGTCGTTTTGCAGATCAGGGACGACAGCCTCGAAGATTATTTGCGTGCTGCGGACTTTCTCAACGCTGGCCGGTTCGATACCGTTTGCTTGCAGCACGAGTTCGGAATTTACGGCGGCGAAGCCGGCGCCCACATCCTCGTGCTGCTGTTGCGTCTCACGATGCCCGTGGTGACCACATTCCACACCGTGCTGGCCGAGCCGACGGTAGCGCAACGCGCGGTCATGGTGCGCATCGCCGAGGCATCGTCAAAGGTCGTGGTGATGGCCAAGAAGGGCCGCGAGCTGCTGCGAAGCGTCTACCAGGTGCCAAACGACAAGATCGAGATCATCGCCCACGGCATTCCTGACGTCGCATTTGCCGGGCCTGATGTGGCCAAGGCCAAGCTCGGTTTCCGCGGGAAGTCCGTCATTCTGACATTTGGCCTGCTTTGTCCCAACAAGGGCATCGAAGTCATGATCGATGCAATGCCGTCGATTCTGAAACGCCGCGCGGATGCGGTCTATGTCGTCCTCGGCGCGACGCACCCCAATCTGGTTCGCGACCATGGCGAGACGTATCGCGAAAGCCTGACGGCGCGCGTACGAGAACTCGACATCGAGGATCACGTGATATTTCTCGACCAGTTCGTCGATCGGGCAACGCTGCTCGAGTTCATTTCGATGTGCGACGTCTACGTCACGCCCTACCTCAACGAGGCGCAGATGACGTCGGGTACGTTGGCCTACAGCTTCGGGCTGGGGAAGCCGGTCGTCTCGACGCCGTACTGGCACGCGCACGAACTACTGGCTGACGGACGCGGGATTCTGGTTCCCTTTGGCGACACGACGGCGACCGGCACCGAAATCGCGGAACTGCTGACCGACGACCCTCGCCGCCAGGCCATGCGAAAGCGCGCCTACGCGGTAGGCCGAACGATGACCTGGGAGCGTTCCGCTGAGCGTTACATGCTCGCTTTCGAGAATGCGCGGCAAGGGCACTCGCTTAGGGTGGTCTCCGGCCCCAAAGGCGCTGAGCTCCTGAGCCCTGCCGCGCCTGACCTCCAGATCAGCCATTTCCTGTCGATGTGCGACGATACCGGCCTGCTCCAGCACGCGGTGCATACGGTACCCGATCGTTCGCACGGCTATTGCGTGGATGACAACGCCCGCGCATTGCTGTTGGCCTGCGCCCTCAACGGTCCGGGTGAGCAGCGCCTGTCGAATGTTCTGACTGCCCGCTTTGCCGCTTTCGTGCAGCATGCGTGGAATCCGGACACCAGGCGATTTCGCAACTTCATGGGCTTCAATCGAACCTGGCTTGAGGACAGCGGTTCCGAAGACAGCCACGGGCGGACACTCTGGGCCCTTGGCGAATGCGCGCGCACAGACGCAAGTCCGTCACGACGCCGATGGGCCGCCGGCTTGTTTGCCGAGGCACTCGCGACCGCGGAGACCTTTCGCTCGCCCCGGGCGTGGGCTTTCACGCTGCTGGGCCTGGATGCTTACTGCGTTGTAGCGTCGGATGATCTCCGCTCTCAGGACATCCGGCATTTTCTTGCCGGCCGATTGATGTCGATTCTGGCGGCGGTCGAGACGCCGGAATGGGCGTGGTTCGAGGAGGGCCTTGCTTACGACAACGCGCGCTTGCCTCAGGCTTTGATAATGACTGGCATGGCGACGCAAACGCCGGGTTACGTCGATGCCGGATTGCGGTCCCTGCGCTGGCTCATGACACAACAAACGTCATTGGCAGGTCATTTCCGACCGGTCGGCACCGCCGGGTTCGGCGAACACCGGCAACGTCCGCGCGCGTTCGATCAGCAGCCCGTGGAAGCAGCGGCGACGATCGCTGCATGCCTCACGGCCTGGCGGGCGGACGGCAATGCCGCGTGGCAAGCAGCCGCAAACCGCGCTTTCGAGTGGTTTCTCGGCGGCAACGATCTGTCCCTGGCGCTGGTCGATCTGAACACTGGAAGCTGCCGCGACGGATTGCATCCCGATCGTGCCAACGAAAACTGCGGTGGCGAGTCGGTTGTATGCTATCTCCTCGGTCGCGCGGAGATTCGTCAGCTGGCGCGGATCAACACCGGCCTGACAAAAACCGTGGCACTGCGCGCCGTGGGCGCCTCAATCTTACCTCCACCTCCAGCGAGCCGAGGATATCTTGTCACAAGCCCCCTTCCTGAACCGGCAGGCGCTTTATCTCCGGCCCGATACGGCGCGGGTTATTGTGCGCCCGTTCAAGCCGGCGACTGAACCCCGCGATCTCAACCCCACCGACAAGATGCGCGCCAATCACATTGTCGACCGGGTTCTTGCCCTCGACTCCGAAGCCATTGCCTCCCAGCTCGCGGACGTCCTCGACAATTTCCTTGGTCGACATCGTAACCTGCTGGAGAGGTTCGAGGCTCGCGCCGATGAGATGGAGGAAGCTTTCGCAACGCATGGGGTCTTTTCGAAGATTCAGCGCCAACTGATCGGCGCTTATTTTCTCAGCGAATATTCCTTCGAAGCCTCCGCCCTGTTTAATCCCAGCATCGTATCGCACCCCGACCAATCGGACGCGCCGAAAGGCGGACTGCGCTTCATTCTCAGCCTCCGTGCGATAGGCGAAGGGCATGTATCGTCACTGACGTTTCGTGCCGGCACGATCACGGCCGACGGCAGCCTGACCATTGACCCCACGGCTCGCCTCGCCTCGATCCCGCGGATTTGTAATCGCGGATCCGGTTCAGACGGCGACCATGTTGAGCTGATTTTCAAACCCGAAGAGGACCTCAGCGAGCGCGTCATCTTTCCGGTCACAGAATCCCAGTCGAACGGCATTGAGGATGCGCGCTTTGTCAAATTCGGCGATGACGACCGGACAACCTATTACGCGACCTTTACCGCCTATAGCGGCCGGGCGATCCGTTCTGAATTGATCGAGACCCGCGATTTCATGTCCTTCCGGCTGAGACCCTTAACTGGCGCTGCGGCACGGAACAAAGGCATGGCACTGTTCCCGCGCAAGATCGGCGGCAAATACGCCATGATTGCGCGTCAGGATAACGAGAACCTGTATCTGATCTATTCAGACGACCTGTACAGATGGGACGGAGGTCAGGCCATTCTGAAGCCGGAATTTCCGTGGGAGTTCGTTCAGATCGGCAATTGCGGGTCGCCGATCGAGCTCGATGAGGGCTGGCTGCTGCTGACGCACGGCGTCGGACCGGTCCGCAAATACTCGATCGGCGCGGCGCTGCTCGACAAGAACGAGCCCTCCAGGGTGCTGGCGCGCTCGCGCGAGCCGTTGTTGCGGCCTGAGCCGTCCGAGCGCGAAGGATACGTCCCCAACGTCGTCTATACGTGCGGCGCCATGAGGCACAACGACCAGATCATCTTGCCATACGCCGTGTCGGACACCTTCTCCAATTTTGCGACCATCAAGATTTCGGCCTTGATGCAGGCGATGAAGGGTTGATCGCCGCTTGCGAGGTCGTACCCACCAAACCTTCTATGACCTGATCGAAGGAGCCCTCATGGCCCGTGAAACATCTTACTTCGTGCAGTCGTTCAACCCCGGCAAAGGCGGAAACCTGAAGGCCGATGCTCCGATAGCTTGCAAGTCAGCAACCGGTGCGCTTCGAACAGCGGAGAGACTCGCAGTGAGCAAATTCGGTGTCGTCGCCTTCTCGGCGACAGGCGACCCCGAGATGGGTGACTATGACGACGCGCCTTTGGTCATCTTTCGCAACGGCCAGCTTCCTTCTGCCTTCGACTGAGATCCAGGTCGCGGTGGTGGATATTCAGGCAAGGGAGCCAAAATGAGCGAGCGACTTGAGACGCTGAAGAAAGCCCGTGCACGCATGATCGAGGAAAGGGACATGCATGCGAAGGTGCTCGCCGCGCCTTTTGATCGGGATAAGGCCGAGCGGGCGCGCAACAAATTCATTGAGATTCAAGCGCTGATCGACGCGCTAGATCGCGCCATCGGCGGAGAGGACATCATCTCGCCAATAAGTTGAGCCGGGGCGAAAGACGGCATGCGATATTTGGCGAGGGAATTGAGGGGGGCCTCGGTTCTCGTCTAATCCGGCCGGCTGAGCGCCGCGAGCGGGACCGTTCCGCGGGCTGCGCGCGGCGTCTCTCTGCCCCTCAGCATCTCTTTCAGATAGGCGACGTTGGCGGCCGCCTCGTCGGGCGGCAGGTCGGCCTTCACGATCTCTTCAGCCTCGGCGAAGCGGCCCAGCAGGCCGACCACCAGACCGAGATTCTGCCGCACCCGCGCATCGGCTTTCGGACTGGCGTAGGCCTGCCGAAGCACCTCCTCGGCTTTCGGCAGATCCTTCGACAGCATGTAGGAGAGCCCGAGGTTGGACAAAACCGACGGCTCGCCAGGCACGATCTTGAGCGCGCTGGCGTAATAGCGGCGGGCATCGTCATGGCGCCCGAGTTGATCGAGCGCTGCGCCCTGCACCGAGAGGATGCGCCAGTCGGGATTTTCGGGCGAATGGGCATGCGAAAGCACGTCGAACGCCTGCTGGAAATTGCCGTTGTCGGCGAGCGCCCGGCCATAGGCCGCGAGCAACGTCTTGTTGCCGGCATGGGCGATGGTGGCCTGTTCGAGCACGGCGGCAGCTTGCGCCCGCTGGCCGTTGGCACGCAGCGCCTGGCCATAGGCCAGCGCCGCGTCGGGATCCCTGGGGTTGGCGCGATAGCGATCGCCATAGGTTTCCGCCGCGCGCTGCGGATCGGCGTTGGCGGACGTATCCGGCTTGGTCGAGATCGAGCCCGTGATGTCGGACATGCTCTGGCAACCACCGAGGCCCGCGGCGAGAAGCGCCGTCACGGCCGCGGACGCAAGAAGCCGGGCAACACTGCACGTGGGACGCATTGGCAATTGACACTCGCGCGAAGGGGATCGAGCCGACGCGCGAGCAATAAACTGTTAACCCTAACGTCTGGTTAATGGCTATTTCTAGAGCTTTTTCCGTTCCGATTGAATCGGAACGGAGGCTCTAGGTTCTTGTTCTGACGCGTTTTCTTCACGCGAACCGGTACCCACTTCGCTCGAAAACGCTCTCGCCGGCGCCTCCTCCTGACCACATAAATGCCCGGTCAGTGTCTAACGCAGGGGCAGGGATCGCGATCGGGCGCTTGCTGACGTCAATATTCGATGGCTAGCCGCTTCCTGATTTCGTCGACCCGTTTCTCCAGCGCGTCGAACCTCGCATGCAGGGCGCGGTCGTGGAGATAGAAGATATAGCCAAGGGCAAGCAGTCCGAAAATCCAGTGATGGCTTTCGACATAAGCCAGCACCGCCTCGATCGCATGGCCGATAAAGGTGACGATGCCCAGCAGCGCGTCCATGATACTCCCTTTCCCGCGAAATTGACCTCTCACGAGACGGATCGACGCCGCCCAAAGAGATCATCAAGAGATCATTCCGCCACGCTTGTGATTTTGTGGCCTAAACCTATCACAAGTTCCGCTTTGACCGGTAGCACCTGGCTCGGCCCAAGGTTTACGCGATTGCGGGCACGGCAAAACTCTGCAAAGTCTGCTGCCCGAGACAGCGCCGCGCCTGCCCTGCCCTTTCTTCAAGACGAACAACTTCAAGACGAGCCACGCATGCCATCCCCGTTCGAGACCGCGCCCGCGACATCGGCCATTCCCATCACCTTCGCGAGCAAGTCGACTTGGGACACGATCCGCGGGGAACTGCCGGAGCACGCCCGGCAATTCGCCGACGCCAACGGCTTTGCCGGCAAGCCCGGGGCGTACCTGACCCTGCCCACAGCTGGCGGACAGATCGCGGGCGTTCTGTTCGGCATCGAAGATGACAGCGCAAAATCGCGCGATCCGTTCAGGGCCGGTACCTTGCCCGGCTTGCTGCCTGCGGGCGTTTATCGCTTTGCGAACGCGCCGCACGACACGCGGCTGGCCGTGCTCGCCTTCGCGCTCGGCCGCTACCGCTTCGGCCGCTACCGCAAGACGGATGCGCCTGATGTGAGGCTGGTGCCGCCCGACGGCATCGACACCGCCGAGATCGTTCGCATGGCGGAGGCTGCGACGCTGGCCCGCGATCTCATCAATATGCCCTCGAACGACATGGGACCGGCCGAGCTTGCGCAGGCCGCCAAGGACGTTGCGACGCGATTTGGCGCTCGCTTCGACTGCATCATCGGCGACGATCTTGTGACGCGGAATTTCCCGCTGATTCACGCCGTAGGCCAGGCCTCGAGCCGCGCGCCGCGCCTGATCGAGCTGAACTGGGGCGATCCCGCGCACCCAAAGGTGACGCTGGTCGGCAAGGGCGTCTGCTTCGACACCGGCGGGCTCGATCTCAAACCGTCCACCGGCATGCTGCTCATGAAGAAGGACATGGGCGGGGCCGCCAATGTGCTGGCGCTGGCGCACATGGTGATGGACGCCAAGCTGAAGCTGCGTCTGCGGGTCCTGATACCGGCGGTCGAGAACGCGGTTGCCGGTAACGCCTTCCGCCCGCTCGACGTCTTCCCCTCGCGCAAAGGATTGAGCGTCGAAATCGGCAACACCGACGCGGAGGGGCGACTGATCCTCGCTGATGCGCTGGCGCTGGCGGATGAGGAAAAGCCCGATCTCCTGATCGACATGGGGACGCTGACGGGTGCTGCGCGCGTCGCGCTCGGTCCTGATTTACCGCCCTTTTACACCTGGGATGAGAAGCTGGCGCGGGACGTGGCCGCTTGCGCAACCAAGGAGAACGATCCGTTGTGGCGCATGCCGCTGTGGCCGCCTTACGATAGCTGGCTCGACTCCAAGGTCGCGACCATCACCAACGCGCCGTCGGGCACGTTTGCCGGCTCGATCACCTGCGCGCTGTTCCTGCAGCGCTTCGTCGAACACGCCAGAAGCTGGCTGCATCTCGATATCTACGGCTGGACGCCGACGGCGAAGCCCGCGCGCCCCGAGGGCGGTGAATGCCAGGCCGCGCGCGCGGTCTACAGATTGTTGAGCGAACGCTATGGATGATCCGCGCCTGACGCCAGCGCGGGGCGACATCGCCGCGAAGCATCTCGAGGGCAAGGTCGAAGCCGAACGCTTCGTCTCCGGCGAGATCGTCGAGGTCATCGACGCCATCGCGCCGCTGCGCGAAAGACCCACCGGCGATGCGCCACTGCTGACGCAGGCGCTCATGGGCGAGCGAGCGATGATCTACGACCGCAACGGCGAGGGTTGGGCGTGGGGCCAATTGATGCGCGACGATTATGTCGGCTGGCTTCCCGAAATCGCGCTTGCCAAGCCTTCCGCCGCGCCAACGCACCAGGTTACCGCGATCCGGACGTTTGCCTTTCCCGGCCCTTCGATCAAGCTGCCGCCGATCGAAGCTTTGGTGATGGGGTCGCTCGTGACGATCACCCGCGAGGATGGCGTCTTCGGCGTCACGCCCGAGGGCTGGTACCTGCCGCGGCGGCACCTCGGCCGCGGCGACCAGCACGAGGCCGACTTCGTCACCGTTGCCGAGCGCTTCGTGGGCACGCCCTATCTCTGGGGCGGCAAGAGCAGCCTTGGCATCGATTGTTCGGGTCTCGTGCAGATGTCGCTGCATGCCGCCGGCATCGCCTGTCCGCGCGACAGCGACATGCAGCAGACCGCAATTGGCCAGCCGCTTGACACTTCGGAACAGCGGGCCTTGCGCCGCGGCGATCTCATGTTCTGGAAAGGCCATGTCGCTATTGTGCGCGACGCCGAGAGCATCGTGCACGCCAATGCGCATCACATGGCGACCGTGATCGAAAAGACAGCGGAGGCCGTCGCGCGCATCGCCGCCGCAGGCCACGACATCGACGCGATCAAGAGGCTCTAGAGCGCGACCGCGCCGCCGTTTGCGGCTTCGTTGCGGAAGGCGGCGGCGAACAGCGCGCGGGTGTAATCGCTCTTCGGCGCTTTGAACAGTTTGGCGGCCGGGCCTTCCTCCACCACCTTGCCCTGGCGCATCACGATCAGATGGCTCGCGAGCGAGGCGACCACGCGCAGATCGTGCGAGATGAACATGTAGGTGAGGTCGCGCTTGCGCTGCAATTCGCGCAACAGGTCGACCATCTGCGCCTGGAACAGCATGTCGAGCGCGCTGGTCGGCTCGTCCAGCACCACGAAATTCGGCTCCAGCACCGCGGCGCGCGCGATCGAGATGCGCTGGCGCTGACCGCCGGAAAATTCGTGCGGATAGCGGAACCGTGTTTCCGGATCGAGCCCGACATCGGTCAAGGCCTTGACCACCTTGGCCTCGCGCTCCTCGCGCGACAGCGCGGCCTGGTGCACGGTCAAGCCCTCGGCGACGATGTCGCCGACCGACATGCGCGGGCTCAAGGAACCGAACGGGTCCTGAAACACGATCTGCATGTCGCGGCGGAACGGCCGCATCGCCTTGAACTGCAGGCCCTGGATGTTCTGGCCCAGGAAGACGATCGGACCGTCGGAGGAAATCAGCCGCAACAGCGCGAGACCGAGTGTGGTCTTGCCGGAGCCGGACTCGCCGACCACCCCGAGCGTCTCGCCCTTGCGCACCGCAAGGCTCACGCCGTCGACCGCCTTGATGTGGCCGACCGTCGCGCGCAACAGCCCGCGCTTGATCGGAAACCACACCTTCAGCTCGTTAGCCGACATCACCAATGGCGACTCCGGCCGCGGCGGTGCCGGATCGGGCTTCGGCTCGGCCGCCAACAGGGCACGGGTGTAGGGATGCTTCGGCGCGGTGAAGACCTGCTCGACCGGCCCCTGCTCGACGATCTTGCCGCCGTTCATGACGCAGACCGTGTCGGCGATGCGGCGAACGATGCCGAGATCGTGGGTGATGAACAAGAGGCTCATGCCAAGCCGCGCGCGGATGTCCGCAAGCAGCGCCAGAATTTGCGCCTGCACGGTGACGTCCAGTGCCGTGGTCGGTTCGTCCGCGATCAGCAAATCCGGCTCGTTGGCCAGCGCCATCGCGATCATCACCCGCTGCCGCTGGCCGCCGGACAATTGATGCGGATAGCTCGCAAGCCGCGTCTCGGGCTCGGGAATGCCGACCTGCGTGAGCAGTTCGAGCGTCCGCGCCCGCACCGCCGAAGCGTTGATCGGTTGATGGAGCCTCAAAATCTCGCCGATCTGCGCCTCGATCGTGTGCAGCGGATTGAGCGAGGTCATCGGCTCCTGGAAGATGATCGAGATATCGTTGCCGCGAAGGCCGCGGATCTCGTGCTCAGACAAATTGAGCAGCTCGCGTCCCTTGAAGCGGATGTTGCCGGACGGATGCGATGCGTTCGGATAAGGCAACAATTTCAGGACCGACAGCGCGCTGACCGACTTTCCGGAGCCGGACTCGCCGACGAGGGCCACGCACTCGCCGCGCTTGATCTCGAACGAGATGCGGTCGACCGCAACCGTCGTGCCGCTCTGCTGGTGGAAGGCCACCGAGAGATCGCGAACGCTAAGCAAGGGCTGGTTGATGGCGTCCATTGCTGGCCTACCTGAACGTCTTGCGCGGATCGAAGGCGTCGCGCACCGCTTCGCCGATGAAGATCAAGAGCGACAGCATGATGGCGACCGAGAAGAAGCCGGTGAAGCCGAGCCACGGCGCCTGCACATTGGCCTTGGCCTGCGACAGCATCTCGCCGAGCGACGGCGAACCGGGTGGCAAGCCGAATCCTAAGAAGTCGAGCGCGGTCAGCGTCATCACCGAGGACGACACGATGAACGGCAGGAACGTCATGGTCGCAACCATGGCGTTCGGCAACAAATGGCGGAACATGATGACCGCGTTGGAGACACCGAGTGCCCGCGCCGCCTGGATGTATTCGAAATTGCGTCCGCGCAGGAACTCCGCGCGCACCAGCCCCACCAGCGACACCCAGGAGAACAACAGCAGAATGCCGAGCAAGGTGAAGAAGCCTGGCACCAGGACCGAAGAGAGGATCAAGAGCAGGTAAAGGTAGGGGATCGCGCCCCAGATTTCGATCACGCGCTGGAAGATCAGATCCGTCCAGCCGCCGAAATAGCCCTGCACGCCGCCGGCCGCGACGCCGATGATGGATGAAAAGATCGTCAGCGTGAGGCCGAACAGCACCGAGATGCGGAAACCGTAGATCAGGCGCGCGACCACGTCGCGGCCCTGATCGTCTGTGCCGAGCCAGTTGTATTCGAGGTCGCGGCAGCTCTTGAGGCCCTTCTTCTGCACGACCTCCTTGCACTGCGCTTCGGTCAGCATCCAGGTCGGTGGCGACGGCGCCGGCGTCGGCAGGTCGAGATTATGGGTGTCGTAGGAATAGCGGATCAGTGGCCAGACGATGCTGCCGTTCTTGTCCTTGATCAGTTTCTGCAAATAGGGATCGCGATAGTCGGCCGCGGTCTCGAAATCGCCACCGAACGTGGTCTCCGAATAGGAGACAAAGGCCGGCCAGTACAAATGGCCGTCGAACTTGATCAGGAACGGCCGGTCATTGGCGATCAATTCGGCGAACAGCGAGATGAAAAACAGGACCAGGAAGATCCAGAACGACCAGAAACCCCGCCTGTTCGCCTTGAAGTTCTGCCAGCGCCGGCGGTTCAGCGGCGACGGCGCAAACGGGCGCCGCGTGACCGGCACGGCTTCGCCGAGCGGCGTCTGCGCCTTGGTCTCGACCGGTGGCGGGGGCGCGATGATCGACATCAGACCTCCCGCGCCTCGAAATCGATCCGCGGATCGACCCACATATAGGCGAGATCAGAGATCAGATTGACCGCGAGACCGAGCAGAGAAAAGATGTACAGCGTACCGAACACGACCGGATAGTCGCGGTTGAGCACGCTCTCGAAGCCGAGCAAGCCCAGCCCATCGAGCGAGAAGATGGTCTCGATCAGAAGCGAGCCGTGGAAAAAGGCGCTGATGAAGGCGCCCGGAAAGCCCGCGATCACAATCAGCATCGCGTTGCGGAAGATGTGGTTGTAGAGCACCTGCCGCTCGCTGCAGCCCTTGGCGCGCGAGGTCATCACATATTGCTTGCGGATTTCGTCGAGGAACGAGTTCTTGGTGAGCAGCGTCATGGTGGCGAAAGCGCTCAGCGCCATCGAGATCAATGGCAGCGTCAGGTGCCAGAAATAGTCGATGATTTTCCAGTACCAGGGAAATTGCGACCAGCCGTCCGAGGTCAGTCCGCGCAACGGGAAAATGTTGAAGAACGATCCGCCGGCGAGCAGGATGATCAGGAGGATCGCGAACAGGAAGCCCGGGATCGCGTAGCCGACAATGATCACCGCCGAGGTCCAGGTGTCGAACTTTGAACCGTCCTTCACCGCCTTGCGAATGCCAAGCGGGATCGAGATCAGGTAGGTCAGAAGCGTCATCCAGATGCCGAGCGAGATCGAGACCGGCAGTTTCTCCTTGATCAGTTGCAGCACGCTGACATCGCGGAAATAGCTCTTGCCGAAGTCGAACCGGGCGAAATTCCACACCATCAACGCGAAACGTTCCGGCGCCGGCTTGTCGAAGCCGAACTGCTTTTCCAGCTTCTTGATGAAGTCGGGATCGAGGCCCTGCGCGCCGCGGTATTTTGAGCTGGCGGCATCCGCCGATGCGCCGGTGCCCGGAGCGCGGCCTCCGAAATCACCCTGGCCACCGGAGATGCGCGACGTGCCGCCGGTATCGGCGCCAGAGAGCTGCGCGATCACCCGCTCCACCGGTCCGCCCGGCGCGAATTGCACGACGACGAAGGAGATGAACAGAATCCCGAGCAGCGTCGGGATCATCAGCAGGATGCGGCGGGCGATATAGGCGCTCATGAATTATTTCGCCTGCTCGAGCTTGGCTGCCTTGGCGCCGTCATACCACCAATTGTCCGGCGCGCCGACCCCTTGCGCGTAGCGCGGCGGCTTCTCGGGATGGCTGAACTGATCCCAATAGGCGATCGGGTGGGTGGAACGATACCATTGCGGTATCCAGTAGCGGCCGGCACGGAACACCCGATCGAGCGCGCGGCAGGCGGTTGTCAGATCAGCGCGCGTCTCGGCCCCGATGGCCTTATCGACCAGGGCATCGATTGCGGGATTTGCAACGCCGGCGAGATTGTAGGAGCCCTTGGTCGCGGCCGATTGCGACGAAAAATATGGGCGCAGGCTGTCGCCCGGCGTCGGCGACATGCTCACGCGCTGGATCGTGATGTCGAAATCAAAATCTTCCACGCGAGCGCGGAATTGCACCGCATCGATCAGGCGTATGCTGGCCTCGATCCCGAGCTGGCCGAGATTCTTGATGAAGGTGGCGTGGTGCGGTTGAAACGACGGCTCGTCGATCAAAAACTCGACGGTGAAAACCTCGCCGTTCGGCAACCGCCGCTTGCCGTCCTTGACCTCGAGCCCCGCCTCCTGCAGCAACTGCTGCGCCCTGCGCAACAGCGCGCGGTCCTGCCCCGAACCATCCGACACCGGCGGCACGAAGGGTTCGCCGAACACCTCATCCGGGATTTGGCCGCGGAACGGCTCGAGCAGCTTCAATTCGTCCGGCGCCGGCGGCCCCTCCGCCACCATGTCCGAGTTCTGAAACAGCGAGCGCGTGCGCGCGTAGGCGCCATACATCACGGTCTTGTTGGTCCATTCGAAATCGAACGCGTCAATCAGCGCCTCGCGCACCCGCGGGTCTTTGAACTTGTCGCGGCGGGTGTTGATGAACCAGCCCTGCCCGCCGGACGGCAATTGATCCGGCAGGGTCTCGAGCTTGACGCGACCGTCTTTCACAGCCGGAAAATCGTAACGCGTCGCCCAGATACGAGAGGTGAATTCCTCGCGGAACAGATAGTTCTTGCCGGTAAATCCTTCGAACGCGACGTCGCGATCACGATAGAACTCGTAGCGCACGACATCGAAATTATAGCTGCCGCGGCAGACCGGCAGGTCGGCGGCCCACCAATCCTTCACCCGCTCATACTCGACGTAGCGGTTGACCTCGAATTTTCCGACCTTGTACGGCCCCGACCCCAATGGCGTGTCGAGCGTGGATTCGTCGAACGGCCGGGTCGCATAATAGGCCTGCGAGAAGATCGGCAGGCCCGCCACATAGAGCGGCACGTCGCGCGCCCGCTTTTCGGCGAAAGTGACGACGAGCGTCGCGTCATCAATCGCCTGCGCTTGCACCATGTCGCGCAATTGCACGATGACCAGCGGATGGCCTTTTTCCTTCAGCACGCTCAGGGAAAAGGCGGCGTCCCGCGCGGTCAGCTTCGAGCCGTCGTGAAATCGCGCCTCGGGGCGCATCGTGAAACGGTACGTCAGCTTGTCGGCGGAGATCTGTACCGACTTCGCGGCAAGCCCATACATCGCGTCGGGTTCGTCGTTGGCGCGCACCATCAGGGGCACAAAGGTCATATCCATGCCCTGCGCGCCCTCGCCCTTGAGGATGTAGGCGTTGAACGAATTAAAGGTGAAAAAAGACTGGTTGTAGGCGCGGACCGACGGGATCAGCGAAAATGTCCCGCCCTTGGGGGCCGCCGCATTGATGTAGTCGAAGTGATGAAAATCGGCCGGATATTTCAGATCGCCAAAGGCCGACATGCCGTGGGCTTCGGTGCCGGCTTCAGACGCCCGCGCGGGCCGCAGCCACGGCGCAGCGAGCGCACCAACCCCGAGACCAAGCACATGCCGGCGCGACAGCGAAGGCGGGCGAAACCGGCTCAAGAGCGCTTGCCTATCTTGGCCGCCTTGTCAGCGTCCCACCACCACAGGGTTGGGAAGCCGGACACCCCATATTGCGGAAGCGGATCGGGATGGCTGAAGCGGTCCCAACGCGCGTAGCGCTGGAAGCCGTAGGTGAACTGCGGAACCACATAGAAATTCCATAGCAGAACCCGATCCATGGCCTTACAGCACGCGACCAGCTCAGCGCGATCCTTGGCAAAGATGATGCGGTCGATCAAGGCATCGATCGCGGGATTCTTGATGCCCGGAAGGTTGCGGCTACCCGGACGATCCGCCACCTGCGAGCCGAACATATCGCGCTGCTCGTTACCCGGCGAGAGCGATTGGCCCCACACCACCGTGGTCATATCGAAATCGAAGCTGCGCACGCGATTCGTGTACTGCACATCGTCGACCGTCCGCACGCTTGCGGCGATGCCGAGCCGTTCCAGGGATGGCTTGTAGAACAGCGCGATGCGCTCGTCGCCCGGATCGCGACACAGGATTTCGAGGCTGACCGGCTGTCCCTTCGGATCGACCAGCTTGCGGTCCTTCACCTCGAACCCGGCTTCCTTCAGAAGCCGCGTGGCCTCGCGCAGATTGTTACGGACGTTCTCCGGATTGCCGTTGACCGGATTCTGATACGGCGTCGTAAAAACTTCCGGCGGCACCTTGTCCCGGAGAGGTTCGAGAATCTGCAGCTCAAGTCCTTCCGGAAGGCCCGAGGATGCAAGCTCGTTGCCCTGGAAATAACTATTGTCCCGGATGTACTCGCCGGTGGACAGTTGCCGGTTCATTTCTTCGAAGTCGAACGCATAGTTGAAGGCGCGCCGCAGCTTCGCGTCCTGGAACAGCGGCCGGCGCAGATTGAACGCCCAGCCCTGCATCCGTCCCGAGCTCCGGATCGGGAATTTTTCCTTGATGACCCTGTTCTCGCGCACCGCCGGAAAATCATAGGCCGTCGACCATTCCTTCGCGCTGCGCTCCAGGATCCAGTCGAGCTGATCGGCCTTGAAGGCCTCGCGCGCGACGGTGTCGTCGCGGAAGAACTCGTATCGGACCTCGTCGAAATTATCCTGCCCGATGCTTTGCGCCAGATCCTTGCCCCAGTAGTCCTTCACGCGTTCGAGCACCATCGAACGGCCGGCGACGAATTCCTTGACACGATAGGGACCCGACCCCAGCGGAATCTCCAGCGTGGTTGCGCTCACGTCGCGCTTGCGTCCCTGGGCGTCCGTCCCTTCCCACCAATGTTTCGGCAGCACGGTCAGCTCGCCGGTGATCAACGGCAGTTCGCGATTGCCAGGTCCGTCGAAAGTGAACTTGACGTCGCGCTCGCCGACCTGTTCGCATTTGACGACATGCCGGTAATAGGCGCTGTACATCGGGCTGTTCGTCTTGAACGTGTCGAAGGAGAAAACCACGTCGTCCGGAGTGACCGGTTTGCCGTCATGCCAGCGCGCCTCCGCTCGCAGTCGGTAGACGACAAACGAACGATCCTCCGGATGAGCCATGGACCCCGCCAGCAACCCGTAGGCCGTCGAGACTTCGTCGAACGACTGACTCGTCAACTGCTGATAAATGCGGGCAACGCCATCGGCGAGCGATCCCTTTAGACCCGCGATGACGATGTTGAAGTTGTCGAAGGTGCCGATCTCGAGTTCACGCACCGCGCCACCCTTAGGCGCGTCCGGATTGACATAATCGAAGCGCTTGAAGCCGGCGGGATACTTGATGTCGCCGAACAGCGACAGGGCGTGCCGCCAAGAAAGATCGGCGGCAGATTGCGCGGTTGCCGATTGGATCGCGGGAACGCCCGCGCTGATGCCGAGGGCGGGGGTCAACGCGGCAAGGGCGCTGCTTTGCAGAAGCTGTCGTCGGGTAAAGGCCAAATGAACAAGTCCTCTTTCGTCAACCGGTCGCTATTTGGGGCGTAATATACGGCAAGGATTCGACCGGTGACGTTGCTTTTTCCTCATGATAGCCGCCTGGGAACCATAGATGCGGCGAAACGTCCCGATAACAACCCCGCGAGGCTCCAAGGGGTCCCCAAAATCAAAAAACGGCCAGGCGAGGCCTGACCGTTTTTGCGGCATATGTCACGCAAACCGCCGGCTTGGCTATTTTGCCGCGGTCGGCAGCGGCGCCGGATTGTCCGCCAGCGAATTGAGATAGGCGATCACATCGGCGCGCTCGCTGTCCTTCTGGATGCCGGCAAAGCCCATCGCGGTTCCCGGAACAAAACCCTTCGGATTGTTGATGAACTGGTTGAGATCGTCGATGGTCCAGGTGCCGCCCTTGCCCTTCATGGCCGCCGAGAAGTTGAACCCGCGCCCCTCGCCCTTCTTGTCGCCGACGACCGCATAGAGATTCGGGCCGACGCCATTCTTGTCGCCCTTCGCGAAGGTATGGCAGGCTTGGCACTTCTTGGCCGCGGCCGCCCCTTTTTCGATGGAGGCGGTCTGCAGGAGCTTCTCGATCGGCTCGGACGGGGCGGCCGCTGCCTCCTTGGCGCCGCCCTCTGTTTCCTTCACGGCGATCTCAAAACCCGGTTTTGCCGGCATCTGGGGCGAAAATAGCGCGTCGGCAGTAAAGTTCGTCACCAGGAGCACAAGGCAGCTCGCGAGCACGGCACCGATAATTTTATTAAGTTCGAAGGAGTCCATTTTGGATCAGGCTCCGGGCCGGAAGGATCGAGATGATTCAGGGTGGTCGCTAGCGGCCGGTGGCCGCCGGAAAGCCCAGGAATCGGAAAGCCCGGGAATTGGATTTCCCGCACCGCACCCCCGAGCGGCCAAGGAGATATCGGTTTGCCCGTTCTCTGGCAACCCGTATATATGCGCCGGATTTCAACAACCCCCATCAATCCCTGACACTTTCAGCCGGCTCCCTGATGACCGAACCCCGCAATCTCGTGCTGATTCCCGCCCGCATGGCCTCCACCCGCCTGCCGGGAAAGCCGCTGCTCGATATCGCGGGCGTGCCGATGATTGTCCACGTGCTGCGCCGGGCCGAAGAAGCAAATATCGGCCGCGTAGCGGTTGCGACCGACACGCCGGAGATCGCGGCGGCGGTCAAGGCCTACGGCGGCGAGGCCGTGATGACGCGCGCCGACCACCCATCCGGATCGGACCGGATCTTCGAGGCGCTCGAACAGCTCGATTCCCACAGCAGGGCCGAGATCGTCGTCAATTTGCAGGGCGATTTTCCGACGATTTCGCCGGACAATATCCGCGACGTGCTGCCGCCGCTTAACGATCCCGCGGTCGATATCGCGACCTTGGCGGCCGAAATCCACACCGAGGAAGAAGCGACCAGCCCGAACGTGGTGAAGGCGGTCGGCTCGCCGATCGCCGGACGACGGCTGCGCGCGCTGTACTTTACCCGCGCGAGGTCGCCCCACGGCGAGGGGCCGCGCTATCACCATATCGGCCTCTATGCCTATCGCCGCGCGGCGCTGGAGCGCTTTGTCCGCCTGCCGCCCTCGCCGCTGGAGCGGCAGGAAAAGCTCGAACAGCTCCGGGCCCTGGAGGCAGGAATGCGGATCGACGTCACCATCGTCGATACCGTGCCGCGCGGGGTCGATACCTCCGCCGACCTCGAAACCGCGCGCCAGATCCTTTCCAAAGCGTGAGCGGCTGATACAAGGCACCATGACCAAAAAGCTGAAAGTCGCGTTCCAGGGCGAGCCGGGCGCCAATTCCCACATCGCCATTGTCGAAGCTTACCCTGCGGCCGAACCGTTACCCTGCCCGACCTTCGAGGACGCGCTCGCCGCGATTTCCTCGGGCGAAGCCGATCTCGGCATGATCCCGATCGAGAATTCGGTCGCCGGCCGCGTCGCCGACATCCATCATCTGTTGCCGGCCTCCGGGCTGTTCATCGTCGGCGAATGGTTTCTGCCGATCCGCCATCAATTGATGGCGCCGCGCGGCGCCAGGCTTGGCGACATCAAGAGCGTGGAAAGCCACGTCCACGCGCTCGGGCAATGCCGCCGCATCATCCGCAAGCTCGGCGTCAAGCCGATTGTCGCCGCCGACACCGCCGGCAGCGCACGCGATATCGCCGAGCGCGGCGACAAGAGCGCGGCCGCCATCGCTTCCAGGCTGGCCGCCGACATCTACGGGCTCGATATTCTAGCCGAGGACGTCGAGGACGAAGCCCACAACACCACGCGCTTCGTCGTGCTGGCGCGCGAGGAAAAGTGGGCGGAGCAAGGGTCGGGGCCGCTGGTCACCACTTTTGTATTTCGGGTGCGCAATTTGCCCGCCGCGCTCTACAAGGCGATGGGCGGCTTTGCCACCAACGGCGTCAACATGACCAAGCTCGAAAGCTACATGGTCGACGGCAATTTCTTCGCCACGCAGTTTTACGCCGACGTCGACGGCCATCCCAACGACAAGGGTCTCGCCTTCGCGCTGGAGGAGCTGAAGTTCTTCTCACGCGAATTCCGCATCGTCGGCGTCTATCCTGGCCATCCCTTCCGCGCCACGTTCAGCGAGAAGATGGAGTGAGTTCGTAACGCAATCTCGCAATGCGTCGTCCCGGCGAAGGCCGGGACCCATACCGCGTGATTTATCAATCTGACACGGAAGGCTGACACCTTCCGCAACAATCAGAACGGTGGTTATGGATCCCGGCTCGTGCTCACTTCGTTCGCTTGGCCGGGACGACAAAGGTTACGCCGCCGCTTTCTTCTCAAGCCCGAACGCCTCCGCCATCAGGCTATACGACTTCCTGCGCGCTTCGTGGTCGTAGACGGCGGTGATGAGCATCAACTCATCCGGCTGGCCGGCGTCTATCATCGGCTGCAGTTTTCCCATCACAGTGGCCGGGCTGCCGACGAACAGCCGTGAGCGGTTGCGCGCGATCGAGGCGCGTTCCGCGTCGCTATAAGGATAGGCCAGCGCCTCGTCCGGGCTCGGCAATGGCAGATATTGGCCGCGGTCACGCCGCAGGCGGTTGAGGTCCATCGAGGACGCCAGCCGTTCGGCCTCCGCATCGGTTTCGGCAGTAACCACCGCGACCGCGAGAATGGCGTGCGGCGTGGTGCGCCAGCCCGACGGCTTGAAATGCGAACGGTAGGTCGTCAGCGCCTCGGTCGCGTCGTAGGAGGCGAAGTGGTGCGCGAACGCGAACCCCATCCCAACCTGCGCCGCGAGTTCTGAAGAGTAATCGCTGGAGCCGAGCAGCCAGATCGGCGGCAGCGGCGTATCGTCCGGCATCGCCACCACGTTGTTGTAGGGATGGCCGGGCGGAAAATCCCGCGTCTCCCACAGCGTCAATTCGTGCAGGCGCTCCAGGAAATCATCGCCCTCCCGGCGGTCGAGCCGGCTGCGCAGCGCATAGGCGGTAGCGCCATCGGTCCCCGGTGCGCGGCCGAGTCCCAGGTCGATGCGGCCGGGAAACAGCGCCTCCAGCATCTTGAAGCGCTCGGCGACCACCAGCGGCGCGTGGTTCGGCAGCATCACGCCGCCGGAGCCAACCCGGATATTCTGGGTCACCGCGGCGATCTGCCCGATCATGACGTCCGGCGCCGGGCTCGCGACGGAAGCGAGATTGTGGTGCTCGGCCGACCAATAACGGACATAGCCCAGCCCATCCACATGGCGCGCCAGATCGATGCTTTGGCGTAGCGCCGCGGCCGGACGGGTCTCGGTGGTGACGACGGAGAGGTCGAGGACTGAGAGCGGTATCATGACGCTAAGCTAATGCACACGAGCGGGCCGACAATGGGCGGCACCGGCGGGGCTGATCATGGGCGAACGCAATGGATGCTCGGTTTTGCGGGTGGGACATGTAATACTATTTTTCCTTGTGCACTTCAGTTGCCCACTCTCATTTCAGGCTCGAAAATACACTATATATTTGAAAATACGGAGATATTTTTTATATCAAAGCAACCCACTGACGTGAAGTTTTGAGGAAAAAACTGCCCTCCCAACTAATATTGGGCAATTTCCCATCGACATTGGGCTATTGAGCCGGCTTCGTTCGGCATATTTTAGCGCCCTGCCGCTAAGCCTGATGCATGAAGAGCCAGACTTGTTGAGAGCAGATTTGGAGTTCGTGGTGTCATGACCGAGGTTACGCCCCCTGCATCGAACGAGCATCGCGCGCCGGCTCAGCCGGCGATCTCCTTCGAGTTCTTCCCGCCGAAGACCGAGGAGATGGAACGCAGCCTGTGGGACACGATCAAGCGGCTGGCGCCCCTCCACCCCAATTTCGTCTCGGTGACCTATGGCGCGGGCGGATCGACCCGCGAGCGCACCCATTCGACCATCGCCCGCATTCTGAAGGAAACCGAGCTGCTGCCGGCCGCGCATCTGACCTGCGTCGGCGCCTCGCGCGGCGAAATCGACGACATCGTCGACCGCTATCACGAGGTCGGCGTCCGCCACATCGTGGCGCTGCGCGGTGATCCTCCGGGCGGGATCGGGACATCCTATTTCACCCATCCGGACGGCCATCGGAGTTCGGCCGAGCTCGTGGCCGGCATCAAGAAGCGCCACGGCGATATCGAGGTCTCCGTCTCCGCCTATCCCGAAAAGCACCCCGAAAGCCCGGACTTCGACGCCGATATCGACACGCTGAAGGCCAAGGTCGAGGCCGGCGCGGCGCGCGCGATTACGCAGGTGTTCTTCGACAATGATCTCTACTTCCGCTACCTCGATCGCGTGCGCGCGCGCGGCATCACCATCCCGATCGTGCCCGGCATCATGCCGATGCACAATTTCAAGCAGGCCCGCAACTTCGTGACCCGCGCCGGCACGACCGTGCCGGACTGGCTCGCCCAGAAATTCGAGGGCCTCGACGACGATCCCGAAACCCGCAAGCTGGTCGCGGCCACCGTTGCCGCGGGCCAGGTGCAAAAGCTCGCCAAGCATGGCGTCGATACCTTCCATTTCTACACCATGAACCGCGCCGATCTCGTGTTCGCGATCAGCCATCTGCTCGGCATCCGTCCGAACGGCGCGCAGAAAGCTGCCTGATGTCCGGACCCGTGTCTCCCAAGCGTATCGCCCTGCTCGCGGCCGCCCGCGAACGCATCCTGGTGCTCGACGGCGCCATGGGCACCATGATCCAGGGCCTTGCATTCGACGAGGCCGCGTTCCGCGGCGAACGTTTCAAGGATTTTCATCGTGACCTCCGCGGCAACAACGATCTCCTGATCCTGACTCAGCCGAAGGCGATCGAGGACATCCACGCCGATTATCTGCGTTCCGGCGCCGACATTGTCGCCACCAATACCTTTTCCTCGACCTCGATCGCGCAGGCCGACTACGACCTCGCCGGCATCGTCTACGAGATGAACCGCGAAGGCGCGCGGCTTGCCCGCAATGCCGCCGAGCGCGTCACGGCCGAGGACGGCAAGCCGCGCTTCGTGGCCGGCGCCCTCGGGCCGACCAACCGCACCGCGTCGATCTCGCCCGACGTCGCCAATCCCGGCTACCGCGCCGTCACCTTCGACGATTTGCGCGCGGCCTATGGCGAGCAGGTCAAGGGCCTGCTCGACGGCGGCGCGGACCTGCTCCTGGTCGAGACCATTTTCGACACGCTGAATGCCAAAGCCGCGCTTTATGCGATCAGCGAAATCTGCGAGGCGCGCGGCATCGACGTGCCGGTGATGATTTCGGGCACCATCACCGACAAATCCGGCCGCCTGCTGTCGGGACAATTGCCCGAGGCATTCTGGAATTCGGTGCGGCACGCGAGACCGATCACCATCGGCTTCAACTGCGCGCTCGGCGCGGAAGATTTGCGCGCCCATATCGCCGACATCAGCCGCATCGCCGATGCGCTGGTGTGCGCCTATCCGAATGCCGGGTTGCCCAACGAATTCGGCGAGTATGACGAGAGCCCGGACTACATGGCGCGGCTGATCGGCGAGTTCGCGGCGGCCGGTCTGGTCAACATCGTGGGCGGCTGCTGCGGCACCACACCCGAGCATATCGCCGCGATTGCCGCCGCCGTCGCACCGCACAAGCCGCGCGTCGTGCCGGCGATCGAGCCGCGCTTGCGGCTTTCCGGCCTCGAGCCGTTCGAACTCACGCCCGCGATCCCCTTCGTGAATGTCGGCGAGCGCACCAACGTCACGGGCTCGGCCAAATTCCGCAAATTGATCACCGCCGGCGATTACACCGCAGCGCTCCAGGTCGCGCGCGACCAGGTCAATAACGGCGCGCAGGTGGTCGACGTCAACATGGACGAGGGCCTGTTGGATTCGGAAGCCGCGATGCGGACCTTCCTGAATCTCGTCGCCGCCGAGCCCGATATCGCCCGCGTGCCCGTGATGATCGATTCCTCGAAATTCTCGGTGATCGAGACCGGGCTGAAATGCGTTCAGGGCAAGCCGGTCGTCAACTCGATCTCGATGAAAGAAGGCGAGCAAAAATTCATCCACGAGGCCACAATCGCGCGCCGCCACGGCGCGGCCGTCGTGGTGATGGCGTTCGACGAGAAGGGCCAAGCCGACACCTTTGCGCGCAAGACCGAAATCTGCAAGCGCGCCTACGACATCCTGGTCAGGCAGCTGGATTTCCCGCCCGAGGATATCATCTTCGATCCGAATATTTTCGCGATCGCGACGGGGATCGAGGAGCACAACAATTACGGCGTCGATTTCATCGAGGCCACGCGCTGGATCCGAAAGAATCTTCCCGGCGCGCATGTCTCCGGCGGCGTCTCCAACCTGTCGTTCTCGTTCCGCGGCAATGAGTCCGTGCGCGAGGCGATGCACTCGGTGTTCCTGTATCACGCCATCAAGGCGGGCATGGACATGGGCATCGTCAATGCCGGACAGATGATCGTCTATGACGACATCGATGCCGAATTGCGCCAGGTGTGCGAAGACGTCATCCTCAACCGCGATGCTGGCGCGTCCGAGCGGCTGCTGGCGCTGGCGGAAAAATTCCGCGGCAAGGAGAAGCAGACGAAGGAAGCCGATCTCGCCTGGCGCGAATGGCCGGTCGACAAGCGGCTCAGCCACGCGCTGGTGCACGGCATCACGGAGTTCATCGAGGACGACACCGAAGCTGCGCGCGCATCCGCCAAGCGACCGCTCGACGTTATCGAGGGCCCGCTGATGGCCGGCATGAACGTGGTCGGCGATCTCTTCGGCGATGGAAAGATGTTTTTGCCGCAGGTGGTGAAATCGGCGCGCGTGATGAAGCAGGCGGTCGCCTATCTGATGCCGTTCATGGAAGAAGAAAAGGCGCGCAATCTGGCTAACGGCATCACCGGCGACGGCCGCAACGCCGCCGGCAAGATCGTGCTTGCCACCGTGAAGGGCGATGTCCACGATATCGGCAAGAACATCGTCGGCATCGTGCTCCAGTGCAACAATTTCGAGGTCATCGACCTCGGCGTGATGGTGCCGGCCACCAAGATCATCGAGACCGCGAAGGCCGAAGGCGCCGACATCATCGGCCTGTCCGGCCTGATCACGCCCTCGCTCGACGAGATGAGCTTCCTGGCTGGCGAGCTGCAGCGGCAGGGCATGACCGTGCCGCTTCTGATCGGCGGCGCGACCACGAGCCGCGTGCATACGGCCGTCAAGATCGACCCGAACTATCGCAGCGGGCCGGTGGTGCATGTCAATGACGCCAGCCGCGCCGTCGGCGTCGCGTCCTCGCTGCTGTCGCCCGACAGGCGCGACGCTTACGCCGCCGACATCCGCGCCGAATATGCGAAAATTTCCGCGGCGCACTTCCGCGCGCAGGCCGACAAGAAGCGCTTGAAGCTTACGGATGCCCGCGCCAACGCGGTGCCGGTCGATTTCAGGAAAGCCCCCCCGAAAAAACCGGCATTTCTCGGCACCAAAAGCTTTGACAACTACGACCTCGCCGAGCTCGCTTCCTATATCGACTGGACGCCGTTCTTCCAGACCTGGGAACTGACCGGGCGATTCCCCGCGATCCTCGACGATCCCAAGGTCGGCGAGGCGGCGCGTGCGCTCTATGACGATGCGCGGAAGATGCTGGAACGCATCGTCAAGGAGAAATGGTTCACCGCGCGGGCCACGATCGGCTTCTGGCCGGCCAATGCGGAGGGCGACGACATCGCGCTTTATGCTGACGACGGCCGCACGGCGAAGATCGCGACCTTGCACACGCTGCGCCAGCAATTGGAGAAGCGCGAGGGCCGCTATAACGCCGCGCTGTCCGATTTCGTCGCACCCAGTTCCTCCGGCGTTGCCGACTATGTCGGCGGCTTCGTCGTCACCGCGGGGATCGGCGAGGACGTCATCGCCGACCGCTTCAAGAACGCCAATGACGACTATTCCTCGATCCTGTGCAAGGCGCTGGCCGATCGCCTCGCGGAAGCCTTCGCCGAGCGGATGCATGCGCGCGTGCGGCGCGAGTTCTGGGGCTACGCGCCGGACGAGACGCTGTCGGCTGACGATCTGATCCTGGAAAAATATCAGGGCATCCGCCCCGCGCCCGGTTATCCCGCGCAGCCCGACCACACCGAGAAGAAGACGCTGTTTGCGCTGCTCGATGCGGAGACCAATGCGGGCGTCACGCTCACCGAGAGCTTTGCGATGTGGCCGGGGTCGTCCGTGTCGGGGCTCTATTTCAGCCATCCGGACAGCTTCTATTTCGGGGTCGGCAAGATCGAGCGTGACCAGGTCGAGGACTATGCCGCACGCAAGAACATGAGCGTCGCAGAAATCGAGCGTTGGCTGGCGCCGATTCTGAACTATATCCCCGCGCAGGATCGATTGGTGCTGGACCGCGCGGTGAAAGGGGCGATGCCGACATTGGCGCCTTCCGCCGGCGCGCCCGCCAACGATGCGACCGGCAAGGATTTGGCAGGCAAGGACTTGGCCTCGCATCCGCCGGGCTGCGCCTGCGCGGTGCATCTTGCCTGGCGCAAGAAGGCGGTCGGCGCAGGGGCTTAAGATGCCTTTCAAAATCCTTGTTGCTTGCCGACAACACTGGTCGTTCCGCTGGCGATGGTCCGAGAATTGACGAAAAACGGCCGCATCGAGAACGCAGGCTCATCTCACCGTGCTCTCGTTTGAGCATGATCCTTTCGGAAAGCCGATGGCCACCCCGCTCTCCAAGCATGGGCAGGCCCTTTCCGGATCATGTTGTTTTCGCCGGTGATGTTTTCGTTTTGTGGAGCCATGCCGATGCTCGAAGCTCCGCGCCGATCAGGCATCGGTGCCACTCTCGCAGCGCTCGTCTGCCTGTGCAGCTCATCCGCGGCGCATGCGCAATGGAGTGGACACGCCACCGCCAGCTACGGCAGAGGCCTCGGAGCGATTTCGCTCAGCCAGGGTAACCTGTCGCTCGGCCGCACGGTGCTGCGCGAGCGCGCGGCGCGCCGGACCAATGGACTTCCGCCGGTCCCTGCCCGGCGCGATACGGCGACATTGACCTATACGCCCGACCCGCAGCTCTCCGAGAAAATCCGCGTCTCGATGATCGATTTGGCCAGCGCGGCGAACCCCTCCTCGCGCCCGCAGTGGGAGAAGGCCATAGACGGCGACGCCATTCTGCGCGACTTCGACAACCTGATGACGGCGCAAGGCTATTCGCGGCTCAACTTCGCCGACGACGTCGCGATGCTGCTTGCGGTCTGCTGGGAGATCGCCAACGACCGCGATGCCAGCGACGCGCAGGTCCGCGGCGCCCATACGCAAATGCGCAGCGTCGCGCTCAGCAACCCGACGCTGCGCGCGTTGCCGGGCCCGGAGCGCCAGGCCTTGGCCGAGAGCGTCGCCTACCAGGTGCTGTTCCTGTACGCCGCCAAAATCGCCGCCGACCGCAGCGGCAACCAGCCGCAATTGGCCGAGGTGCGCGAGAGCGCCACGAAAGCCGCGCGCCAATTTGGCGTCGATGTTTCGCACATGGTACTCACCGACCGAGGATTTAGGCGGCCCTGACGGCAGACGCCCGCCCACACGCGTCGTCCTCGCGAAAAGCGAGGACCCATATCGCGGAATCTATCGTTGGGCCCCAAGTGGTAGACGACCTTCGCAACAACAAGGTCCGGTGGTCCGGCTCAAGGCCGGGACGACGGAGAGAGATGTCGCCTGCATTTTCGGATTCGGATTTCAAAGAGCCACTCGCTCTAGAACCACTCTCTCCGACGCCGCCCGGCGCCTGTCCCCGGCTCGATCGGGGATGACCGGACGATTCAGTATTCCAGAGGCGCTTGTGCTTAACTGAGAAGCCTCGGCTTACTGGATGCCCCGCATGAAGCGGGGCGCTGCCGCGTCCATCGCATCCCCTGCCCAAAGTCCGTGACGATCGCGATACGCCCCTTCGAGCCGGGACGGCGAATTGTATAGTTTTGATTTGGGTCAAGCCGGAAGGGGATTCTTTTTCTGAACGCGACTGGACAGGCCAGATCACGTTGAACCGCTTCGACAAATTGGTGGAAAGCCGCACGGTTGGAACGACGGCTGCGGAGTGGTAACTCTCCAAGTCGATCCCGTTTCATCGATCACGATTCCACTTAAAAAGTCATTCAGCCAAGGAGAGAGTTCATGCGTATCGCGGTCGTCGGCGCCGGCGGGGTCGGTGGTGGATTTGGCGTGGCGCTGGCCAAGGCGGGGGCCGATGTCACCTTCATCGCGCGCGGCGCGCATCTTGCCGCCATGAAAAGCGCGGGATTGAAAGTCCAGGGCCCGCGCGGCGACACCCATCTGGTGCCGACGCAGGCCACCGACGATCCCGCCAGCATTGCCAAGGTCGATGTCGTGCTGTTTTGCGTCAAGCTCTGGGACGTCGAAAGCGCGGGCGAGACAATCAAGCCGCTGATCGGCCCCGGCACCGCGGTCATTACGCTGCAGAACGGCATCGACGCCCACGAGCGGCTGATCCCGATCCTGGGCGAGAGCGCCGTGATGGGCGGCGTGGCGCAGATCTCCGCCTCGATCACAGCCCCCGGCGTGATCCAGCAGGTCGGCACCTTCATGCGCATGGTCTTCGGCGAGCTCGACGGCAGGCGCAGCAAGCGGGCCGAGGACTTTCTCGCGCTGTGCCAGAAGGGCGGTTTCGATGCGACCCTGAGCGAGCAGATCCTTACCGAGCTCTGGATGAAGTTCATCCTGCTCGCCAGCAATGCCGGCATCATGTCGCTGGCGCGACAGCCGATCGGCCCGCTGCGCGACGATCCCGACCTGCGGCCGATCTTCAAGGCGGCCTACCAGGAAACGATCGATGTCGGCCGCGCCAAGGGCATAGCCCTGCCAGCCGACGCGATCGAGCGGATTCTCGAATTCACCAATCACTTGCCGCCGCCCATGAAGGCTTCGATGGCGCTCGATCTCGATCGCGGCAACCGGCTGGAGGTGCCCTGGCTCAGCGGCAAGGTTGCCGACCTCGGCCACCGGCTCGGCGTGGCCACGCCGACGCACAGCATGATCTATGCGATGCTGAAGCCGTATGCGATGGGGACGGTGGGGTGAGCCGGGACTGGTGGCGGCACGAGGGGGCGGCTTGGCCCAACGGGTCCGCGCAGAGCGCGGCACGATCACAGGCTCCGGCGCAAATCCGCCACTTTATCGTTCGCTAAACGGCGGACTGCGCCACGCTAGAGCGTGATCACTTTTCTTCGAATCGTCATCCCGCGCTATCCTTTTGTTTGAGCATGACCTTTTCGGAAAACCGGTACCCACCCCGCATCAAGTGCGGGGCAGGCATTTTCCGGATCATGTTCTAGTGCACCTTACGCGCGTCCGCGCCGGTAGCTCCGCCTGATGTAGGGGCCGTGTAGCACATCACGCGCCCGTCCGACGGCTCTCACAATCGCGCCGACAATACCGATAAGCGAGAGAGATAAGGCTGTTTCGAAAATCATTTGATTCTCCTGCAATGGACGCATCCTTGCAAAAAAACACCTCGGGCACAGGCCACTTTTGAACACACCGTGCAGAAAACCGGCGAGTGTTCCATTTCAGCCGCGCCATCGGATGTCGCAGTCTTCGTGGAAATGCCAGCGCACCGGAGCATGATGCGACTACATTCAACAGATTCGCAACGGAGGAACGCTCCCTCTCCATTCAACTCCGGTTTACCGGAGTTGGGCATTCGAATTGTCGAAGTCGGACAAATCCGGCTTTGATGAGAGATGAAGCGAATCCGCGGGCCGACCGATTCAATCAACGATACGCGCAAGGCGCGGCCCGATGACAGGCTCCCGCGCAACCCGCCACTTGAGTTCACCAAGCGGCGGATGACGCTTTCGCCTTCGTCCGCAGTCTTTTCCTGCTCTCACGTCAGGTCGATGTCCAAGCCTGGCTGACAGGGAAAAAAAGCCCGGTGATAGGCCGGGCCTCATAATGGTTCCCTGGCTCGGAAGACACCCGGAAAAATGTTTTCATCCGATTGGATGAGCTCGCACGATTAGGGCGGGTTAGCCAGCCAACGGTGTAACGCTGACCCACCCTACGGCTTCTGACGCATCCGGGCTCCGCTTGCTGCGTCGTCGCAATCGCAGTTCACCGGATTGTGCCGGCAAGCAAGCTGCGCCGGACTCGCTAGGAAGAGCCCGGCGCAGTGACCGTTCATCGTGAGCTCGTCACAACTGGCTGCATCACGTTCCTCACGACATATTCGCCGATCTGACGGCCCATGTCCGTCCCGACGCGGGTCGAGAATCGGTAATGGAAGCCGGACCAGATGCGCGCATTTGCCACCTCATCGGCAAAGGCCGTCATGTTGGTCCAACGGTGAGTGACACCCGGAGCTGTCGGACTGTTCACTGCCACCTCGGGAATATCGCCCGTTCCGAGCGTCGCCGTGACTACCCCTGCGACGCTCGCGCTCAGGATGCAATGGGCACACGGGTATTCCGGGTGCATCGGCGTTTCGGCGATCGGCTGCCAGGTTGAATCGCGATCTGTTGCCGAATTGCCGTCGATATCGCCGTTGCGAATTGCCGTGATGGGTCGCCAGAAATTGTAATGATATTTCGCATCCAACACCGCGATCAATGCGTCGTTGAGCGCAATTGCCCCGTGCGCCATGAATTGCGCGCTCTCGACGACATCCATCTCCTTGGCAATCGCAAGCTGTCGCAGAAACGGATGATATGCGACCGGGCTTGACATAAGCCAGAAGCGGGCAGTCTCGGTCTGCTCGGCCGTTCGCTTCGCGCTCTTCTGTGCGCCATAGTCCTTGATCTCATTAAAGTCCTTCGCCCATTCGACGCTGTCGAGCGCAATCGGCGGGGCTGGCCGGAATTGCGATGGCCTCACCATTGCGAACGGCTTGACCTTGGGCCACATGGGGGCTCGCATGATCGGCGTCGGCACATAGACGCCGGGCGTGGTCCGTGGCCGGTAGTCATCAGGCGCATCGGAGCCGTCGTTCGCCCGCGCCTCCAGGACCTTTGCCGCAACAGCCTCGCCGAGCTTGATCCCCTCCGATTTCGCCGCGCCATCAGGCATCCGCGCAAGATAGCTGGCGAGGTCGCCCGTCATTTGGGCCTTCGTCTTTGCGTCGATTGTCGCCAGGACCGCAGCGGCTGCCGCGGCAGCAGCGGCTTCCTTCGACGTGACAGAATCCGCAGGCAGTTGCACCAGACAGGGTTGGTAACGCCGCTCAATTGAATTGACCGCGTCGAACATCGCGACGTGGACTATTCCCATCATCCGGTAAGCCGCATACGGCGTGTATGGCGATGACGGAATGCTGGCGAGTGGCGCAACGGCATCGATGGCTTTGGCGTCCCAATCGGTGATGACGTTGGCGCGAGCCGACGCAGGGATGGCCACGGCAACCGAGGTCCCGATCAAAGCGGCTGGAAGCAAGCGGCTCACAGTGTGAATCATTGATGCACGCATGTTTTCCTCCTCAATCTTGACACTCTTCGCGTGCGAGCCCGATTTCGGTTTAAGAGAGGGGCTGACGGCCCGGTGGTTTCGCGGTCGCGTAGGCCAGGGCGCCGACGTCACCAGCGGCGGGCCTTCGCCGCTTACCGCATAAGAGTCCGCACGCCATCCGGGTCCCGAAGAATCGGATGTGTTGGTTCGCCGCAGCAGGCGACGCTGGGACCGACCGAATTATGAGCACCAGTAAGTTCGAAACAGTATGAAGCTCTTCACATTGCCAGATTGTTGTTGGCGCTATCACAGTGCCGACCCCTGAAAAGGAGGCCTCGATGTTCGCACCGGAGGACTTCAGCTCGGAAAAATACCGCATCTGTTGGCCAGCAATCTTGGCGGTGCTCGCAGTTCAGCTGATCGTGTTGATCACGCTATTCTTCGCGGTGGCCAATCATACCAGTGTCGTGATCGCTTCATCGACAGACGTTCATGCGAAGTCCTCACAAGATAAGGACTCGCGGAAGTAGCGTGAACGGGTGCGGCTCTTCTCACCGGCTGTTCTTGGCACTTGTCGGATCGGGCTCGACGACCGATCTAAGTCCGCAATCCGACCCAAGCGGACCTATGCCAACGCGGCTGGTTCGAAGCTCGCGCGGCGCTGTTGATTGCGTGACAAAACGAAAACGTTCGCGCGACAGGAGCGCGGCCAAACGATGAATTTCGCGGCTTCGGCTTGCTGATCGGTATTTGGTGCGGGGCAACCATGACGCTTCGATCGATCCCGACCGCGTCGTTCCTTATTTTCGTTTCTGACAACGGTCGCGACGCATCCTGTCTCGTCACTCGATGAGGCCGATTGCGATCGACGCAAGCTGTGCAATTCAACGAGACGTCATATTCCGTTCATCGTACTGTGACGCAGCTCTGGAAAGTTTTTCGCGCGCATTCATTCCGTTCACTGCCGTTCACTGCGCCGCAGCCCGCCGCATTTTCCAATATTCAACAGGGAGGCAATCTCATGCGTTTGCCAACAACACTCGCTCTGGTGTCCGGCCTCGCTCTATTGGCCACTGGCGCCAGCGCCGTCGCGGAAGATCACGACCGTGATCGCGACGATGTCCGTCGCGTCCAAACCGCGACCCCGATCAAGCATATCGTGGTGATCTTCCAGGAAAACGTTTCGTTCGATCATTATTTCGGAACCTATCCGAAGGCGCTGAATCTTGCCGGCGAAACTCCGTTCGCGGCGAAGAAAGACACGCCAAAGGTCAACAATCTGGTCACGCCGCTCGACGTCAACAACCATTTCGCGCCGCTTGCCGGCATCGATCTGATCAACAACAATCCCAACAACAGTCAGACAGCGCCCAATAACGGCAAGCAGAACGGAACGGCCGCCTCGAACCCGTTCCGCCTCGCGCCATCGCAGGCGCTGACCGCCGACCAGGGCCACAACGAGAGCCCCGAGGAGAGCGCCTACGACAACGGCAAAATGGACGGATTTCCGGCCTGGGTCGGGACCGCCGGTCCGCCGCCGGCGGGGATTGGCAGCAAGGCGCTGGTGATGGGCTATTTCGACGGCAACACCACCACCGCGCTGTGGAATTACGCCCAGCATTTCGCGCTGAACGACAATAATTACACCACGCAGTTCGGCCCCTCGACGCCGGGCGCGATCAACCTGATCTCCGGCCAGACCAACGGCCTCGCTGCGACATTGAACGTGGTCGACGGCTCCAACAATTTGTTGCACGGCACCCACGAGGCCTTCGGCGACGCGGCTCATCTCGTAAGCAACATCACCGAAATCGGCGACGGCGATCCGCTCCTCGACGTGTGCTCGAATCCTTCGCTCGACCAGGTCACGCTGGCCGGCAAGAACATCGGCGACCTCTTGAACGCCAAGGGCATCACCTGGGGGTCGTTCATGGGCGGCTTCGACCTCGGCGTGGTGAACCGCAACGGCACCACCGGCTGCGCGCGCGAAACCGACCCCGCGGCTCCGGGCACGCCGGCCTTTACCTCGGTGGACTACATCCCGCACCACGCCTGGTTCCAATATTATGCGTCGACGCGGAATCCGGGCCATGCCCGTCCGCGTTCGGTCGCAGCGATCGGTCACAGCCTGATCCCGAACACCAACACGCCGGATCCGGCCAACCACAATTACGATATCCACGACTTTTTCGACGCGCTGAAGGCGCACAACTTGCCGGCGGTGAGCTTCCTGAAGGCGCCGGCATTCCAGGACGGGCATGCGGGCTATTCCGACCCGCTCGACGAACAACACTTCCTGGTGCAGGTCATCAACGCCCTGCAGAAGAGCCCGGAATGGTCGGATACCGCGGTGGTCATTCTCTATGACGACTCCGATGGCTGGTACGATCACCAGATGCCACCGGTGGTGAACGCCTCGTTCAATCCCGCCGTCGACACGCTCAACGTGCCCGGGGTCTGCAACACCTCTAACGGCTTCCAGCAGGGCAAGCCGGCGCCGGCACCGATGCTCAACGGCAATTTCGGCCAGCCGGTCTGGGGGCGCTGCGGCTACGGCACCCGCACGCCGCTGTTGGTGATCTCGCCATTCGCCAAGCGCAACTATGTCGACCACACGCTCACCGACCAGACCTCGGTGCTGCGTTTCGTCGAGGACAACTGGCTGCACGGTGAGCGCATCCAGCCGGGTGGCTCGTTCGACACCATTGCCGGACCGCTTGATCACATGTTCGACTTCGACGATCGCGACGAGGATCACCCGCGCAAGCTGATCCTCGACGTTGCGACCGGCACCGTGGTCTCGGCCTCGGGCGGCGATCACGATCGCGACTGACCAAACGACCACGTCAAAGCTGCTCAATCCAGTGCTGTGTCCCCGGAGCTTCGGCCCCGGGGGCTTTTTCTTGAACGTCCGCGGGCCGGCCGACTCTGTCGTGACGTTCGATGGCCGGCCATGGACGGGCGGCTCGCCATCGGGAACCTTTTTCGTCAATCTGCATCAAACGACAGGAAACGAGGAAGCCGCGCCATGCCGGTACCACCCGCAAGCGCCGAAAGGCTCGACGACGACCTATTGGTGCAGCGCGCGCGTGGCCAGGACGAGGCTGCCGTACGCGCCATCACGCAACGCTATAATCGCCGCCTGTTCCGCGTGGCGCTCGGCATCTTGCGGGACGATGCCGAAGCCGAAGACGTGGTGCAGGAGACCTATGTCCGCGCCTTCACCGGGCTTGATCATTTTCGCGGGGATTCCGGTTTCGGCACCTGGATCACCCGCATCGCCATGAACGAGGCGCTGGGGCGCCTGCGGAAACGGCGGCCGACCGTCGAATGGGCAAGTTATGGCGAAAATCGCACGCCGGCCGAGGTCATCGATTTTCCTGTTTCCGCCGCCAGCAGGGATCCGGAGCGAATAATGGCGCAAGGTGAAATCCGGGCGGTGCTCGAACGCGCGATCGACGAGCCTCCGGACGCCTTCCGCGCGGTCTTCGTCGCGCGCATCGTCGAAGGCATGACCGTCGAGGAGACGGCGGACCTGTTTGGCCTGCAGACCGAAACGGTGAAAACCAGGCTGCATCGCGCCCGCACCCTGTTGCGCGACGCCTTGGACAAGCAGCTCGGACCCGCGCTCACCAGCACATTTCCATTCGACGGCGAGCGCTGCGAACGGATGACCGAACAGGTCGTGCGCCGCCTCTACAAATAAGCGGGAACCTCTGCAGCGCTTGTGCATCCAACCTTCGTCCACACGCGGCACCGGCTGCGACCCAACGGAGGTTCGACAATGCTTATCCGATTGATGACCGCTCTCGCGGCAGTTGGCCTGATGTCCGGCGCCGCGTTTGCCCAGGCGAAGCTCACCGATCCGCAAATTGCACACATCGCCTACACGGCGGGCCAGCTCGATATCGAGGCCGCCAAGCAGGCGCTGGCGAAATCCAAGAACAAGGACGTGCGCGCCTTCGCCGACGACATGGTGCGGGACCACACCGCGGTGAACAAACAGGCGCTGGCCCTGGTCGATAAGCTCAAGGTCAAGCCGGAAGACAACGCCACCAGCCAGTCCCTGACCAAGCAGGCGGACGCCAAGCGCGCTGACCTCGCCAAGCTCGACGGCGCCGCGTTCGACAAGGCCTATGTCGACAATGAGGTCGCCTACCATAAGACCGTGAACGGCGCGCTCGAGACGCAGCTCATTCCGTCTGCGAATAACGGCGAGCTCAAGAGCCTGCTGCAGACCGGCCTGAAGATTTTCCAGGGCCACGAGCAGCACGCCGAGATGGTTGACGGCAAACTGAAATAGCAAGCTGAAATCACGGGCCCCGCATGATGCCGAGACGAATTTGCCTTGCCATCGTTGCCCTGTCCAGGCTGTCATCCGTCTCGGCGCAAGCGGCCGACATTCAGATCACCATCGACAAGATGGTCTATGCACCGGCCGAGGCCACCGCGAAGGTGGGCGACACGATCGAATGGGTCAACAAGGACATCCTTGCCCATACCGCCACCGCGAAGACCAACGACTGGGACGTGACGATCGCCCCAAACAAGACCGTACGAATGGTGCTCAAGAAATCGGGCGAGGTCGATTATTATTGCAAATTCCATCCCAACATGAACGGGCACGTGACGGTTGGCAATTAGCGCATAAGTCAACACGCGGGCCGTTTGAATTCGGCTCGTCGGCACGCCTCGGATCGCGCACGCTGCGGCCTCCGACCCAACCGGATAGCGGCTTGACCATCTTCGCCGCCGCTTCTACGATTCTCAGGCTTTTTGTTTGAGCATGATCTCCGCGCAAACGCGTTCCGCGTTTGTTAGCTAAGGGAAAACCGGTGCCCACCCCGGATCAAGTCCGGGGCAGGCTTTCGCTCGAAAATGCTCTAGGCCAAGCCAGTCGAGGATTTCAGTGTGAGCATCGAGTTCTTGTTGACGTCGCTGATCGTGGTGGCCTCCCCCGGCACCGGCGTGCTCTACACGCTGGCGGCGGGTCTTTCGCGCGGCGCGCGTGCCAGCGTCATCGCGGCGTTCGCCTGCACACTTGGCATCATCCCGCATATGGCGGCAGCGGTGACAGGCCTCGCCGCGCTGCTCCACACCAGCGCGGTCGCATTCCAGACCCTGAAATACGCAGGCGTTGCCTATCTTCTCTATATGGCCTGGAAAACCCTGCAGGACCATGGTGCGCTCAAGATAGAGAAAGAGATCGAGCCGCGTTCCGTCGGTCAGGTCCTCGTCTCCGGCATCCTGATCAATATCCTCAATCCGAAACTTTCGATTTTCTTCTTCGCGTTTCTGCCGCAGTTCGTGAGCGCCGGCGAACCGAACGCGCTGGGGCGCATGTGTGAGCTGAGCTCGGTCTTCATGCTGCTCACCTTCGTCGTCTTCGTCGGCTATGGTGTTTTCGCTGCCTCGGTCCGAAATCACGTCATCTCGCGACCAAGGGTCTTGATTTGGATGCGCCGCAGTTTCGCGGGCGCGTTTGCCGCCCTCGGCGTCAAGCTCGCGCTGTCGGAGCGTTGATCCTTCGCGGATGTTGCACCCTTCGCCATTTCATTGCTTGTCCCTTGCTCAAGGAGAAAAGATGAGAATGCGTCCCTTTCAGCTCATTGTCGTGGCGCTGTTCGCAGCGTTTCTGCCGTTCGCGGCGCCGGCCAACGCGGCAACGGTGGTCGCTCTGGGCGCCAGCAATACTTACGGGAAGGGCGTCGCGCCCGATCAGAGCTATCCTGCGCAGCTCGAAGCGATATTGCGGGCGCGCGGGTTGAGCGTGACCGTCGTGAACGCCGGCATTAACGGCGACACCACCGAAGGCATGTTGAACCGTTTGGACAGCGCCGTGCCGAACGGGACCCGTGTCGTTATTTTACAGCCGGGAGGAAATGACCGGCGCAAGGGCCGAACCGATCGCACGGCAGAGATTCAGAATAGCCTGCGCGCGCGTGGCATCCGCGTGATCATGCTCGGAAACAACATGTTGCGCGGCTTGCCACACCAGCCCGACGGCATGCATCTGACACCAGATGGCTATCGGATGCTCGCTCAGTCACTCGCGCCTCAAGTCGCGGGCGCGATTGGCCATTAGAGCGCGATGACTTTTTCTTTAAATCGTCATCTCGCTCTATTTTTTGTCTGAGCATGATCTTTCGGAAAACCGGTACCCACTTTTCCGGATCATGCTCTAGGCGCCTTCACCTTCTCTGCGCCCGTATGCGCCGCGGCTGAACACGCCGTAATTGCTCGACTTGCGGCCATCGCCATCGGTCGGCGCCGCCGTGAGGCCAAGCCGCAAAAGCTCGCGCACTGCCGCTGCACGGGTTGGCATCCGGTGCTTGAAGCGAAAATCATCAACTACCGTCAACTCCTCCGGAGACAGCAGGATCTGCAGTCGTTCAGCTCGCGTGTCGGTCATGGTTCCACCCATGATAAAAACTGAGTAACCAGCTAATTATGAGCAGCCGGCTTCAGTTCCATCAAACCCTCATGAGGAGCAAGATGAGTAAAATAGTACAATAGAAACAACAGCTTGTTCATTGCACGTTCACCTGGGGGGAGCTAGCTTGACCGCAGTGGAAAGGAGAGAGCCGATGACAAAGGACATCAAGCTTCCCCGCTCCCCCAAGGAACCCCCGCAGCCGAACCGTCCGAGCCATGAGCGCGTGATCGAAGACCTCGACAAATGGGTCAATAGCCCCGGCCTGCAGCCACCCAAGTAAGCGGCCCATCGGGCCGCTTTCCCTTGCAAGCCGCTTTGCAAGCCTCTTTCCCTCGCAAGCCGATGCGATCAGGTTCTTCGTCCGTTCAGGCGCTTCAAGGTTTCCGACGGAAGCTCGCCAAACGCCAATTCGAAGTCCTTGGCGAAATGACTGGGATTCTGGAAGCCGCATTTGTAGGCAATCTGAATGACCGACGGCCCGTCGGCTTGCTCCAGCATCTCGCGCGCGCGGTTCAGCCTGATCTGCTTGGCAAAGGCTGCCGGGGAATAGCCGCGATCTCGCTTGAACTCCCGAAAAAGGCTTCTTGCGCTGACGTTTGCGATCAGGGCCATGGTCTCGATGTCGATCGGCTTGTCCCAATTTGCCTCGATGTATTCTTCGACCTTCCTGACCGCCGATGGCGCGGATCGGGGCGGCTGCCGAAGCAACGAGGTGGTGTAATTGTGCCAGTTGCTCATCAGGAACTTCATGGTCAGCATGCGCTCGGTCTCGGCCGTGACCAGGTCCGATAAATTTTTGCCGCGCGCATTGTAGTCGGACACGAAAAGAAAGACCGAGCGCCGAAGGCTGTTGAGCGCCGGATTGGCCGCGTTGTGGTGAAAGACCAATTCCTTGCTCAAATCCTGACCGAGCAGAACACCAAGATAGCGCTTCAGGGCCTTGTACTCGATGCGCAGCACGAGTTGATTGTATTGCTCGAACTCGAGATCGACCGGCGTGAAGGCTGGAATGACGGGGCTCGGAGAGTGAACTGAAATCTCTCCGGACTGAGCTCCCGCAGAAAACCTACCCTTGCCGCTGACCGTGAAGTATTGCCGGACGAAGGAGCCCTCGCCAAAACTCAAGCGTAGCGGGCCTTTGAATTGGGCCCAGATCAGACAGACTTCATTCAGGCGCAGAATGTTGGCGCGGACGCCCGAGCGCTCGACGCCATTTTGGGCGGCCTCGAACCGGGTCGCTCCAAAGAGCCTCGACATGTGGTCGCGGGCTTGCGCGAGATCTCTGGTCGCAAACCCCGGATAGTTGCTCAAGAGGTTGGCACGAATCGGCATCAGCGAAGCGCTATCGAGTTCGAGACCTATGAGCGGCTTAAAGCTTGCGGCTCTTCCGATCGACGCCGGTCAAGCCCAAGGCCGTGTCGAACCGAACATTGATCAAAAGATGCCACAAGGTACAAAAACTGCCAATCGTAAAACGACTGGCGCCATTCGATCGGGGCCTGTTGGAGAGGAGTCGGGGCACAGAAATACCTTGCGCTACTTTCGGAAATGGCCGGCCGGTCGCGAGTGCGGCGCGAGACCGATGACCGACCTCGGCGAGCCGCGCCTTCTCACGCGATGCCGCGCCGTTCTTCGCGATCGCCGGTTTCAGCGCATCCTTGAACGTCGGACGAGACGGATCATCATTCCGCCGCTTCGAGCGCGGCCGAGACCCGCGGCGGCGACATCGGCAGGCTGAAGAAGCGTTTTCCGAGCGCGTTGTGGACGGCGTTGGCGACCGCGGCCATGACGGGCACGAGCGGCACCTCGCCGACACCCTTCACGCCCTGCGGATGTTTCGGGTTCGGCACTTCGACCATCACGGTGTCGAGCATCGGCAGGTCCGAGCAGACCGGCATGCGATAGTCGAGGAAGCCGGGATTATCAACCTTGCCGTCCTTGTTGTAGATGTACTCTTCGTTGAGCGCCCAGCCGATGCCCTGCGCGACGCCGCCCTGCATCTGGCCCTCGACATAGCCCGGATGAATGGCGTGGCCGACGTCCTGCACCGCCGTGTAGCGGACGACGCGCACGATGCCGAGTTCGGCATCCACCTCGACGTCGCAGATGTGCGTGCCAAAGCCGCCCTCCGCGCCTTCGGTGTTGAGCTGCACGCCGGCGCCGATCGGGCCGCCCATCTGCGGCGCCTTGGCCGCCAGATCGGCCAAGGTCAGCGGTTCGAACTGGCCGGCGTTGGGGCTCGCCGGATGCGCCGCGCCGTTTTCCCATTTCACCGCTTCGGGATCGATCTCCCAGATTTTCGCGGCGCGCTCGCGCAGTGTGGTGATGACCTTCTCCGCCGATTGCGTCACCACCATCGCCGAGGCAAACAGCACGCGGCTGCCGCCGGTGAGGTTGGAGAAGCCGACGGTCGCGGTATCGCCGATCAGGACCGAGACGCGGCGGTAGTCGATGCCGAGCAGTTCGGCGCAGATGTTGGCGATCGCGGCGCGCGAGCCGCCGATATCCGGATGGCCTGTCGTGACGACGACGTTGCCGTCCTCGGTGATGTTGACCTGCGCGCTCGATTCGCCGCCGGCGTTGAACCAGAAGCCGGACGCCACGCCCCTGCCTTGTAGCTTTCCTTGTAATTTGCCGAGCGGCGCGCTGTAATGCGGATGCGCTTTCGCCGCCTCCAGCGTCTCGATGTAGCCGATGCGCGGAAACACCGGGCCATGCGCCGCTTTTGTCCCCTGCTTGGCGGCGTTCTTCAGCCGCAGCTCCAGCGGATCCATCTTCAGCGCTTCGGCGAGCTCATCGAGCACGCACTCGACGGCGAAGGCGCCGATCGGCGCGCCCGGTGCGCGGTAGGCCGCGACCTTGGAGCGGTTGGAAAGCACGTCGTAGCCGACCGACAGCACGTTGGGGATATTGTAGGGCGAAAAGCTGCAACCCACCGCGCCGCGGATCGGCGAGCCCGGCAGCGCGCCGGCCTGCAGGTAGAACGTGCCTTGGGCTGCGACGATGGTGCCGTCCTTCTTGGCGCCGATCTTGACCGTACTCTTCGAGCCGGAAGTTGGGCCCGTCGCCCGCATCACCTCCTCGCGGGTCATCACCATCTTCACCGGACGGCCGGATTTTTTCGCAAGCAAGGTCGCGAGCGGCTCGAGATAGACGATGGTCTTGCCGCCGAAGCCGCCGCCGATTTCGGCCGGAATGGCGCGGATGTCGCTCTGCGGAATCCCGGTCAGATACGCCGTCATGGCGCGCACCATGAACTGGCCCTGGCTCGAGCTCCAGATCGTGGTCTTGTTGTCGGGAGCGACGCTGATCAGGCAGGCGTGCGGCTCGATATAGCCCTGGTGTACCGGGCGGGTGGTGAAGCTGCGCTCGATGACGATCTCGGCCTCGGCAAAACCTTGCGCGATGTCGCCCTTCTTGATTTCGAGTCTGCCTGCAATGTTGGAAGGCTTGCCTTCGAACTTGTTGAACTCATGCAGGATCGGCGCATCGGGTTTTAGCGCATCGTCGATCTCGATCGACCACGGCAGCACTTCGTAAGTCACCTCGATCAAGTCGCAGGCTTTCGCCGCGATGGCCTCTGACGTGGCGGCGACCGCCGCGACGGGGTGACCGGGGAACAGCGCCTTTTCGCGCGCCATCACGTTGCGGCACATCCAGCGCATGTCCTGGATGCCGAGCATCACCGACTTGTCGATCGGGAAGTCCACGATATCCCGCGCGGTGACCACCGCCTTCACGCCCGGCAACGCTTCCGCTTTCGACGCGTCGATCGATGTGATGCGCGCGTGCGGATGCGGGCTGCGCTTGATCTTGCCCCAGATCATGCCAGGCATGGTGGTGTCGGCGGCAAATGCCGCGCGGCCCGTGACCTTGTCGGCGCCGTCGGGGCGAATGGTGCGCTGGCCGATCCACTTGTTGTTGGTGACGATGTTCATTGCCAGGACTCCTGAATTCCTTCTCGCATTTCGGTCGCGGTCTCCAGGACCGCGCGGACGATCTTGTCGTAGCCGGTGCACCGGCAGAGATTGCCGGCCAGCCAGAAGCGTACCTCCTCCTCGCTCGGCCGCGGATTCTTCCGCAGCAAGGCGTCGGAAGCGACCAGCATGCCCGAGGTGCAGATGCCACACTGCAGCGCCGCCATTTCCAGGAATTTCTGCTGCAGCGGATGCAGCTTCTCGCCCCGCGCCATGCCTTCGATGGTGTGGAGCTCGTGGCCTTCGGCCTCGGCGGCGAGCATCAAACACGAACAGACCAGCCGATCATCCAGCGTGATACTGCAGGCGCCGCAATCGCCGGACGCGCAGCCCTCCTTCGAGCCGGTCAAGGCCAGCGGCCCGCGCAGCGCGTCGAGCATGGTGTCGTTGGGTTCGCACAGGAACTCCATCGGCTCGCCGTTGATGGTGGTGGAAACATGCAGTTTTGCCATTGTCTTCAATTCCCCAACTTCAATTTTTTTGGGCGCGCTGCGCGGCGATCGCGGCGGTGCGCTTGAGCAGCACGCCGGCAACCTTGGTGCGGTAAACAATGGTGCCGCGCTTGTCGTCGATCGGACGGCAGGCGGCGCGACAGGCCTCGGCCGCGGCATCGAGCGCTGTGGCCTCAAGGCGCGAGCCGATCAGCGCCTTCGCCGCCGGCGCGACCAGGAGCACGGTCGGCGCCACCGCGCCAAGCCCGACCCGCGCGGCAGTGCAGACACCATCCTTCAAAGTCAGGCTGACGCCGCAGCCGACCACCGCGATGTCCATTTCGGTGCGCGGAATCATGCGCAGATAGGCGTCGCTTGACCCCTTCGGCCGCGGCGGCAGTACGAAGCTGACAAGAATTTCGCCTGGCAAAAGGTTGGTGCGGCCGGGACCCGCGGGCACCTGCTCCACCAGCATCTCGCGACGCCCGTTCGGGCCCTGCACCGTGACGACGGCGCCGGCCGCGATCATCGCCGGCACGCTGTCGCCCGCCGGGGAGCCGTTGCAGAGGTTGCCGCCTGCCGAGGCACGCCCCTGGACCTGGGTGGAACCGATCAGGTTCACGGCCTCAAGCACGCCGGGCCAGACCCTGCCGAAGCGCGGGTGTTCAGCCAGCACTGCGCCGGGAACGGCGGCGCCGACCCGAAAACCGCCATCGGCGGTTTCCTCGATCGCGGTCATCTCGGCGATTTTCTTGATGTCGACGATCAGGCCCGGCTTCACGCTGCCTGCGCGCATCTGCACGAGCAAATCGGTGCCGCCCGCCAGAATACGCGCAGCACTTCCAGCGGCGGCAAATGCGCCGATCGCTTCATCGAGCGTGTGCGGTGCTAAATATCGGATATCCGTCATGGTCGCTCCGCCATCTCCCTATCTGCTTTCGCGCGGCCCAAGTGAATGCTGAGTGATTGTTGGCTCACCGTTCAGGCCCGCAGTCGAGGGAGATTACACGGGCAAGAAGGATTGGAACAGCCTCCGACGACCGGTTCAAGTGGCATGCTCCTATGCGTCAAGCGCCGTTCCGATTTGATTCCGGAATAAAGCTTGAACTTGAGGCGGTCATGAGGCTGTGGGGCCACTGATGGCACTTTTGCGACGTGTCGGCGCGTCCGCGATGTGGTCGCTATCAGGGGAAAAGCGGAGGTGGCGTGGGCGTGCCGTTTCTGTAGCGAATGCCGAGTAGGCCCGGGGAATTTCACCCCGAGCCCCTCACACAACCGGACTTGACACTCTCGCGTCATCCGGCTCGTGCCAGCGCACGAAGGCTGCCGCCTTCCATTGAACATCGGGTTCTTCCCGTTGCCGGTTGACCCGAGCCAAATGGCGATGGCCCGCTCCCTTCGCTCCGCAGGCATTACACCCGCTTCATCGCTACTACGAAGCAGTCCGCCTCTGCCTGGCGCATCGGTATTTTCGGCTTCGCGTTTGGAGCCGCTTCCGCCTTTTCCCTTAGCATCGCCGATCAGGTTCTCACGTTCCGTACAAGAGCCTGGTTGAGCTTCGCGCCGCCTACATGCCGGATGCCGCTCGGGCAGTCTCAGGACATCCCCCGCTCGCCTCTCTCAACCTTGCCTGCCCGATTCTTATCCCCGGCGGCGGCACGCTCAAGTGGCATCACCGCTCGGCCGTTAACAGTCTATTAACCAACGCAGCCTAGCCTGCGGTCATTGTCCGGTCATCAGCCGATTACCGCCCGGTTCGTTCCAGGAGAACAGCCGATGTCTGTCGAGACGTTGACATACGCCGCGCTAGGTGCCCGCCTGAAAATCTCGCGAGAGGCCGCTCGTTCGCTTGCCAAGCGACTGCGGTTGCCGCGCTCACTTTCGGATGATGGCAAAGCCCTGGTGAGCGTTGATCTCATTGAAATACGGCATACGCCCCGGCTACCAGGTAGTCGCCGGGCAGGCAACATCGCCCTACTAGCGGCAAAGATCGAGGCATTGCAGACGGAGATCGCGCGGGTCGAAGCAAGGGCAACCGGTCATCGGACAGATTTCGAGCGCGAGCGTGAGCGTGCCGATCGCCTGATGGTTGAGCTGCTGCAGGCGACTGCCGAGACTATGGCGGCCAAGGAGGCGACGGCACGGCTTGAAGGCGAGGTGGCGACTCTGCGAACCGTTGGCCGAACTGGCGGCTCGATCGACAGCCACGGACAAGCTGCACGTCGACTAGGACTTCTAACTGCGACCCTGGTGGAAGCAGACCGCAGGGCTGGCAAGTAGCAGTCCGTGTCCTCCCATTTCCCCAGCTTGGCGGAGCATCGTGAGGTAAAAATGACCAGCATCACCGATATTCGCGAGATGAGGGCACGCATTATCGTGCTTGGGGTCGGCGGCGCCGGCGGCAATGCCGTCAACAACATGATCGCGGCCGGGCTGCAAGGCGTCGACTTCATCGTCGCCAATACCGATGCACAGGCGCTTACCATGTCGAAGGCCAAGCGCCTCATTCAGTTGGGCACTCAGGTGACCGAAGGCCTTGGCGCCGGATCGCAGCCCGAAGTGGGGCGCGCCGCCGCCGAAGAGGCAATCAATGCGATCCGCAATCATTTGACCGGCGCACACATGGTGTTCGTGACTGCCGGCATGGGCGGTGGTACCGGCACCGGCGCAGCGCCCATTATCGCCAAGACCGCACGTGAGCTTGGCATACTCACCATCGGTGTCGTCACCAAGCCATTCCACTTCGAGGGCCAGCGCCGCATGCGCTTTGCCGAAGCCGGCATCGCGGAACTGCTGAAGGTGGTGGACACCCTGCTGATCATCCCCAACCAGAACCTGTTTCGGGTGGCCAACGAGAAGACCACGTTCGCCGATGCCTTCGCCCTGGCTGATCAGGTGCTTTTTTCGGGTGTGGCCTGCATCAGCGATCTCATAGTCAAGGAAGGTCTGATCAATCTCGATTTTGCTGACGTTCTCGCCGTAATGCGCGAGAAGGGCAAGGCCATGATGGGCAGGGGCGAGGCTTCTGGCGAGAAGCGCGTGCTCGCCGCCGCTGTAGCCGCGATTTCCAATCCATTGATCGAAAACCCCTCGATCAAGCGCGCCAGTGGCCTCATCATTTCCATCACCGGCGGCAAGGACCTGACGTTATTCGAGGTCGACGAAGCTGCTACCCGCATTCGCGAAGAGGCCGACCAGGACGCCAACATCATCGTCGGCGCGTCTTTCGATGAAAGCCTGGAAGGTATCGTCCGCGTCTCGGTGGTGGCGACCGGCATCGATAATCTCGCCCCGGCGCGCCAGACGCACCCAGGGGAAAGCTCACTCACGGAACTCGCCGGCAGGCTAAGCAACGACAGCCGTCGAATCGCCGACCGGATCGAGCGTAGTGCACCGCTGCCGCAACTAGAGAATCCACCGCTACGCCCGACGGCCCGCCACCCTGAAGCGCGACCGGCAAAGCCGATTTCGGAATATGCGCGCGACGCGGCTCCGCAGGGTCTCGATCCGTACGGCCGCTCCTCTCCCGTGCGCAATTCAATCGAGGAAAACATTCTCGATACTCCCGCCTTCCTGCGCCGCAAGGCCAACTGAGCCGTCGCAAGAACAAAGTAGCTCGTTTCCAAGTGGCGGAAGTAGACCGCTGCGACGCGACTTCAAAGAGTCCACCGTCAAAGCTCCGCGCGAATGCAACCCGGCTCCCCGGTCTGGTCCCGCACCCTTCCTCATGCAGAATGCGGAACAGCAAATCGCCGGAAAGCGGAAAACTTTTACAAGCGGTCGAAGTACTGGTCGCGACTCTTCGGGATCGCTGACACTATCGGGAACAGGCCGGAAACAGGGGAGGGGCAACGATTGCAGCTGGGCCGCTCGCTACGCTGCTGTGCTGCGCGCGTTCTCCACTGTTTCTTTTCTTCCCCCCTCCTTGTTGCGAGATAGCCATACTGGAAAACGAAGTAGGCGATCCTTATTGTCTTTTAGCAGCTCGCTCGGCGCCGCATTGGCTAAACACGGGAGATCTAGTGCAGCGTGGCCGAGTCGTACCTCATCGGCGCGTCGGTCCAATTCGCGCAATAAGGGATCAATTACGTTGTCGACTTCGGTCGCAACCGATAATAGAAAACTATCAAGCGTGCGAGCTTCAGGCACGACTGCCGCCGCCATCTCGGTCGCCTCGCAGAGCTTGGCGATAAGAGGTGCAAGCGCGCTGGCTGTTTGTTTTATTCGCTTTTTTATCGCTTCGATTTCGCCCAAAACGCGATCACGTTCCCGCCGGTTTTTTTCCTCAGAAAGGCGGGCTTCGATTTCGTCAATCTGAGCCGTCAGTGTCGTGACCTCGGATGCAAGTGCGTCGCGTTTTTCGCGCGCGCGATCGAGACTGCGGCTGAGATTGTCAACTGAGTCGTTCTCTCCGAACATTTTTTTGCTCCGCGTAGGACAGCCGTAACGCGAACCGCAGCCTGGCAAACGAACAAAAGGTAAGATCGGCGAAAAAGGCATCGACTTCGGTCGCGTCGCAGGGGCTGATCTAATTCTCTCCAGTCGTTCGCATTAGGCGACCGTAGGGTTAACAAGTGATTAATTTTCAACATCTGATGCAGCAGTGGGCCGCCGGACTGCTTCAAATAACCCATCGGATCCATAATGCGCGAGCTTGCGCGAAGGCTCAAACCAAGGGCGTGTGGGCAGCCTTGCAGCGGCAGGAACCGCGTCTGCAACGACGCTCGGCTCGCTTAGTGTGCGCCCTAATGACTGGGTCCAGACGGACCCTCCTACCTATTACGTAAGACCGTACGCATACCCCGGCGCTACTACCGGCGGATAACGCCTATTTCCAGCCCGCTGTTCAAAAGGGCCTCCGGCGGCCCAATTCCTTGCGAACGGTAGCGGCTGAGTTGCCCACTTTATCGACCGCCCTTTGCAACTCGTCCTTTGAGACACCCAGCTCCTTGGCCCAAAACTTTACCTCGTAGTCTTCATCCATGTTGATCTTGCTGCGATCGGCCACGCCCTTTTTCTTTAGATCGTCCATAATTTGCCTCCCGCAACGAAGCACGACCCCAGCCATGGGATAGGGGGTTTCTAGACCAAGGCCGTGCAGACCACGCTTCCGGGGCATGGCCCGCGAGAGCACGTTTGACGTGAAACGACTGGTTCTCTTCGGGCTGGCGATCTATGGCGCGCCGGACTATCGACGCGGAATTTGGTGCTGGCGAGTTTGCCGCGAGCGCTGCATATTGGTGGTCAAGCAGTATCGGTTGTCCATATTTCGCCATACTTTTGCCTTCCACCTTGCCCGAAAGGCATTCTGGGGACCGGGATGGTTGACGCCCGGCGCGCCGCTGTTGGGGGTCAATGGCTCGAACAACGCCGATCGAGGTCGCGTCGATCGTGGCTGCGGTGGCAGTAGCTTCGGCAGTCGCAGCTTGGGTTACGTTCCGCTCCGTTGAGCAGTCACCAAAGGATCAAGAGTCTTTCTTTGGCGCAAGATTTCCCAATCTAGCGGTGCTCCAATCTCCTGCCGGGATCCCATTTCCTTCCGCTGTCGATATCAAGCTTCAAGCAGCCAAGGACCTCCTTGCACAAAAGTTGAGGGACGGAGGTTGGAACGCGTCGGAGCCCGCGGAATCGCCGACCAGGATCGCGGCTACAGTTCCGCTCCCCAAACCGCGGCCTGCCTCAGCGAATCTCGGTCCGCAGCAAAGCGAAGTGGCTCAGTCCGACGAGCGGACCCTATTGCAGAGGCTCTCCGATCTGTTCCGGCCTCGCGTGACCCTGGCCTCAATGACTCCGGAAGACGGCTTATCCGGTGGCATGCCCGATTTTGCCTCGCTGGGTTATGATGGTGTTACTGCCGTCTATGACATCTCAGCCCGGACGGTGTACCTGCCAAACGGGCTTCGGCTGGAAGCGCACTCAGGGTTCGGTGATACAAAAGACGATCCGCGCCACGTGACCCAGCGAGACGTTGGAGCGACGCCACCGGCGGTCTATGACCTGAAGCTCCGGGAGCGACCGTTTCATGGCGTCCATGCTCTGCGCATGATTCCGGTGGAAGGAAATACGCTAGGTAGATCGGGATTACTTGCCCATGGCTACATGCTTGGCCCCGAGGGCGACTCCAACGGTTGCGTGTCGATCAGGGACTACGAGAGATTTTTAGCCGCCTTTCAGCGCGGTGAAATCAAGCGTCTCATCGTGGTCTCAAGTGTCGCCGATTTGGCGCGACAGCCTCTGAAATCTTGATTACGCCGTGCCGATTTCCCGGCTAGGGCGCGGGCGCGAGAAGGAGCGGAAGCCCGCCCGTGTAAGGCTGGCATCCGGGCAACGCCTTCGCCTAAGCTAGAGACCGCGCCAATTGTGGTGGGCCCCGTGCGGAGAGCGCCGCGCAACTCAACGTCTAATGAACATCGACCCTGGCGCGCCATCGAGCTTCGAAAGTGTCAGAGTCTTTCGGTGCCCACGCTTGTGAGTCTAATGG
>WNGJ01000293.1_pt1 | contig 58045 bp, 48 predicted proteins | sample 5400611 | NCBI WGS metagenome assembly WNGJ01 (sample SAMN13153375, study PRJNA577476) | soil metagenome | isolation source: 40 cm soil or saprolite under Garry oak tree replicate 1 | place: USA:California | collected 2016-06-15 | reverse complement strand
GTGCTCGGGTTCAATCTCTTCGGCGACGGCCTGCGCGACGCGCTCGACCCTCGGCTCAAGTAGGGGCGGCGCGAAGCCTTCGCGAAACGCAGTGAGAGCTCCATCGTCCCTCACCCTGGTCCTCGTCGCGCTCGTCCTTGCGAGTGGTTGGGACTCACCGTCCGCCCAGATGACGCCGCAGCCGAGGCCCGAGCAGAGACCGTCATCGCCGCGACCTCCTCGCGACACCCTGCCGCCCCCGCCGGGCGCAAACATTTGCACGACGTCGTGGGGCTGGTGCCAGCTTCCGACCATCACGGCACCGTTCGGTATCGGCTGCGCTTGCCTCACCGGCGACAACCAGGAAGTTCCCGGTACCACGCGCTACTTCCCGTACGCCGGGCCGGCGAGCCCGTACCTGCAGCCCCACACGACGCCACCCGAGAATATTCGCTGACGATTCGCCCGCGTCGTCGGCACGCGCCGCGGCGTGCGGGCTCGGCGCGTTGACAGCATTGCCACCTTCCGCCATAGTCGGGCGGCCGATGAACCTGGCGCCCCTGATGAAGCCGGCGAGCATCGCCGTCGTCGGCGCCTCGCAGCGGATGACCCGCGCGACGCGCGTCGTCGCCAACCTGCAGCGTTTCGGCTACAGCGGCCGGATCTTTCCGATCAATCCGAAGTACCGCGAAGTCCTCGGCCTGCCCTGCTATCCCGACCTCGGCTCGACGCCCGAGCCCGCCGACACCGTCGTCGTGGCGATTCCCGCCGAGCAGGTGCCGGGCATCCTGGCGTCCGCCGTCGAGAGCGGCGTGCGCGGCGCCGTGGTGCTCTCGAGCGGGTTCGCCGAGGCAGGGCCAGCGGGCCAGAAGCGACAGGCCGAGCTCGAGCGCCTCGCCGCGGATCGCGGGCTGCTCATCTGCGGGCCGAACTGCTACGGTGTCTTCAACATCCGGCTCGGCGCCGCGACCTTCAGCGCCGACCTCGCCGAGCCGCTGCAGCCGGGCGCCGTCGGGCTCGTGTCCCAGAGCGGCGGCTTCAGTCACGCGATCGGCGAGTACCTGATGCAACAGCGCGCGGTCGGGCTCAGCTACATCGTGTCGTGCGGCAACCAGGCCGGCGTCACGGTCGAGGACTACATCGCGTTCCTGGTCGAGGACGACGACACGGCAGTTGTCGGCGCGTTCGTCGAAGGGTTCAAGCAGCCCGAGACGTTGCGGCAGGCCGCGGCGCGCGCGCGGGCGCTCGCGAAGCCCATCGTGATGCTCAAGGTCGGCCGGTCCGAGAACGCCCGTCAGGCGATGCTCGCGCACACCGGATCCCTGGCAGGCACCTCGGAGATCATCGAGGCCGTGCTCCGGCAAAACGGCATCGTGCAGGTCTCGAGCATCAACGAGATGATCGACACGCTGGCCTTGCTGGCAGCCGCGCGGCATCACACGCCGCGGGCGTGGAAGGTCGGAATCTTGAGCGGCCTCGGCGGCGAGTGCGGCCGCGCCGCCGACGCCGCGGATCGCGCCGGCGTCGAGCTGCCCCCGCTGTCGGCGATCTCGGTCGAGACCATGAAGGGCTTCATGCCCGACTTCGCGAACCCGAGGAATCCGCTCGACGGCACCGGCGCGATGTACGAGGACGCGAGCCTGTTTCCTCAGCTCTTCGATGTCATGCTGCGCGACGAGGCCGTGGACGTGGTCGCAGTGAACCTGCGCGTCAACGTGCCTCGTCCGGGCGGCGGCGCGCCATCGCGTCCGTTCAGCCGCGCGATGATCGCGGCGCTCCCGAAGAATCCCGGTCGACTCGTGCTCGCCTTCAGCTCATTCGCGGGCGGTGACCTCGACCAGGAGGTCGTCCGCGCGCTCGCCGACGGCGGCGTCCCCTTCCTCGAGAGCACGGAGACGGCGATGCTGGCCCTGCGCAACGCGCGCGAGCATCGGCGCTTCCTGGATCGGCCCGAGCGCGCGCCCTCGGCCACGCCATCGCCGAGATCGCGCGGCGGCGCGAGCGGCACGCTGAGCAGCACGGAAACGATGCAGCTCCTGCGCGAGTTCGGGGTGCCGCTGGCCCAGACGATTGCCGTGAAGGACGCCGCGGCCGCGGTGACCGCCGCGGACCGACTCGGATACCCGGTGGTGCTCAAGATCGACTCCCCTGACATCGCGCACAAGACCGACGTCGGCGGAGTGCGCGTCGGCTGCCCTGACCCCGCCGCGGTGCGCACCGCATTCAGAGAGATGCTCGTCGAGGTCGGTCGGCGAGTGCCGACGGCGCGCCTCGACGGCGCGCTGGTCCAGCGCATGATCGCCGGAGGCCGCGAGATGATCCTCGGTGTCAAGACCGACCCGCTCTTCGGCCCGGCGGTGCTGTGCGGCTTCGGCGGCATCTTCGTCGAGCAGCTGCGCGACGTGTCCCTGCGCGTGCCGCCGATCGGTCCCGCCGACGCGGCGGCGATGATCGCCGAGCTCCGCGGCGCCGCGATCCTGTCAGGCGCGCGCGGCCGCGCGCCGGCCGACACGGGCGCGCTGGCCGACGCGATCGTCGGGGTAGCGGCGCTGGCCGAGGCGCACCGGCAGTCGCTCCGCGCTCTCGACATCAACCCGCTCCTCGTGCTCGACGACGGGCACGGCGTCGTGGCGGTGGACTGGCTGATCGAGCTCACGTGAACCCTGGAGGTGACGAGATGGCCTACGAGACGATCGTGTACGAGAAGACGGGACCCGTGGTCACGCTCACGCTCAACCGGCCCGACACCATCAACGCCATCAACCCACAGATGACGGCGGAGCTCCACGGCGCCCTGGACGAAGCCGACGCCGACGCGGAGGTCAGGGCGATCATCCTGACCGGCGCCGGACGCGGGTTCTCGGCGGGTTTCGACATCGCGCGCCGACCCGACGGCCGCTCGTCGCTCGACGCCACCGGGGTCGAGGTCGCCGAGTACATCAAGCGCTGGTGGGGACGCGACCGCGACTCGGCGATGGAGCTCATGCACCTCTGGCACCTCACCAAGCCGGTGATCGCCGCGGTGCACGGCTGGGTGATGGGCGGCGGATTCTGGTATGCGCTCGCCGCCGACATCACCATCGCCGCCGACAACAGCGTGTTCGCCCAGCCCGAGGTCCGCCACGTCTCGAACACGACGTTCCTGTTCGCCGCCCTGGCCGGCTGGAAGGCGGCCCATCGGTACTCGCTGACCGGCGACCACTTCGATGCCGCCGAGGCCCTCCGCCTGGGCATCGTCAACGAGGTCGTGCCGGCGCCCGAGCTCCTGACGCGCGCGCGAGCCCTGGCCGAGCGGATCGCCAAGGTGCCCGAGCCCTCCGTGCGGCTCAACAAGGCGGTCACCTGCTACGGCCTGCTCGCGATGGGCTTGGGCGCCGGGATGCTGATGAACATCCCGTTCTCGAGCATGGCGCACGCCTCGTACAACGCCCAGCGAGCCGAGCTGATCGCGGCCATGCAGTCGGGGGGCCTGAAGGCGTTCCTGGAGGCCCGGGACGGCGGGTTCAGGCCGGAGCCCTTCGGGCCAAGATCGGCCCCGAAGTCCTGATGTGATAGCCTTCCAACGAAGCTAGGAGACCCTCATGGAGGACACGACGTCCAGGTCGCTCGAAGAGTAGGATCGCGGACCGCACTCGTGGCGTCGGCCCTGACCCGCGCCCTGCTCGACGCAATCGCGTGAGCCACGTCGTGCCCCCGTCCGTCTCGGTCGGCATCCACGTGCCGAGCGCCTCGGTCGATCCACTGAAATCCGGTGAAGCCTACGCGGAGTTTTTCCGTCAGGTCGAGGAGCTCGCGCTCGACGCGGTGTGGACCGAGGATCGGATCTTCCACGACGCGAACATGCTCGACCCGCTCATGCTCCTGGCCTCGGCAGCGGCGTGCACGCGTCGCATCGAGCTGGGCACCGCGGTACTCGTCGCCACCTTGCGCGCGGCCGCGGTCGTCGCCCGCCAGGTGTCGACGCTCCACCATCTCTCGGGCGGGCGAGTGGCTCTGGGCGTTTCCCTCGGCGGCCGCCCGGAAGAGTACGCGGCCGTCGGGGTGCCGATGAACCGTCGCGTCACGGTGTTCCAGGAGAGCGTGACGATCATACGGCGGCTGCTCGCCGGCGAGCCGGTCGACTACCAGGGCCACTTCTTCCGTCTCGAGAAGGCGACCGTCCGGCCGGCCGCGCGCGTTCCCCTCTACGTCGGCGGCCATGCCGAGGGCGCGCTGCGCCGCGCCGGCGAGCTGGCCGACGGCTGGATCATGAGCCCGTTCGGTGCCGTGCGCGACTTCCCTCGCCTCTGGCGCACCGTGCAGGACGCCGCGCGCGCGGCCGGCCGGAATCCCGACGCGCTGGTGGCCGGCCGGCTGCTGTACGTCGCCGTCGACGACGATCGCGCCCGCGCCCGCGACGCGCTCCGCGCGTTCCTCCACGGCTACTACGGTCCACGCTTCGACGTCGACCAGCACGCCCTCTTCGGGCCTCCGCGCGAAGTCGCCGCAGGGCTCATCGAGCACGTGCAGGCCGGCATCACGAAGCTCATGCTGGGCGTGCCGAGCCTCGATCTCGCTCACCTCCGCCGCATCGCGAGCGAGGTGGCGCCGGCCGTGCGCGCTCGATCGGCGGCCGCGCGATGAGCATGCCGCGAACGCCGGCGGGCCGCGAGAGCGGAGTGCTGCTCGCGCGCTGGGGTCGGCTCGTTTACCGCGCGCGCTGGCCCGTGCTGGTGCTCTCGGCGCTGGCGCTGTGCGCATCCCTGTGGGTGAGCCACGTGGGCGGCCAGCTCGATCCGCCCGACATCCCGGCCGATACCGAATCCGGTCGCGCCCGACGGCTGCTCGAGAAGGAGCTACGGGGTCAGCCGGCTTCGTTCAGCCTGATCTTCAGCAGTGAGACACGGCAGGTGCTCGACCCGGCCTTCCGCGAGGAGGTCGAGCGCGCGCTGGCACCGCTCCGTCGCGACCCCCGAGTCGCGCGCCTGCGCACCGCGTACGACCCGCCCGGCCCCGTGCCCGCGGCGGTTCCTCTCGTCTCGCGGGACGGACGACGCACACTCGTTATGGTGGAGCTGCGCGGAACCGCCAGCGGCTTTGCCTCGCTCGAGTTCTCCGGCCTTCCGCCCGACCTGTACCCGGCGCTGCGCGGGCTGGTCCACTCCGAGACCCTGGACGTCCTGTCGGTCGGCAACGTCGCGCTCAACCACGACTTCACCGAAGTCGCCCGGAAGGACCTGGGCCGCGTCGAGATGCTGATCCTCCCGGCGATCGCGGTGCTGCTCGTGCTCGTCTTCGGCTCGGTCGTCGCGGCCGCGCTGCCATTGGCGGTCGGTGCCCTGGCCATGACCGGCGCGATGGCCGTCACGCTCGTGCTGGCTCGCTTCGTCTCGGTCTCGATCTACGCGCCGAACATCGTCAGCATGATCGGGCTCGGCGTCGCCATCGACTATTCGCTCTTCGTCGTGAGCCGCTTCCGTGAAGAGATCCGTGAGCGCCCGCCGGTCGAGGCGCTCGCCCGAACGGTCGCCACCGCGGGCCGCGCGGTCTTGTTCTCGGGTCTCACCGTGGCGATCGGCCTCCTCGGCATGCTGTTTCTGGGCCTCGGCAATCTCGGCTCGATGGGCTGGGCCGGCACGAGTGTCGTCACCCTGGCTGTGGTGTACGGCCTCACGACCTTGCCGGCGCTCCTGGCGGTACTGGGCCCGCGCGTGAACGCGCTCCGCGTGCCCTTCCTCCACAGCGAGCGCGGCGGGGAGGGGCTCTGGCATCGGCTGGCCGTGACGGTGATGGCCCATCCCTGGCGGGTCTTCGTACCCGTGGTTTGCGTGCTGCTCCTCTTCGGGCTCCCCTTCCTCCACCTGCGCGTCGGATCGGGCGATGCGACCTCGCTGCCGCCCGAGGCGGAGTCCCGCCGCGGGGACGAACTACTGCGGCGTGAGTTTCCCGGCGGCGACGCCAACCGTGTCGTGGTCGTGCTCGACGCCGGCCACGGCTCGCCGCTCGAAGCCGGGCGGGTCACCCAGACCTACGCTTTCAGCCGCTGGCTGGCGGGTCGGCCGCACGTGCAGCGTGTCGACAGCTTCGTCGACCTCAATCCCTCGCTCGATCTCGCGACGTACCTACAGATGGCCGCGTTGCCACCGGCCCAGCGGCCGCCCGAGCTGGTCGAGGCGCTCCGGCACACCCTGGGCGACCACGTCGCCATGCTGGTCGCGACCACGGATCGGCGTCCGAGCAGCGACGAGGCGCGGGCGCTCGTCCGCGACATCCGGAGGGCACATCCGCCCTACGACGGTGCGGTGCTGGTGACTGGGCAGACCGCCTTCGATCTGGACTTCATCGGGCTCGTGATCCGCCACGCTCCGTTCGCGATCGGCCTCGTGGTCGTCGTCACCTACGTCGTGCTGTTCTTGCTCCTCGACTCCGTGCTGCTTCCGCTCAAGGCGATCATCATGAACCTGCTGTCGATCACCGCCTCCTACGGCGCGCTCGTGTGGATCTTCCAGGACGGCCATCTATCGACCTGGCTCGACTTCACGCCCGGGCCGATCCACACGGCCACGCCGATCATCATGTTCTGCCTGGTCTTCGGTCTCTCGATGGACTACGAGGTGCTGCTGCTGAGCCGCGTGCGCGAGGAGTACGAACGAAGCGGCGACAATGCGCGCGCCGTCGTGCTGGGCCTGGAACGGACGGGGCGGCTGATCACGGGCGCCGCCGCGATCATGGCGACCGTCTTCTTCGGCTTCGGGCTGGCGCGATCCGTGGTCATTCAGGCCGTCGGTGTCGGGATCGGCGTTGCGGTCGTCGTCGACGCGACGATCGTCCGCGCGCTCCTGGTACCGGCCACGATGCGCTTGCTGGGCCGGTGGAACTGGTGGCGGCCGGCCTGGCTCGCCCTGCGTCCCCGGCGCCACACGAGCGGTGTCGTCACGGACCGAAGCTGAGCTGTCGGCCGGCGTGCCGAGCTCGCGCTGGCAATTGGGCCAGCCGTGTCGGATACTCTGCCCCGCGGCGCAACGAACGCGCCCGATCGACTTCACGCGGCGCGCGGGCGCGCTCGTATCCCGTCTCGAAGCGCTGCAGGCCGTCGCGGGGCCGGGCCCCGCCGGCCGAGGCGTGTCACTCAATCCAAGGAGGATGCGATGGCAATCAAGGTTGGCGATCGGCTTCCCGACGGCACCCTGACTGAGATGATCGATACCGAGCGACCGGGCTGCACCGTCGGCCCGAACGCCTTCTCGATCGGCGAGATCGCCAAGGGCAAGAAGATCGCGATCTTCGGGCTGCCGGGCGCCTTCACCCCCACTTGCTCGGCCAAGCACGTCCCGAGCTACGTGCAGAACTTCGACAAGCTCCGGGCCAAGGGTGTCGACGAGGTCTGGTGCGTCTCCGTCAACGACGCCTTCGTGATGGGCGCCTGGGGACGGGACCAGAAGGCCGGTGGGAAGGTCCGGATGATGGCCGACGGCAGCGCCATCTTCACCAAGGCGCTCGGGCTCGACATGGACCTGACCGCACGCGGCATGGGCGTGCGCTCCCAGCGCTATTCGATGCTCGTCGACAACGGCGTCGTCAAGGCCGTCAACGTCGAGCAGCCCGGTAAGTTCGAGGTCAGCGACGCCGACACGATGCTGAAGGCGCTCTGATCTTCGAAGACGAACCCATGGCGGCGATTACCGAAGGCAAGAAGGCACCCAGCTTCACCCTCGAGGACGGCGCGGGCAAGCGCGTCTCGCTCGGGGACTTCAAGGGCAAGAACGTCGTCGTCTATTTTTATCCGAAGGACGACACGCCGGGCTGCACGAAGGAGGCCTGCGGGTTCCGCAACCTCTGGACGGAGCTGCAGTACAAGCTCCCCTTTCCGCTACTCTCCGATCCGGATCGAAAGCTGATGCAGGCATGGGGCGCGTACGGGGACAAGATGATGTACGGCAAGAAGACCAAGGGCGTGATCCGGTCGACCGTGTGGATCGGGCCCGACGGTGTCGTGCGTAAGCACTGGGCGCGAGTCCCCGACGCCGCCAAGCACCCCGCCGCCGTCCTCGAGGCGATCCGCGGCGGCGAATAGGCTCGACAGGCGATTCCCTCGAGTGGCGGTGGACGACGTTCCCGCGGTGGCTCGACTGCCTCGAGAGCTGGTGGGACAATTGAGTCATGCGGTGGCGAGTCATGCTGATTGGCGCGGCGATGATCCTGAGCGTGGGCTCGCTTCACGGCGCGTTCGGACAAACGAGAACGCCGCCCGGCGGGACGACCCCGGGCGGCGCCATGTTCGACCGCCTGCGCCAGTCGACCACGCGCCCGATGCCGCAGACGCCTGCGCCGACCGTCAGCCCGCCCGACATGAGCTGGGTGCCCGATCGATTCGTTCAGCTCCCCGGCGTTGACGGTCAGGTCCTCGTGCCTGGACACTGGGAGCGCAGGTTGTCCGACCACGAGGTGTACGCACCGCCGTTGATCGGCCGAACCCCGCAGGGCGACACGACCATTCACTTCCCTGCAGGTACACGGCCGCCCGTCAACGAGCGCCAGTTCCCCTGACCGACGCCCTCCTGAGGGGCTCTGTGCCAATGGATCGTGGACGGCGCGCGATAGCCATCGCCGATCTGGTCCAGAGCTTCGAGGGACACCTGGACGAGCATCGTGACTGCGCCGATCTCGCCGGCAGCATCCTCGAGGTGACCGCGAACGGCGCGCGGTGGGGGGTCGCATGGCTGCGATGCCCCTCGTGCGGCATGCGCTGGGAGCGGCGCCTGGCCTTGAACGGAGCCCCATAGCCTCGAGCCGCACTTCGAGCTTGACTCCATCGTCACCGACGCTGTATCCGGTCTCGATGAGCAGCAGCGCCTTCGTGTCCGACGCGCACCGTCACCTCTCGCGCGATCCGGTGATGCGCCGGTTGATCCGCCGTCATGGGCCCTGCGCCCTTGCCCCCCTGAGGCGGTCACCGTACGAGGCGCTCACGCGCGCCATCGCTCACCAGCAGCTCAACGGCCGCGCCGCGGAAGCGATCCTCACACGCTTCGTCGCCCTGTTCGAGAACGGGCGCTTTCCGTCGCCCGCGGACGTCTCGGCGGCACGCGTCGCACGGTTGCGCCGGGCCGGCTTCTCGCGCGGCAAGGTGCGGGCGATCAAGGACATCGCGCGGCAGGCGCTCGCGGGCGTGGTGCCGACGCGCCGGGCGGCGGCGCGTCTCGACGATGAGGTGATCATCGAGCAGTTGACGCGAATCCACGGGGTCGGGCGGTGGACGGTGGAGATGCTCTTGATCTTCACGCTCGGGCGGCCCGATGTCCTGCCCGTGGACGACTTCGGCGTGCGGGAGGGCTACCGCCTCGCGTACCGGCTCCGAGAGCGGCCGACGCCGAAGGCGCTGCAGGCCATCGGCGAACGCTGGAAACCCTATCGCTCGGTCGCCGCCTGGTATCTCTGGCGCGCGGCGAGCGAGCGGCGGAAAGCACCCACATCGGTGAAGACACCGAAATCGTGAGGAGGCTCGATATGAGCGGGTTCGTGCGACGAATCCTCCTCGGTTCCTTCATCGCCGCGGCGTCGGTCGGAGCGGCCGCGGCCCAGGGTCAGCCCGAAGGGCAGCTGACTGTCGCGTTCGACGCGTCCATCGCGCCCACGTTCCTCGATCCGGCCGAGACACCGGGAATCGGCACGCCGTTCGTGTTTCTCTACGCGATGCACGACGCGCTCATCAAGCCGTTGCCGGGCAACGACATGGCGCCGTGCCTGGCCGAGTCGTGGAAAGAGAGCCCCGACGGGCTCACGTACGAATTCAAGCTGCGTCCCGGCCTCAAGTTCCACAACGGTGATCCCCTCACCGCGGACGACGTGAAGTTCACGTTCCAGCGCTACAAGGGCGCGTCTGCGAAGCTCTTGCACGACCGGGTGAAGTCGGTCGACGTCCTCGATCCGCTACGCATCCGGTTCGTGCTGGACAAGCCGTGGCCTGACTTTCTCCAGTTCTATGCGACCCCGGCCACCGGGGCCGCCTGGATCGTGCCCCGGAAGTACATCGAGAAGGTCGGCGAGGACGGCTTCCGTCGCCAGCCCGTCGGGCTCGGGCCCTATCGCGTGGTGCGCCAGACGACGGGCGTCGAGCTCGTCCTCGAGGCCAACGAGCAGTACTGGCGCAAGAAGCCGTCGATCAAGACGATCATCATCAAGGGCGTGCCCGATCGGACGACGCGCCTGGCCATGCTGAAGACCGGGGAGGCGGACATCGGCTATCTGATGGTCGGCGTCGAAGCCTCGACCATCAAGGCCGACTCGAAGCTGCGGCTCGCACGCGTGATTCCACCGGCGACGTGGTGGCTCGACTTCCCGGAACAGTTCAATCCCAAATCGCCGTGGCACGATCGCCGCGTGCGGCTCGCGGCGACGATGGCGGTCGACAAGCAGGCCCTCAACGAAGCCGAGCGGCTCGGCTTCTCGCGCCTGACCGGTTCGATCATCCCCAGTGTCATGGAGTTCGCGCTGCGCATCGAGCCGTACCCGTACGACTCGACGCACGCCAAGCGCCTGCTCGTGGAGGCCGGCTACCCCAACGGCTTCGACGCCGGCGAGATCACCCCGTTGCCCCCGTTCGTCACGATGGGCGAGAGCGTGGCGAACTATCTCGGCGCGGTCGGCATTCGCGGCCGCGTGCGTAGCATGGAGCGGGCGACCTACATGGAAGCGTGGCGAACGAAGACCCGAACGGGCGTGTTCGTGACGGTCACGGCGGCCCCGGGAAACGCGGCCTCACGAATCGAGAATTTTGTCATCAGCAGCGCCCCGTACGCCACCGGCGGGCATCCCGACATCGACGACCTGTTCCGGCAGCAGGCGCAGGAGCGCGATCGCAAGAAGCGCGAGGTGCTCTTGCATCAGATCCAGCGCCTGATGTACGACCGCGTCATGTACGGAGGGATCTTCGAGCCGGCCACCCTGCACGGCATCGGCCCGCGGGTCGAGGAGCCGGGAGTCGGCTTGAGCCCGCAGCTCTATTTCACCTCGCCCTGGGAAGACATGCGCCTGAAGAAGCCGTAACGACCCAACGCAATCGGAGGTGCGGCCATGGCCATCCAGCTCGACCACGTCATCGTGCCCTCGCGTCAGCGGCTCGCCTCGGCGAAGCTGCTGGCCGAACTACTCGGCGTGCCCTGGGAGGAATCGCGGGGCGAGTTCACGCCGGTGTACGTCAACGACTCGCTGACCGTCGACTTCGCCGATCGCGAGCAGTTCCAGCGCTACCATCTCTGCTTCCGCGTCACCGACGCCGACTTCGACGCGATCTTCGGCCGCATTCAGAGCGCCGGGCTCGCGTACCGGAGCCGCCCCCGCGGCGAGAACGACATGCTGATCAATCGCCGTCTCGGCGGGAAGAACGTTTACTGGGAAGATGGCGACGGACATCTCTGGGAGATTTTGACGGTCAGCTACGCCCGCTCTGATTCTCCCGTCGCCGTTTAGATTTCGCGTCGACGGGAGGCGGAAGCGGCGGGAGGGTGCGGTAGGGGTCGACGGACCACGCAGCACGCGTGCGCCGACCCGCGGCGGCTGGGCTCCATCCGGGCGCGCGATGTCCGCCGCGCGCTTGGCTGGAACGGGTCCTTTCGACCCCTACCGCACCCTCCCGCCGCCTGGGAGCAGGACGACGTGAGGGCTCAGGACGACGAACTGTCGGCCGGTCGCGAGCATGCTGCCCCAGTCGGCGGTCGGCGGTTGAGTGCCGAGGCCGAGGAAGGAGAGGCCGGCCGTGGCGAGGATCTTGGCGCCCACGTCGAGGCTGAAGGCCACGATCACCGGCGATAGAAGATGCGGCAGGATGTGGCGCGCGAGGATGAGCGGATCGGTCGCGCCGAGCGCCCGGGCTGCCTCGACGAACTCGCGCTCGCGCAGTGAGAGGACCACGCCGCGCACGAGGCGCGTGTAGATCGGAAAACCCACGATCGCGATGGCGATCATCGCGTTGCGCAGGCCGGGCCCGAGGCCCGCGACGATGGCGATGGCCAGCAGGATGTACGGGAACGCCATCAGGATGTCGGTCAAGCGCATCACGACGGTCTCGACCCAGCCCGTGTAGAAGCCGCCGAGAATTCCGAGCGTCACGCCGATCACCATCGCCGCGCCCGCGGTGGCGACCCCGGCGAGCAGGGACACGCGGGCACCCCAGACGAGCCGAGCCAGGAGATCGCGACCGAACTCGTCGGTGCCGAGCCGATGACCGGACGTTAAAGGCGGACGCAAGCGATTCGGCGTGTCGACCGTGTCGGGGTCGAGCAGCGGGAGCCAGGGCGCGAGCAGGGCCACGAGCACCGCCGCCAGCAAGGCGAGCCCGGCCACCACCGCGAGGCGGTCGCGCCGCGCGGCTCGGCCGAGCCCGCGCCTGAAGCGTGACGTCTCGGCCGCACGCGCGATCGGATCGCGGACACCCGCGACGCGAACGCTCACCGGCTCGCCGCCATCACTCGTAGCGGATTCGCGGATCGAGCCACGCGTAGAGGAGGTCCACGACCAGGTTGATGAGGACGAAGCTCAGTGCGACGACCAGCACGCAGCCCTGCACCAGTGGAAAGTCACGCGCGAGGATGCCCTGCACCATCAACGTGCCGACACCCGGCCAGGCGAAGACCGTCTCGGTGAGCACCGCGCCGCCCAGGAGGTAGCCGGCCTGCACGCCGACGACGGTGACGATCGGGATGAGCGCATTCTTCAGCCCGTGGCGCAGCACGACGGCGCGCTCGACGACACCCTTCGCCCGCGCGGTCCGGATGTAGTCCTGGCCGAGCGTCTCCAGCATGGTGCTGCGCGTGAGACGCGCGATGATCGTGACGGACGCCGCCGCCAGGGTGACGGCGGGCAGCGCCAGATGCACGAGCAGGTCTCGCAGGTCGCCTCCGCCGTAGGGCGCGAACATGCCCGAGGCGGGCACCCAGCCGAGCCAGAGCGCGAAGATCACCATCAGCACGATCCCGAGCCAGAAGACCGGCATGCTGGCGCCGAAGAGCGAGGCCATCGCGCTGAGCCGATCGAGCAGCGAGTTCGGGCGGGTGGCGGACGCGATGCCGAGCGCCACACCGCCTGCCGTCGAGAGCACGAGCGCCGCGCCGGTGAGCACGAGTGTCGCCTTGAAGCGCCCGAGCACTTCGTTCAGCACCGACCGTTTCATCCAGATCGAGCGTCCGAGATCGCCGCGCGCGACCAGGCCGAGCCAGTGGACGTACTGCACGTAGAGCGGCTCGGTCAGACCGAGCTCGGCGCGCAGACGCTCGAGATCGGCCTGGGTCGCCTGAGAGCCGAGCATGATCTCGGCCGGGTCGCCGGGCGCCAGGTGGAGCACCATGAAGATGATCACCGACACACCCAGCAGAACCGGCACCAGGAGCAGCAGGCGGCGGACGACGTATCGTCTCACCGTCCGGCGGGCCTCACTTCAGCGAGATCGTCTCGACGCGGAGGTCGAAGCTCGGGTGGAGCTTGAACCCCTGAACCCGCTTGGAATGCGCGGCGGTCTGGATCTCGTGGTCGATGAAGATCCACGGCGGATCGTCGACGAGAATTCGTTGGGCCTCGCGGTAGAGCGACGCGCGCTTGCCCTGGTCGGTCGTGAGCCGTGCCTGGTGCAAGAGCTCGTCGAAGCGCTCGTTCTTGTAGAGCGCGCGATTCGGCCCGGCCGGGGTCCACTGGCTCGAGTGGAGCAGCGGGTACATCACCATGTCCGGGTCCTCGTTGCCCGCCATCCAGGAGAGCGCGAACAGCTCTTGCTCCTTCGTCCTGAGCTTGGCCAGATAGGCGCCCCACTCCATCGTCTGCAAGGTCACCGTGACGCCGACGGCCTTGAGGTTCGACTGGATCACGGTCGACATCGGCACCGGCGCCTGCATCCCCGAGCCCGATTCCGGCACCCAGAGGGAAGTCGAAAATCCACTCGGGTAGCCGGCTTCGGCCAGGAGCCTTCGCGCGCGCTCCGGATCGTAGGGATAGGGCTTGAGCCCTGAATCGGCGCCCCACGTGGCGGGCAACACCGGCCCGCGGGATAGCGAGCCCGTGCCCTTGAGGACGTCGCGCACGATCGCTTCCTTGTTCACCGCGTAGTTCAGCGCCTGGCGCACGCGCTTGTCGTCGAACGGCTTCTTCTGGTTGTTGATGCCGAGGTACCAGACGTGGGCGCCGACCTGCTTGAGCAAGGTCGCCTTCGGGCTCTGCTCGACCTGGCCGACGAAGTCGGGCGGCACGTCGACGATGAGATCGAGGGAGCCGGTCAGGAGCTCGGTCAACCGCGCCTGGCCCTCGACGATCGGCCGGTAGACCACGCGGTCGAGCTTCACCGGATAGCGCCAGTAGCTCGGGTTCTTCTCCAGGACCACGCGCTGGCCGCGATCCCACGAGGCGTACTTGAACGGACCGGTACCGACCGGCTGAAGCGCGTAGTCGGCGCCGAACTTCTTCACCGCCGTCGGGCTGACGATCGACGCCGCGGCCGACGTCAGGATCGTCAGGAACGACGCGCGCGGCTCCTTCAGTACGAACTCGACGGTGAATGGGTCGACGACCTCGACGGCCTTCACGTTGCCGAAGAAATAATTGGCGAACGGATACTTGCCGAGCTTGTTGAACGGATGCTCGGGATCGATCTGGCGCTCGATGGAAAACTTCACGGCCTCGGCGTTGAAGGGCGTGCCGTCGTGGAACGTGACACCCTTGCGCAGCTTGAAGCCGTAGCGCAGGCCGTCCTTCGAGATCGTCCACGACTCGGCCAGCCCCGGCACGACCTGCGTGCTCTCCTCGGGAAACGTGACGAGCGTCTCGACGACGCGGCGGCCGACCCGGTTGGAGTTGAGGTCGGTCACCTGTGCCGGATCGAGGTTCACCGGCTCGGCCACGAGGCCGACGACGAGTGTTCCGGCCGGCTGCGCCGAAGGCGAGGCCATCGGGCCGACGAGACCGATGAGCGCGACCACGAGCGCGAGCCACACCGCGGCAATTCTCATCGAGCGCCTCCGTTCGAGCGATCGGTACGGCAATCGCGTCGCCAACTTATACGATCGAGCGCGGCCACGCAAGACGCCGAGTCGGGGTCCACGGCTCTGTTAGAATCCCGCGCGGGAGAGTACCGTGCCCAGATTCAATGAGTTCTACCTGAACCTCAATCAGAACTATCTCTTCGCCGAGATCCGGCGCCGGACGAAGGTGTTCACCGACGCGCATCCCGACGTTCGCCTGGTCGATCTCGGCGTCGGCGACGTGACCCAGCCCCTGCCCGCGGCCGTCGTGCGCGCGATTCACGCGGCCGCGGACGACATGGCGCGGCGCGAGACCTTCAAGGGCTACGGCCCCTACGTCGGCTACGAGTTCCTGCGCGCCGAGATCGCGACCCACGACTTCGGCTCGCGCGGCGTGAAGATCGCCGTCGACGAGGTCTTCGTGAGCGACGGCGGCAAGAGCGACAGCGCGAACCTCCAGGAGATCTTCGCGCAGGACTGCGTGGTCGCGCTCATGGATCCCGTCTACCCCGTCTACGCCGACAGCAACGTGGTGGCCGGGCGCAGCGGGCGCGCCGACGCGAGCGGCCGCTACACGGGCATCGTGTACCTGCCCTGCACCGCCGAGAACCATTTCCAGCCGGCGCTGCCCGACCGACACGTCGACCTGATCTATCTCTGCTATCCGAACAACCCCACCGGGGCCGTGGTCACCCGCGAGGCGCTCGAGCGCTGGGTCGACTACGCGCGCGCCGAGGACGCGGTCATCCTGTACGACGCCGCCTACGAGGCGTACATCGTCGAGCCGGAAGTCCCCCACTCGATCTACGAGATCGACGGCGCGCGGGAGGTGGCGATCGAGTGCCGCAGCTTCTCGAAGAACGCGGGCTTCACCGGCATGCGCCTGGCCTACACGGTCGTACCGAAGAAGATGCGCGGCCGCGGCGCGGACGGTACGACGATGAGCCTCAACACCCTCTGGACGCGCCGCACGTCGATGAAGTCCAACGGCCCGCCCTACGTCATCCAGAAAGCCGCCGCGGCGGTGTACACCCCCGAGGGGCAAAAGCAGGTGCGGGCGCTGATCGACTTCTACATGGAGAACGCGCGGTTCATCGGCGCCGGGCTGACGGCCGCGGGCTTCACCGTCTACGGCGGGCGCAACGCGCCCTACATCTGGGTCCGCACGCCCCCGTCCATCACGTCGTGGGATTTTTTCGACGAGGTTCTGGAGAAGGCGCACGTCGTCGGCGCGCCGGGCGCCGGGTTCGGTCCGAGCGGCGAGGGTTACTTCCGGCTGACCGCGTTCGGATCTCGCGCGCAGACCGAAGAGGCGATCGAGCGCATCACGACGCGGATGTGAGGGCGCCGCGCCGCACCACGGCGCCGCCCCGTCCCTGCGAGCTCGCCAAGGTCTGGGCGAGCAGCGCGGCCGTCGACGGGGCCAGGCGATGCTTCCGCGAGAGCTCGAGCACCGCCTGGTACAGCTGCGAATAGCGAACGACTGTCGCCCGCGCGTCGCCCGCCTCCACACGGCACAGCGGATGGGTGAAGACGATGAGCGACTCTACCCAGCGCAGGGCCGTGGCGGCCAGCTCGGGATGGCGCTCGCTCAGAAAATAGCGGACGGCGCACGCGCCGGAGTTGACCTGCCGGCCGATGCTCTCGCGCCGATATCCGTTGACGGACCAGTCGTCGCCCCAGCAGCGAATGCTGCCCGCGAGCTCCTTGGTCTCGATGACCACCACACCGCACGGGCCGATCAGCACGTGGTCGATGTTGCCGTGCGCCAATCCGAGCGTCAGGTCGTTGACGAGCCAGTAGTCGTCGGAAAGGCCGCCGAGCAGATCGGTGACCATCCGCTCTCCCCGGCGGCCGGTACGCACGCTCCACAGGCTTCGGGTAACGGGCCGGCCGAGCCTGAACGCGGTCGCGACGGCCGCGAGCCCTCCGCCCAGGTGAAGCAGGGTCGGATGGAAGAGTCCGGAGCCGGGGTCGCTGACGACGAGCGCGATCCCCGTGCCCGCGAGCACGACCAGGCCGGCGAGCGCGGCCCACAGCCGCTGCTCGCGGCCCTCCAGGTAATGGCCCCCGACGCGCACCTGCCGCATGTCAGCTCGGCGGGGTCCAGGCCGGGCGCGACTCGGTTTCGCTCAGCGGCGCGGCGAACTCTCTCGGCGGCTTGGGACGCGCGCGGGCTTCACCGAGCACTCCCCCGACCGCGCGGCTGGCCTCGCCGGCGAAGAGCCGCACCATGCCGACCGTCGTGCGCTCGTCGAAGATGGCGAGGAGGATCGCCTCGTCGTCGACGGTCGAGACGTTGATCGAGCGCTTCGTACCCTCGTGGAAGAGCACGCTGAATTCGGGCTCGCCGAGCAGCCGGGCCATCGCCGCGGTGGAGCTGAAGGCGGCGGCCGCCAGCGCCGAGATGGACACCGCGTCGAGCGCCTCGGCGACGCCGTCCATCGCCAGGAGCTGACCGCTGCGGTCGATCAGGAGCGCCGCGCCCGCGCCCGATTCGTCGAGGAAGCGCGTCAGGATCTCGCGGATCCTCGACGCGTCCTGCAGCTGGATGACGGTGTTACGAAGCTTCATCGCGTCTCTCCCGCTTGCCACCGAACTCGCTGGCGAGCGCCATGCGCGAGACGGTGTTGAGTGTGTCGAAGACGCCCTTGCCCCCGATGGCTGACGCCTCGAAGAACGGGACGCGCGTGGCCCGGCGGTTGAGTATGAACTCGAGGTAGGTCACCGGCGCCAGGTTCGGCAGGTCCCGCTTGTTGTACTGCAGCACGTACGGGATCTCGTCGAGCGTCGACTCGTACTCGCGGAGATTCGCCTCCAGATCGCGCAGGCTCTCCACGTTTTCGCGCAGGCGGTCGAACTGCGAGTCGGCGACGAACACGAGGCCGTCGGCGCCACGGAGGACCAGCCGTCGCGTGGCGTTGTACTGGACCTGGCCGGGCACCGTGTAGAGCTGGAAGCGCGTCTGGAACCCTCGCACGGTGAGCGCCGACACCGGCAGGAAGTCGAAGTAGATCGTCCGGTCGTCGCCGGTCGCCAGCGAGATCATGTTCCCGCGATTCGCATGCGGCAGGCTGCGATGGATGTACTGGAGGTTGGCGGTCTTTCCGGCCATGCCGGGTCCGTAGTAGACGATCTTGAAGTCGATGACCCGGTTCGAGTAGTTGATGACGGACATGGCTCAGCTCCGCACCAGGGCGCCCAGGCGCGTCGCGGCCCGGTCGAGCTCGATCCGCGCGAGCCCCGGTCGATCGATGCGCCCGACGCCGACCAGCATCGTCACGCTGCCCGACACGCCGTCCATCGCCCGCAAGACCAGACGATGCGCGCCGAGCTTCAGGACGACCGAGACCATCCGGCCGACTTCGGCGCCCTCGAGTGCGAGGTGAAGATCGCGCGCGAATCGCGCGAGCGGTAGCGCGTCGAGTGAGCTCGGCAGGAACAGGCACGCGCTGAGCGCGCCCGCATGGTCACACAGCAGGGTCGGCGACACCGGACCGAACGCCGTCAGCGAGCCCGCCAGCTCGCGTACGGCGGCCGGAACGTTGGCGGCGCGAAGCTCGATCCTGGCGCCCGGTTCACTCCGCGGCTCAGTGTGCTTGCCGTTGCCGGTCCCGAGCTGCGCTTCGCGCACTGCGGTCCGGGACAGGCGCTCGAGCCAGGCCAGTGACGCGCGCGAGGCGACCGCCGTCAGGAGGATCGCGCCGGCGTCGGGCGACTCGAATGGGGTCAGCACGACCGTCGCCTCGGCCGCCGTCAACGTCGCCTGTGTCACGGGCTCAGGCAGGCGGGCGTCGGCGAGGAACGGCACGAGCCGTGCCGCCGTGCGCGCGACGGCATCTTCGCTGAGGGTCGGCGCGACGACCGTGACGAGCGTGGTGCCCGCGCCGTCTCGTTGGCCGATCTCGAGACCGTTCAGTAGCGGCGCGAGCAAGGTGGCGATGCGTCGCGCTTGCTCGCTCCTGCCGCTCTCAGCCGCCACGTTCGCGGGCGCCGCGTTCGCAGCGGGTTCGAGCTCGACGACTGGCTCGGGTCGGGTGAGAAGCTCGGCGGCGGCCGTGACGAGCTCGGGCGCTGTTGTCAGGGGCTCAGGTTCCGCTGAGGCAACGCGCTCCAGCTCGAATTCGGGCTCTGGTTCGGCCTCGGTCTCCGGCTCTTGCTCCGGCTCGGTCTCATCGACCGCCTCGGGCTCGGGCGTCTCTTCGACCTCCGTGGCGTCCGGTTCGGGCGTTCCTTCCACGTCGGTCGCAGTCGCCTCGGGAGGCGCCGGCGCATGCGGCTGGAATGGCGCGGGAAACTCTTCGATCTCGCCGAGATCGGCAGGCGGCGTCTGGAGCGCGAGCAAGGCCGGCGGGATCTGCGGCACGACTTCGTCGAGAGGCAGCAGCAACGAGCCGTCGGGCAAGCGATCCGCGATCTCCTCGTGAGTCAGCGCGAGCTCGTCCACGGGGAACTGGTCGGCGACGACCTCCCACTTCACCGGCGCGAGCCCTTCGCCCAGATGCGGCAGCAAGAGGTTTCGCGGCACGAGCAGCGAGACACCGGGCCGCAGCGTGTCTTTCAAGCCTTCGCGGCCTCGGGCGAACATCTCTACGGGGAGCTGATCGACGATACGAACCAACGGCACCCGAATCATCGGCTCCGTCCAGTCGATCGCGCGCCTCGGGGGAGTGGCGCTCGGCTTCGACTCCGCCGGCGTGGGAACCGTGCTGGGCGGCGCGGCCGCTCCCACGACGGGCGACGGCCGCGGCGCAGGCGCCCTCTCGACGGCCGGCTCGACGAACGCCAGTGGCGGTACGACCACCGAGGTTGACGGCGACGGCGCAAGCGCCTGGCCAGCAGGCGCGGGCGACAAGACGATGGGGCTGGTCGGCACGGCTGAGGGCGCAATAGCCGACGCGGCAATGGCCGCTGGCGACGCGGGAGGTCGAGCTTGAGCCTGCGCCGCGGCGGCCTGCTCACGCTGTTGCGCGATCGCCGCGCGGGTGGCGGCGGCCGAATCCGCCGTGGGCCCCCCGAGTGGCCGGGGCGCCCCCAGGATCGCGGGCGCCTCGGGGCGCCCCTGAGCGCGGACCACTCGCGCCTCGCGAGCCGCGCGGGGCGACAAGAGCGGCCTGAGGCGAGCGAACACCAGCGGCGCAGCCGTCAGCTGGAGCAAGGTCACCGCCGGCGAGCCCCAGAGCGCGAACGCGACCGCGGCGCCATAGTTGAGAAGGTCTGGCATCATGAAGAGCGCGCCGGTCGCCATCACGAGCAACGCGTGAAGCCCGCACATCGCGGCCGCCGCGCTGAGTACTGAACGGATCGAGAGCGGGCGCAAACTGACGAGCCCGACGAGCACGTAGAAGACGGGCGGGATCACCAGAGCCGGCAGGACGAGCGCTGGCGAGGCTTCGAGCGGTGTGGCGCGAAGGCCGCGGGCGTGAAGGGCCAGCACCGCGCAGGCGTAGAGCTCGAGACCGAGCGAGAGCTCGAGCCCCCAGACCAGCCTCACCCGCGAGGAGCGTGGCCACGCCATCAAAGCGCCCGCACGAGCTCCGGCACGGCTTTCCTCAGGTAGTAGCGCACCTTGCCCAAGGCACCTTGATCGCCGACCAGCACCGCCAGCAGCGCTGAGGGCCCGACACCGTGCAGCAGCAGCGTGCCGGACTCGTACTCGAGGATCGTGCCCGTCAGCCGCCCCTGGCCGAGCTCGCGTCCGATGCCGTCGGACGCCTCCGCCAAACACGAGGCCAGCGCGCCGGCCACCTCGTCAGCGTCGGGCGCGAGGTCGCCGGCGGTCTCGATCAGGAACCCCTCGCGATCGGTGAGCACGACGAAGCGGATACCCGGCGTGCCGGCGAGCGCCTGTAGCCGCTGCTTGAGGCCCTGGTCGGACACCGCGGGCGCCGTCGATGCGAAGGAGGGTCCGTTCGACGCGGGTGTGGACACCCGCGCGGGCGGAGCCGCGGCGACCGCCTTCTTCGTTCCGTTGGACCTCCCGGCAAGCAGGTTGTCGATCTTGCGCACGAGGTCGTCGACGCCGAACGGCTTGAACATCACCTCGTCGGATCGCACCTCGGCGGCCCGCGCCTGGACCGTGCCGTTGTCGATCCCGGAGATCAGGAGCACCGGCGTCGCGCCGATGGCGGGATGGGTCCGCACGTACTGGCAGATCTGATAGCCGTCCTTGTCAGGCAGGATCACGTCGCAGATCACGACGTCGGGTCGGTCGCGATCGATCATCAGGATCGCCTCGGCGCCGGACGCGGCGGCGAGCACTTGAAGCCCACGACCCTCGAGCGCTTTCTCGACGAGCTTCCTCACGCTCAAGCTGTCGTCTACCACGAGGACCTTCTGCATCACGTCCTCCTAGAGATGGGAGCGACGGCCGCGTCTGCGCGGCCCTCGTCGATTTCAGCGGCGGCGTTCAGCAGGAGCTGCTTGAGATCCCGATGAATCGTCTTCGCGGCGTTGACCGGGGTCGCCTCGAGTGGATTGAACGCGAAATTCCCAGTCGACTCGCCGTGCGCCGCCACCAGCAAGGCCGCGAAAGCCGTCTCGCCGATGAGCCCGAAGAACTGCGCGTGCACGACCCGTCCGCGGTCGAAGAACACGGCGCCGCGCCCCGCCGGCAGGGTGACCACGAGCTGGCCGGTCTTGCCGCCAAGCGCGATCGCCTGCGTGATGTCCGGCAGCTCCATCACCGCCAGCGACCCGCGCAGGCCGTGGGCGCCGTCGGGCTGGGCGGCGGGCGCGGTGGGCTCGCTCGTCGCGACGGGCGGCTGCGCGCCGCGCCCCAGGAGGTTGGCGACCTCGGACACGATCGCGGTGAGCGGCAAGTCGCCGGCGAGCGTCTGGTCCGGCTTGTCCTCGGGCATGGTCGCGGTCGCTTCGTCGCCGGGACTCGCGAGTAGCAGGAACAGCACGCCCGTCATCAGGGGATCCTTGCGGACGATCGAGCACAGCTCGTAGCCGTCGATGTCCGGCACGCCCACACGGCTGACGATGAGGTCGGGCCGATTGCGCTCGAGCATCGTCAGCGCGAAGGAGCCGCTGGTCACGGCCAGGACGTCGTTGAAGCCGCCCTGGGCCAGGGCCGCCTGCATCGCGGCGAGCGCCGTCCGGTCCGGATCGATCAAGATCACGCGCGGCATCGTCGCCTCAGGCTCCCGCCCGCGCCGGCGGCGTGACGGCGAGCGACTCGATCAGCTGGACGAAGCTCGCCTCGTCGACCGGCTTGGCCACGTAGTGCTCCACGCCCAGCTCGCGAGCGAGGTTGACGTGCTTGGCGCCGGCCCGCGTGGTCAGGACCACGACCGGGAGGTCACACGTGCTCGGCTCGCGGTTGAGGTCGCGGATCAGCTCGTAGCCGTTGAGGCGCGGCATCTCCAGGTCCGTGACGATGACGTCGACCGACTGCTTCGAGAGCTGTTGCAGCGCTTCCGCGCCGTCCCGGGCGGTGACGACGTGGAACCCGGCACGTTCGAGCATTCCGCCGACGAACCTGCGCACGCTGACCGAGTCGTCGACGAGCAGGACGCGGCGCTTGGCCTCAGCGGCCGGCGCGGCGACCGCCTCGCGCTCGCGACGAGAGTCGCCGGCGCGCGGCCAGGCCGACGGCGCACTCATCTCGAGAAGCCTCAGCGAGTCGAGCAGCAGGACGACCTGCCCCTGTCCGGTCACGGTCGCGCCGGCGAAGGGCCCGATGCCCTGCAGGAAGGCGCCGAGATTCTTGATCACGATCTCTTCCTTGCTGAGGAACTCGTCCACGACCACGGCGAGCGTCTTGCGCCCGGTGCGGAGGGTGACGACCGACAGCGGCCCATCGGTCTCGCGACCCGCGATCTGGAGCACGCGATCCAGCCGCACGAGGTCGACGCTCTCGCCCTCGATCTCGATCGACTCGACGCCGTCCAGGGTCCGGATCTCCTCGGGACGGAGGTGGATCGCCCCCTTCACGGCCGGGACCGGGATCGCCAGGGTCTGCGGCCCGACGTTCACCATGAGCGCATCGGTGATCGCGACGGTCAGCGGCAGACGAATCCTGAAGCGCGTGCCGTGCCCGGCCTCGCTCTGCACCTCGATCTCGCCGCCGAGGCGACTGACGTTCGAGCGCACGACGTCCATGCCGACGCCGCGGCCCGCGGCGGTCGTCACCGACGTGGCGGTAGTGAGGCCGGGCAGGAAGATCAGGTCGAGGATGTCGCGCTCGCCAAGCCGCGCCAGGGTCTCGGCCGTGACGAAGCCGCCGCGCCGCGCGGCTTCCGCGACGGCCTCCACGTCGATACCGCGGCCGTCGTCCGCGACCTCGATGTAGATCGAGCCGCCCTTGTGGGCGGCGCCGAGGTGGATCGTGCCCTGCGGCGGCTTGCCCGTGCGGTGGCGCAGCTCCTCGGGCTCGATGCCGTGGGCGATGGCGTTTCGCACCAGATGGATCAGCGGATCGGCCATCAGCTCGACGATCGTCGTGTCCATTTCGACGGTCTCGCCCCGGACCTCGAGCACGACGCTCTTGCCGGCCGCCCGCGAGCCGTCACGCACCATTCGGACGAACGGCGCGAAGAGTCGGCCGACGGGCACCATGCGCGCGCGCGTGATCTGGCCGCGCAGCTCGCCGCTCAGGCGCTGAACGCCGCCGGCGTCCTCACGCACGACACGTACCAGGCCGGTCAGCTCGTGCTGGATCTCGGTGAGGTCGCTCGAGATCTCGCCCACGCGGCGGGCGAGGAGATTGAAGTCGTCGTAGCGATCGAACTCGAGCTCGTCGAAGAACTCTCCCAGCGGAGAGGCGCCCGGCTCGGTCGAGCCGCCTCCGGACGAGCGGACGGGCGGCACCAGACGATCGGCGTATTTCGACTCGAACTCGGCGACGGTCTGGGTCATGCGGGATTGCGTGAACGACAGGAGCTCACCGGCCTGCTCGAGCTGGCCCAGGTGGCGCTCCAGGCGACTTCGCGTGATCACGAGCTCGCCGACCAGGTTCATCACCGCGTCCAGTCGATCGAGGCTGACGCGGATGCTCGGACGCACTCTCCGCGCTGCGGCCTCACGTGCCGAGCGGCCCCGCTCGGGGCCACGCGCGACGGGCTCGGGAGCGTGGGCGACGCGCTCGACGGCAACCGCCGGGTCGAGACGCTGGGGAGCCTCCGCGACGGATGCCTGGCTCGTCGCGACCCGGCTCACCGCCGCCGTGTCGTCGGCGGTCTGCTGCGCGACCGACTCGATGCCTGGCTGAGGCTCCAGCGTCGTCCCCGCTCCGATCCTCGGCAATGAATCGAGCAGCCCCGTCGCGCGCTCGTAGGCGGCGGCGCGCGTCTCCGCTCGGTCCTCTCCGCTCCGCACGAGGAGGCGGAGAGCATCGAGGCCGGCGAAGACGGTCTCGATCGCGGCTCGATCCAGCGGGCGCTGATGCTCGCGGATCTCGCCGAGCATGTCCTCGACCCGATGCGCGAGGTCGCCGATCATTCCGCACCCGACGGTGTAGGCGGCACCCTTGAGCGTGTGGACCGCGCGGAACAGCGCCGCGATCTCGGACTCGGTCGCGCCCTCGCCTTCGAGCGCGATCAGCGACTGCGCCATCGATTCGAGGTGCTCGACCGCCTCCGGCACGAAGTACTCGAGGACGTCCGCCTGGTCGGTGAAGAATCGGTCGAGCTCGGCGAGCCGCCGCGACGTCTCGCCGGCCGGCCGCGGTGACTTCGAAGGGACCAGCCCCGCGAGTGACTCGGCGATCGCCTCGGCGTCCTCGACGCCCGTCTCGCCGATGGAGTCGAGCGCGGTCTTGAGCCAGAACGCCATGTCGCTGAGCGCCGCGAGGGAGGGGCGATCCGCGCCCGGGGGCGTGACGGCGACTCGCTCCACCGCCTCTTCCATCGCGGCGGCGAGACCGGCCACCTGCGGAAAGCCGCTGAGGGCGGCCGAGCCGCGAAGGCGATGCGTCACCACCGCCAGGTGCTCGATGACGGCGGTCGGATCCGCCGGGCTCCGGAGCGTGGCGAGACCGTCCTCGACGGCGGCGAGGGTGTCCCACGCCTCCATCAGGAAGACACTCAGGAGAAACTGCCGGTCGCCTTCAGCCACGCCGCCCCCAGTCGCTCGGAGCCTCAGCCGCTCAGCTTGAACCGCGCGAGGCTCGCCGTGAGCGCCTCGGCCACGCGGACCATCTGGTCCATCGTCTTCCGCGTCTCGAGGACGGCCTTCTCGGTCTCGACCGCCACGCCGGCGATCGACTGGACCGCGACCGCGCCGCCCTCGACGCCCCGCACCTGGTCCTGCGTCGTCTGCGAGATCTCCAGCGCCAGCGCCGCGGACTTCTGCGAGATCTCGCCGATCTGGTGCAAACGCTCGCCGGCCTCGACCGTCACCGTGAAGCCCGCTTCGACTTCACGAGTGCCTTCTTCCATGGCCACGACCGCCTGCTGCGTCTCGGCCTGCACGGCCTTGATCAGCACGACGATGTCCTTGGCCGCCTTGCCGGAGCGCTCGGCGAGCTTTCTCACCTCTTCGGCCACGACCGCGAAGCGCAAGCCGAACTCGCCGGCGCCGGCGGCCTCGATGGCGGCGTTGAGCGCCAGGAGGTTGGTCTGCGACGCGATGTCCTCGATCGTGTTCACGATCTCGGAGATCTCGAGCGAGCGATCGGCCAGGCTCTTGACCTTCTTCGAGATCCCCTGCACCTCGCCCCGGATTCGGTGCATCCCGGAGAGACTGGCGCGCACCGCGTGCTCGCCCTTCGTCGCGGAGTCGAGCGTCAGCTTGGCGGCCTCCGCGGAGGCCTCCGCGTTCTCGGCGACCCGCCGCATCGAGCGAGTCAGATTCTCCATGGCGTTGCTCACGCCCACGGCCTCCCGCGACTGCGTCTGAGCGCCGCCGGCCGTCGCTTCCATCGCGCCGATCATCTCCGTGGCGCTTGTCAGCACCTGCTGCGCGGTGTCGCGCACGTCGTTGATGATCATCGCCAGCTCGCCGACCATCACGTTGATCGCGTCGACGACGCTGCCGAGGACGTCGGAAGTCACCTGGCCGCGCTTGGTCAGGTCTCCCTGCGCGATCTCGGTCGCGGTGTCGAGGAATCGTGTGATGTTGCGCTGGAGTTCCTCGCGCTTGTGGCGCTCCTCGTCGCGCTCTGTTTCGGTCTGGACCAGCGACCGCAGCCGGACCACGGTGTCGTTGAAGGTGTTCGCGAGCTGCCCGATCTCGTCGCGCGACTTCACGGTCACGAGTCTCGAGAGATCGCCCTGCCCCACACGCTCGGCGACGCGCACGACCTGGATGACCGGCTTGGTGATCTGGTGGGCGAAGACCGCGCCGGCGAGGACCGCGAGCAGGGCGACGCCGCCGAAGACCAGGAGCAGGTTCTGGCCGGACCTGGCCGCCGCGACGGTGATGATCGAGCGATCCATCCCCACGCGGACCGTTCCGAGCTGGCCGGCGAGGACCGGCACGCCGATGTCGATGATCTGCTGAACCGCCCCGGTGACCGGGTCGGCGTAGGCGATGTCGCGAACCTGCTGCGTCGCCTCGCCGGGCACCAGGTTGCGGTCGACGATGCCGGCCGGGACCAGCGGCGAGAACGTGTGCGCGACCAGCGTCTTCTGCGGGTCGTACACGATCACGTACTTGACGCCGTTGATGGCGGCGAACTGGTCGACGGTCGCCTGCACCGTCGACGCGTCGCGGGTCAGCAGCAGGTCGACGCCCGAGCTGGCCAGGCTCTTGGCGATGGCGGTGCCCTTGGAGGTGAACTCGTCCGTCAGGTTCGTGGTGAGGGCGCGCACCGAGATCCACCAGGTGATCGCCGCCAGCGGGACGAGCGTCACCGCCAGGAACAGGATGATCTTCCCGAGAAGACCCAGCCGCACGGTCCGTTGCTTGTTCATGCTTTCACCGCCGCCGCCCAGTCCGTGATGGGGGCCCATCGAGCGTTCACCACTCTGGTGAAGTACACGTTGTCCAGCCCCTGATGCCGCTCGGGCCCGAACGTGAGGGGCGCGCCGATGCCGAGGTCGAAGCTCTTCAGTGATTCGAGCGCCTGGCGGAATCCCGCGCGCGTCGGGTTCGGTCCGGCGCGCCGCAATCCCTCGACGATCACCCGGGCATTGACGAAGCCTTCCAGGCTCCGGAAGCTGAGCTGCTCGGGCGCGAGCTTGGCATCGCGCAGATAGTCAGGAATCTGCGGATTGTGCTTCTCCATCAGCGCGCGATACTCGACGACGCCGGGCAGGCTCACGTCGTCGTAGCTCGGCACCACCTGCGAATTGACGAGCGCCTGCGTGTAGTCGCGCGAGGTGGCCTGGCCGTGCTTGAGGAGGAGAAGCAACATGGCCTCGGAGCCGACGAACGACACGTTCGAGATCGGCACGGTCCAGCCGAGGTCCCGCGCGGTCCGGACGAACGCGCCGCAACCCTGATAGGCGCCGGTGCACAGCACCGCCTCGACGCCGGCCTGGCGAAGCGCCTGCACGGCCGGAGTCATGTCGTCCTCGAACTTGGCGCCGCGGACATAGGTGGCCTCGGCGGCGATCCGCATTCCGCGCTGCGCGAGCCCGCGGGCCACGCCGTCGGTACCACTGCGGCCGTAGGCGTCGATCTGGTAGTAGACGCCGAACCGGCGGACGCCCGTCTGCCAGAAGCGCTCGACGAGCGCCACCATCTCCTGCCGGTACGAGGCGCGGATGTTGAAGACCTGCTCGAGATAGGGCTCCTCGCGCTGCGGCTGGGCGCCGGTGAAGTTGCCGACCAGGATCACCTGGCGGTCGGCATAGCGCTTGATGACCGGCAGAGCGCGCGTGAGCGTCGGGGTGCCGACGTAGTTCGAGAGAAAGAAGACCTGCTCCTTCTCGACGAGCTCGATTGTGTTCTTGATGCACGGAGTCGGCTCGTACCCATCGTCGAGCGCGACGACCGAGATCGCGCGGCCGTGCACGCCGCCTCGCTGATTGATTTCGCTGTAGTAAGCCAGCGCGCCGCGATAGAGCTCGACCCCGAGGCCCGCCGAGGACCCCTTGAAGGCGGCGCTCATGCCGATCCGGATATCCTTGGTGCTCACGCCGGGGCTGGCGCCCCGCGCGTCGACGGCGCTTCGGGCAGGCGCCTGGCCCCACGCCAACCGGTTCCGGCCCAGGACTCCGCTCGCCGCGGCCGCCGAGAGCACCTTGAGCACCGTCCGCCGTTTCATCGTCATTCCTCCTCCCGCTGCGCTTCTCTCAGCGCGCACAGAAGCCGTCCCGGATCGAGCAGGGGTATGAGCCGCTCGCCGTCGGGCACGAACCCGAGCGCCCACCGTGCGTGAGGCTGCGGGCTCGACTCGTCGAGGCTCACGATGCCGCCGAACGCCTCGAGGCTGACCTCACCGTCGATGACCAGCGCGACCTCGAATCCGTCGGCCTCCACGATCAAGGTCGACAGCTTGCGCGCGCTGCGGCGCGGTGCCAGCCCGAGCACCGCTCGGGCATCGGCGATCGGCACGACGTCGCCGCGCAGGTTGGCCACGCCCACGAGATGAGGCGGCGCCAGCGGCACCGTCGTCCACCCCTCGAAGATCGCGACCTCGCGCACCTGGGTGACGTCGATCGCGAACGGCTGGCCGGCGAGCGCGAACACGCAGGCGCGGACCGCCGCGGAGCTGTCGAGCAGACTGGTGCTCATCGGAGGAACCGCCTGACGACCGTGAGGAGCTGGTCGGCCGTGAACGGTTTCGCCAGGTACTCGTCCGCGCCCTGGCGCATGCCCCAGATGCGATCGCTCTCCTGGTTCTTCGAGCTGACCACGATCACGCGCGCCTGCTTGATGCGCTCGTCCCGGCGCACGCCGCGGAGCGCCTCGAAGCCGTTCCGCTTGGGCATCACGATGTCGAGCAGTACGACGTCCGGCTGTTCCTTGACGATCTTCGCTTCCAGCTGGTCGCCGTCGAGGTACGTCACGACGTCGTACCCGGCCGACCGGAGAATCGTCTCCATCACCTGGAGCTCGGAGTAAGCGTCGTCGACCACCATCACCTTGGGCATCGGGCGCGGGCCTCCCGTGGCGTTCTGCCGTTGTGTCCGCCATACGTGCCTCGGTGCAACCCATTTGCCAGCGTGAGCATTAGTGGGGCGCGGCCTTACGCTCGAACAAACGCGGGTACTAAGGCGATTCACCTCGCTCCCGGGCTCGTCCTCGTGACAACTAGTCCGTTCCGATGACCAGTTCTGTCAAACCGTGCCGTGCCAGCGTGGCCGCGTCCCGGTCAACCGTGCGACAGGTCAGGGGCCGATGTGTGCCGACCGCATGTGGCGAAGATCTTGAATGGCCCGAAAAGGCGCCATGCTGTTCGCGCGAATTTGGCACTTGGTCCGAGGCAAGAAGCGACAGCCGACCAGCACACTGATGTTGCGGCGGGTGCAGCGCCTTCGGGACGAGGGACGCTACCGGCGCGCGGCCGGGCTCGTCGACGAAGCGCTGCTCCACGATCCGAGTAGCGTCGTGGGGCATCTGCTGGCGGCCTCGCTCCACATGGTCCTGCGCGAGACCGGCCAGGCCAGGACCTCGTTCGAGCGAGTCCTGGTGCTGGAGCCGACGCAGCCGCGAGCGCTGCTGGGGCTCGCGCGCGTCGAGCTCGAGGACGGTGAGGCGGCGGCGTGCTGCGCGCTGCTCAATCGAGCGCTGGCACGCTATCCGGACTTCCCTGAGGCGCGCGCCCTGCTCGAGGTCGCCCAGGAGCTCCTGGCAACCGCCGAAGCGACGCGCGACGCCACATCGAACGGGGCGCTCCACGCCGACCGTCTGCGTCTGCCGGTTGAGAGCCGCGAAGCGCTGTTCATGCGAGCCGATGCGACCGTGATCGTCGCCGAGCCGCACGGACCGCGGACCGACGCGGTCGCCGCTCACGCCGTGAAGCTCGCGACAGTCGCAACGGCGATGCTCGGACGCGCCGGGCTCGGTCCGTTGCGTCACGCCGTCATCGAGGGCGCGGCCGAGACGACGTACCTGCGCAGGGACGACGCGGCGCTCCTGACCCTGTCCTTCGATCGCGACGTGAAGAGCGCGACGGCTCTGGAGCACCTCGAGCGGATGTGGCGCAGGTGCCGCTCGGAGCTCGCATGAGCACCACCGCCGTCGTGGCGCGTCCCGCGGACGGGCGCGACCTCCGTGCCGTGCTCGCCGAGCTTCTGAAGCTCAAGCACATCATCGGCGGGCTCGTCGTCGCTCCCGACGGGCTCGTGATCGCCGCCAACCTTCCGCGCGAGGTTCAGGCCGAGCCGCTGTCAGCGCTGGTGGCCGCGCTGGGTCGCGAGCTCGAGCTCCGCGGCCCTCGACTTCGGCGCGGAACGTTCCCGACGGCGGTGTTCGCGAGCGTGAGCGGATCGGCGTTTCTCGGCAACACGCCCGTGGGCTACATCGTGCTGCTCGGCGAACCGCGCGCGGACTGGGACGCGGTTCGCTCCGGGCTGCGCGGCGCGCTCGGAACCGTCTATCGCGCCTGGGCGGGCTAGTCCCCCCGGCAACTTCGCGTATTTCCTCGTCAAAATCCCTGATAGTTCTTGCTGGTTTCCCGGCGTCTTCGGAGTAAGCTTTACGCTCACCTAAGGAGATTCAGGCCATGCAAAATGGTGAGCGCTCGATACTGATCGTGGTCCCGAGAACCGGGCAAGATGCGTGTCGGTCGCTGAGCCACACCTTCGCAGATGACTCGACGGTCGAAGTGATCGTCGACCGTCGCTTCAAGGATCGGCGCGAGGCAAACGGCGTGCACCGCCCCGAGCGGCGCCAAGGCGATCGCCGCATCCGGCCCGACGCCGACGCAGAGCTGAACGTCGACCGATGGATCGCGGTGCCGCGCGCCACGGCCAAGGTCGACTTCGACGATCCCGACTCGAAGGCGATCCTCTTCCTGTGCTGCAGCCAGCACATCGTTCCCTGCCAGAGATGCCAGAACACGTACCGGCTTGGATGGGTCTCGCGCTCGGAGCTCGGCGTTTTTCCGTGTCCACTCTGCGGCAGCGACCTGACCTCGGTCGTCGCGGCCCACGCCCAGGTCTGCTCGTACTGGGTCAAAGGGTCGGGCGTCAGGCGGCCGCTGAGCCGCGTGGGCGCGACCGAGCCGTCCGCCCAGGCGGCCACGGGCTAGTTGTCGTGAGCCGGGTCGCGCGCTACCCGGCTCGGAGCCCGCGGAGGAGTTTGTCCGGCTCGTAGACGGCGCCGCGCGCGATCACTTGCTCGATGCGTCGGATGTTCCGGATGTCGGCGAGCGGATCGGCGGTCAGCAGCAGAAGATCGGCCGCTCGACCCGGCGCGATCGTCCCGAAGAGCTCGCGCTTTCCCAGACGCTCGGCGGGCCGCCGTGTCGCCGCCAGGATCGCGTCCATCGGCGAGAGACCCGCGCGCACCAGAAGCTCGAGCTCCCGATGCAGCGAGAAGCCCGAGACGATCGCGACGTTTGGACAATCGGTTCCCGCCAACACCATCCCGCCCGCCCGATGAAAACCGCCGACCAGCGTGAGGATGTTGTCCCACGCACGCCTCATGCGATGCTGGGCCGCCTCCGAGGCACCGTGCGCGGCGGCGCGGCGTTCGGCCCACCGGCCGGCGAGCTCTTTGCCGACCGCCGTGGGTAACAGTGACAGGATTTTCGTTCGTTCCGGATCATCCATCGACGTGTCGCCGACATCGTCGCCGAGGGCACCCGGGCGCGCGGCATAAAGAACCAGGGTCGGATCGAGAGCCGTACCGGTCGCGATCAAGCCGTCGTAGAGCCGGTGAACCGCGTCGGAGCGCGGATCGAGATCGCCGAGCCACCGCCAGAGCCAGCCGCCGTACTCGAAGGGGTTCAGCTTCGCCGGCTCGGCCAGCCAGAACCCCTGAGGCGCGAGCTGGCCGAAGACGTTCACGTGCTCCACCGAGTCGACGCCGGCGAGCGCGGCTTCGGCGCCCCAGGTCGCGTGCTGGTGCATGAAGACCGGCAGGTTTCGCGCGTGGGCGCGCGCGCACGCGCGGCGCGCCGTGTCGGGTCCCACGGTCACATAGAGCTTGATGGCATCCACGCCCGCGTCCGCCAGCGCATCGACCTCGGCCTCCGTATTCGTCGAGTCGAACCGACGGCAGAAACCGGCGAATCCCGGGTACATCTCGCCTTCCTCCAGCATCGGTCCTGTGAAGAGAATGCGCGGGCCGGGCCTCGCTCCGGATTCGATCAGGGTGCGATAGCCCGCGACGTCGTGAAGTTGGCCGCCGAGGTCGAGCACCGTGGTGACGCCGGCGGCCAGGAAGAACTCGGGATGCCATTTCTCGGGTGTGTACACGTGGACGTGCATGTCCACGAGCCCGGGAGTGACGAACTTCCCCTTGCCATCGATGATCGTGGCGCCCCGCGGAATCGGTGTCGTCGCCGCCGACCCGACCGAGACAACCCTGTCACCCTCGATCAGGACCGTCGCGTTCTCGATGGGAGGGCGTCCGGTGCCGTCGAAGACGGTGGCGCCGGAAACCGCCAGCCTGGGGATTTCTCTCATGCCATAAATCCCAGCTTTAACAGAATCTTACTTGTGATATCTGGGTTGTTACCAACAGGGTTATCCACAGCAGTGCATAACTCAGACTGAGGCTGGCAGTGACAAGCTCGCGAGCCTCAGTGCCGAACGGAGGAGACCTTGCCGATCACCCGGAGCACTGACTGCGAGTCGGTCTGCTTCACGGGCGCGATTCGCGGCAGACGCACCACGAACTCGCTTCCGCGCCCCGGCCCATCGCTGAAGGCCTCGACTCTCCCGCCGTGAAGCTCCACGAGCCGGCGCACCAGGGTAAGGCCGACGCCGAGGCCGCCTTGAGCGTGATCGATCCGCCGCTCGCCCTGCGACGGCAAGTCGAACATGTGAGGAAGAAGCTTGGGCGGAATCCCGATTCCCGTGTCCGAGACGCCGATGATGGCAAGAGCCTCCTCGCCCGCGACCCGAATCCGGATGGTCCCGCCGGGCGAGGTGTACCTGATCGCGTTCGTCAGCAGATTCGAGACGATCTGGTCGAGCCGCATCGGGTCCGCGTTCGCCCAGACGGGCTCGGCTCGAACATCGACGACGTGGCGCTCGAGCCTTCCCGTGCTCGCCAGGTCGCTCACCGAGCGCTGAACGCTCGTCGCCAGGTTCAACGGCTCGCACGAGAGCGCGATCTGGCCGCTGGCGACATGCACGATGTCGAGGAGGTCGTCCACCAGCCGGCCGAGATGGGTGATCTGGTGACGGATCCCCTCGCGCGCGCGCATCGCGACGTCGTCGTGGCCGCCGATCCGATCGAGGACGCTGACCGCGCTGATGATGGCGGCCAGCGGATTGCGAAGCTCGTGACCCAGCATCGCGAGAAACTCGTCCTTCGCGCGATTGGCGGCTTCGGCTTCGGCGCGCGCGGCCTCGGCCCTCACCAGCAGATGCTCACGCTCCTGATCGACGCGCCGGCGCTCTTCGACGACGGCGCCGGCCGAGATGACCATCACCGACACGGTGCCCATGAAGACTTGCAGCAGCATCAACGACTCGTTCGTCGGCACGCTCGCCAGCGGCCCAAAGCCACGAAGCGTTTCCCAGACCGCGATGCCGGACAGCACCGCGACGAGCATCGCGGCCTCACGCTGACGGAAGCGCACGGCGGCCCAGACGAGCGGAGGCGTGCACAGGAATGTGAGCGGAAGCGTCATCAGCCCCAGATGCGCCAGCCCTTCGCCGAACACCGCGAGCCCGATGAACGTCGTCGTGAGCCAGAGGGCGGCGGCCTCGAGCAACCGGCCACACGAGGGGCCGGACCACCAGTCGCGCACCAGCAAAACCAGGAGCGGAGCAAAGACCAGAGCGCCTGACGCGTCGCCGAGCCACCACGTGAGCCAGATGCCGTCGAAATCGGCCCATCTCGCGTATCCGGCGAGCGAGAGGCTGACGACGCCGATGGTCGCGCTGACGAGGCTCGACAGGAGGCCCGCGAGCACGGCGAACTTGAAGACGTCCTGAGCGTGGTCGAACGCGCGCGATCCGTTGGCGTATCGCACGACGAGAAACGCGCCGAGGAGGCCCTCGAGCGTGTTGCCCAGAGCGATCGCTGCCGCCGTCGCCGCCGAGCCCGCGGTGCTGACGTTCACGACGAACGCGCCCGCGAAGATCGCCGGCCAGAGGCGGTAGCCGAGGGTCAAGAACGCGGCGAGCGCGATCCCGGTCGGAGGCCAGACCGGCGAAGCGCTCGCGTGGAGCGACGCGAGGGAAAGCCCGAGCTTTCCCGCGAGGGCGTAGAGGCCGAAGAGTCCGGCCAGGCTGAGCAAATATTTGCGATCGGCGAGCATATGAGAGTGCGCGCCCTCGTTCCGGCCGGGTCCGTTCGCACAGCCCTGACCAGTCGCTAGCTGGTGTGCGCCACAGGCGGTCGCGGGCCGAGGCCCCGCCGGCAGCGGCGCGCCTCTAAATCGAGGTCGCTACTCTGGGCCCAGTCCGGGGCGAACGCAACCTCAAACTGAGGCGCGGCCGACTCTCCGACCGGAGGTACCCTCGTCGAGCTACGGAGTCTGAGCGGGGCGCGGCTTGATGGCGAGGAGAGCGTCGTCGATCGTCGGCTCGGCGCCGATGTCGATCGGCGCATGCCCGACGACTTCACTCTTGACGCGATCGATCAGGCTCTTGGCTTTCGACTCGATCCGTCCGGTCGCGTCCTCGACTCGCTCCGCATACATCTCGATCGTGCCGCGCTTGGCCTTCTGCGTCTTGGCAGCGGTCGCCCGCGCTCCAGGACGATTCGCGCGCGCGCGAGACGGTGCGTGACGCCGGTGCGTTCGTAGGTGGGCCGCTCACGATCAGCGCGTGCGCCGCTCCAGCCGAATGAGCCGCGACGTCATCGACGCCCCCGGCACGATGGCGAAACCCTTCGTCCTCACCTCGAGATCCACGTGTGGATTCTGTCGGCGATCGTGCGGGATTCATCGCATCCATCGTGGTCGCCTGGCGTCGTTACGGGCCGATGGGAATTTCGACTCGCTTGTCACCCGTGATCACGCGGATCCGAAGATCGACCGGCGCTGACCGGACAGGCGGCAACATCCCTCGATAGGTGCCCTGCTCGGGCACGAAGCCCATCCGAACGTTCTCGAGCGTACCGTCCGCCATGCGGGCGATCAGCAACACCTCGGCGTCCGACAGCGGCTTGCCCGCCGGGTCCGCGATCCTGACCGCGTACGCCCCACCCGATGCGCTCGCCTCGCGAATCAGCTCGACGCGAGGCAGACCAGCAAACCGCGGCGCGATCGTCCTCGACACCGCCTCCGGTGGCGACGAAACACTCGCGGTCTCTCTCGGAGGCGGCGTGCTCGGGCTCGGCCGAACCGGCTCGCCCGACCTCGGTCTGGCTCGAGAGCCGGGTCCCGTCGCCGCTCTCGAAGGTGAGGCGCTCTCGACCGGCGGCGTGGGGCTCTCGCGCGGCGAGGTGACCGCGCCGGTGTCACCGGGCGTCGCGGACTCCGTCGCGGTGGCGCCAGGCGAAGCCGATCCGCGAGTCGTTCGGTCGAGAGGCGCCGTCTCGGCGCCTGGCGCACGAGCGGGAGTCGGGGCAGGCGTTTCCGTCACCGCCGCCGGAGCCGGCGTCGCGGCCGAAGTGTCGGCCGTCTGAGCCGGCTGATTCGACGGGGCCGGTGCCTGTGGCGAGAATCGCTGCACGAGGTTGTTCCTGAGACTCTGTCCCGTGGGCAACAGAAGGAACGCAACGATTATTGCAACCGCGACCAGCCCGGCGACGAGCCACGGGACGAGACCGCTCGACCGCTCGCGCTTGAAGTCGCGGATTGCCTCCAGCTGCTCCTCATCGTCATCGTAGAAAGCACTGCGTCCGCTCGGCGCCGATGGAACCAAACGGGACAGCGGGGTCCGGTCGTCTTCCGAGACGGGACTGCTCGAGCGCTCGCGCTTGAAGTCGCGGATCGCCTCCAGCCGTTCCTCGTCCTCGTCGACAGCAAGGCGCCCGCTCGGCGCCGCAGGACGCATACGGGACAGCGGAGTGGGGTCGTCTTCCGAAGCCGGTGCTGGAACCATGGCAAATCCGTTGGCCCGCAACGCGGCATCGACCTGAGGCCGGTGGCGGCGATCCTTCACGCGTTCCCATTCACCCATGGGCTCGCCGCAGCGACGATCCACGATGATCTCTAGCTGGTCGTGTGGGCGGAGCGACGCTCGGAGGGCCGCGACAAAATCATCGCCCCGAATCCGTTCTCCGGAAACAATGCACAGGCACGTCGGCTGGTCAGCCACGGGAACCTCTCACGTAGCAACGCGGATGCCGACCCGGGTGGCGAGGATCCGACCTCGACGTGCCCGCTCCGGCGCAGAAAGCCCGCGTCAGGTCAGAGGCCGAGTGCTCCAGTCCGTTCCCCTGGCGAACTTGGGTGCTCGAGGACAGGTAAAAGTTACTCGGCACACGGTAACTCCTACACAGACTGGGGCATCGGCGCGGGAAGCGCCCGGGCGCGGGATCGAGTAGACTCCCGACACTTCGCTCACGCATGGAGGACGCGCCATGAGGCAGAGCCGCGATCAGGTCCTGACTAGCCATGCCGGAAGTCTGCCACGCCCTGACGCCCTGATCGAGGCCAATCGTACCCGAGAGTCGGGCATGGCGACCGACGAGCGACGCTTCCAGGACGAGCTGCGGTCGAGCGTCGCCGAGGTCGTGCGCCTCCAGAAGCAAGCTGGCATCGCGATTCCTGGCGACGGCGAGTTCGGGAAGTCGATGGGACACGAGATCAATTACCGGGCGTGGTGGAGCTACTCTTTCCAGCGTTTGGGCGGGCTCGAGCTCGGCACCACGGGGCTCTACGACATGCCGGCGCAGCGATCCCGGCCCGGCGAGGTGGTGCTGACGAGCTTTGCCGATCGTCGCGACCGCGTGAGGTTCGCCGCCGCCTAGGCCGACCCCGACTCGGGCATCACGACCGGGCCCCGCCCCGCATTGTGGCCGGTGTGCGTCGGCAAGCTGACGTACACGGGCCAGGCAGCCATCCAGTCCGACATCGCGAACTTCAAGGCGGCGCTGCAGGCCGCGGGTGTCGAGGAAGGCTTCATGACCTCGATCGCGCCGGGGAGCGCCTCGCGCATTGCGAATCGCTACTACAAGACCGAGGAGGAGTTTCTGTTCGCGTGCGCTGACGCGATGCGTGAGGAATACAAGGCCATCGTCGACGCTGGGCTCGTGCTGCAGCTCGATGATCCGGCGATCGCCGAGAACTGGGACATGGTCAACCCGGAGCCCGCGGTGTCCGACTACAAGAAGTTCTCGATGGTCCGCGTGGAGGCGCTCAACCACGCGATTAAGGGGCTCCCGGAAGACCGGATCCGGTTTCATCTCTGCTGGGGCAGCTGGCACGGTCCGCACACGACCGACATTCCCATGCGTGACATCGTCGAGGTCATGCTGGCCGTCAAGTGTCGCGCCTACTCGTTCGAGGCCGCCAACGTGCGCCACGAGCACGAGTGGATGGTATGGCAAGACGTGAAGCTTCCGGACGGCAAGCTGATCCTGCCCGGGATCGTGAGTCACGCGACCAACGTGGTCGAGCATCCCGAGCTCGTGGCCGAGCGCATCACGAGATTCGCGAACGCCGTCGGCAAGGAGCGCGTGATCGCCTCCACCGACTGCGGTCTCGGCGGCCGCGTCCATCCACAGATCGCCTGGGCGAAGCTGGAGGCGCTCGCGCAGGGAGCCGCGCTGGCAACACGACAACTCTGGCGCTAGGGGAGCCTTAGCGAGCCGGCTGCTCCCTGCCGCCTCCGCGACGCTCTTGCTGCTGACCTTCCGGCTGCTGGCGCCGCGACTCGCCCCGTTCGGGCGATATCCGGTTTGCCGGCTCTCCGGGAAGCTGCTGCTGCTGCTGAGGTCCCCGCCCCTCGACTCGCTGAGGATGAGGCGCCTGCTGTTGAGCCTGCGGCGGCGGCTGCCGCTGGCCGCGCCCGTCCTCGCGTGGACCGGCCGCCCCGGGCCCGGGACGTTGCGCATTGCCGTCCGGACGCTGCGTGCTGCCATCCGGGCGCGCCGAACTGTTGTCAGGGCGCCGCGTGCTCCCGTCGGGTCGCGGAGCGTTGCCCGGACGCGGCGCGTTGGTGTCAGGCCGCTGCGCGTTGCTGTCGGGCCGCTGTGCGTTGGTGTCGGGCCGCTGCGCGCTACCGGGACGCTGAGCATTGTTCTCAGGACGCTGGGCATTCCCGTCGGGGCGCTGCGTGTTGTTGCCGTCTCGACGCTGCGCGTTGCCGTCGGGCCGCTGCGGGCTGGCGCCGGGACGCTGGCCGTCGTTATCCCGCGCACCGCGCGTCGCCTCGGGCGGCTCCGGGGCTCCGAATTGCCGAGGCTGAGGTGGACGCTGACGCTCCACCTGGCTGTTTCCGAACGTGGGCCTCGCTACGGTCGACGCCGACTTCGGCGCCGGCACGATGCGGGGCGGCGGCGCGCCGACACCGTTGCCCGCCCGCGGGCCGTCGGAGCGCGGACCTTCGTTCCGCGCGCCCTCGGCTCGAGCCGCGTCGGCCGGGCCTGGGCCCTCTCTACGCGGCGCGCGCGTGGCGACCACCGCGCGCGTGATCGTGTGATCGGGCGGCCGCGTCGCGCGCCCGCTCGCCGCGACAAAGCTCGACGCGTCGGGAGCCACGCGGATCGGCGCGCGCGCCGGCTCCAGATGGCGCGCGTCGATCTGCGCGATGCGCGCCTGCTGAACGGGGCCACGGCCGAAATGGTCCTCGCGAACCGCGACGACGGCGTTCTGGACGTTGGTGTTCCTGTAGACGTTGATGTTGGTGACGTTCACGACCGTCGTGCGATTGACGACGACGTTGTTGACGAAGCGCGGTCCGCCCCAGCCGACCCAGGTCGGCCGGCCGACGAAGTGGGGTCTGCCCCACCACGGCACGAGCGGCTCACCCCAGCTCAACGCGACCCAGCTCACCCCGGGGACGCCGATGGCCACGTGGACGCTCGGGCCTCCGAAGAACGCGACCAGCGCCGGAGCGTAGACCGGCCTGACGACCACGGGACCCGGCGCCCACGCCCAGTACCCACTCACGAAGACCCAGCGGCCGTAGTGATACGGAGCCCAGCCCCACGGCGCGGTGTCGACCCAGGTCCAGCCGTAATACGGGTCCATGATCCAGCGGCCAGTGCTGTACGGTGCCCAGCCAGTTGGAACCGACTGGGGAACCCAGACGGAGCCATACGTGGGGACAACTCGCCAATCGCCGTAGTGATCGAGGTCATCGACGCCGTACACGCCGGCGGAGACGTAGCGAGAGCTGATCGAATCGATGAGGTCGTCGGTGCGCGCGTGGTTCCAGCGGTCCCACACGTCGAGCTCCGGGGCCACGTAGCTGCGCACGGTCGGCGTCTCCGCGCCCTCGAGCACCACCTCTTCGCTCGACGCGATCGCTACCGCCTGCCCGCCGGCAGGCGTCATCGTCGCCTGTCCGGAGCGCCGCGTCACGAACGAGCTGCCGGTCTGCGTCACGTCGACGCGGTAGTATCCGGGGCGCTCGATCGTGAACGCCGCCTGAGGGGTGTCGATCTCCACCGTACGCCCCGGATCGACGTTGCGGAGGTCGAGCGCGACGTGGCCGGCGGTGACCTTGATCTGCAGGAAATCCGGCTCGTGGTTCACGAGACCGAGCTGGGAGTCACCCCAGGCTCGCACGAACGCGCGCGCGCCTACCTGAAGCTCAAGATTGCCCCGATTGCCAGTGTAGAGCTCGTCCCCGGGCGCCAGTGCGGTGTTGACTTGCGCGGGAGCCCAGTCCTGGGCGCCCGGGCGGAAATAAGAGACCTCGCCGTCGGCGTAGCTCAGCCGGGGCGGGGTGCCACCGATTGCGCCATCGTCGCTCTCAGCCGCCCGGACGGCCCTCACGCCGAGAGTCATCTCGGAGACGAGCATCAGGCCCAGAACAGCCGAGATCCCCAGCTTTCTACCGCGCCAGAGCATGAGGAACCCTCCTTTCCATCTGCTGATTCATCTTATTGGACGGGGCATCCGGGCGTCGCATTTCATCGGGGTCGGGGCCCGGCCCCGACTTGACGGTGCCAGGTACACACGCGCACACTCAATCCGTCCATATAAGCGAGGAGAGGGAGATGGCAAGTAAGGGCTTGATAGTCGCTGGTGCCGTGTTGGCCCTCGCCGCCGGTATGGCGATCGTACCGCACCAGGCGTTGGCTCAACGGTCCCGGGGCGGCGGCGGTGGCGGACACGCGTTCGTCGGCGGTGGCGGACGCGCATTCGTCGGCGGTGGCGGACGCGCGTTCGTCGGAGGCGGCGGGCGCGTGATCGTCGGCGGAGGTGGGCGCGGCATCGTCGCGGGAGGCGGTCGCGCCGGCGTGACGCGGCCGGGATTCGCGCATCATCAGTTCATCCACCGCCCGTTCGTTCGGCCGTTCGGACGATCGTTCTTTCCGTTCGGGATCGTGGCGACGGCGCCAGGCTTCCTCTATGCGTCACCGGCGTATTATCCGTCCTCGGCGTACGATCCTTCGCCCTACTACGATCCCTCAAGCTACAGCGCGCCCGTGGGCTACGGCCCGCCCGTGAGCTACGCTCCGACGCCGAGCCCCACGGTAGCCCCTGCCCCTGCGCCGCCCACGCCGAACGTCGTAGAGTTTTCGACGGGACGGTACGAATTGCGCGGCGATGGCGTGTCGACGCCGTACACGTGGGTGTGGGTCCCGAATCCGCCGACATCGCCGCCGCCCGCGGCTCCCACTGCCCCGCCGTCGGGAGACCCGCGCTCGAGCAGCAAGCAGACGCCGGCCCGCGTAGGCCATCTCTATAGGTGGACCGACGCGCAGGGCGTCGTCTACTGGACCGACCGCCTGGACGCCGTGCCCGAGCAGTACCGCTCGCGAGCAAAGCAAACCACACCCTCCTGAGCGGCGCGCGACAATCGGATCGCCGGCGAGCGCGCTACTGACTCAGGAAGTCTCGGACGACGCGGGCGACGGTGTCGGTCTGCTCGAGGTGCGGCGCGTGACCGGCGCCGTCGATCGTCTCGACGCGGGCGCCGGAGAGACGCCGCGTGAACTCCTCGGCGTAAACGGCCGGCACCAGACGGTCCTCGCGGCCCCAGACGATCAGGCTCGGGGCCTTGACCCGGTGGATGCGCTTCTTCAGACCCTTGTCGGGGATCGGCCAGATGAACTTGCCGGTCGTACCCATCGCCCACATGAGTCGCACGCGAGCCTCCGTCGTCGCCGCGTCTTGCGCGTCGGTTCGCGGGAACATGCGGCGCGCTGCGTCGCCCTCGGGATCGCGGAAGATGTGAGCGCGTAGCGCCGCGGGCTCGAGCATCATCCAGTTGACGATGCGGTCGGGATCACGCCAGAAGCCGAGCGGCGCGATCATCGCCAGGCGCCGGACCCGATCGGGGTACCCCGCCGCCACCTCGCACGCGACCATGCCGCCGAACGAATGGCCGACGAACGCGGCGTTGCGAATCCCCAAGGTCTCGAGCAGCTCGTCGTAACACAGCACGAGGTCCCAGAGCCCGTCGAGGTGATAGACGTCGTCGTGCGCGTCCGGTGTGGTCCCAGGATGCTCGGGGGCGTACACCGTGAAGCTCTCGGCGAGCCGATCGAGAAACGGATCCCACGTGAGGCCCCATGGACCATGAAAAAAGACCAGCACGGGCCCGCGTCCCTTCGAGACAACGCGCATCCGCACGCGTCCTTGCCAGACCGCGACGGTACGCTCCTGCGTGCCGTCGCCGACCGGCGCTTCCGCGCGGACGCTCATGCGCCGCCCGCCGCGAGTCCGGCCGGAACGGGCGTGGCGCGCTGACGGAGCCGCTCGGGCCACCAGTGATTCACCCAGCCCTCGTCATCCCAGACGTCGCGGAGGCCCGGTAGCACTTCGCGGCCGAAGAGCTCGATGTTCTCGAGGGCCAGCTCGTGCGGCATCGACCCGATCTGGAGGAGCACCATCAAGTTCCCGACGCGCAGGCTCTTGATCACTTCTTCCTTCAGTCGGTCGCGCACGGTGGCGGGGCTGCCGGCGATGACGAAGCCCTTCTCGACGAAATCGCGGTAGCGCAGGTTCTTGGGATTCTCGGCCCGGCGCACCGGATTGCTCATCGTCGCCACGAGGCTCCGGTAGTCCTGGTTGCCCGGCGGCGAGAACCACATCGGCGGCACGTGCAGACACTTGTGATAGAAGTACTCGACGTGCCGCGCGTACTTTTCCTCGGCGCGCGCGTCGTTCTCGGCCACGACCACCAGCTGCAGGAAGCCCGCGCGATAGGGATTGAGGTCGCGACCCTTGTCCGCCACCACGCGCCAGTAGCCGTCCATCATCGTCTTCGCCGACCTGGCGCCGGAGTAGCTCAGGAAGCAGTAGCAGACGTCGTGCTCCACGGCGAAGTCGAACGTGCTGATGCTGCCCGAGCCCGGAATCCACACCGGGGGATGCGGCTGCTGGATCGGCCGCGGCCACAGGTTCACGGTGGCCAGCTGGAAGTAGCGTCCGTTCCACGGGAAGATCTCGCGCGCCTGCCAAGCTTTCAGGGTGAGCGCGACGGCTTCGCGGTAGCGCTCGCGGTGCTCCATCGGCGTGATGCCGTAGCAGAGGTTCACGTCCATCGGGCTGCCGAGGGGGAGGCCGGCCACCAGCCGCCCGCCGCTGATGCAGTCGAGCATCGCGTACTCTTCGGCGACGCGCAGCGGCGGGTTCGACGTCGGCAGGGTCGCGCCCATCTGCACGATGGCGACGTTGGTGCCGTTGGTCGCCCGCGCGAGCACGCTGCCCATGAGATTGGGGCTCGGCATGAAGCCATACGCGTTCTGGTGATGCTCGTTCGTGCACACGCCGTCGAATCCGACCTTCGCCGCGTACTGGAGCTCGTCGAGGGTCCAGTTGTAGTACTGGCCCACGCGGCGCGCGTCGGCCAGCTCCCACCAGGGCGGCGTCACCCAGACGGACTCGTAGCGCTGCTCGAAATCGGCGGGCAGCTCACGATACGGCATCAGATGGAACGCGCTGATCTTCATAGGCCTCTCAGTCTCCCTCGTATCGAGGCGGGCGGACGAAGCCGCCGAGCTCGCGCCCGACGAGCGACGCGAACCGAATCGGCGTGCGGTCCTCGAGATACGGCCCGATCGCCTGCAGCCCGATCGGCAGGCCGCCTCGGCTGCGACCAGCGGGAAACGCCGTCGACGGCTGGCCGGCGAGCGTCGCGACCGAGGCGCAGAACAGCCCGATCTCTTCCAGCACCGGCTTGCCGTTCACGTCGAGCGTCTTCTTGATCGATTCGGGCGTGTTCGGCCACGGCTTGTCCCAGTGCGGGTACGCCGGCGTGATGAACGCGGGCATCAGGAGCACGTCCCACTCGCGGAAGAACGCGCGCCACGCTGCGCGGTACTGCTCGCGCTGGCCGAACCAGGCGAGGTAGTCGGACGCGCCGCTCTCGATCCCGCGCTGGAGCGCCCGGCTCCACTCGTCGTCGCGCGTGCGCAGCACCTCGAGACGCGCGCGCCGATCGACGGCGGGGACTCGCGCCGACGTGACGGCCGACAGCAGCGACAGGTAGAGCGCGTAGTGCTGGCGGTGATCGCCGAGCGCATCCGGCTGGGTCGCCTTCACCTGGCAGCCGAGACGGCCGAGGCTCGACCCGAGACTCTCCAGCGCGGCGGTCACCTCCGCGTCGATGGGCACCCAGTCGAGCGCCGGCAGCACCGCGACTCGAAAGCCGGCGAGCCGATCGCGGCGCGCGACCGGAATCGCGATCTTCCAGGCGACGTCCTCTCCGACCTCGGCGCCGGATGCGACGTCGAGCGCCAACTCGACGTCGTCCGCGGACCGCGCCATCGGCCCCTGCACGCCCATCACGACCGCGGCGTTCGGCATCGGCGGCATCGGAAACTGCCCGCTCCGCGGCATGGCCGTCTCGCTCGGGCGGTGACCGTAGACGCCGCAGAACGCGGCCGGCACGCGGATCGAGCCTCCGATGTCGCTCCCGAATTCCAGGGGCGTGAGCCCGGCCGCGAGCGCGGCCGCTCCGCCACCGGTCGAGCCGCCGGGCGTGCGGCTGAGATCCCAGGGATTGTTGGTCCGCCCGTATACCGGATTGCTCGACTGCCAGTCGGACAGCATCTGGGGCACGTTCGTCTTCGCCATGACCACGGCCCCCGCGCCCTTCACGCGCGTCGTGACCGGCGCGTCGTGCTCCGACCGAAAGTCCTTCCACGTGGACATGCCGGCCGTGGTGCGCAGCCCGCGGACGTTGATCGATTCCTTCAGGGTCATCGGCAGGCCGAGCAGCGGAGCGTCCTCGCCGCGCGCACGCCTCGTGTCGGCGGCCTCGGCATCGCCGCGCGCCCGCTCGAAGTCGGGCTCGACGATCGCGTTCAGCTCGGAATTGTGGCGTTCGATCCGCCGCCGGTGCAGATCGAAAAGGTCAACGGCCGATACGCGGCGGGCGCGCAGCGCGGCGAGCATCTCGGTCGCGGTCGTGAAGGCGTGGACCCGATCACTCATGTCAGCATCCCTCTCACGCGCAGCGGTGAGCCGACATTACCGCCCCCACCAGGCAGGGTCAAGGATTCGGCCCTACGGTACCTCGATGGGGCGCGCGACCATGATGCCGCTGTGCGTCCGCACGCTCGCCACGTAGGTGGCCAGGTCTTCGTCGAGGACGACGGCGTTGCGCGCGGTCGATGCGTGCAGAAGTCGCGGAACACCCGCCTCGTCGCGGTAGCACACGCCCGAGTGCGCGCAGTCGAGGCCATCGATCGTCGTGGTGATGCCGATGATGTCCCCGGTCAGCAGGAGCCGCTGGGCGGCCGCGACCTTGTCCCTGGCAAGATAGTGCGTCAGGCGCGCATTGACCTCGGCCTCGACCAGCGCGATCTTCGCGACCTGATCGGGGCTCGCCTTGAGCTGGCGGTAGGCGCCGGGATGAGTGCTCATGAAGTGGACGCGGCGGGTGAATCGCTCGGCGCCGGGGAGCTCGGGCGTGATCAGGCGTACGACGCGCTTGGCCTGGTTGTCGACGAACCAGTCGCTCAGGTAGTGCAGTCGTGACGCGTAGTCGGTGATCTGGCCGCCGCGGTAGCGGAGGAACGTGACCTCCGCCAGGAGCGCGTCCGGTGTGCGCTCGCCGCGCTTGATCATCCGGGCGAGGGCCAGCGCCAGCTCGAAGAATGTCACGCAATCCAGCCCGCGAAAATCGACCGAGCACACCTCACGATCGTCGTAGAGCTCGAGGGTCGAGGCGACGTAGGGCGTCTGACGCAGGGCCATGCCGATGGCGCCGATCCGCTCGCCGATCGGCAGCTCGCTCCACCGCCGCTCGCGGACCTGCGTCAGCAAGCGGTCGAAAACCTCCCGCCCCTCGAAGACCTTCGCGTCCTGAGCACCGCCGGCCACCACGCGGGCCGGGCTCAGGAAGGCGAGCACTCCGGCACTCGCCAGGGTCTTCCCTACGCTGGCGAGAAACGCTCGTCGCGCGAGCTGCGGATCACTCATCTCGTCTCCAGCATCGCACGCTCAGCCCCGCTCGGCCGAGCGCCGTGCCACCTCCTCGGCGAGGTCCCGATGCTCGGCACAGCCGATCACCGAGAGGTCGGGGCGAGGTCCCGCCGTGTCGATAAGGCGGCGGATCGCCCGGCGGCGTCGCTCCACAGGCTCGACGTCGAGCACTCCTCGCTCGATGTCGCGGCCGAGCTTCGCCACGGCCTCGGCGCGCGCCTCGGCGCTCCGGCAGATGAGCGCGAGATCGCCGCCGGCGCCGAGGAACCGCCTCGCGGCCTCGGCGACACCCCAGGCGCTCGCGACCGCGGCCATTTCGAGGTCGTCGCTCACGATCAGCCCATCGAAGCCCAGACGCCGCCTCAACAGGCCCGAGACGATCTCGGGCGAGAGTGACGCCGGAAGATCCGGATCGAGCGCGCGGTATCGGACGTGGGCGACCAGGACGGCGGGGCAACCCGCCGCGAGCACGGCACGGAACGGGACGAGCTCGCCGCGTTCGAGGTCCTCGAGGGTCGCCGACGTCTCCGGCAAGGCGTGGTGCGAGTCGACCGCGGTCAGCCCGTGTCCCGGGAAATGCTTGGCAACGGGCACGAGACCCGACGGCAGCATCGCCTCGACGAACGCCACGCCGAGCGCGGCGACGGCGTCGGGAGCCGTGCCGAAGGCGCGGTCACCGATCACCGTGTTCGCCGGATCGAGCAGACAATCGAGCACGGGCGACAGGCCGGAGTCGAACCCGGCAGCACGCAGCTCGCGCGCCATCGCTCTCGCCACCGCCGCGGCCAGGCGAGGGTCGCCGGAGCGTCCCACGGCGGCCGCGGGCGGAAACCGCGTGAACGGCGGCGGCAAGCGGTGTACGCGGCCGCCCTCGTGGTCCACCATCACGAGGAGGTCGGGATCGAGACGGCGGGCTTCTGTGGTCAGCGCAAGCACGGTCTCGAGGCTCGGGCAATTGCGCGTGAACAACACGACGCCGCCCAGCCCGGAGTGCTCCGCCAGCGCCGCGACGGAGCCCGGAAGGCGTGTCCCGTCGAATCCGACGGCGAGGAGGTAGCCGGCTCCGCGCCTCACCCGGCGAACGACCGGCCGGCCAGGTTAGCCACGATCACGCCGAGCTCCACCGGATCGACCGGCTTCGCGACGTGCATGCTGTAGCCGGCCGACAGCGAGCGCACCCGATCTTCCGGCCTTCCGTAGGCGGTCAGCGCCACCGCCGGAATCTGGCCGCCGTCGGAGCCCGCCAGCCCACGGACCTTGCGAATCAACGCGTAGCCGTCCTCGCCGGGCATCTCGATGTCCGACACGAGCACGTGCGGCTTCCACGATCGCAGCATCGCGAGCGCTTCGGGCGGCGACGAGCAGAGCCTGGCCTCCGCTTCAGCGCGCCTCAGGATCGTCGCGATCAGCTCCAGCGCGTCGGGATCGTCGTCCACGACGAGGACGCGCAGACCGCGGAGCGACGGGCCGTGGTACGCCGGCACGGGCTCCCCGGCGGTGGGGTGCGCGCGGTCCTCCTTCGGTTCGATGGCCGCAGCCACGAGCGGAAGCTTCACCCGGAAGGTCGCGCCCTGGCCCTCGCCGGCGCTCTCGGCGGTCACGGAGCCTCCATGCAGCTCGACGAGGTAGCGAACGAGGGCGAGCCCGATGCCGAGGCCGCCCTGGTTGCGGGTGCTCCCGCTCTCGCCCTGCTTGAAGCGGTCGAAGATGACCGGCAGCAGCTCGGGCCGGATGCCGGCGCCGGTGTCGCTGACGATGATCTCGAGGTGCGAACCGACGCGCTGCAGGGCGAGCTGGATGCGGCCGTCCCTCGGCGTGAACTTGACCGCGTTCATCAAGAGGTTCCAGACGACTTGCTGCAGACGGTCCGGGTCGCCGTTGAGTGGCCCGGCGCTCGGATCGATCAGAGATTGCAGCCGCAGTCCTTTGGCTTCGGTCGCCGGCCGCACCGCGTCGAGCGCCGATTCCAGCACCCGAGGGAGGTCGACCGGGCGGATGTCGAGTCGCATCTTGCCGCTGATGATGCGGGAGACGTCGAGCAGGTCGTCGATCAGCTGCAGCTGAATGTGGGCGTTGCGCACGATGGCGTCGAGCGCGCGCGGCGTCGTTGCCGAGTCGATCTGGCCCATCTGGAGCATGCGCGCCCAGCCGTAGACCGCGTTCATCGGCGTTCGCAGCTCGTGCGACAGCACCGCGAGAAATTCGTCCTTCGCTCGATTGGCCTCCTCGGCCTGGGCTCGAGCCTGCTCAGCCTCGGCGTAGAGCGTCGCGTTGTCGACCGCGAGCGCCGCGAGGCGCGCCAGCTCTTCCGCCATCGCCACGTCGGCGTCGTCGTACCGATGGCCCTGCGTGGTTCTCACGAGCGTGATGGCGCCGATCACCCGTAGACGGGTCGCCATCGGCACGGCGAGCGCCGAGTACGGACGAAGCCGACGCATGATCGCCAGGTGCCGATCGTCGCGAGCGGTGGAGACGAGCGTTTCCTCGGTGACCTCCGGGATCACGACCGTCCTCCGCGACCGGATCGCTTCGGCGGACGGCTGCGAGGATACCCCGTCGGGCGCGTACTGCTGAAGCGCCGCCAGCAGCGCGTCGCTGTCGGAGCCGGCCGCGGAGATGGCGACTCGCTCGATCGTGTTCTCACGCGTCACCAGATCGACGATGCACCAGTCCGCGAATCGCGGCACCACGAGCTGCGACATCGTCCGCAGGATCGTGGAGGCGTCGAGCGAGGAGCTCAGGATGGCGCTCGACTCCGACAAGATCGTGGCGCGACGCTCGGCCGACTCGGCGCGCGCCCGGGCCACTTGCTCGGCGGTAAGGAGCCTGGCTCGCTCGCCCTCGACGCGGAGGCGCTCTCCGATGTCCCGCGCGATCTTCGAAGCGCCGACGATGCGGCCATCGGCGTCCTTGATCGGCGAGACGGTCAAGCCGACGTCGATCGGCGTGCCATCCTTGCGGATGCGCACGGTCTCGAAATGCTCGATCGTTTCGCCGCGCCGAAGGCGGCTCAGGACGTCGTCTTCCTCGCTCTGACGGTCGGCCGGGACGATCATCCTGATCGACCGCCCGATCGCCTCCTGTGCCGTGAAGCCGAACAGCCGCTCGGCGGCCGGGTTCCACGCGGTGATGATCCCGTCGAGGTCCTTGCCGACGACCGCCTCCTCGGACCAGCGGACGATGGCGGCGAGCCTCAACGAGGCTACCTCGGCTCGCTTCTGGTCCGTGGTGTCCTCGAGCAGAGTGGAGAAGCCGTCAGGGGTCGGGAAGACTCGAGCTCTGAACCAGCGCCCGTACGGCCGATAGAATGTCTCGAAGGCGATGGGCGCGGGCTCGACGGACGCGCGCCGCAGCCGGGTCTCGATGTCGGTCCCAACGATGTCTGGAAACAATTCCCAGATCGCCGTGCCGATCATCGACTTCGGGCGCTGGAGCAGCGCGGCGCCACGGTCGTTCACGTAGCGGCACCGCCAGTCCTCATCGAAGACGACGAACCCCTCGTCGATGCTGTGGAGCAGGCTCTCGAGACGGCGGCGGCCGCGGTGCATCGTCTCGCTGAGCGCGCTGGTCAACGCGCCGATCCCGATGAAGAATAGAAGACCGACGACGTCGGCGAGGCTCCCGATCTTGAAGCTGTAGAACGGAGGCAACCAAAGGTATTCGGCGATCGCGGCCCCGAGCACGGTCGTCAGAAGGCCCGCCCAGAACCCGCCTGCCCATGCGCTGAGAACGATGGCGGGTATGAACGTCAGGAAGGGCAGATCCTCGCCCCAGATCGATGACAGCATCGCGCGCAGCGCGCCCGCGCCCAGCGCGGCGACCACCGCGATGGTGTAGCGGACGGGCGTTGGCCAGTCCGGAGTCCGAACGTAGCTCGAGAGCCTTGTGTCCATGCCGACGCGTCTACGCAAATTGTAGAAATACCACATGAAATGCGGCCTCGGTCAAGTCAGGGGATCCCCGGGCCGGTTCCGCGTGGTTCTCCGCCGGACCGAACAGGGCGGGCCCACCTGTTCCCAATTGGGCCGCCCCCACGACGGCGCGTTCTGCGATAGTGTGGGCCTCGCTCCAAGGAGGACAGGAATGAAGGCGATCGTTTTCGCGCAAACGGGTGGCCCCGAAGTACTGGCCCAGGCCGACGTTCCCAAGCCGGACGTACGTCCCGGCGGCGTGTTGATCAAGAATCACGCGATCGGTGTGAACTTCGCCGACACGCGCTTCCGCCAGGGCACGTACACCGTGAAGCCGAAGCTTCCCGACTCGCCCGGCATGGAGGTGGCGGGGGTGATCGAGGCGGTCGGCGACGGCGTGACGAATCTCCGACCGGGCATGCGCGTGGCCGCCCTCACCAGCCGGGCATACGCGGAGTACTGCGTCTCGCCCGCGTTCATGGTGATCCCGCTCCCCGACTCCGTGAGCTTCGTCGACGGCGCCGCGTTCCTGATCCAGGGACTGACCGCCTACCACCTGCTCCACACGGTGGATACGACGACTCCCGGTAAGAGTGTCCTCGTGCACGCGGCGGCTGGCGGCGTCGGGCTCGTGGCGGTGCAGCTCGCCAAAGCGGCCGGCGCTCGCGTGTTCGGCACCGTCTCGAGCGACGCGAAGGCGGGGCTCGCGAAGGAGGCCGGTGCCGACGCGATCATCAACTACGTGAAGGACAAGTTCGCCGACGAGGTGCTGCGGCTGACCAGCGACCGCGGCGTCGATCTCATCCTCGACGCGGTCGGCAAGCCGACCTTCGAGGAGGGGCTACGCTGTCTGGCCGCCTTCGGGCACATCATCCTCTACGGCCGCGCGGGTGGCGCGCCGGATCCGCTCAACCTCTCGGCGCTTTCCCCGAAGTCGCAGAAGGTGAGCGCGTTCTCGCTGCCGACCCTGACGAGAGGCTTTCCCGCCAAGACGCGCGAGGGCTCCGAGCGGTGCTTCGCGCTGATCCGCGAGGGGCGCCTCAGGCTCCACATCAGCAAGACGTTCCCGATGGCGCAGGCGGCGCAGGCCCATCGCCTTCTCGAGTCGCGTGAATCGACGGGCAAGCTGATCCTGCTCCCCTGACGCGGAGGTGCGCGCTGCAGGCCGTCGGGGCTCCCCCCGCCGGCCGAGGCGCGAAAGGACAACATGGATCGAACGACCGAGACGCTGGCCCGCTACGTCACCTCGCTCCGGTACGAGGATCTGGGACCGCGCACGGTTCAGGAAGCCAAGCGGCACGTGATCGACTCGCTCGGCTGCGCCATGGGTGGCGCGGCGAGCGAGCCGGCCGTCATCGCCCGGCGTGTCGCGCCGGCCTCGAGCGGCGCGCCGGCGGCGCGGCTCCTCGGTGACGGACGCGCGACCACCCCGGAGGCCGCGGCCTTCGCCAGCTCCGTCATGATCCGGTTTCTCGACGCCAACGACACGTACATCACGCAGGGCTCCGGCCATCCGAGCGACATGCTCGGGGCAATCCTGGCCGCGGCGGAGATGCAGGGCGCGTCGGGAAAAGATTTCTTGCTGGCGACGGTCGCCGGCTACGAAGTTTTCGGCGCCCTGGCCGATCACGTCGCGCTCCGTGATCGCGGCTGGGACCAGGGCGTGTTCGTGGCGCCCGCCTCGGCGGCCGGCGCCGGGCTCCTGCTCGGCCTGTCGGTGCAGGAGATGGCCGACGCGATCGCGATCGCGGTCACCGCGAACGTGGCGACCCGTCAGACGCGGGCCGGCGAGCTTGCGATGTGGAAGGGCTGCGCCACCGCGGCGGCCGCGAAGGCCGGGCTCTTCGCGGCGCAGCTGGCCAAGGCCGGGATGACCGGGCCGACGGCCGCGTTCGAGGGACGCCACGGTCTCTGCGAGCAAGTGACGGGGCCCTTCGGGCTCGGCGACCTCGGCGGCGCCGGCCGGCCCCTCGCGATCGAGCGCACGAACTTCAAGTTCTTCGCGGCCGAGTATCACGCGCAGGCGCCGCTCGCGATCGCGCTCGGCCTGCGCGACCGGGTGCGGGCGGAGGAGATCGAGGCCCTCGAGGTGCAAATCTACGCGATGGCCCACAGCGAGATCGGCAGCGAGCCGGCCAAGTGGGATCCCCGGACGCGCGAAACCGCCGATCACAGTCTTCCCTACATGCTCGCCGTGGCGCTCGTGGACGGCCGGCTCACCCCTGCCAGCTTCGAGCCGAAGCGATATCTCGATCCGAGCCTGCGGCCGCTCATGAACCGCATCCGCGTCGCCGAGGACCCGGAGCTCACGCGACGCTTCCCTCAGGAGCTGGCCTCGCGGATCGAGGTGATCACACGCTCCGGCCAGCGATTCACCGAGCGCGCCGACTACCCGAAGGGCCACGCCAAGAACCCGATGACCGACGCCGACGTCGAGAGGAAGTTCCGCGATCTCTCGGCGGCCGCCCTCGGCGGAGCGCAGTCGGCCGGCGTGCTCGAGGCGCTCTGGCGTCTGGACGAGGTGCTGAAGATGGGCGCGGTCGTGGACCTGTTCATACCCAAACGTTGAGAGGTGACGCGATGGACTTCGGACTGACAGGCAAGCGCGCGCTCGTGACGGGCGGGAGTCTCGGCATCGGCAAAGCCATCGCGCTCGAGCTGGCCCGCGAGGGCGTCGACGTCGCGATCGTAGCGCGCACGAAGGACCGGCTGGAGGCTGCCGCGCGCGAGCTGGAAGGCCAGACGGGTCGCCGGGTTCTTCCGCTCGTCGCCGACGTGACCAGCAAGGAGCAAGTCGACCGCGCGGTCGCCCAGGCCGCCGACCGACTGGGCGGCTTGCACATCCTGGTCAACAGCGGCTCGCCGCCCGGGGGCTCCGCCACCGCGACCGGTCCGATCGAGACGATCGTCGACGAGGACCTGCTGCAGGACTTCAACGTGAAGTACGTCGGCGCGCTGCGATGCGCCCGCGCCGCGATTCCCTATCTCAAGCAGCAGGGCTGGGGCCGGATCATCAACATCAGCGGCACCAACGCCCGCAACGCTGGAAACCTGAGCGGCGGCGCGCGCAACGGCTCGCTGGTGCACTTCACCAAGACCCTCGCCGTGCAGCTCGGCCGGTTCGGGATCACGGTCAACTGCATCCACCCGGGCACGACGCGCACCGAGCGCACCCCGCGGCTTCTGGCCGCGCGCGCGGCCGAGCTCGGCATCTCGGCCGACGACGTCGAGAAGAGCGATTTCGCCCACGACTCGCCGCGCGGTAATTCAATCGGCCGCATGGTGGACGCGTCCGAGATCGCCTATCTCGCGGTCTTCCTCGCGTCGGACAAAGCCTGGGCGGTCACCGGCGAGCTGGTCGTGGCGACCGGCGGGGCCGGACGCGCGGTGTACTACTAGCCGAATTCATCGGGAGGAGCGGCGATGGCCGATTGGAAGCCACCCACGCAGGATCGCGTCGAGGGGTACTTCAAGGAGCTCAACAACTGGGGGCGCTGGGGTCACGACGATCAGCGCGGCACCGCGAACTTGATCACCGCCGCCAAGCGCGCGCAGGCCTCGGCCCTGGTGCGGACCGGCCGCACGGTTTCGCTGGCGCGCGACATCGGGCCCCAGCCGGCGATCATGTACAACGTGACGTTCCCGTCGAGCCGAGAGCGCGCCGACGTCGTGCTCGATCGCTTCGACCTCGTCTACCACGGTTTCTCGATCACCCACATCGACGCGCTCTGCCACGTGGCCTGGGACGGCGAGCTCTACAACGGCCGCGCGTTCAAGGACAGCTTGACCGCGGCCGGGGCCACCTGGTGCGCGATCGACGCGTACTTCGACGGCCTGACGACCCGAGGCGTGCTCCTCGACGTCGCCGCCGGCCGCAAGGAGGGCTACGTGACCGTCGGCCAGCCGGTCACACCGCAGGAGCTCGACGCGGTGGCCGCGCGGGCCGGCATCACGGTCGAGCCGGGCGACGTGGTCGTCGTGCGCAACGGCGACGAGGCCTTTCGGAAGGCGAATCCCGACTGGGTGCCGCGCGTGTCCCCCCACCCCGGGATGCATCTGTCGTGTCTGGAGTGGTTTCGCGAGAAGGACATCGCCGCGATCTCGTGGGACATGATGGACGAGCGGCCGACCAGCTATCCGGGTTTCGCGATGAGCACGCACCTGGCCATTCCGTTCCTGGGTCTGGTGCTCGTGGACAACTCGAATCCGGAGCGGCTCGCGCGCGCGTGCGCCGAGGAAGGGCGCTACGAGTTCCTCTTCACCGCGACGCCGATCCGGCTGGTCGGCTCGACGGGCGCCCCGGCGCATCCGCTCGCGATCTTCTGATATCGCGGCTCACTGGCACGAGTCAGGCCGGCCGCGCGCCGGGCCCGCGCAGCAAGACGCCGGGCGTGTGTCCCGTGCTCTCGCCGTTCTCCAGCGTGACCTGACCGTTGACGATGGTGGCGGCGATGCCCTCCGCCTTCTGCACGAGACGGCGGGCGCCGCCGGGCAGATCGGTCTCCACCGTCGGCATCGCCGGCCGCACGCGCTTTTCGTCGAACACCACCAGGTCGGCCCGGTAGCCCGCGCGCACGAGCCCGCGGTCGTTGAGCTCCCACGCCGAGGCGTTGTCGAACGTGAGCTTCCGCACCGCCTCTTCGAGGGTGAACGCCTGCCGCACGCGCACCCAGTAGCTCAGCAAGTGAGTCTGGAGCGACGAGCCCATCTCCTGACAGACGTGCGCGCCGGAATCCGAGAACGTGGCGAGCGTGCGGGGGTGACGCAGCATGCCCAGGACGTGTTCCGGGTCCTCGTTGACGAGGGGCTGCACGAACACCTGATTGTCGTTCTCGAGCACCAGATCGATCATGACCTCGACCGGATGTCGGCGAAGCTGCGCCGACAGCTGCGCGACCGTCGGATCGTTCCAGTCGACACCCTTCATCACGTAGAGATTGCCGTAGTCGGGCTTGCGCGGGTCGGTCGTGGCGGCGCCGCCACCCTGGAACACGTTGTCGCGCGGCTTCATGCCGGCCTCTTCGGCGACGAGCTGCCGCCGCGTGGCCGGATCGGCCAGACGCTGCTTCTGCTCGGCCAGCGGCAAGCGGCGGATCTGCCGCCACGCGGGCAGCACGTCGAACGGCAGGTACGACTTGAGCGAGAAGATGGCGTTGATCGAGCGCGTCGTGGTCTGTCCCCACAGTGCCGAACATGACCGGCCGCCCGGTCTCCACCGCCACCTGCTTGAGCCGCGCGAGAAATTTCCGCTGCGCCTCGCCTCCCGACGTATCCGGACCCACCTGGAACACACCGGCGTTCAGCTCGGCCATGGCGCCGACCAGGCGATCGACCTCCGACCAGGCGGCGATCCGGCTCGCCACCGGGGTAGCGTCCGGCGTGACGTGCGTCGTCGCGCGCGAGCTCGAGAATCCCATGGCGCCGACGCGGATCGCTTCCTGCACCGCCGCGGCCATCCGCGTGAGGTCGTCTTCCGTCGCGGGCTCGCTCAACGCGCGCTTGCCCATGACGTACATGCGCAAGGCCGAGTGGCCGATGTAGGCGCCGTAGTTGATCGCCTTCGGCAGGCGGTCGACGGTCGCGAGATACTCCGGGAAGGTCTCCCACGTCCAGTCGATGCCCGCCATCATCGCCTCGGTCGGGATGTCCTCGACCGCGGTCAGACAGCGCGCGAACCATTCGCGCTCCTTCGGCGTGCACGGCGCCAGCGCGAAGCCACAGTTGCCCATGATCACGGTGGTGACGCCGTGCCAGCAGGAGCAGCTCCCCATCCGGTCCCAGGCCACCTGCGCGTCCATGTGGGTGTGACCGTCGATGAAGCCCGGCGCGACGATCAGGCCCTCGGCGTCGATCGTGCGCTCGGCCGCCGCCCGGATGCGCCCGATCTCGACGATCGAGCCGTTCTTGACGCCGACGTCGCCGCGGAAGCGCGCGGCGCCCGAGCCGTCGACGACGGTGCCGTTGCGAATCAGGAGATCGAGACCCATGAGCGTTGTCTCCTCAGTCTGTGCGATCGCGCAAAGCTAGGCCGGCGCGTCGTCGCGCTCCCGCGCGGCGTCGCGCGACACGCCCCACAGGATCACGAGGATCGGCAGCAGGTACATGTGCGCCCCGCTCCACATGAGGCCGCCGCCGAGCATCTGATCGTCGACGGCGCTGATGCCGAGGGTCGTCGCGATCCGCGCGTAGTGAGGATAGAACGCGCGCTCCGGCACCGCCAGCAGCATGCCGAGCGCCGTGCTCTGCGCGGTCGCGGCGAGCAGATACGCGATCTGCAGGCCGGGGTGCAGGCGCGGACCGAGCCGGGGGGCCGGACGGATGATCGGCCACCAGAACAGGAGCGCCGTCACGAAGAAGATCACGTGCTCGACGGCGTGCACCAGCTCGTGCTCGGCCGCGGCGTCGTACAGCACCGGGAGATGCCAGACCCACACGGACGCCACGTGGAGAAAGCCCGCCGCGGGCCAGAACGTCAGCGCCGACAGCGCGAAGCGCGACACGGCATCCCGCCGCAGGGGCATCGCGAGGCGGCGCCGGAGGCCCGGCGGCACACCCCAGAGGACAAGCGCCAGTGGATTGCCGAGCAGCAGGAGCGGCGCCGCCATCATCGTCAGCAGCAGGTGCTGAGCCATGTGGGCCGAGAACCGGGAGACGGCGAGGTCATCGAGCGGCGACAGCAACGCGCCCGCCACGGTCAAGAGCCCGAGGGCGTACGCCGCCGCCCGCCAGACGGGCGGCGCGTGTCGGACAGCGCTGAGCCGACGCCACCCTCGCGCGTAGGCGGTGGCCAGAACGGCCAGGATGAGCAGGAGAAGGGCTTTGAGCGCCGACTCGACCATCACCGGTTCACCTGAACGAGCAGTGTCGGCGGGCCACGCGGCGGTGTCAATTCCGCCGGCGGCTCCGTCGTGGACGTCGTGGACGAATTTGACACCGCGCTCCCGGCGGCTTAATTTGACGCAGCAGGCCACAACGTACCGAATTTCAGGAGCGTGTCATGCGTACCTACTACGACCTCGATCTGACAGGCCGCAGGATCACCAAGCGCGAGCTGCACGGCGAGGAGATCGTCAGGGCCGGCCGGTATTGGATCGCCCGGACGCTCCTCGACCTCGGCGCGGCTACGGTCGATCCGCTGTCGTCTGCCAACCCGCTCATCTTCTCGGCCGGTCCGTTCGCCGGCACCAGCTTCTCGAACGCCAATCGCACGAGCGTCGGCTGCAAGAGCCCACTCACGGGCGGCATCAAGGAGGCCAACGGTGGCGGCAGCTTCAGCTACGGGCTGGGGCAGCTCAAGGTCGCGGGCTTCACCTTGCACGGCGCATCGGCCGACTGGGTCGTCATCCATTTCAAGAAGGACGGCACCATCGAGTTCGACGACGCCGCGCCGTACCTGGGCAAAGGCAACTTCGAGGCCCAGGAGATGCTGCACAAGAAGTACGGACGGAAAGTCACGATCGCGCTCTGTGGCCCCGTCGGCGAGTATCAGGGTCTCCTGGCGGGCATCGCGTTCAGCGACAAGGACGGCAGACCTGCTCGGCTGTCGGCACGCGGCGGCGTCGGCGCGGTGATGGGATCCAAGAGGGTGAAGGCTGTCGTGGTGGACCTGGACAAGATCCCACCCTTCACCGACGCCAAGAAGGTCAACGTCGCGATCAAGGACTACGCGAAGATGCTCCTGGCGGACTCCATGGTCACGAACTTCTACCAGAAGATCGGCACCATGGGCATGGCCGACCTCCAGAACGCGCTGGGCGGCCTGCCGGTACGCAACTTCAGCGCCGGCCAGCAGGTGGACGTCGCCGGCGGCGGAAAATTCAAGATGGGCGGCGACCACATCAGCCAGCTCAACGTCTCGCGAGGCGGCGAGCACACGCACGCCTGCATGCCGGGCTGCGTGATCCAGTGCAGCAACGTCTACGTCGATGCGAGCGGCAAGGAAGTCGTCTCTCCGGTGGAGTACGAGACGCTCGGGTTGCTCGGCACGAACTGCGGCCTGAGTGATCCCGACGACCTCGCGCAGATGAATTTCCTCGCGAACGACCTGGGCGTCGACACCATCGAGCTCGGTGCCACCCTGGCCGTCCTGATGGAGGCCGGGCTCGGCGTGTTCGGCGACGTGAAGTTCATGGCTGACTGCATGGCCGAGATGCGCCGGGGCACCGAGCAGGGCCGACTCTGGGCGCAAGGAACCGCGCGGGTCGGCGCTCACTACAACGTGCGCCGGGTCCCCGTCATCAAAAAGCAGGCGATCAGCGCCTACGATCCGCGCGTGGTCGAGGCCACCGGCGTCACGATGATGGCGACCGCGCAGGGCGCCGACCATACCGCGGGCAACCTCCCGCGGCTCAAGACGCGCGAGATGAACGCCGAGCAGATCGTCGAGCAGAGTCTGGCGCACCAGGCGCGGGTGGCGGCCAACGACTCGCTCGGGCTCTGCATCTTCGGCATGAGCGTGACCAATCCGAACACGGAGTTCCTCGTCAACGCGATCAACGCCGCGCACGGAACGAACCTGACCAAGGACTTCTTCGAGCCGCTGGGGCGTGACGCGCTCCGGCTCGAGTACGAGTTCAACCGCCGCGCCGGATTCACCGAGAAGGACGACGAGCTACCGGAGTTCTTCTACACGGAGGCGCTGCCGCCGACCAATCACGTCGCGCGCTTCCACGGATCCGACGTGCACCGGATGTACGAGCGGCTGCCCGCGC
>WNGJ01000130.1_pt1 | contig 58058 bp, 59 predicted proteins | sample 5400611 | NCBI WGS metagenome assembly WNGJ01 (sample SAMN13153375, study PRJNA577476) | soil metagenome | isolation source: 40 cm soil or saprolite under Garry oak tree replicate 1 | place: USA:California | collected 2016-06-15 | reverse complement strand
GATCCCCGGCTCCCGATCGAAGGCCGCCGCCAGCGCGACTGCTCCGTCCGGGAGGACGCGCACCGCGGCGGCCACAACGGCCTGGGTCACGGCCGCAGCCAGCTCGGCCTGCTCGCGCGGCCGCCCCGCTCCCGCGGCGCCGATGACCGCCCGGTCCGCCGGGAGCCGCAGCCCGGCGGGCGCGGCGGCGCGTCGTGCCGTTTCTGCGATCGCGGCGGCCGACGCCGCGGCGCCGCCGGGGCTCATCGCGCCGGCCGGTCCGTCGGCGCGGCCCAGCACCGCGAGATCGCCGCGACCCAGCACGACGGTGCAATGGGAAGCGCCTGCGTCGACGCCGAGAAACAGGGCGGTCAGGCGGTCGAGTGATGCGGCGGTCGGGGACATCGGCTACGGCGCGACCGCCTGACCGCCTGACCGCCCGACCGCCGAGGACGCGATGCCCACCGCCACCGTGATCGCGGTTCCCAGCGGCACATACCACGGCCACGCGAGTCCGGGGAGCCAGTGCAGCCCGGCGGGGAACCGCGGCAGCACGGCGCCCAGGACGATCGGGGTCATGATCAGCGCGCCCGTCACCATGGCGACGATCACGTCGCGCTGACCGGCGCGCTCCCAGAGGCCGCCCAGCAGGTACGTGCCCAGCAGACTGCCGTAGGTGATGGACGCGACGCTGAGCGCCAGCTGCACGACGGGGGTGTTCTGGTTGCGGAACGTCATCGCGCCGGCCACGAGCACGGCCGTCCAGACCAGCGTGAGCCAGCGGCCGACCCGCAGCAAATGCGCCGGATCCGCGCGGTGCGTGAGCGGCGCGTAGAAGTCGTGCGTGGACGCGGAGGCGAGCGAGTTGACGGCCGAGGCATGGCTGCTCATCGCCGCGGCGAGGATGCCGGCCACCACGAGGCCCGCGACGCCCACCGGCAGCTGCGTGATCACGAACGACGGATAGATCGCGTCGCTGCGCATGCCCCCGTGATCCGCCCCGGCGAGCCAGAGACTCGTCCCCACCAGCAGGAAAAGCGTGAACTGGGCAACGATGAACACGCCCGATCCGATCAGCGCGCGGCGCGCGTCCGCCAGGCCGCGGGCGGCGAGCAGCCGCTGGACGATCAGGTGGTCGGTCCCGTGCGAGGCGGCCGTGAGGAGGGCGCCGCCTACGAGGCCACCCCAGAAAGTGTAGAGCACGTGAAACGAGGGGCGGAAGTCGAGGGCGACGAGCTTGCCTTGCTCCCAGGCACGCGCGAACGCGCCCACCCCGCCCGCGAGCCGGGTCGCGACCACCAGCGTCGCGACCCCGCCCAGCAGATAGACGCCGAGCTGGATGACGTCGACCCAGACGACGGCGCGGAGGCCGCCCACCCAGGTGTACACGAGGGTCACGGCGCCGATCGCCAGGATTCCGGCGGGGAGGCTCCAGTGCGTGATGATGGCGAGCGGGATCGCGGTCGCGAAGATGCGCACGCAATCGGCGAGCGCCCGCGTGAAGAGGAAGACGCCGGACGCGGTGCGCCGCGCCGCCGGCCCGAAGCGCCGCTCCAGGCGCTGATAGGCCGTGTCCTGGCTGCCGGCGAAATATCCCGGCAAGAGCAGGGCGGCGACTCCGATCCGCCCCGCGAGATAGCCGAAAGCGATCTGGAGGAATTTCAGGTCGCCGCGCGCGGCGATCCCGGGGATCGAGATCACGGTCACGGCCGACGTCTCGGTGGCCACCACCGACAGCATCAGGGCCCACCAGGGGAGCCCCCGGTGGCCGAGGAAGTAATCGCTGGCATCGCGCTGGCGGCCGGCGAGGAGGAGCCCCGCCGCCATCACGGCGACGAAGTAGAGGACGATGACGGCTACGTCGAGCGGGCGCAGAGCCCCCCCTCCTCCTCCGTCACCCAGCAAAAAGGCCCGCGCCGAGCGCGGGCCCTAGTCACCACGAGAGACGGACCGCAAACGGTCACACGCTGAAGGACGTCCCGCAGCCGCAGCCGCCCGTCGCGTTGGGGTTCTCGAAGGAGAACCCCGACTCCTGGAAGTCGCTGTGGTAATCGATCGTCACGCCGTTGAGGTAGGGCGCGCTGAACCCGTCCACGAAGCAGCGCACGCCACCCGTCTCGATGACCACGTCGTCGTCGGCGGCCTTGTCCTCGATGTTCAGGCTGTACTTGAAGCCCGAGCATCCGCCGGGCATGACCCCGACGCGCAGCCCCGCGCTCTCGAGCGAGACCTTCTCCTCGGCGAAGAACTTCTTCACTTCAGCCGCGGCCCGCTCGGTGATGGTGAGCGTAACCGGTGTGGTGTGCTGAATCGTCGCCATTGCGATCCTCCTGTCACCGGCGAACTTAGACAGTTCCGTCGAGGCTGTCAACTCTTGCCACTCGAGGACCCGCCGTCATGCGCCTCACGTTGGCCGACTGGTCCGTCGTCGCTCTCTACTTCCTTTTCAACGCCGCGATCGGGCTGTACTACAAGCGGCGCGCGGGCCGCGACACCCGCGAGTACTTCCTCTCGGGGAGGAACGTGCCGTGGTGGCTCGCAGGCACCTCCATGGTGGCCACGACCTTCGCGGCCGACACCCCGCTCGCCGTCACAGGCATGGTCGCGAAGAACGGCGTGGCGGGGAACTGGCTGTGGTGGACGTTCGTGGCGAGCGGGATGCTCACGGTGTTCTTCTACGCCCGGCTGTGGCGACGGGCCGGCGTCATGACGGACGTCGAGTTCTCCGAGCTGCGCTACGGCGGTCGACCCGCTGCCTTCCTGCGCGGCTTCCGCGCCCTGTATTTGGGCATTCCCATCAACTGCATCATCCTCGGCTGGGTGAACCTGGCGATGGTCAAGATCCTCGAGCTGCTGTTCAACGTCGGGAAAGTCGAGGCGCTGGCCATGGTTCTGGCGCTCATCGCGCTGACGTCGGCGATCTCCACGCTGTCGGGGCTGTGGGGCGTGCTCGTGACCGACCTGTTCCAGTTCGTGATCAAGATGGGGATGGTGATCGTGCTGGCGGTCGTGGCCGTGCACGCGGTGGGCGGAATCGATGCCCTCAAGGCTCAGCTCACGGCGAGCGGCCGGGGCGGGGTATTGAGCTTCCTCCCCGACGTCGGCTCGGCATGGATGCCGATGATCACGTTCTTCGTCTACATCTCGCTCAACTGGTGGGCGACGTGGTATCCGGGGGCGGAGCCGGGCGGGGGAGGGTACGTGGCGCAGCGGATGTTCAGCGCCAAGGATGAGAAGCACTCGCTGCTCGCGACCCTCTGGTTCAACATCGCCCACTACGCGGTGCGCCCCTGGCCCTGGATCCTGGTCGCGCTCGCGTCCCTCGTGCTGTTTCCCGGGCTCGCGGACCCGGAGACGGGCTACGTCCGCGTCATGATCGACTACCTGCCGTCGTCGCTGCGGGGGCTCATGGTCGCCGCGTTCGCGGCGGCGTATATGTCCACGATCGCGACGCAGCTCAACTGGGGTGCGAGCTACCTGGTGAACGACTTCTACCGGCGGTTCCTCCGCCCGGCTGCGAGCGAGCGGCACTACGTGCTCGCCTCACGCGCCGCCACGGTGCTGCTCACGGTGATCTCCGCCGTCGCGACGCTGTACATGGGGTCGATCGCCGGCGCCTGGAAGCTGCTCCTCGTCACCGGCGCGGGCACGGGCAGCGTGCTGCTGTTGCGGTGGTACTGGTGGCGCATCAACGCCTGGAGCGAGGTGGCCGCGATGGTCGCCGCGTTCGGCGTGTCGGTGCTGCTGCAGACGGTCGCTGGCCTCGACAGCGACAAGCCTGTGGACTTCGCCTGGATCATGATCGTCACCGTCGCCGCCACGACGGTCGTGTGGCTCGCCGCGACCTTCCTCACGCGCCCGGAGAGCGACGCAACGCTCGTGGCGTTCTACCGCCGCACGCGACCGGCGCGCGCCGGATGGCGCCCCATCGCGGCCAAGGCGCCCGAGGTGCAAGCCGCGGCGGACGGCCTGGCGAACCTGCTCGACTGGGTGGCGGGCTGCGCCCTCGTCTACGGTGCGTTGTTCGGCGTCGGCAAGCTGCTGCTGCACGAGACGCTCCCCGGCATCCTACTGCTCGGCCTCGCCGCCGCTGCCGGGGCGGTCATTTACCACGATCTGTCGCGCCGCGGCTGGCGCACCGTCGCGGAGTGAGCGGCTACAGCTCCGGGTCGGTGAGGGCGTCCGCCACGAGATCGGCCACATGGTGCCGCACGCGGCGGATCGCGTTGTTCGCGCGCGTGGGATTGACCCGGTTCGTGAGCAGGATGATGAAGAGATCGCGATCGGGATCCAACCACAGGGACGTGCCGGTGAACCCCGTGTGACCGAACGCGCGCGGCGACAGCTGGGAGCCGGCGCTCGAGTCCGAGTCCGGGGGCTGGTCCGGCGTGTCCCAGCCGAGGGCGCGCGTCGAGCCCGGCGGCAGGTTCTGGCGCCGCGTGAACTCGGCGACGGTTTCCGAGCGCACGAGCTGCACGGTGTCCCACGAGCCGCCGTTCAGCAGCATGGCGGCGAAGCGCGACAGGTCGAGGGCGTTCGAGAACAGCCCTGCGTGCCCCGAGACCCCCTCCAGCCGCCCCGCGTTCTCGTCGTGGACCTCGCCCCGCAACAGCCGATGACGGAACGCCGTGTCGAGCTCCGTGGGTGCGATCAACGGCCGCCAGCTCGGGGGGGGGAGGTATCGCGTGGCCGGGAGTCCCAGCGGCCGGAAGATCCGCGCGGCCGCGAAGCGGTCGAGCCGCTCCCCGGCGACGCGCTCCACCGCCTGCATCAGCACGATGGCACCGAGATCCGAGTACACAAACGCCGTGCCGGGCGCAGCCTCGAGTGGCGTGGTGTCCACCAGGGCGAGGGCCGCGTCGCGCGTCGCGGCCTCCCGGAACAGGGGAAGCCACCCCGGCAGTCCCGAGGAGTGCGTGAGCAGGTGGCGGATCGTGACCCGCTCCTTGCCGGCGCCCCCAAACTCCGGGACGTAGCGCCGCACCGGCGCGTCGAGAGCGAGCTTCCCGGCGTCCACGAGCATCATGCACGCGGTCGTCAGCGTCACGACCTTGGTGAGCGAGGCGAGATCGTAGACGGTCCGCGCCTCGACCGGTCGAGGATCATCCGCGCCGTAGTGACCCACCGGCGCCAGCAGAGCGAGGCGGCCGTGCCGCCCCACCGCGAGTACGGCGCCGGGAAACGCGCCGCTGTCCACCTCGGCGCGAAGATAGGCGGCGGCGCCGGCCAGGCGCGCGCTGTCGAAGCCGAGTGCCGCGGGTGGTACCGCCGGTACACCGGCGTCTCCTGCCGGCACTCCATCGCTCGCAGGCCGCGAAGGGGAGGGGGAGGGGGAGGGGGACGGGGGGGTCGCCGCGTGGCACGCCGCCAGGACCCCCGCCAGCGCCGCGAGCGCTCTCACGGATGCGTGTCCGCTACCGTGACGCCGAAACCGACGGGATAGGCGGGAGGGACGCGAATCGGGAGGTGGCCGGTGATGGGGACCTGGCCCAGCAGCGCGAGTCCCACGGCGAGCTCCGAGGCGCGCACGCCACTCCACGCGATGAGGTACGACTTCGCGGTGGGCGTCTGCGCGAGCAGGTAGGGGCTGCCGAGGGATACGAGCACGGTGGGGCGCGTCGAGTCGGTCGCCGTGATCAGGGCCGCCAGCGAGTCGGGGAGCGCGATGGTACCGCGCCACGAGAGCGGGCGGACGTTGGCCACGAACACGGCACGCCGCGACCGGCCGAGGGTGGCGCGCGCCGAGTCGTACGACAGCGTCCCCGACATCGGCCAGAGGCGAAAGAAGTCGACGGTGTCGCCCCCCTGGCGCAGCTGGTCCGCGAGACGCGTCCCCACCGACCCGTTCATCTCGTCGGCGTACGCGATGAGCGCCAGGTGAGAGCGCTGCCCGCGCAGGGCGCGCAGCGCCCCGCCCGAGTCCCGCACCAGGGTGAGGGCCCGCACGGCGATGTCCCGCGCCTCGTCGCGGAGCCGCCTCGTCCCGACGACGGCCATGAGCGAGTCGAGCGGCACGGTGCGACGCGCGAACAAGCCGAGCCCGCGCTTCACCTCGAGCGCGCGCCGCACCGAGGCGTCGAGGCGCTCGGGCGCCACGCGGCCCGCCGCCACCGCGGCCACCATTGCGTTCAGCGCCGAGTCGGGGTCCGCGGGCATCAGCAGCAGATCGGAGCCCGCCAGGAAGGCGCGCACGGCGGCCTCTCCCGCTCCGTACCTTGTCGCGATCGCGCCCATCATCAAGGCGTCGGTCACGACCAGCCCTTGAAAGTGCAACGAGTCCCGCAGCAGCCCCGTAAGCACCGCAGGTGACAGCGTCGCAGGCTCGTCCGACCCCGTGAACGCGGGGAACGCGACGTGCGCGCTCATGACGATGCTGGCGCCCGCCGCGATCCCAGCGCGGAACGGCACCAGTTCCAAAGAATCGAGGCGCGGATAGCCGACCGTGATCACCGGGAGGCCGATGTGCGAGTCCTGACGGGTGTCGCCGTGGCCGGGGAAGTGCTTCAGCGTGGCGAGCATGCCATGCTGCTGCAAACCGCGCACGTACGCCTGGACCAGCCCGGCGACGCTGCCCGGGTTCTCACCGAACGACCGCACGTTGATGATCGGGTTGAGCGGGTTGTTGTTGAGATCCGCGTCGGGGGCGAAATTGACGTGGATCCCGACGGCCCGTCCCTCGATGGCCGCGGCCTCCCCGATCGCGTAGGCGTCCTTCGGGTCGCCGGTCGCGCCCACCGCCATGATCTGGGGGAAGGCGGTGCCGCCCAGCAGCCGCATCCCCGCGCCCCACTCGAGGTCGGCGGAGACGAGGAGCGGCAGGCGGGAGCGCCGCTGCAGCATATTGAGCTTCGCCGCGATGTCGAACGGGGAGCCGACCGAGACGATGACACCCCCGACCTCCAGGGTGTCGATCCAGCGGACCGCGACCTGGAAGTCCGAGTCGTCGAGCGCCGCGTACGCGCCGGGCAGGAACGGCATGACGAGCTGGGCCGCCTTCTGGCGCACGGTGAGGGTGCCGAGCAGCGAGTCGACCGAGACGGCACCAGAAGGCGACGCCGCACCGTGGTACCCTACGGTCGCCGCGCTGCACCCCAGCAGGGCCAGGAGGAGAAGCAGTCGATGCGTGCGCATGGCTCGTTACGGGTTCTCGTGCCCTGGGTGTTGGCGGTCGGCACCGCCACGCCCCACCCCACGTCGGCGCAGGTGCGGCCGGGGATCGAGGTCCTGCTTGCCGACTCGTCGCACCTCGTGGCGGGGAAGCGCGTCGCCCTCCTCACCAATCAGACGGGCGTAGATCGCAACGGCCGGCGCGACGTGGACCTGCTGCGCGCCGACCCCGCCGTGCGCCTCACGCTGCTGTTCAGCCCCGAGCACGGCTTCCGAGGCGTCGAGGACCGGCCCGATCTCCCCAACGGCGTCGATTCGGTCACCGGTCTCCCAATCTACAGCCTCTCCGGCGGCACGCAGGCGAGCCGCTTTGCAGAATGGGACAGTTTCGACGTCGTCCTCGTCGATCTCCAGGACGTCGGCGCCCGCTACTACACGTATGTCTCGACGGCGGTGATCCTGATGGAACAGGCGGCGCGACACGGGAAGCCGGTCATCGTTCTCGACCGTCCCGATCCGCTGGGTGGGGACGCCGTGCAGGGGAACGTCCGTGCGGTCCCGGCGCGCGAGGCGACGTTCGTCGGATTTCTCCCGGTGCCCATGCGGCCGGGAATGACGCTGGGCGAGCTGATGCGGCTCGCGAACGACGCACTCGGCATCGGCGCGCGACTGGAGGTGGTGCCGGCGGCGGGGTGGCGGCGCGACATGTACTTCGACGCCACGGGGCTGCCCTGGGTGAGGCCGTCGCCCGCGCTGCCCGAGCTCGAGAGCGCGCTGCATTACCCGGGGACCTGCCTGTTCGAGGGCACGAACCTCTCGGTCGGCCGCGGCACGCCGATCGCGTTTCAGCTGATCGGCGCGCCGTGGCTCGATGCCGCTGCCCTGCTCCGCCGCCTTCGGGCAGCGGGAAGTGGGATGCGGGAAGCGTTCGCAGGGGTGGAGCTCACCGCCGACACCATCACGCCGCACGCGCCCAGCGACGGCAAGTACGATGGCGTCCGGCTCAACGCGATTCGCCTGCGCGTGACTGATCGCGCGCGCTACGATCCGACCCGCACCGCCGTGGCGCTGCTCGCGGCCCTCCGCGCCGTGCACCGGGACTCGCTCGTGCTGGTCCCCGAGCGCTTCGACCGCCTGGCGGCCGGTCCCGCACTGCGCCGCGCCATCGTCGCGGGCGCCGCGCCCGTCGCGATCTGGCGCAGCTGGAACGCGACGCTCGCGCGATTTCGCCGCGCGCGACTCAAGTACTTGCTCTACTAGGAGTTCTCCGCGCGCGCGCCCTTCCGCGCGTTCCGGCGGCCCGTTACCTTCCCCCGGCAATGAACCTGATCCCCCAGGTGGTTCGACGCGGCTGCTTCCAACTCATCGGACCGGTGGCCCAGCTTCTCGTTCGGCTGCACGTACGGCCCAACACCATCACCACGGTCGGGACCCTCCTGGTTGTCGCGTCGGCCGTCGCGTTCGGGCTGGGGCGCGTCCACTGGGGTGGGCTGCTGCTCCTGGTGAGCGGCGTCTTCGACATGCTGGACGGCCGGGTGGCGCGGGATGGGGGTGCCCGCACGACGTTTGGGGCCTTCTACGACTCGACCCTCGACCGCGTAGGCGAGTCGGCGCTGTTCACCGGCATCGCCGTCTACTTCCTGGAGGGCGGGGTCGCTGCCGAGCGGCTCACCCTCGCGGTTGTCCTATGCTGCGTGGCGCTCGCCAGTTCATTGATCGTTTCGTACACGCGCGCTCGTGCCGAAGGCTTGGGGCTCGAGTGCAACGTGGGCATCGCGCAGCGGGCGGAGCGCATCCTGCTGCTCGGCGCCCCGACCCTGTTCTTCGGCGCCGGGAACCAGGGGGCGTTGCTCTTCTGGATCGTCGCTGTGCTCGCGCTCGCCACTGTCGTCACTATCGTGCAGCGCATCGTGCACGTCGCCCGGACGGCGCGAGGCCCCGGGGTAGTGCGCACCGTGCGCTCCCGGGACACGATGCCCGGGCACGCGGCCGCAATGCAATCGCGGAAAGGACATTGATCGTGCCAACGCCGGCCGGCCGGGAGATCGCGCCCGCCACGGGCAAGCTCGGGGTCATGCTCGTGGGCTTGGGGGCCGTGACCACCACCTTCATCGCGGGCGTCGAGAACGTGCGCCGCTGCCGCGGGCTCCCGATCGGCTCTCTCTCCCAGATGGGGACGATCCGGCTGGGCAGGCGGGACGAGAAACGCGCGCCCAAGATCGGGGAGTTCGTGCCCCTGGCCGAGCTGAGCGACCTGGTGTTCGCGGCCTGGGACCCGATTCCCGACGATGCCTACACAGCGGCGGTGAAAGCGGGGGTGCTGGAAGGCCGGCATCTGGAGCCCATCACGGACTTCCTGAAGGGGATTCAGCCGCTGCCGGCGGCCTTCGACCAGCAGTACGTCAAACGGCTGCAGGGCACGAACGTGAAGCGGGGGAAGACCAAGCGTGAGCTGGCCGAGCAGCTGCGCGAGGACATCCGGCAGTTCCGGCGGGCCTCGGGCGTGGACCGCCTGGTGATCATCTGGGCGGCGTCCACCGAGGTGTTCCTGACGCCGGGCGCCGAGCACCAGACGCTCGCCGCGTTCGAGAAGGCGATGGACCAGAACGACCACGCCATTGCGCCGTCGATGCTCTACGCCTACGCGGCCCTGATGGAGAACGTGCCGTTCGCGAACGGGGCACCGAATCTGACCGTCGACATTCCCGCGCTGGAGCGACTGGCGGAGGAGCGGCGCGTGCCGATCGGCGGCAAGGACTTCAAGACGGGCCAGACGATGATGAAGACGGTGCTCGCCCCCGCCTTCAAGGCCCGCATGCTGGGCCTCGCGGGCTGGTACTCGACCAACATCCTCGGTAACCGCGACGGCGAGGTGCTGGACGACCCGGAGTCGTTCAAGACGAAGGAGGAATCGAAGCTCGGCGTGCTCGAGTACATCCTGCAGCCCGACATCTACCCCGAGCTGTACGGCAAGGTGTTCCACAAGGTGCGCATCAACTACTATCCGCCGCGCGGTGACAACAAGGAGGGCTGGGACAACATCGACATCTTCGGGTGGCTGGGCTATCCGATGCAGATCAAGGTCGATTTCCTGTGCCGCGACTCGATCCTCGCGGCCCCGATCGTCCTCGACCTGGCCCTGTTCTTCGATCTGGCGCACCGGGCCGGGATGTCGGGAATCCAGGAGTGGCTGTCCTTCTACTTCAAGAGCCCACAGACGGCCCCGGGACTGTACCCGGAGCACGACCTCTTCATTCAGCAGACCAAGCTCAAGAACACGCTGCGCTGGATGATGGGGGAAGACCAGATCACCCACCTCGGGATCGAGTACTACGAGAAGGTGTGACCGCCGCGCAAATCGCCGTGACCGCGGCGGGCGCCGCCGCGATCGTCTGGGTGCTCTGGTACTTCCTCTTCTCACGCGGGCCCGCCGTGATCGCCGGGGATTCAGGTGACGTGCAGGAGGTGCGGGTGATGGTGAAGGGTGGGTACACCCCCGACACGATCGTGGTACAGGCAGGGAAGCCGGTGCGCCTGCAGTTCTACCGCGACGAGACCGCCGACTGCTCCGAGCGGGTCGTCTTCCCGGCCTTCGGGATCGACGTCGCGCTCCCGGCCTTCCAGACGACGGCGGTCGAGTTCACGCCCTCCGCAGCGGGGGAATTCCCGTTTCGCTGCGGGATGAACATGCTGAAGGGCCTGCTGGTGGTCGAGCCCGCCGGCCGGGATCGCCGGCCGTCGGCGTCGCCCCACGAACTGCACGCCACGTGACCCATGAGTAAGGCCCGGATCATTCTCCCGGTGGAAGGGATGAGCTGCGCGAGCTGCGCCGCTACCATCCAGGAGGCGCTGAGCAACGCGCCCGGCGTGGCCTCCGCCACGGTGAACTACGCCACCGCCAAGGCCGCGGTCGACTACGACGACACCCAGACTCGGGTCAGCGACCTGATCCGGACGGTCCGTGGCGCGGGCTACGACTGCGGCATCGCGACCGTGACGTTCACCGTGGAGGACTTGCACTACGCGTCCAGCGTCGCGCCGCTGGAGCGGGAGCTCGGGCGCGTGAACGGCGTCGTGCGCGCGGCCGCGAACCAAGCGACCGAGACCGTGACCGTGGACTACGTGCCCGGTGTGGCCACAGCAGACGAGCTCGAGCGCGCAGTCGCGGCGGCGGGGTTCCGGGTGGCCGCGCCGATCGCGGCGGAGGATCCGGTCGAGCGCGAACGCCTGGCGCGGGCGCGCGAGGTCCGAACCCTGGCCTGGAAGTTCGCCCTCGCCGCAGCCGTCGCGGTCGTCGCGATGCTCGGCTCCATGCTCCTGATGGCCGCGCCGGCCGTCACGACGATGGAGTCGGCCAAGCGCTTCGATCTGCTGGGACGGCTCCTCATGCCGCTGGCGCTGCGGCTGCGGGCGCTGCTCGACCCGGCGGGGCGGCTGGACCCGGCGTGGCTGAAGCGCGGCCTCGCGATCGTGACGCTCCCGGTGCTGTTGTGGTCGGGGCAGCAGTTCTTTCGCGGTGCCTGGAGCGGCCTGAAGCACCGCACCGCCGACATGAACACGCTCATCGGCGTGGGGACGGGGGCCGCCTACGTCTACTCGCTCGTGGCTACGCTCGCTCCCGGTCTGTTCACCACTGCGGGGCTGCCGGCCGACGTCTACTACGAGGCGGTCGCCGCGATCATCGCCCTCATCCTGCTCGGACGGCTGCTCGAGGCCGGGGCCAAGGGGCGCGCGTCCGAGGCCATCCGGCGACTCGCCGGCCTCAAGGCGAAGACGGCGCATGTGCTGCGCGGCGGTCGCGAGACCGATATCGCCGTAGAGGCGGTGGTCCCCGGCGACCTGGTGCTGGTGAAGCCGGGGGAGCGGGTGCCGGTGGACGGAGTCGTCACCGAGGGCGCGTCCGCGGTGGACGAGTCGATGCTGACGGGGGAGCCGATGCCCGTCGGAAAACGGATCGGGGATTCGGTCACCGGGGGGACGGTGAACACGACTGGGAGCTTCACGTTCCGCGCCACCCGTGTGGGCAAGGATTCGGCGCTCGCCCAGATCAGCCGCCTCGTGGAGGAGGCGCAGGCCACCAAGGCTCCCATTCAGCGCATCGCCGATCGCGTGGCGGCAGTGTTCGTGCCGATCGTCATCGCGCTCGCGATCGCCGCCTTCGTGGTGTGGTTCGACGTCGGGCCCGAGCCCGCTCTCCTCTTCGCCACGATCGCGCTCGTGACCGTTCTGATCATCGCCTGCCCCTGCGCCCTGGGCTTGGCGACACCCACGGCGCTGCTGGTCGGGACGGGGAAGGCGGCGGAGCACGGCATCCTCATCCGCAGCGCGGAGACGCTCGAGAAGCTGTCGCGGGTGCGGACCGTGCTGCTCGACAAGACGGGCACGGTCACCGAGGGCAGGCCCGCCGTCACGCACATCATCACCGCGAAGAAACCCGACGGGACGCCGATCCCGCCCGCCGAGGTGCTCAAGTGGGCGGCGTCGGTCGAGCAGCGCTCCGAGCACCCGCTCGCCCGCGCCGTCCTCAAGGCCGCCCGGGACAAGCAGGTCGAGGTCCTCCCCGTCGACAAGTTCGCCGCAATGGAGGGCCGGGGCGTGCGGGGGACGGTGGACCGCCGCATCATCGAGGTGATCTCGCTGCGGCACGCGCGGGAGCGCAGTCTGGAGCTCGGGACCGTGGGGCAGGACGCCGACCGGCTCGCGGCTCAGGCCCGCAGCCCGGTGATCGTCGTTGTGAACAACACCGTCTACGCCGTGATCGCGATCTCCGACCCCATCAAGCCCACCTCCCGGGAGGCGGTGGCGTACCTGAAGCGGCGCGGCCTGGCCGTGAGGATGGTCTCGGGCGACTCGCAGCGAGGAGCGCAGGCCGTGGCGCAGGAGGTCGGCATCGACGACGTGGTGGCGGAGGTACTGCCGTCGCAAAAGGCCGATCTGGTCCGTAAGCTACAGCGCCAGGGGAAGGGCGTCGCGATGGTCGGGGACGGCATCAATGACGCGCCGGCGCTCGCGCAGGCGGACGTGGGGATCGCGATCGGCACGGGCACGGACATCGCGATGGAAGCCTCTGACGTCACCCTGGTGCGCGGTGACCTGCGCGCCGTGGTCGTCGCCATCGATCTCGCCCGGCGCACCGTGCGGACGATCCGCCAGAACCTCTTCTGGGCGTTCGTCTACAACGTGGTGGGGATTCCTATCGCGGCGGGCGTGCTCTACCCCGTCCTCGGCGTCCTGCTGTCCCCCGTGATTGCGAGCGCGGCGATGGCGTGGTCCAGCCTGAGCGTCGTCCTGAACAGCCTCACGCTGCGCCGGTTCCGGCCGGCGTGGGCGACCTGAGCGGATGCGCTACTTTCACCGCACGACGCTCTCGCCCGAGCGGGTCCTCGCGCTCGCCAAGGAATTCTTCGGGGCGCGGATGGTGCCTGCCGAGGAAGCGCCCCGCCGCCGCGTCTACGCCGGCACGTTGGGTCGAGTGGGCGTCGTCGCGCGGGCCGAGGGAGGGCACTATACGTTCGTGGAGGTGAGCACCGATCAGGTCGGCGAGGCCGAGCTCGACCGCCTCGCCAAACGATTTCTCGCGGAGGTGCACCGCGCGCTCGAGCCGACGCACGAGGTGCGGGGGGCGTACTGACGAGCCCAGGCGCCTAGCCCGCGAGCTTGGCCCCGTACCCTGCTTTTTCGACCGCGGCCAGGAGCTGCGTCGTCGTCACGGCATCGTCCTCGAAGTCGACTTCCGCCTCTCCCGCCCGCAGGTCCACGACCGCCGAGTAGACCCCCGCCGTTTCTTTCAGGGCCCGCGCGACCTTTGCCTGACAGTGTTCGCAGGTCATGCCCCTGACCCGCAACTTGATGTTCGCCATGCTGCCCTCCAGCCCCATGCGCGGGGCCGCCCGCCCTTGAATAACCGGTGCGCCCCCGCCAAGTTTCACGCCCATCACAATTTACGTCATGACACCTGGCGCCGCCCCTACCCCCAGGCCCACGTCGGCTGCTTCCGTCGCCCCACGGCCTGCCATCCCGGCGGGGCTCGCGCGGGCCCAGCTGCTCGAAATCTACCGCTTCTTGCGCCTCACGAGGACTCTCGAGGAGCGGCTCACCGCGCTGTACCGCCAGAGCAAGGTGATCGGCGGCTTGTTCCGCTCGCTGGGACAGGAGGGGGAGTCGGTGGCGTCGGCCTACGCCCTGGAGCGCGGGGCGAACCAGGACTTCCTCTCGCCGCTCATCCGCAACCTCGGTTCGATGCTCGTGATGGGCGCCGAGCCGCTCGAGATCCTGCGCCAGTACATGGCGAAGGCGACGTCGCCGACCGCGGGCCGCGACCTCAACGTGCACTTCGGCGATCTGGAGCGGGGCTTCCTCGGCCAGATCTCGCATCTGGGCGACATGATCCCGGTGATGGCGGGTATCGCGCTCACGTTCAAGCTGCGGGGGGAGCCCCGCGTGGGGCTTGTGTACGTGGGCGACGGCGCCACCTCGACCGGTACCTTTCACGAGGGGTTGAACTTCGCCGCGGTGCAGCGCGTGCCGCTGGTCGTGATCGCGGAGTACAACTATTGGGCCTACTCGACGCCGCCGGAGAAGCAATTCGCCGTGCGACGGCTCGCGGACAAGGCCCAGGGGTACGGGATTCCCGCGGTGACGGTGGACGGGAACGACGTCTTCGCGGTGTACGAGGCGACGAGGCGCGCCGTGGCGCGGGCGCGCGCCGGCGAAGGCGTGCAGTTCGTCGAGGTGACGACCTACCGGCGCAAGGGCCACGCGGAGCACGACGACCAGCACTACGTTCCCAAGGAGGAGCTCGAGCGCTGGGCGCGTGAGAACGATCCGATCGACCGGTACGTGGGGCAGCTCCTCGATCACGAGTGGGCGCGCGCGAGTGAGCTGCGAGAGATCGACGAGCGCGTCAGCGCCGAGGTCGACGCCGCGACCGATACTTGCGTGAACGACCCGTCGCCCCCCCCTGAGTCGGCGCTTCCCGGCGTGTACGCGCAGCCGGCGGCCGCGCCGCTGCACTGGTACCGGAGTCTCTGATGGCCGAGGTGACCTATCTCGAAGCCCTGCGCCAGGGGTTGTGGGAAGAGATGGAGCGCGACGAGCGCGTCTTCATTCTCGGCGAGGACGTAGGCGTCTACGGAGGCGCGTTCAAGGTCACGGAGGGCTTCGTGGAGCGGTTCGGCGAGCGACGCGTGATCGACACACCGATCTCCGAGGCGGCGATCGTCGGTGCCGCGGCGGGCGCGGCCCACATGGGGATGCGCCCGGTCGCCGAGATGCAGTTCATCGACTTCATCTCGTGCGCCTACGACATGCTCACGAACTACGTCGCGACCGCGCGGTACCGTGCCGGGCTCCCGACGCCGCTCGTGGTACGCGGGCCCTGCGGCGGCTACGTGCGCGGCGGGCCGTTTCATTCGCAGAACGTCGAGGCCGCGTTCTTCCACACGCCGGGTCTGAAGATCGTCTACCCGGCGACGGCGCGGGACGCCAAGGGCTTGATCAAGAGTGCGATCCGCGACGAAGATCCCGTGATCTACCTCGAGCACAAGTGGCTGTACCGGCGGGTGAAGGAAGCGCTGACCGAGGGTGACGACCTGCTGACGCCGATCGGGGAGGCGCGCCTGGCGCGCGAGGGGCGGGACGTCTCGATCGTCACCTACGGCGCGACGGTGTGGAAGGCGTTGGAGGCGGCGGAGCAGCTGGCACGGGAGGACGGCCTCTCGGTGGAGGTGCTCGACCTGCGCACCCTCCTGCCGCTGGACGATGAGGGCATCATGCGGACGGTGCGCAAGACCAACAAGGTGCTGATCGTGCACGAAGACACGCGCACCGGCGGCGTGGCCGGCGAGATCGCCGCCAGGATCAACGAGCAGGCCTTCGAGTGGCTGGACGGTCCGATCATGCGGGTGACGGCCCACGACGTGCCGCTGCCGTATGCACCGACATTGGAAGATTTCGTGCTGCCGCAGACGGAGGATATCGTGAAGGCGGCGAGATGGCTGGCGGCGTACTGAGGGCGGTGGAGAATCCATGGCGCGCGTAGACGTGCTCATGCCCCAGATGGGCGAGTCCATCGCCGAGGGGACGGTGAGCAAGTGGCTGAAGCAGGTGGGCGACGCGGTGAAGCGCGACGAGCCGCTGTTCGAGATCTCGACCGACAAGGTGGATGCCGAGATCCCGGCGCCCGCGGCGGGAGTGCTCGCCGAGATCAAAGTGCAGCAGGGGCAGACGGTGCCGGTGCAGACGCTGGTCGCGGTGATCGAGACGGCGGCGGGCGCCGCGGCAGCGGCTGCGCCGCCCCCCTCGCCGCCCCCGCCGACCGCCCGACCGCCTGACCGCCCGACCGCCTCGCCGCCGCCGCCGACCGCCCGACCGCCCGACCGCCCGACCGCCCCGGTGGGGACGGGGGACGGGGGTGTCGCGACCGCCGAGGAGCGGCTCCGCAAGAAGTCTACGCCCCTGGTGCGCAAGATCGCGGCCGAGCATCAGGTGGACATCGCCACGATTCCCGGCACCGGGTTCGCCGGGCGGGTGACCAAGCAGGACATCTTGGGCTTCATCGAAAGCGGACCGGCGCGGCCCGCGGGCGGCACGGCCGCCGCGCCGGCAGTGCCGCTCCCGGCGGGCGCCGGCGTCCAGCATCCCGCCGTCGAGCCCTGGCCGGGCGACCGCGTGGAGCCGTTCTCCAAGATTCGCAAGATCACGGCGGACCACATGATCATGTCGCGGCGCGTCTCAGCGCACGTGACGAGCTTCTTCGAGGTCGATTACAGCAAGATCGCGGAGCTGCGGCGGCGGCACAAAGCGTCATCCACCGAGCGCGGCGTGAAGCTCACCTACCTCGCCTTCATCGCGAAGGCGTGCGCGGAGCAGCTGCGCGCGCACCCGGTGGTGAACGCCGCCGTGTCGGGTGACAACATTATCTATCGGCGCGACGTCAACATCGGGATCGCGGTGGCGCTCGAGTGGGGGCTCATCGTGCCCGTCGTCAAGCATGCGGACGAGCTGTCGCTACTCGGGCTCGCGCGGGCGATCAACGACCTGGGTGAGCGGGCGCGTGCCAAGAAACTCACGCCGGACGAGGTCCAGCGGGGCACGTTCACCATCACGAACCCCGGCGTGTTCGGGTCCTTCGCCGGCGCGCCCATCATCAATCAGCCGCAGGTGGCGATCCTGGGCGTCGGCGCCATCGAGAAGCGACCCGCGGTGGCGACCTTGCCGGACGGGAGCGACACCATCGCGATCCGCACGATGGGAATGCTGTCCATGTCCTACGATCACCGCGTCGTGGACGGGGCCGACGCCGACCGGTTCCTGGCCGACGTCAAGGCCCTGCTGCAGGACTTTCCAGAGGGAGCGGTCTGACGATGGCGAGAGTCCTCACCGCCTCGCGCGTGCGCGTGCCCGCGGCGAGCGAAGCCGATTATCTTGCTACGCTGCGGGAGCTGTGCCAGTACGCCGACGCGCGCGGGCAGCGCATCTGGCTGTTCCGCAGCGCGCAGGACCCGCAGCTCTTCATCGAGTTCTCCGAGAGCCCGACGGAGATGTCCCATCGCGCGCAGGCCTCGCGCCTGCCCGAGGAGATCAAGCTCGAGAAGCACCTGCAGAGCCTCGTGACCTACGCCCCCGACGCCTGGGACCTGTGGACCGAGGTGTCGCTCGAGGCGCCGACCGAAGCGTGAGGAGACGAGCCGCATGGCGCGACGTAGCATCGTGGTGAAGGGCGAGACCTGGCAGGTGTATCCCTCCGGGCGCGTCACCGTGTACGGCAGGGACGAGTTCGGCCTGGTCTTCGAGCAGGGCACGGGGCCGGACCGGAAGCGTCGCTTCACGCGCTACGCGCCGGTCGGGAGTCGCAGCCCTGGCGCGGCCTTCGCCGAGCTGTCCGACGACGAGCTGCGCGCGCTGCTGCAGACCTCCCAGCCCGCCTGGACCGCGCCGGAGGCGGCCTACGGCGCACGTTGACCTGCATTGCCACTCGACCGCGTCGGACGGGGAGTACGCGCCTGCCGAGGTGGTTCGGCGCGCGCGCGCCGCGGGCCTGGTCGCGATCGCGCTCACCGATCACGACACGACGGCCGGCGTCGGCGCCGCGCGCTGCGAAGGGGCGACGACCGGTGTGCGCGTCGTGTGCGGTTGTGAGTTCAGCACCCGGGCGCCCTGGGGCGAGCTGCATCTGCTGGGCTACTTCCTCGAGCCCGACCACCCGCAGCTTCAGGCGTTCCTTGTCGAGACCCGCGCGGCGCGGCGGCGGCGCGGCGAACAGATGGTGGGGAAGCTCCAGCAGCTGGGGATCGAGATCGCGCTCGCCGACATGGAGAAGCAGGCCGGTGAGGGCGCGGTGGGGCGGCCGCACGTGGCCCGCGCCTTGGTGGAGCGCGGCGCGAGTGCCGACATCAACGAGGCGTTCGAGCGCTTCCTGGGCCGCGGGCGCGCCGCCTTCGTCGAGAAGCCGCTGCCTGCGCTCGAGCGCGTCACCGATCTCGTGCACGCGGTGGGCGGCGTCGCCGTGGCCGCGCACCTGGGCGAGCGCGGCAGCGAGGGCCAATTGCGTCAGTTCGCGGAGCGGGGGTTGGACGGCGTCGAGGTGCGCCACCCCAGCCACTCTCCGGCGACCGAGGCGCGCCTCACCCGCCTCGCCGCACGGCTGGGGCTCGCGATCAGCGGCGGCTCCGACTGGCACGGCGACACCGAATTCGGGGATTCGCACGCCCCCCTCGGGGGCCTCGACGTTCCGCTGGAATGGCTGGATCTGCTGGAGGCGCGGTGTCCGGCGGCCACGCGGGGCGACCCCTGGGGCGCCCAAGGGAGGGGAACGGCATGAGCGAGCTGCTCCCGGTCGGCAGCAAGGCGCCGGCGTTCAGCGCGGCGGCCTCCGACGGCGCGACGTACCGGCTGGCGGAGGTCCTCAAGACGCGGCACGCCGCCCTGATCTTCTACCCGGGAAACAACACCCCCGGCTGAAACCGCCAACTCTCCGCCGTGCGCGACGAGTTGACCGCTTTCACCACGCGAGGCATCCAGCCGTTCGGCGTCAACCCGGCGGGGGTGGACGCGCACGCCCGCTACGTGGAGAAGATGCACTTCAACTTCCCGCTGCTCTCCGATGGGGATCGCGCGCTCGCGCGCGCCTATCACGCCCTCAAGGACGACGGCGTCGGCATCCAGCGGTCGGTCTACGTGATCGCCCGTGACGGTACGGTGGTGTTCGCCCAGCGCGGCGCGCCTCCCGTGAGCGAGATCGTCGCGGCGGCGGACCGGCCGAACCGTGCCACCTGACCTGCGCGGCAAAGTCGTCCTGGTGACGGGTGTGGGACGGGTGGGGCAGATCGGCCACGCCGTCGCGCTCGGGTTCGGGGAGGCCGGGGCCCGTCTGGTGATCGCCGACGTGAACGCCGGCGCGCTCGCCGAGCGCGCGCAGGAATTCGCGGCGCGCGGCGTCGAGGCGCGGGCGGCGGCAGGCGATCTCTCCACGCCGGACGGCGCGCGCCGCGCCGTGGCGGTCGCCCGCGAGCAGCTGGGCGGGCTGGACATCGTGGTCAACGTCGCGGGCGGGCTCGTCAATTACGGCTCCGCCCTGGACCTCGCACCCGAGCCGTTCGAGCGCGAGCTCGCGATCAATCTGAAGACCACCTTCTACGTCTCGCAGGCGGCGATCCCCGCACTGCGGGAGCGGGGCGGGGGCGCTATCGTCAACTTCGCCTCCGCCGCCGTGCTCAAACCCCAGCCACAGATGGCCTCGTACACGGCGGCCAAGGCGGCGGTGGCCGGGCTGACACGCGCCCTGGCGCGCGAATTCCGGGACGACCGCATCCGCGTCAACGCCGTCGCGCCCGGGACCATGCGCACCGCCGACAACCTCGCGCAAATGAAGGAGGCGAACGTGCGGTGGGTGGAGCTCGCCGATCTCGTGCGCGCGGTGCTCTACCTCGCGAGCGACGAAGCCAAGGGGATCTCGGGGGAGATCATCCCGGTGACGGGCGGCGATCCGTGACGAAGGGGATGCGGGACGTGATCGTCATCGGCGGCGGCTGCTACGGCACCTTCTACGCGGGCCAGCTCGCCCGGGCCAAGGCGAAGGGCAAGGCGCAGTTCCGCACCGTCGTCGTCGTGGACCGGGACGAAGGCTGCCGGGCGCGGCGCGAGCTGGGCGAGGCAGCGGACCGCGCCTTCGCGGTGAGCGACTGGACGGCGTTCTTCGACGCGTTTCTTGGGGACGCGAGGGCGCGGCCCGCCGAGCCGCGGGATTACGTCGTGCCGTCACCGCTCATGCCCCACCTGATGTTCGAGTGGCTGTTGCGGCGCGCGCGGGGCCGCTGGCCCGAGCGGCCCGTGACCGTGGAGCCGGTGCCGGGCAGCTTGGGGACGCCGTACGATCGGGCGGCGCCTCCGCCGGACCATACCCGCTACGTGTCATTCGCCGACTGGATCTGTCCCACGCACTGTGTCGAGCCCGCGCTGTGTCCGGCGATCGGCCGGGCCCGCACCTGGGAGATGAGCGAGGCGGTGTCGCAGCTCGCGGTGCGCCTGGGGGTGAGTGGGCCGGCGTTGTTCGTCTGCCGCCACCACGTCTTCGGCGTCGGTACGTTCGCGGTGGATGCGGTGCTGCAGGGCGACGAGATCGTCCGGGCGGCGGGGGCGAGCGGCGCCGCGGCAGCGGTGCTCGTGGGGACGATCAGCTCGTGTCACGGAGCCCTGAACTTGCTGCGGTTGGGGGCGGTCGGCAGTGCGGCGGCAACTGACCGCCTGACCGCCGGCCCGCCGATGTCGCCCGAAGAGCGCCGGGCGATCCTGACGCGCGCCCGCGATCTCTTCAACGCCGGCGACTACTGGCTCGCCCACGAAGCCCTGGAAACAGTCTGGCGTTCTATTATTAGGACGGACGAAGCGGCCGTCTGGCAGGGCCTGATTCAGGCGGCGGCGGCGCTGCTGCACCGCGAGCGCGGCAACCGGCACGGCGTGGCGGCGGTGGGGGGCGCGGCGCTCGACAAGCTCGCCGGGTCGCAGCGGCCGGACGTCGAGTTCGAGACGGTGACCTTCCGCGCGCAGCTCGCGCGGGCCCTGGCGGGGGAGGGGGATCCCCCGCGACTGGAATTTCGCACGGATGACCGACCGCAATCGGAATCGTGAGAGGCTGCGCGGCGACGAGTACGACGTGATCATCGTCGGCGCGGGACCCGCCGGGCTGTGCGCCGCGATGTACGCGGGCCGCGGCATGCTCAAGGGGCTCGTCCTCGAGCGCGGTGCCCCGGGCGGGGAGCTGCTCAACACGGACTTGATCGAGGATTACATCGGGTTCGAAAGCATCAAGGGCTGGGATCTCGCGCAGAAGATGACCGAGCATGCGAAGAAGTTCGGCGCTGAGATCGTCACCGATGCCGTGGAGAGCGTCCGCAAGACGCCGGACGGGGTGTTCGAGGTGACGACCGCCCGCGAGCGCGTGTACCGCGCGCCCGCCGTCATCCTGACGGCGGGTGGAACGCCGGTCAAGCTCGGCGTGCCGGGAGAGAAGGAGTACGCGGGGAAAGGGGTCTCCTACTGCGCCGTATGCGACGGCGCGTTCTTCAAGGGTCAGGTGTTGGCCGTGGTCGGCGGCGGCGACGCCGCCGTCGAGGAAGCGGACTACCTCACCCGCTACGCGACCAGGGTCTACATCGTGCACCGCCGCGACCAGCTTCGGGCGTCCAAGATTCTCCAGGAGCGCGCCTTTGCGAACCCCAAGATCGAATTCGTGTGGAACAAGCGGGTCCGCGAGATCGTGGGTGGTGAGCGCGGCGTGAGCCACCTCGAGCTCGAGGACACCGGGACGGGCGAGCGTGCGACGCTCGACGTCGGCGGCGTGTTCATCTTCATCGGGTTCCAGCCCAACACTCACCTGGTCCTGGGCCACGTGAAGCACGACGCCGCGGGCTACCTGATCACGGACGACCGGATGATGACGTCGCTCCCGGGCCTGTTCGCGGCCGGCGACGTGCGGAGCCAGCTCACCCGCCAGATCACGACCGCGGTGGGCGACGCCACCACGGCGGCCATCGCCGTCGAGAAGTATCTGGCGGCGCTGCGGGAGAAGGAGAAAGCGGCAGTCACCTCATGAAGGTCGTGCCGGTCCCGAACGGGCGATTCGCCGAGAACTGCTACCTGGTGGTGGACGAGCGCAGCGGCGTGGGCGCGGTGATCGACCCCGGCGAGGGTGTCGGGTTGATCGCACACAAGCTCGCTGGGCTCGGGGCTCGGCCGGCGGCGATCTGGTTGACGCACGCACACGTCGACCACATCCTCGGCGTGGCGCAGCTCAAGCGGGAAACGGGCGTGCCCGTGTACCTGCATCCGGGGGACCGGGTGCTGTACGATCACGTGGAGCAGCAGGCGGAGGCGTTCGGAATGCCCGCCCAGCCGCTGCCGCCGCCCGATAGGGCCCTGGCGCACGGCGACCTGCTGCGCCTCGGCGAGCTCTCGTTCACCGTGCGCCACACGCCCGGGCACTCGCCGGGGAGCGTGTCGTTGGTCGGGCACGGCGTCGTGTTCGTGGGGGATGTGCTGTTTCAGGGGTCGATCGGGCGGACCGATCTCGCGGGCGGGGACTTCGACACGCTGATCGGGAGCATCGAGCGGGAGTTGCTGAGCCTGGCGGATGACACCATCGTGTACAGCGGCCATGGACCCGAGACCACCGTCGGACAGGAGCGTCGCCACAATCCCTTCCTCACCGCCGCTGCCCGCCGCGCCGAGTGATCGGCCGGCCTGCCTGCGGTGCGGCGCAGCCGTAGCCCCGAAGCCCTGGGGCTGCAAGAACCCCTGTCCCAACTGCGGGTTCCTCTATCCGCTGGGCGATTGCTCTGACTGAGATCGCGGCAGCGGCGTGAGCCACGCCCTCGCGCTCGCGCTCCTCGCGTTCGATTGCGTGGTGCGCGCCTGGCGGATCCAGCTCGCCGTCTGGACCTCCGGCGGCCGCCTCGGCTTCCAGGATGCGCTGCGCCTCAACCTGTACGGCGAAGCCGCCTCGACCTTGACCCCCAACCGCCTCGGCGGCGAGCCGGCGCGGTTCCTCGGCCTCAACGAGGCGCGCGTGCGGCCGGTGACGAGTCTCGTGGCGATCGGCGTCGAAGTGGCCGCGGAATGGCCGGTGTTCATGCTGGTCGGCGTGGCCCTGATCGCCTACTACGTACCCGACTGGCGCACCGAGGCGCTCCACTGGCTGCGGCGCCACCGTGCCGGCGAGCTCGTCACCGTCGAGCTCATCGCCCTGCTCGTGCTGGGCGGCATCTACCTGCTGCAGCGCCTGGTGCGCTCGGGGGCGATTCCCCACCGCGTCCGACGCCAGTGGCGGGTCGCTCTGGTCCACGTGCGCCGCGCGCCCTGGTGGATGCTGGGCGCCGGCGCGCTGCTCACGCTGCTCAGCATCGTCGCTCGCGCCCTCATCCTTCCCGCGCTGGTGTGGGGAGCGCCGCAGCGGCCGCCCTTCGGGCAGATGTTCTTCGGGGCGCTCACCCTGATTCACGCCCCCCTGTTCCTGCCGCTGCCTTCGGGGGGCGGGGGAGTCGAGGTGGCCTTTCTCTCGGGATTCGCCGGCGATTTCGGCGCACGCCAGGTCACTCTGCTCCTGCTGTGGCGGTTCTATACCGCCGTGCTGCTCACCATCCTCGGCGGCTACCTGCTGATCCGCAGCGTCGGCTATCGGGCGGCGACCGAGCTCTTGAAAATTGGATGGGTCAAGCGATCCAGGAGGAAGACACCATGACGGGACCGCGGCTGCCGCCCCTCACCCCGGAGGAGGCTGCCCCCGAGGTGCGGCCCATCTTCGAGACCTACCGGCAGGAGCGCGGCAACATCCCCAACATGTTCCGCACCGTCGCGGTGCGCCCCAAGCATCTCCAGACGATGATCGCGCACTTCCGCACGGTGATGAACGAAGGGACGGTCCCGCCGCTCCTGAAGGAGCTCCTGTGGGTGCGGATCTCGCATCTCAATCGCTGCCGCTATTGACTCAGCTCCCACACCGTCTTGGCAAGACGGCAGGGAGCGAGCGAGGCGCTGCTCGACGCCCTGCAGGACCGCGGAGGCCGGGTGCCGCTCGAGGCGTTGGAGCCGGGCTGGCGCGTCGCGCTCGAGTACGCGGACGTCGTCCACCGCTCTGGGCACGAGGTCACCGATGCACTGTACCGGCGGGTGGCGGACGCGTGGGATCAGGGGCAGATCGTCGAGATCACGCTGGTGATTGGCATGACGGAGTACTTCAACCGATTCAACAACAGCTTGAGGGTGGAGCCGACGAGGTAAGTGCTAGACGCACAGACGCACAGACGCACAGACGCACAGCGGTGAACAGGAGTCGGTTCCGAAGGACCAATCGCTACGGGGCGCTGTGCGTCTGTGCGTCTGTGCGTCTAGTATTTGCTTGTCCGCGCGGTCATAGTATTTGACGCGTATGGAAGATTCCTGGCTTGAGACCGACGGCATTCGCGCCGAACGGACGGGAGCGATGAGCGCCACGCGGATCGAGCGCGATCCCCTGGGAGAGCTGGCGGTGCCGGCGGATGCCCTCTACGGCATCCAGACGGAGCGGGCCCGGCGCAACTTCCCGATTTCCCACCTCGCGCCGCTCGCCCCGTTGGTCGATGCCGTCGTGTGGATCAAGAAAGCGGCGGCGCTCACCCACAAGCAGACCAAGCGCCTCGAGGCCAAGCTCGCCGACGCCATCGTGCAGGCCGCCGACGAAGTGCTCGCCGGTGCACACCGCGAGCAGTTCGTGGTGGACCCGTACCAGGCCGGCGCGGGCACGTCGCACAACATGAACTGTAACGAGGTGCTCGCCAACCGCGCCAACGAGCTGCTGGGCGGCCGGCGCGGAGAGTACCAGCCTGTACATCCCAACGATCACGTCAACATGGCCCAGTCGACGAACGACGTGATCCCCACGGCGATCCGTCTCGCGGCGCTGGCCCGGCTCCCCGCGCTGCTCGAGGCGGCGGGCCGGCTGGCGCAGGCGTTGCTCGCCAAGGGCGACGCGTTCGACGCCGTCGTGAAGTCCGGCCGGACGCACCTGCAGGACGCCACGCCGATCCGCTTGGGCCAGGAGTTCGCCGCCTACGGGCACACCATCGAGCGGGCCCGCGACCATATCGTCCGGTCCGCCGAGGCGCTGCGCGACCTGGGGATCGGCGGCAGCGCCGTGGGCACGGGTCTGAACGTGGAGCCCGAGTATCCGGGCCTCACGGTCAAGCACCTGAAGGCGATCACCGGACTCGAGCTGCGGCAAGGCAAGGATCTCGTGCAGCTGATGCAGTCCATGGGGGACGCCACAGCGTTCTCGGGAGCGCTGCGCACCTACGCCGTGGACTTGGGGAAGATCGCGAGCGACGTTCGCCTGCTGGCGTCGGGGCCCCGCACCGGCCTCGCGGAGATCATCCTGCCCGCCGTGCAACCGGGCTCGAGCATTATGCCGGGCAAGGTAAATCCCTCCATCGCGGAAATGGTGAACATGGTGTGCTACCAGGCCATCGGGAACGACGTGACCGTGGCCACCGCCGCCGAGGCGGGCCAGCTAGAGCTGAACGTGATGATGCCGGTCATCGCCCACAACCTGTTGTTCACGATGCAGATTCTCACCAACGCGAGCCGCATCTTCGCGGACGCGTGCGTCGCGGGTGTAGCGGCGGACGCCGCGCAGTGCGCGCACTGGCTGGAGCGGAGCCCGGCGATCGTGACGGCGCTCGCGCCCCGAATCGGGTACGCGCGGGCCGCCGAGCTCGCCAAGGAGGCGGTGGCGAAGCAGGTCACCGTGCGCCAGCTGGTGCGGGAGAAGGGACTGCTCACGGACGAGGAGATGGACGCGGTGCTCGACCTGCGAGCCATGACGGAGCCGGGGGTTCCGGGCGAGCGGCGGCGGTAGGGGTGGTCGTCGTGCACACTCTCTTGGGAGGAGCACTCATGAACTGGATCGTGGCGGGACTCATCGCGGGCGTCGGGGCGTTTCTCGCCGACTGGGTCATGTGGGGCAAGGTGGTCAACAAAGGCCTGGAGCAGTACGGCACCATGCCGCCTTCGCCGGAAGAAGGGAAGAAGATGATGGCGGCGAACCTGCCCAAGGCCGCGGTGGTGACGCTGGCGTTCGGCGTGTTGATGGCTTGGTTCTACGCCCGCCTGAAGGGCGGACTGTGGGTGGCGGGCGGTCCTCTGGGCGGGATGGAGTTCGCCACGATTCTGTGGCTGCCGACGACCGGTATCGGCCTGATCAACGGCGGCATCTGGTTTGACAAAGTGCGGCGCTTGTACAAGGCCACGTTCTGGGCCTCGCTCGTCCAGATCAACGTGGCGGGTCTGCTCGTGGGGGCGCTGATCAAGTAGTCCGAGCGCAGGCCATTGAATCCCGACACGAGCCGTCGCATATTGCGAGCATGCGGATCACGACGTGGGGTGAGTACGGGCTGATCGTGTCCTTGGGGCTGGCGCGGCGCGCCGCCCATGGACCGGTCGCCGCCCGCGAGCTCGCCCTGCAGGAGAAGCTGCCGCACGATTACGTCGAACAGATTCTCCTCCGTCTGCGGCGCGCCGGGCTGGTCGAGTCGGTGCGCGGCGCCAAGGGCGGCTATCACCTGGCGCGCGCTCCCCACGCCATCACCGTGAAGGACGTGGTGGCCGCCTCCGAGCACGTCACCTTCGAAGTGAACTGCGATCTCCACCCCGTGGACGCCCAGCGATGTAGCCCGGACGCGTCGTGTAGCATCCGGCCGGTGTGGCGGATGCTGGAGCAGCGCATCAACGAGCTGCTGTCCGGCATCTCGCTCGCCGACCTGCTGCACGACGAGCCGGTGGTCTACCAGATCGCCGGGGTCACGGCCGGGAACTAGCCCCGCCGCATCGCCGTTTGTGTACCCGAACCCCGGCGGCCACGTCGGGGTCAACGCGCTTGGAGGGTGACTGTGGATTACGCGCATCCGGATGTGCTCGTCTCGACCGAGTGGGTGGCCGGCCACCTCGCGGAGCCCGGCGTCCGCCTGATCGAGGTCGACGTGGACACGACGGCGTACGACTCCGGGCACTTGAGCGGGGCCGTCGGGTGGAACTGGCAGTCGCAGTTGAACGACCGCGTCCGCCGCGACATTCCCGACGGCAAGGCGTTCGCCCAGCTCATGAGCGAGGCCGGCGTGACGCCCAAGACGACGGTCGTGCTCTACGGCGACAACAACAACTGGTTCGCGGCGTTCGCCTTCTGGCTGCTGCAGGTGTACGGCCACAAGAGCGCGAAGCTGATGAACGGTGGACGCGCCAAGTGGGCGGCCGAGGGGCGGGCCCTCGTCACCGCGCGCCCCGACGTACGCTCGACGAAGTACCCGGTGCCGAAGCGTCCCAACCTGAGTTTGCGCGCGCGTCGGGCCGAAGTGGAGCGCGCGCTGCGCGGCAAGCAGGTGGCGCTGGTGGACGTGCGCTCCCCGGCGGAGTACGTCGGCGACATTATCGCGCCCCCGGGGATGACGGAGACGGCGCAGCGGCCGGGGCACATCCCCGGGGCGCGCAACGTGCCGTGGGCGCAGGCCGTGGGTCCCGACGGCACGTTCAAGTCGCGGGAGCAGCTGGAGCAGCTCTACAAGCAGGCCGGCGTCCTCACCAAGCGCGAAGTGATCGCCTACTGCCGCATCGGCGAGCGGTCGAGTCACACGTGGTTTGCCCTCAAGTATCTGCTCGGCCACAACAAGGTGCGCAACTACGACGGTTCGTGGACGGAGTGGGGCAACCTCGTCGGCGCGCCGATCGCCAAGGGAGCGGAGCCGTGAGTACGGCGGCGGTCAGGCGGTCGGGCGGTCGGGCGGTCGCAAACGCGTTCATCGAGCCGGCGCTCTGGGGGCTGGTCGGGAACACGCCACTGATACCCTGTCCGCCCGACCGCCCGACCGCCCGACCGCCCTTCTTTCTCAAGGCCGAGTGGCTCAACCCCGGCGGCAGCGTCAAGGACCGGCCGGCGCTGTTTCTGCTGCGCGACGGGGTGGCGCGGGGCGAGCTCCCCGGCAAGCGGCTGCTCGATGCGACGAGCGGCAACACAGGCGTCGCCTACGCGATGCTGGGCGCGGCCGCGGGGATCGGCGTCACGGTCTGCGTGCCTCGGAACGCGAGTCCCGAGCGCAAGGCCCTGCTCGACGTGTACGGCGCGGAGGTCGTGTTCACCGATCCGCTCGAGAGCACCGACGGCGCGATCCGCCGCGCGCGCGAGCTCGCGGCGGCGCACCCCGAGCGCTACTGGTACGCCGACCAGTACAACAATGCGGCCAACCCCAGGGCGCACGTCCTCACGACGGCGGAGGAGGTCTGGCGACAGACCGGCGGACGCGTGACACACCTCGTCGCCGGGTTGGGCACGACCGGTACGCTCATGGGCACGGGCAGGCGGCTGCGGGAGCTGAACCCCGAGATCGAGCTGGTGGCGGTGCAGCCGGACGGCCCGTTTCACGGACTCGAAGGCTTGAAGCATCTCGAGACGGCGATCGTCCCTGGCATCTACGACCCTGCCATCGCCACGCGCACGGAATTCGTGGCGACCGAGGACGCGGAGCAGGTCGTGCGCCGTCTGGCGCGCGACGCCGGCTTGTTCGTGGGGTGGTCGACCGGAGCCGCCGTCGTCGCCGCGGAGCGGGTGCTGACCGCCCTCGACCGCCCGACCGCCCTCGTCGTCGTCATCGCCCCCGATTCGGGGATGCGCTACCTGAGCGAGCAGCAACGGCTGGCAGGGGGGGGGGGCGCCCCATGACGCTCGTGCTCGGGCCCCGTCACCTCGCGGCGATTCGTCAGCATGGCGAAGCCGACTACCCGCACGAGGCCTGCGGCCTGATCGGCGGCATGGTGGACGGCGAGCGCCCCGTCGCGGTGCAGCTGGTGCCGCTCGCCAACCAGCGCACCGACTCGGCGCGGAATCGGTATCTGATCGATCCCGACGCGTTCCGGCGCGCGCAGGCGAAGCTGGACCGGGACGGGCTCGAGATCTTGGGCGTGTACCACTCGCATCCCGACCATCCGCCCGAGCCGTCGGCGTTCGACCGCGAGCACGCCTGGCCGCGGCTCAGCTACGTCATCGTTGCAGTGGTCGGCGGACGCGCCCGCGAGGTGAAGTCGTGGCGCCTGTCCGATGACCGTGCGGGCTTCGCCGAGGAAGCCATATGGCAATCACCGTCTTGATCCCCACGCCCCTCCGTCCGTTCGTCGGAGGGAAGGACGCGCTCGAGCTCGAGGGGGAGAACGTCGGGGAAGTGCTCGACCAGCTCACGAGCGACCACGCCGAGCTCCGCAAGCACCTGTTCGCGGACGACGGCCGGCTGCGGAGCTTCGTGAACGTGTACGTGAACGACCGGGACATCCGCCACCTCGAGCGGGAGGGCACGCGCGTGGGGGCCGGGGACACCGTGTCGATCATTCCGAGCATCGCCGGAGGCACCGCCGTCGCGGAATCGTTGCCCAAGCTGTCGCACGAGGAGATCCTGCGCTATTCGCGGCATCTCATCCTCCCCGACGTGGGGGTCGAGGGGCAGCGCAAGCTGAAGGCGGCGCGGGTGCTCCTGATCGGCGCGGGCGGCCTCGGCTCGCCGGCCGCCCTGTACCTCGCGGCGGCGGGTGTGGGAACGCTCGGGATCGTCGATTTCGATGTGGTCGACAAGACCAACCTGCAGCGTCAGATCCTGCACGGGACCGACACGGTGGGCATCCCGAAGCTCGAGTCGGCGCGGCGCCGGGTCCAGGATCTCAACCCGAACGTGCAAGTGGAGTTGTTCGAGACCCGACTCACGTCCGCGAACGCCCTCGACATCATCCGCGAGTTCGACGTCGTGGCGGACGGGACCGACAACTTCCCCACGCGCTATCTCGTCAACGACGCCTGCGTCCTGCTGGGCAAGCCAAACGTGTACGGGTCGATCTTCCGGTTCGAGGGACAGGCGTCGGTGTTCTACGCCAAGGAAGGTCCCTGCTACCGTTGCCTGTACGCCGAGCCGCCGCCGGCGGGACTCGTCCCATCCTGCGCCGAGGGTGGCGTGCTGGGCGTGCTGCCGGGGATCATCGGGTCGATCCAGGCGATGGAGACGATCAAGTTCATCCTCGGTCGGGGCGAGCTCCTGATCGGGCGGCTGCTGCTGTTCGACGCCCTCAGGCTCAAGTTCCGCGAGCTGAAGCTCGAGCGGGACCCCGACTGCCCAGTGTGCGGGCGCAACCCGACGGTCACTTCACTGATCGACTACGAGGCGTTCTGCGGGGTCGGCGCCGAGCCCGTCTACGACGGCGCCGAGGTGACCGCGCTCGACTTGAAGCAGGAGCTCGAGGCGGGCAAGCCGATCCTGCTGCTGGACGTGCGCGAGCCGCACGAGTACGAGATTGCGAGCATCGAGGGCGCGCGGCTGATCCCGCTGGGAGAGCTGCCGGAGCGGCTACGCGAGCTCGACGACCACGCCGAGATCGTCACCCACTGTCACCACGGTGCGCGCTCGCTCAAGGCGCTCGAGATCCTGCGCGCCGCGGGCTTCTCGAAGGTGCGGAGTCTGAAGGGCGGGATCGATGCGTGGGCGGTGAACGTAGATCCGGAGCTGCCGAGATACTGATGCCGAAGGGGGGACTCGAACCCCCACGGGCTTGCGCCCACTGGCTCCTGAAGCCAGCGCGTCTACCAGTTCCACCACTTCGGCGAGGGTTGGAACGGCGAATATAGGCCGCGGTATAACCTCAAGTCAACTCTTGGCTTGACCGCTCTCGACCCGGTTTCTATCTTGGCCTGCCAGCAGTGGACAGACTCTCCATCGCCCGGAATCCGCGGGCGCGCCATGACTACCATCTCCTGGAAACGTGGGAGGCCGGACTCGTACTCACGGGAACGGAAGTCAAGTCGCTGCGGGCGGGGAAAGCGAGCCTCGGGGAGGCGTACGCGCACCTGCGTCGCGGAGAGCTGTGGCTCGAGGGGATGACCATCGCGCCGTACGCAGCCGGCAGCTACAACAACCCACCTCCCGCCCGTTCCCGCAAACTCCTCCTTCACAAGCGCGAGATCCGCAAGCTGATCGGCGGCACGACTCAGAAGGGCCTGACGCTCGTGCCGCTCGAGCTCTACTTCAAAGATGGCATCGCCAAGGTGGCGATCGCCCTCGCCCGTGCTAAGCGCGCCTACGACAAGCGTGAAGAGTTGAAGCGGCGGGCCGTAGAGCGCGAGACGGCGCGGGCGTTCCGGGGAAAACGCACGTGATCGTTCTCGTCGCTCTGCTGCTCGCGCCGCCGCAGATCGTGATCGTCACCCCTCGGGGAGAGACGACGGTGCGGGTGACGACGGAGCGCGGGGCCGCGGCGGTGGCCGCCCCGCTGCTGGTGGGTCCCCTGGACCTGACGACCACACTGGACGGCTCGCAGGCCACAGTGGGGCTCGGCGGGACCGTGTTCGTCTTTCAGATCGGGGCGCCGTTCGTGCGCGCGCGGGGGGTTGTGTATGCGCTCAGCAGCGCGCCCTATGTCGCCCGGGACACGCTGTTCCTGCCCCTCGATTGGCTCGTCGTATCGCTGCCGCGCGTGCTGGCAGCGCGCTACCGCTGGGATGCAGCGGCGGCGCGGCTCGAAGACATGGGCGTGGCGCCGCTGGCGGGGCTCCTGGGAGGCGCCAATCCGCTCACGGGACTCAGGCTACGGCACGCCATCGTGATCGATCCCGGGCACGGTGGCGCGGACCCGGGGAATCCGGGCCTGTACTTTCCCGGCGGGCTGGTCGAGAAAGACATCACGCTGCGGGTCGGGAAACTGTTGTGGGCCGAGCTCACCCGTCGCGGCCTCGCGGCGCGGCTCACGCGCAGCGCCGACACGCTCGTCGCTCTCGTCGACCGCGGGGCATCGTGCAGCGCGGAATGCGACCTGTTCGTCAGCATCCACGTCAACGCCATGCCGCCGGGGCGCCGCCGCGACCAGACGCGCGGCGTCGAGACCTACTTTCTATCGGACGCGAAGACCGAAGACCAGGCGCGGGTCGCGAAGATGGAAAACGACGCCATCCGCTTCGAGACGGGCGCCGCGACCGTCGGCGCCGCTGGCCCCCTGGGCTTTATCCTGCGCGACCTCCAGCTGAACGAGTACCTGCGCGAGTCCGCCCGGCTCGCCGAGCTGGTGCAAGAGCGCGTGAGCGTGGTCCATCCGGGTGGCGATCGGGGCGTCCAGCAGGCCGGGTTCATGGTGCTCAACACCGCGCGCCGTCCGGCGATCCTGGTAGAGACCGGGTTCGCGACGAACCCCGCGGATGCCGTGTTCCTGGCCTCGAGCCTCGGTGAGCACAAGCTCGCGAGCGCGATCGCCGACGGCATCGTCGCTTTCCTGGTCGAGTTCGAGCGCAAGCTGACCGTCGCGGCCCCGGCGGCCGGTCGGGGAGGGGGGAGCCGGTGACGCGGCGGTGGCGTGGGCTGGCGCTGGTGCTCGCCGGCACCGCGGCATGCGGCTACTACAACGGCATGTGGAGCGCGGACCACTTTGCGGGCGAGGCGCGCCGGCAGGAGCGTGAAGGACGAACGGAGGAGGCGCGCACGACGTGGGCCATGGCCGCGACGCGCGCCGAGTCGGTGGTGGCGCGCCACCCGCAGGGTCGCTGGTCGGACCGAGCCCTCGTGCTCGAGGGCGAGGCCCTGGCGAAGAGCGCCGCCTGCGATCGCGCGGCGGCGCCGCTCGCGCGGGCGCTCCAGTCGGTGCAGGACGTCGCGCTGCGGGATCGGGCCGGCCTCGCGGCCGCGGAGTGCGCCCTCGCGGCCTCGGACCCGGCGAGCGCCGAGCGGCTGCTGGACCCCCTGACCGGGTCCGCTGATCGTGAGCGGGCCGCCCACGCCCGCTTGCTGGCGGGTCGCGCGGCGGAACTGCGCGGCGATCTCGATGCCGCCGCCCGCTGGTACGGCGGCTCCTCCCAGCGGGGAGCGCGCGGCGCGCGCGCTCACGTGTTGCTCGTGGCGGGACGTACGGATGCAGGGCTGGCGCTGCTCGACAGCCTCGTCCACGCCCGCTTCGAGGAGGCGGACTGGACCGCGCTGCTCGGGGACGCGGGCCGGGCGGCCGGGCCTGGCGCTGCGAGCGCTGCGCTCGACCGCCTGCTGGCGCAGGGCCACGCGCCCGTCGGGGCGCGGGCGCGCTTGCTCGTCGCCGACGGCGACCGGCTGTTCGCTGCGGGTGCGCTCGCTGCCGCCGGCGCCCGCTACACCCAGGCGGCCGCCGCCGTCCCCGACTCGATGGCGGGTCAGGAGGGGCGCGTCGCAGAGCTGCGGGTGCTCGCCGCCCTGGCGGAGAGCCTGCCGCAGTTGCGGAGCGTCGCGGGGCGGCTCGGCACCCTGCTCGAGTCGGGGGCTGGTGGGGGGGGGGGAGGCGCGGCGGTCTCGGAGGGCCGCGAGCTGCAGCGGCGGATCCGCCTGGTGCTCGCCGCCGATGAGGAGGGCGACGTCGCGCTGTTGCACGCAGCGGAGGTGGTGCGGGACTCGCTCGCGGCCCCGCACCTCGCTGCACGGCTGTTCGTGGCGTTCGCACGCCGGCATCCGGCATCCCTGTTCGCTCCCAAGGCGCTCATCGCCGCGATCGGACTCGCCCCAGAGCGCGCCGATTCGGTAGTCGGAGTCTTGCAGTCGGCATATGCCACGTCACCGTACACGCTCGCCCTCGGTGGCGAGACGAGTCCGGCGTACGCGGCGGCGGAGGATTCCCTGGCCCAGGCGGAGGGCGTCGCTCTCGAGCGTGCGGGTCCCCCCCCAACCGGCGTGTCGCTCGTCGCGCCGCCGGTGACCGGCCCGCGCGGCCCGCCGCTCGATGGGCCTGAGCCGCGCCGTGTGGAGCAGCCGCGCACGCCAGGCCGCAAGGAGCCCGAGGGGCATCGCCCGCCGCGGCCCGTGGAACGGCCGTGAGCGCCGTCCGCGTGCTCGGCACCACCTTCCAGAATCCCGTCCTCCTCGCCGCCGGCACGGCTGGCTTCGGCCGTGAGGTCCAGGACGTCATCGATCTGGATGCGCTGGGCGGGGTGATCACCAAGGCGGTGACGCCGGAGCGCCGGCAGGGGCACCCGCCGCCGCGCGTCGCGGAGTTTCCGGGCGGCATGCTCAACGCGGTGGGTCTCGCGAACCCCGGCCTCGCCACCGTGGCCCGCGACCACCTGCCCTGGGCCGCAAGCCGTTTGACCCGTACGCGCCTCATCGTCAACGTCGCGGGCACCCGGGTCGAGGACTACGTCACGGTCATCGAGGGACTGGACGGAGCACCCGCCGTCACTGCCTTCGAGATCAACGCCTCCTGCCCCAACACGAGCGCCGAGGGGGGGGGCCTGGAGTTCGGCGCCGAGCCGCGCAGTCTGGCGGATCTGGTGCGCCGCTGCCGCGCGGCGACCTCGCGGCCGCTGGTCGTGAAGCTGTCGCCCGTCCTCCCGGACGTGGCGGCGATGGCGCAAGTCGCGCGAGACGAGGGAGCGGACGCCGTGAGCGTGGTCAACACGATCCCCGGGATGCTCGACCACCGGCTGGGCAACGGGGACGGCGGCGTGAGCGGTCCCGCGTTGCTGCCCGTGGGCGTGCTGGCGACGCGCCGCATCAGCCAGCGCGTCGGCCTGCCGGTGATCGGGGTCGGTGGCATCCGGACGGCGCGCGATGCCCGCGAGTACCTCGCGGCGGGGGCGGTGTTGGTGGCCGTGGGCACGGCCGCCCTGGCGGATCCGCGCGTGCCGGAGCGGATCGCGCGTGAGCTGTCGCGTGGCTGAGCTCGTGGTGGCGTTCGACGTGGCGAGCGCCCGCGAGGCGCTCGGCCTCGCCGATCGCCTGCCCGGGCTCGGCTGGGCGAAGCTCGGTCCCGTATTGTTCGTGCGCGAGGGCCCGGCGCTGGTGCGCGAGTTCGTGGCCCGCGGGGTGCGCGTGTTTCTCGATCTCAAGTGGCACGACATTCCCAGCACGGTCGGCGGCGCGGTGACCGCGGCGCGTGAGCTCGGCGTGTCGCTCGCCACCGTCCACTGCCTGGGCGGGCGCAAGATGCTCGAAGCCGCGGCGGCCGCCGCCGCGGACCTGCCGCTCGTGGGCGTCACGGTCCTCACCTCGCACGACGGCGGCGACCTGGAGCAGGTGCTGGGCCGCGGCGTGCCCGACGTCGGGTTCGAGGCTGAACGCCTGGCGCGGATGGCGTGGGCGGCGGGACTGCGGGGGGTCGTCGCTGCAGGGGCGGAGCTCGGGATTCTGCGGGAAGCGCTCGGGCCCGATCCCTGGCTCGTCGTGCCCGGGATCAGGCTCGCGGGCGAGCCGGCCGGCGATCAGGTGCGCACGGTGACGCCCGAGGAAGCGGTGCGGCGCGGCGCCACCCATCTCGTTGTGGGCCGGTCGATCACCGCGGCGCCGGATCCCGCGGCCGCGTTTCGGCGGTTGCTCGAGGTGGTGTGACGGCCCGGCTGGTCGCGTGCTTCCTCCTCATGCCAGCGCTCGCGGCCCAGGGGCAAGGGGGGGAAGGGGGGGAAGGGGGGCTCGCCGCCGCGGCGCGCAGCGCGCAAGCGGCTTGGCTGGCGCACGATCCGCAAGCGCTCGTCGGTCAAAGCGCCGCTGTGGTGCTGCAGATTCCCGGCGCCAACGCATCGGCCCCGCTGGGGCGCGCACAGGCGGTGGAGCTGCTACGGCGCTACCTGGGGACCGCGACCGAGCGGGCGGTGGCGGTGCGCAGCGCTCGTGAGGTGGCATCGGGCACCGGCTTCGTCGAGTTAGAGCGGGAGTATGCAGTGCGGGGCACGAAGGACGTGCGGCGGGAAACGCTGTTCTGCCGGTTTCGGGCGGTGGGCGATCATTGGGAGCTGACCGAGCTGCGGGCCGCCCCGTAATCGCGCCCCTTGCGTGCACTTACGAGCCCGTCTATACTTGCCGACTAGGTTGGAATCGCTCCTTTTCGGGGATCGTTCATTGAAGGTTCGCTCCAGCGTCAAGCCGATTTGTGAGCACTGCAAGGTCATCAAGCGCCGGGGCGTGCTCCGCGTGATTTGCAAGCGGAACCCCAAGCACCGGCAGCGGCAGGGGTAGGGGATGGCACGCATTGCGGGCGTGGACCTGCCGCGCGAGAAAAAAATCCTGTACGCTCTTCCGTACATCTTCGGCATCGGCCCGAGCAACGCGCGCAAGATTCTCGCGGAGACGGGGGTCAATGTGGACGCGCGCGTGCGCGATCTGCGCGACGCCGAGGTCGCGCGGTTGCGGCAGGTGATCGAGCGGGATTACAAGGTCGAGGGCGCGCTGCGCACCGAGGTCGCCATGAACATCAAGCGATTGATGGACATCGGCACGTACCGGGGGTCGCGCCATCGCAAGAACCTGCCGGTCCGCGGCCAGCGCACCCACACCAACGCGCGCACGAAGAAGGGGCCGCGCCGCGCGATTGCGGGGAAGAAGAAGCCCTTGCTCAAAAAGTAAATGGCCCAAGCGAAGCCGGCGGGCGCCAAGCGCGCCAAGAAGGTCGTGGAGGCGGAGGGCATCGCCCACATCACGGCCACATTCAACAACACGCTGATCACGATCACCGACCTGCAGGGGAACGCGATCACCTGGGGGTCCTCGGGCAAGGCCGGCTTTCAGGGCTCGAAGAAATCGACGCCCTTCGCCGCCACCGTGGCCGCCGAGCAGGCGGCACGCGAAGCGTTGAACCTCGGGGTCCGCCGCGTGCACGTGCGCGTGCAGGGGCCGGGCTCGGGCCGCGAGTCGGCCATTCAAGCCCTGGCGACGGCCGGCCTGCAGATCCGGTCGATCCGCGACGTCACGCCGATCCCGCACAACGGGTGCCGGCCGCCCAAGAAACGACGGGTGTAAGCGATGGCGCGCTACACGGGTCCGGTTTGCAGGCTGTGCCGTCGCGAGGGGACGAAGCTGTTCCTCAAAGGCACGCGCTGCCTGACGGAGAAATGCGCGGTCGAGCGGCGGGCCTACGCGCCCGGCCAGCACGGCCAGTCCACTGGGCGGCGGCGCAAGGCGTCCGAGTACGCGAAGCAGTTGCGTGAAAAGCAGAAGGTGAAGCGCATCTACGGGCTGTCGGAGCGCCAGTTCCGCAACATCTTCGATCGCGTGCTCAAGGAGCCCGGCGTCACCGGGGAAGCGTTGCTCGTGGCGCTCGAGAGCCGGCTCGACAATCTGGTGTACCGCATGGGTTTCGCGGTGTCCCGCAAGCAGGCGCGCCAGCTCGTGCGCCATCGCCACATCTCGGTGAACGGGCGCACCGTGGATATTCCGTCGTATCGGGTCCGCACCGGCGAGGAGATCAGGGTGGCGGACGCGAGCCGCGAGTTGACGCTGGTGCGGGCCGCCCTCGAGCAGTTCGGGCGGACCCAGCCGGTGTCGTGGATTCAGGTGGATACGGAGAAGGCGCTCGGTCGCGTGACCGAGCGGCCGAGCCGCGCCGCGATTCCGATCGCGGCGCAAGAACAGCTAATCGTCGAGCTCTATTCCAAGTGATGACGACTCTGGATTTGACGGGGCTGGTCCATCCCCACCTGGTCGAAATGACCAAGCGGGAGGACAACCCGAATGCGGCCGAGTTTCGGCTCCAACCCCTGGAGCGGGGCTACGGCTATACGCTGGGCAATTCGCTGCGCCGGATGCTCTTGTCCTCCCTGCGCGGGGCGGCCGTCTGGGCGTTCCGCCTGGATGGTGTGGTCCATGAGCACCAGACCATCGCCGGCGTCGTCGAGGACGTCCACCAGATCATCCAGCGCCTCAAGCAGCTCACGCTGGTGCTGGCGCCCGACGCCGACGAGGCGGTGCTCCACATCAAGCGCGATGCGGCGGGGCCGGTGCACGCTCGGGACATCGAGGCGCACGGGGCGGTGACCATCGTCAATCCCGACCTCCTGCTGTTCACGCTGCAAGACGACCGCGACGTCGCGGGCGAGCTGTACGTGAACAAGGGCCGCGGGTACGTGGAGGCCGAGCAGCACCCGCTCGACCGCACCATGCCGGTGGACGTCGTCCGCGTCGACTCGATCTACAATCCGGTGCGGCGCGCGAACTTCACCGTGGCGGAGACCCGCGTCGGACAGCGTACCGATTACGACCGGCTGACCCTCACCGTCGAAACCAACGGCACGATTTCGCCGGAGGACGCGGTCGCCTACGCGGCCGCCTTGGCCCAGGAGCACTTCCGCTTCTTCGTGGACTTCGGCAAGGTCCCCATGGTCGCGGCGCAGCCGGCCGGCAACGGCGGGACGGCCGCCAGCCACCTCAAGGACGTGCTCGGCCGCAGCATCGACGACGTGGGGCTCTCCGTGCGGTCGGTGAACTCGCTCAAGAACTCCAACATCCGCACGCTGGCCGATCTGGTGCAGTACCGCGAGGAAGACTTGTTGAAGGTGAAGAACGTGGGGGAGAAGGCGCTGGGCGAGATCGCGGAGCTGCTGCGGCGCGAGGGGCTCAACTTCGGGATACGGCTCGAGGACGTGGAGGGCGAGGTCCGGGTCGTGGATCCCGGCACGGCCCCCCAGGCGCAGCCGACCGAAGGCGACGAGGAGCCCTAGTGCGCCACCGCGCCAAGAGCCGGCAGCTGTCGCGAACCGCGAGTCACCGCAAGGCGCTGCTCGCGAACCTCGCCACCAGCCTCTTCAAGCACGATCGCATCGTGACGACCGAGGCGAAGGCGAAGGAGCTGCGACCCTACGCCGAGCGGCTGATCACGCTGGCGCGCCGGGGCGACCTGCACGCGCGCCGCCTCGCGGAGGCGCGGCTCAAGGACCGCGACGTCGCGCAACGGTTGTTCAAGGACGTGGGGCCGCGCTTCGCGACGCGGCCGGGGGGATACACGCGGATCATCAAACTCGGGCACCGCGCCGGAGACGGCGCCGAGCTGGCCCGGATCGAGCTGCTGGCGGAGTGAGGGAGCGGCGGGGGGCGCCACCGGAAGGGGGACCCTGGCGGGTCCCCCTTCTTCATTTACGAGGCCTTGGCCACGCGGTTGGACTTGAGGCACTGCGTACAGACGCGCAGCCGCCGCGTCACGCCGCCGACCTGGGCGCGCACCCGCTGCAGGTTGGGATACCAGCGCCGGTTGGTCTTGTTGTTCGCGTGGCTGATGTTGTGCCCCGTGATGGGGCCCTTGCCACAGATGTCGCACACTCGAGCCATGAGGACCGATCCAACCGAGAATGAGTCCGAAACGGTCGCGCGCCACGACGCGCGCACGGAGCGCCAAACCTAAAGGGGGGCCCAGCCGCGAGCAACCCCGCCGCACGGCGCTCATCACGGGCGTCACCGGGCAGGACGGGTCCTACCTCGCCGAGCTGCTCTTGGACAAGGGCTACGAGGTCATCGGCGTCGTGCGGCGCACGTCGCACGACTCCTACGAGCGCATCGGCCATCTGCTCGACCGGCTGCACGTCGTGCCCGCCGACCTGCTGGATCAACACTCGCTCACCACGGTGGTGCGGGACGGGCAGCCTGACGAGGTCTACAACCTCGCGGCGCAGAGCTTCGTGCCGACCTCCTGGAGCCAGCCGGTCCTCACCGGGGAATTCACTGCCCTCGGCGTCACGCGGCTGCTCGAGGCCGTGCGTCTGGCCTGCCCCGGCGCGCGCTTCTATCAAGCGAGCTCCTCGGAGATGTTCGGTAAGGCGGTCGAGGCGCCGCAGCGCGAGACGACGCCCTTCTATCCCCGTTCCCCCTACGGCGTGGCCAAGGTGTACGGGCACTGGATCACCGTGAACTATCGCGAGTCCTACGGCCTGTACGCGGTGAGCGGCATTCTCTTCAACCACGAGTCGCCGCGGCGCGGGCTCGAGTTCGTCACCCGCAAGGTGACCCACGGCGTCGCGCGGATCGTGAAGCGCCGGGCCGCCGAGCTGCGACTCGGCAACCTCGAGGCGAGCCGCGACTGGGGCTTCGCGGGCGATTACGTCGACGCGATGTGGCGGATGCTGCAGCGGCCGAAGCCGGCCGATTACGTCGTCGGCACCGGCGTGACGCACACCGTCCGCGAGTTGTGCGAGATCGCGTTCCAGCACGTAGGGCTCGACTGGCGCAAGCACGTCAAGGTGGATCCGACGTTGGTGCGACCGGCGGAAGTGGACGTGCTGCAGGCCGACGCGGGGAAGGCGCGACGGGAGCTCGGGTGGACCCCGCGCGTGGACTTCGCCGCTCTCGTGCGTATGATGGTCGACGCGGACCTGGAGCGCGTGTCGTGAGGGTGCTCGTCACCGGGGCGAACGGCTTCGTCGGGCGGCGCGTGGTGCAGCGGCTCGTGGACGAAGGGCATGACGTGTACGCCGGTAGCGGACCCGGGCCCGCTCCAGAGACGCCGGTCGGGGCGGCGGGGGCGCGCTGGGTGCCACTCGACGTGACCAGCCGTGAGTCGGTGGCCGCGTTCCTCTGCGAAGGATGCGACGCGGTGCTGCACCTGGCGGGCATGGCGTCGGCGAAGGAAGCGAATCACGAGCCCGCACGGGCCTGGCTGATCAACGCCGTGGGTACGGCGGAGCTCGCCGCCGGGCTCGGGGAAGCGAAGCGCGCGGGTCGCTGCGACCCGCTGCTCTTGATCAGCTCGAGCGCAGAGGTGTACATGCCCCGGGTGAATCACCAGCACCGCGAAACCGACCCCGTGGGGCCGGTGACGCCCTACGCCGCCACCAAGCTGGGCGCGGAGCTCGCCGGCATGACCGCCTGGCGCGGAGCGGGCCTGCGCGTGGTGGTCGCCCGCCCATTCCCGCACGTCGGCGCCGGGCAAACGACCAAGTTCTGGGTGATCAAGCGGGCTCGCGTGCTGCTCGACGCCAAGCAGCGTGGCGCGCCCGCCATCACCGTGGGCGATCTCGGCGCGGTGCGGGATTTCCTGCACGTCGACGACGTCGTCGACGCCTACCTGCTGCTGTTGCGTGGGGGGGTGCCGGGAGAGGTCTACAACATCGCGTCGGGGCAGGCGATCACCCTGGAGGCCGTACAGGCCAAGCTGGAGACGTTGATCGGGATCCATCCGATGCGGGAGCGGGACACCGCTGAAGTCCGCACCGACGCGCGACCCTATCATGTGGGAGACGCCGCCAAGCTGCGCGCCGCGACCGGCTGGACGCCCCGGCGGTCCCTGGACGACGCCCTGCGGGACGTGATCGATGCCCAAGCGGACTGACCTGCACCGCATCCTGCTGCTCGGCTCCGGTCCCATCGTGATCGGGCAGGGGGCGGAATTCGACTACTCCGGCACGCAGGCCGTGAAGGCCCTGAAGGAAGAGGGCTATGCGGTCGTGCTCGTCAATTCCAATCCGGCGACGATCATGACCGACCCCGAGCTGGCGGACCGCACCTACGTGGAGCCCGTCACTCCCGAGTGGGTACGCCGGGTGATCGAGCGGGAGCGCCCCGACGCCCTCCTCCCGACCATGGGCGGCCAGACGGCGCTTAACGTGGCGATGGCGCTCGCCCGCGACGGCACCCTCGAGCAATTCGGCGTCGAGCTGATCGGCGCGAACGCGCGGGCGATTCAGATGGCGGAAGACCGCGCCGAATTCGCGGCCGCGATGCAGCGGATCGGCCTCGCCATCCCGGTGGGACGCACGGTGCGCTCGACACCCGATGCGCTGCAGGCGATGGCCGAGGTCGGCTATCCGGCGGTGATCCGGCCCTCGTTCACGTTGGGCGGCACCGGGGGTGGCGTGGCTTTCAACCGCGCGGAGCTCGAGGAGGGGGTCGAGCGGGCGCTCGCCTTGTCGCCGGTGCACACCACGCTCATCGAGCGCAGCGTGCTCGGGTGGAAGGAATTCGAGCTCGAGGTGATGCGCGACCATCGGGACAACGTCGTGATCGTGTGCTCCATCGAAAACGTCGACCCGATGGGCGTGCACACCGGCGACTCGATCACCGTGGCCCCCGCGATGACCCTCACCGACCGCGAATACCAGCGGATGCGCGACGCCGCGATCGCGATCATTCGCGAGATCGGCGTCGAGGCCGGCGGCTGCAACATCCAGTTCGCGGTGAATCCCGCCGACGGCGAGATGCTGGTGATCGAGATGAACCCACGCGTCTCCCGCAGCTCGGCGCTCGCCTCCAAGGCGACGGGCTTCCCGATCGCGCGCATCGGGACCAAGCTCGCGGTCGGGTACACGCTCGACGAGCTGCCCAACGACATCACCAAGACGACCCCCGCCTCGTTCGAGCCCGTGCTCGATTACGTGGTGGTCAAGGTGCCGCGCTTTGCATTCGAGAAGTTTCCGACGGCGGACTTCCGTCTCACCACGCAGATGAAGTCCGTGGGCGAGGCGATGGCGATCGGACGCACGTTCAAAGAGGCGTTTCAGAAGGGCCTCCGCGCCCTGGAGACCGGTCGCCCGGGCTGGGTCGTGGGGGCCACGCTCGTCGACGATCGGCTCAGCGGCGATTCCGTGGACGATCTGCGCGTGGCGCTGCATACGCCGACCCCGGAGCGGATCTTCCAGATCAAGCGCGCCCTCGCCGCGGGTCTCGCCGTCGACGCCGTGGCCGAGGCCACGGGGATCGACCCCTGGTTCCTGTATCAGCTCGAGGAGCTGATAGCCGCGGAGCACCGGTTCGCGGGGTTGGGGACCGTGGACGCGGCCGAGCTGCGGCGCATGAAGCGCATGGGCTTCAGCGACCACCAGCTGGCCGGACTGCGCGACGTGCCCGAAGCCGAGGTGCGGGCGCTGCGCTGGCGCCTCGGCGTGCACCCCGCGTACAAGACCGTAGACACCTGCGCCGGCGAGTTCCCGTCGTCCACACCCTACCTCTATTCGTCGTACGACGACGAGAACGAGTCCGAGCCCTGCGGCGAGCAGGGGATCGTGATCTTGGGGAGCGGCCCGAACCGCATCGGGCAGGGCGTGGAGTTCGACTACGCTTGCGTGCACGGCGCCCTCGCGTTCCGCGAGCTGGGCTACAAGACGATTATGATCAACTCGAACCCCGAGACGGTGTCGACGGACTTCGACATCTCGGACAAGCTGTACTTCGAGCCTTTGACCCTGGAGGACGTGCTCGAGATCGTGCGCTGGGAGCGGCCCACAGGGGTCGTCGTGCAGCTCGGCGGGCAGACACCGCTGCGCCTCACAAAGCCGCTCGAAGCGGAGGGCGTGCCGATCCTGGGGACCTCGCCGGACGCGATCGACATCGCCGAGGACCGGGAGCGGTTCGAAGGCCTGGTGCGGCGCCTGGGGGTGACCCAGCCCGCGAACGGGACTGCCCGCTCGGTGGACGAAGCGGTGAAGGTGGCCGAGCGCATCGGCTACCCGGTGCTGATCCGGCCGTCCTACGTCCTGGGCGGCCGGGCGATGGAGATCGTGTACGATCAGGGGTCGCTGCGCGACTTCTTCGAGCGGGCGGCGCGCGTGGCGCCGGAGCACCCGGTGCTGATCGACCGCTTCCTCGAGGACGCCTTCGAGGGGGACGTCGATGCCATCGCCGACGGCCGGCGTTGCGTGGTGGGCGGCGTGATGCAGCACATCGAGAACGCGGGGGTGCACTCCGGCGATTCGGCGTGCGTGCTGCCCCCCTATCTCATCGGGGACCGGCAGGTCGAGGAGATGCGCCGCCACACGATGGCGTTCGCCGAGGCGCTGGGGGTCGTGGGCCTGCTCAACGTCCAGTACGCGATCCTGGGCGGCGTCGTCTACGTGCTCGAGGTGAACCCCCGGGCCTCGCGCACCGTGCCCTTCGTGAGCAAGGCGACGGGCGTGCCGCTGGCGAAGCTGGCGGCGGCGGTCATGGTAGGCCGGACCCTGGACGAACTCGGCCTGCCCGATGAGCTTCCCGTCCCAGGCGTGGCCGTGAAAGAGGCGGTGTTCCCCTTTACCAAGCTGCCGGGGGTGGACACGCTGCTGGGACCGGAGATGCGCTCTACCGGCGAAGTGATGGGCTTCGCCGACAGCTTCGGGATGGCGTTCGCGAAGGCGCAGATCGCCGCCGACGGTGAGTTGCCGCTGTCGGGGACGATCTGCGTGACGGTGAACGATTCCGATAAGCCGACGGTGGCGCCGATCGTACGGCGGTTCCACGAGATGGGGTTCCGGATCGTGGCCACCGAAGGCACCGCGAAGTACCTGCGCGCGCGGGGCGTCCCCGCCGAGCGGGTGTTGAAGGTGCACGAGGGCAGGCCGAACGCGATCGACCTGATCGTCTCGGGGGACGTGCAGCTGCTCATCAACACGCCCCTCGGCAAGTTCACGCAGGCGGATGATTCCGCGATTCGGCGCACCGCGTTGGTGCACCGAGTGCCTTACACCACGACGATGTCCGCAGCGAGCGCCGCGTGTGACGCGATCATCGCGTTGCGGAGCCGTGCGGGCAGCGTGAGGAGTCTCCAGGAATGGCACGAAAAAACAGCACCCCAAAGGCCGCCGCAGCCCGTGGAAAGACCCCCCACGGGAAGTCGGGAGCCGCGCGCCGTCCAGGCGTAGCGAAGCCGGCCGCCAAGCCGGCTCCGAAGCCCGCGGCGCCGTCTCCCCCGCCCCCCCCGAAGCTCAAGTTCCGGGGGCGGATGCTCGAGAATGAGCCGCTCGCCCGCCACACGACGTATCGCATCGGCGGGCCGGCGCGTTATTTCCTCAATCCCGCGGAAGTTGCGGACGTGGAGAAGGCGCTCCAGTTCGCCCAAGACAAGGGCGTGCCCTGGCTCGTGTTGGGGTTGGGCTCGAACGTCCTCGTCAAGGACGCGGGCTACCCGGGGCTCGTGATCCGGTTGGGGAAGGGACTCGACAAGTTCGAGATGAAGGGAGCGACCGCGATCGTCGGCGCTGGCATGCCGACGCCGCTCCTGGCGCGCCGCACCGCCGAGGCCGGGTTCGCCGGCGTCGAGCGGTTCCTCGGTATCCCCGGCACGGTAGGCGGCGGCGTGTACATGAACGCCGGCGCCCACGGTGCGGAGTTCGCCGAGGTCGTCACCGAAGTCACCGTGATGGATCCCAAGGGCAAGCTGAAGCAGCTCGCGCGCAAGCAGATCCCCTTCAAGTACCGGACCAGCGGCTTGGGGCAGGTGGTCGTGCTCGAGACGAAGCTGGCCCTGGCCGAGGAGGCGCCCGCCAAGTTGAAGGAGATGCAGGGCCGGTTGCTGCGGTGGCGCAAAGCCGGCACGCCGTTCGACCAGCCCTGCTGCGGCTCGGTGTTCAAGAACCCGGCCGGGCAGAGGACCGCGGGGATGCTGGTTGAGGAGGCCGGGCTCAAGGGGTTCCGCATCGGCGGCGCCCACGTCTCGATCCTGCACGCCAACTACATCGTCAACACCGGCAACGCGACCGCCGCCGACGTGCTCAAGGTCATCGACCACGTGCGCAAGACGGTGGCCAAGAAGCTCGACGTCGAGCTCGAGCTCGAAGTCAAGGTGATCGGCGACTAGATGGCCGACTACTTCGTCCACGAATCGAGCTACGTGGATCAGGGCGCCCAGATCGGCAAGGGCACGAAGATCTGGCATTTCTGCCACATCATGCCGGGTGCCGTGATCGGGGAGCGGTGCAACCTGGGTCAGAACGTGGTGGTCATGGGGGGCACCCGCCTCGGCGACAACGTGAAGGTGCAGAACAACGTCTCGATCTACGAGGGCGTCGAGCTCGAGGACGATGTGTTCTGCGGACCCTCGTGCGTCTTCACCAACGTCATGAACCCTCGGAGTCACGTCTCCCGCAAGCATGAGTATCGCAAGACGCTGGTGCGGCGCGGCGCCACGATCGGGGCGAACGCGACCATCGTTTGCGGGGCGACGCTGGGAGAATACGCCTTCATCGGAGCGGGCGCGGTGGTCACGTCGGACGTGCCGGCGTACGCCCTCATGGTGGGCGTGCCGGCGCGGCGCGTGGGCTGGATGTGCCAATGCGGGGAGCGCTTGTCGCTCACCGGCGGTACCGGGTCGTGCGCGGCATGCGGCGCGACCTACGAGGAATCGGGGGGCGTGCTGCGCGCGATTGCCCGATCTTCCAGCGTCAGATAAATTGTTGCGCCCCCTCGGGATACCGACCACGTGAACGTGCCGCTGCTGGACCTCGTGGCGCAGTACCACGCCGTCCGGGACGAGGTCCTGCCCGCACTCCAGGCCGTCATCGAATCGCAGCAGTTCATCATGGGCCCCGCGGTCGCGCGGCTCGAGACCGCCGTCGCAGCGCTGTCGCACGCCCGGCATGGGATCGGCTGCGCCAGCGGCACCGACGCGCTGCTGCTGCCGCTCAAAGCGCTCGCCCTGCGGCCCGGCGACGAGGTCGTCACCACCCCGTTCACCTTCTTCGCGACCGCGGGGGCGATTCACAACGCCGGGGGCACGCCCGTGTTCGTGGACATCGCGCCCGACACCTTCAACATCGACCCGGCGGCGGTCGAGGCGGCGGTAACGGCGCGCACGCGGGCGATCGTGCCCGTGCACCTCTACGGCCAAATGGCGGCGATGGAGCGCTTGCTGGCGATCGCGGAGCGGCGCGGCGTCAAGCTGCTGGAGGATGCCGCCCAGGCGATCGGCGCCCGGCGCTCGATCGACGGGGAGTGGCGCGTGGCCGGGGAGCTGGGGTGGGTCACCGGGTACTCGTTCTTCCCCAGCAAGAACTTGGGGGCGTGGGGCGACGCTGGCATGATGGTCACGTCGGACGACCAGCTGGCCGAGCGGCTCCGCCGGCTGCGGCTGCATGGCGGCGCGAAGCAATACCACCACGACGAAGTCGGGACGAACTCGCGCCTCGACACGCTGCAAGCGGCGGTGCTGCTCGCCAAGCTGCCCCACCTTGCCGACTGGTCGGCGCGCCGGCGCCAGCACGCCGCGTATTACTCCGCCGCGCTCGCGGACCTCCCCCAGGTCAAGCCGCCCGTCGTCCAGGCCAACAACGAGCACATCTTCCATCAGTACACGCTGCGCGTCGGGCGGCGGGACGCGCTGCAGGCGCACCTCAAGACCAAAGGGATCGGGAGCGCGGTGTACTACCCGGTGCCGCTGCACCTCCAGCCGTGTTTCAATCACTTGGGATACCGGCGGGGACGGCTCCCCGAAGCGGAGCGTGCCGCCGGGGAGGCGCTTTCGCTCCCCGTGTACCCCGAGTTGCAACGCGAGCAGCTCGACTACGTGATCGATGCGATCCGCGGGTTCTATCGGTGAGCCGGCTGCGGCTCGGCGTGGTGGGTGCGGGAGCCTGGGGCAAGAATCACGTCCGCACCGCCGCGACGCTCGCGGACGCCGAGCTCGCGGCGGTGTGCGACACGGACCCAAAGGTGCGCGAACGGGTGGCGCGCCAATACCCCGGCGTGCACGTCACGGGCGACGTCGGCGACCTGCTGGGCCGCGTGGACGCAGTCATCGTTGCCGCGCCCGCGGCCACCCATGCCCCCCTCGCCCTGCAGTGCGTCGAGGCGGGGAAGCCCTGCCTGGTCGAGAAGCCGTTCGCCCTGACGGTGCGGGATGCGGAGCAGGTAGCTCGCGCGGCGGCGGCGCGAGAGGTCCCGCTCGCGGCCGGACACCTGCTGTTGTTCCACCCGGCGGTCGAGCGCCTGCGCACCCTGGTCCAGGGGGGGGATCTCGGGCGGATCTATTATCTGTATGGCTTGCGCGTCAATCTGGGGCAGGTGCGGGCGGACGAGAACGCCCTCTGGAGCTTCGGGCCCCACGACGTCTCGGTGGCACTCTACTTGCTCGGCGAAGGGCCCACGCGGGTCGCCGCGCAGGGTCGGAGCTACCTTCAGCCCAAGGTGGAGGATGTCGTATTCCTCACGATGGAGTTCGCGAGCGGCGTGCTGGCGCACGTCCAGCTGTCGTGGCTCGATCCGCACAAGGAGCGCAAGCTGACGGTCGTGGGCGCCAGGCAAATGGTCGTGTTCGACGACATGGAGCCGCGTGAGAAGCTGCGCATCTACGACAAAGGGGTGGACCGCCCCCCCGAGTACGCGTCGTACGGCGAGAGTCTTGCGATCCGCGAAGGAGACATCTTCATCCCCAGGGTCCCGAACGTGGAGCCGCTCGCCGCGGAGCTCGCGCACTTCGTGCGCGTGGCGCGGGGCGTCGAGCCGCCGCGCGCCGGCGCCGAGGATGGGGTTCGGGTCGTGCGGGTGCTCGAAGCCGCCAGCCGCTCCCTGGCGGCGGGCGGCGCGCCGGTGACGCTGTGAGTCGCACGACGCCGCAGGAGCTGCTGCTCGCCAAGGCGCAGGACCGCACGGCGCTGATCGGGATCGTCGGTCTGGGGTACGTGGGCCTCCCGCTGGCGATGGAGTTCGCGCGCGCCGGGTTCCGCGTGCTCGGCTTCGACGTGAACCGGGCGGTCGTGGACGGCCTGAATGCCTGTCGCTCCCACATCCATGACGTCGCGAGCGCGGCGGTCGCCGAGGCGGCGCAGGCGGGGCGGTTCGCGGCCACCACGGACATGGCGCGCTTGAAGGAGCCGGACGTCGTCTCCATCTGCGTGCCCACCCCCCTCTCCAAGACCAAAGACCCGGACGTCAGCTACGTGCTGGCGGTGACCAACGCCGTCAAGCAGACCCTGCGGCGCGGCCAGCTCGTGGTACTCGAGTCCACCACGTATCCCGGCACCACACGCGAGCTGCTGCTGCCCGCCCTCCAAGGCACCGGGCTCAAGGTGGGGGAGGACTTCTTCCTGGCGTTCTCCCCCGAGCGCGTGGACCCCGGCAACCCGCAGTGGAACACGCACAACACGCCCAAGGTAGTCGGGGGCATCACCGAGGCGTGCCGCCGCGTCGCGCTCGCGGTGTACCAGCCCGCGATCGAGCGGCTCGTCCCGGTGTCGTCCCCGGAGGCGGCGGAGCTCGTGAAGATCCTCGAGAACACCTTCCGCAGCGTCAACATCGGCCTCGTGAACGAGATGGCGATCGTGTGCGACAAGTTGGGCGTCGACGTGTGGGAGGTGATTGAGGCGGCGGCGACGAAGCCGTTCGGCTTCATGAAGTTCACCCCAGGCCCCGGCGTGGGGGGACACTGCATCCCGCTCGACCCGCACTACCTCGCCTGGAAGATGCGCACGCTCAACTATCGCACGCGCTTCATCGAGCTCGCCGGCGAGATCAACGCGGCGATGCCGGAGTATTGGGTGGCGCGGGTGGTGGACCGTCTGAACGAGCGGGGCAAGGCGGCGCGGGGCAGCGTCGTGCTGGTGATCGGCGTGGCCTATAAGAAGGACATCGGCGACATGCGCGAGAGCCCGGCGCTCGACGTCATCCGGCTCTTGGTGCAGCGCGCCGCGGTCGTGCGCTACCACGACCCGTACGTGCGCGTGGTGCACGAGGACGGCATCGACCTGCAATCAGTGCCGCTGTCCCCCGAAACGCTCGCCGCCGCCGACTGCGCCATCATCGTCACGGACCATACCGCGGTGGACTATGCCCTCGTCGCGCGGCACGCCGCGGCGGTGGTGGACACGCGGAACGCGCTGGCGCGGGTCCGCAGCCGGAGCGACCCCCAATGAAAGTGGCCGTGGTCGGCACCGGCTACGTCGGCCTCGTCGTGGGCGCGTGCCTCGCGGAGGCCGGCAACGACGTCATCGGCGCGGACCTGGATGAGGCGAAGATCGCGGGGCTCCGCGCCAACCGGCTCCCGATCTACGAGCCCGGCCTCGAGCCGCTCGTGGTCCGCAACCAGCACGACGGCCGCCTGCAGTTCACGACCGACGTGGGCGGCGCGATCGAGCGTTCGGATATCGTGTTCATCGCCGTCGGCACGCCGCCGGATGAGGACGGCTCGGCCGACCTGCGGCACGTGCTGGCCGTGGCCCGCGCCATCGGCGAGCACATGAATTGCCCCAAGATCGTGATCACCAAAAGCACCGTGCCCGTCGGGACCGCGGCGCGCGTCCGAGCCGAGATCGCCCGGCACACGCAGCTGCCGTTTCACGTCTGCTCCAACCCCGAGTTCCTGAAGGAAGGCGCGGCGGTCGAGGACTTCATGAAGCCCGACCGCGTGGTGATCGGCGTGGATTCGCCCGAAGCGGCGCAGGTCCTGGAAGAGCTGTATGCGCCGTTCGTCCGTACCGGGAATCCCCTGCTCTTCATGGACGTGCCGTCCGCCGAGATGACGAAGTACGCCGCCAACGCGATGCTCGCCACCCGCATCTCCTTCATGAACCAGATCGCCCGGCTGTGTGAAGCCGTCGGGGCCGACGTGACGCTGGTGCGCAAGGGGATCGGCACGGACCGACGCATCGGGCCCGCCTTCCTCTTCCCGGGGCCGGGGTACGGCGGGTCGTGCTTCCCGAAGGACGTGAAGGCGTTGATCCGCACCGGCCAGGAGCAAGACGTGCCGCTCGACGTCCTCACGGCCGTCGAGGCGGCGAACGAGCGGCAGAAGCGCCTGCTCTTCGAGAAGCTGCAGCGCCACTTCGACGGCCGCCTGCGGGGCGCCAGCGTGGCGGTGTGGGGGCTCGCGTTCAAGGCGGAGACCGACGACGTACGCGACAGCCCAGCGCTGGCCCTGGTGGAGCAGCTGCTGGACGCCGGCGCGCAGGTGCGGGTGCACGACCCGGCGGCGCACGCCACGGCGCGGCGGACGCTGGGCGACCGCGTCACCTATGCCGCCCACGCCTACGATGCGCTCCAGGGAGCCCATGCGCTGGCGATCGCGACGGAGTGGCTCGAGTACCGCAACCCCGACTTCGAGCGCATCAAGCGGCTGCTCGCTCGGCCCCTGATCGTGGACGGCCGCAACCTGTACGATCCCCAGCGCCTGGCCCGCCTAGGGTTCACGTACGACAGCATCGGACGGCCGCCCGGATGCGCGTCCTCGTAACCGGCGCGGCGGGCTTCCTCGGCTCCCACCTGTGCGACCGGCTGCTCGCGGCGGGCCACCGCGTGGTGGGGATGGACAACCACATCACCGGCAACGCCGCCAACGTCGCCCACTTGAAGAGCAACCCGGCCTTCCAGTTCGTGCTGCACGACGTCACCAACTTCATCGAAGTCCCCGGCCCCCTGGAAGGGGTGCTGCACTTCGCCAGTCCGGCGAGTCCCGTGGACTACCTCGAGTTCCCCATCCAGACGCTCAAGGTCGGTTCGCTCGGGACGCACAAGGCGCTGGGCTTGGCCAAGGCGAAACGGGCGCGCTTCCTGCTCGCCTCGACCTCGGAGGTGTACGGCGATCCGCTGGTCCACCCGCAGCCCGAAAGCTACTGGGGCAACGTGAATCCGGTCGGCCCGCGCGGGGTGTACGATGAGGCCAAGCGTTTTGCGGAAGCGATGACGATGGCCTACCACCGCTCCCACCAGCTCGACACCCGGATCGTGCGGATCTTCAACACCTACGGCCCGCGGATGCGCCCGCGGGACGGGCGGGTCGTGTCGAACTTCATCGTGCAGGCGCTCAAGGGCGAGCCGCTCACCGTGTACGGCGACGGCTCCCAGACGCGGTCGTTCTGCTACGTGGACGATCTGATCGACGGCATCGTGCGGATGTTCGAGCGCGGCGGGCCCGAGCCGACCAACCTCGGCAACCCGCACGAGTTCACCGTGCGCCAGCTCGCGGAGCACGTCCTGCGTCTCACCGGGAGCAACAGCCCCGTGGTGGAGCGACCGCTCCCGATCGACGACCCCAAAGTGCGCCAGCCCGACATCACCCGCGCCTGCGAGACGCTGGGGTGGGCGCCCCAGGTCTCGCTCGAAGCCGGCCTGCGCCGCACGATCGAGTATTTCCGCGGCATCGTCGCTTGAGTCAGGACGGGGTCCGGCGAGCCCGACTCTATCTATATTACTGACGCGGTGGACCGTGTCCGCCGCGAGCATCGGGCGGTTTCGTCCTGTGGTGCGAGGCGGCGCATGGATGTCAGTCCGGAACATCTCGTCGATCGGGCGCGCGAGCGGTTCCAGCTGCAGGACTACTACGGCGCCATCCACCTGCTGGAGGAAGTGGTCGCCACCGGCCGGGCGTTCGCCGACGCGCACCACCTGCTCGGGGTCTCGTACTCCCTCGTGGGACAGCAGGAGCAGGCGCTGACGCAGATCGACCGCGCGCTGGAGCTGAACCCGCGCTACGTGGAGGCGCTGATCCACCGCGCGATCGTCCTCAACGACCTGGGGCGCGAGGACGAGGCCGACGCGACGTTTCGCCGGGCGGCGCACGTCGGCGGCGAGACCCGGGAGGGCATTCCGGCGCACATGGCGGCGAAGCTCGCGAACCAGCACGCCGCGCTGGGTGACGCGTACCTCGAGTCGGGCGCGGTCCCCCAGGCGATCGCCCAGTACCGCGAAGCGCTGGCGCTCGGACCCGGGTTCCACGACTTGCGGTATAAGCTGGGGCGACTCCTGCTGCAGGCGGGGGGCGCGCTGGACGCGCGCGAGCAATTCGAGATCATCGTGCGGGACCGCCCCAACTACCTCGATGCCGCCGCCATGCTCGGGCTGGCGTGCTACCTCGCGGGCGACGGGCTCGCGGCGCGCGCCGTCTGGGAGGAGTGCCGGGCGCGCCGACCGGAAGACCCGCGGGTCGAGGCCTATCTCGCCATGCTGGGGCGCAGCGAGCCCGGAGATGGAGGGGGCGGGGCGGGGGCGGGGGGAGACACCCGAAGGACGAAGGCGTGAGGCGACTCGCAGGGGCGCTGCTGGGCCTCGCCGTCGCGTGTTCCCACAGCGCCGCCGACCACGAGGAGCTGGGCGATCGGTGGTACGCGGCCGGCACCTACCGGGACGCGCTGGCGGAATACGCGCTTGGGTTGAAGGCGCATCCCAGCCCCGAGCTGCACGCGAAGGCGGCGGCGGCGGCGTTGCATACGCAGCAGTACGCACTCGCCGCGACTGAGTACCGCGCCCTGGCCGAGGCGGATCGCTCGCGCGCCGCGGAGGCGGCCGTGGGCTTGGAGCGGGTGGTGGGTGCGGCGTTTGCGGCGACCGACCGCGTCGCGCTGGTCAGCGCCTTGGCGGCGCTGCAGGCGGTGGCCCCAGGCCGGCCGCTCGGCAAGTATGCGCGGCTCGCCGCGCTGGACGCGGCCGATCGAGGCGACACGGCGGGGGCACTCGCCCTGTTCCCCAGCGCCGTGGCCGGGGCGGCCGACGGGCGCACCGCCGACTCGCTGCTCTACGTGTACGGTATGGCGGCCGCGCGCGCGAAGGATTGCGGCACGGCGGTCGCGGCGTTCGAAGGGGTGATCCGGCGCCAGCGGGAGCCGGCGGTCGGCGATGCGGCGCGCGAAGGCTTGAGTTTGTGCGCGCTGCTCGAGGGACAGGCCCGCCTCGAGCACGGCAAGCCGGCCGAGGCGGAGGGCTGGTTCAAGCGCGCCACCGCGCCGGGGGCGCCGACGGAGGTCGAGCGCGCCGCGCACCTGGGGCTGGGCGATGTGCGGCTCGCTCAGGGCGACGTGCCCGGCGCCCTGGAGAGCTACCAGCAGGCGATCGCGGGCGGAAATCCCGGAGACAGTATCACGGTGCGCGCACAACAGAAGATCAATGCGCTGGGCAAGGCGGACGCACCGGGTGCCGCGCCGCCCCAGCAACTGTGAGGACTATGCGCTCCTGGTGGTTGATCGGCGGCGTCTTGTGCGGCGCGTGTCACCACGCCCTGCGGGGAGGGGCGCCGATGAAGAGCCCCGAATCGCAGCGCGCCGAGGCGATGGCGCAGTTCCGCCGCGGCGACTTCAGCCACGCCCTCCTCGCCTTCCAGCGGGTGCAATTCGAGCTCAGCCCCGGGCAGCCGGAGATGGCGGAGGTCCGCTACTTCCTGGCGGAGTGCGATTTCCAGGTCGGCGACCTGTCGGTGGCGACGCTCGAATTCCACAAGGTGGCGGAGGAGTTCCCGAACAGCGAGTACGCGCCGCTGGCGCTGCTGCGCTCGGGGGATGCCAGCCTGCGCCAGTGGCGGCGGCCGGAGCTGGACCCGGAGCCGGGGCTGTCGGCGCTCGCGACCTATCAGGAGCTGCAGGGGCGCTACCCCGAGACGGCGGCCGCGGCGCGGGCCCGGGCGCACGTGGCGCAGCTCAATGACTGGTTCGCCGAGAAGGACTACAAGAACGGCATGTTCTACTTCCGGCGCCGCGCCTACGATTCCGCGATCATCTACTTCAAGGACATCATCGCGACGTTTGCGAGCACGCGGCGCGTGGCCGACGCGCTGCTGCGCCTGGTGGACAGCTATCGAGCGATCGGCTATGCCGAGGAGCTGAAGGAAGCCTGCGCCAACCTGCGGCAGTATTATCCCAAGACGGACGGACTCGACCGCCGCTGCCCGGCCTCCGCGGCCGCTCCCGGCGCCCAATAGGGTGGAGGGGCTGTTCGGCGGCTCGTTCGACCCGGTGCACGTGGGCCATCTGGTCGCCGCGGAGACGCTGGCCGACCTCTTGGGTCTGACGGTGCGCTTTCTGCCCGCCCGCGCGCAGCCGCTCAAGCCGGCCGCGCACACGGCCTCGCCGGAGCAGCGGGCCGAGATGCTGGCGCTCGCGGTCGCCGGGAACCCGCGGTTCCGCGTGGAGCGCATCGAGCTGGAGCTCCCCGTGCCCTCCTATACGGTCCGCACGCTGCGCGCCCTGGCCGAGCGGGAGCCCGGAAACCGGTTTGTGTTATTGCTAGGGGCGGACGCCGCGGCGGAGCTGGGCGACTGGTACGAGGCGGAAGCGCTCCCGGCCCTCGCCGACGTGGTGGCGTTCGCCCGGCCGGGCGCCGAGCCGCCGGCGCACCGCCTCATCAGTCGGGTGGTGGCGGTGCCGGCGCTCGACGTCTCGGCCACGGACGTACGGCAGCGCGTGGCGGCCGGCCGATCGATCCGCTATCTCGTGCCCGACGCGGTGCGCGATTATATCGCGACGCACGGGCTGTATCGCTAGAGGGCTGATGCTGAAACGCTTGGTCACGAAGGTCGTCGGCACGCGCTTCGAGCGCGAGCTGAAGCGCATCCAGCCGATCGTCGATGCAATTCATCGGCACGAAGAGCGCCTGAAGGGGCTGTCCGACGCCGAGGTGCAGGGGCAGACCGCGCGGTTCCGCGAGCTGCTGCAGCAGCGCACCGGCGCCCTCGAGGGCGAGGTGACGCAGCTGAAGCAAGCGAAGCACGACTGCCCCGACGCCGCCGAGCGGCAGCAGCTCGACCGCACGCTGGCGGAGGCGGAGCGGCAGCTCGGCCGCGCACGGGAGGCGGTGTTGAGCGACCTGCTCCCCGAGGCCTTCGCGACGGTGCGCGAGGCCAGCCGGCGCCTGCTCGGCACCGAGGCCGTCGTGACGGGTCACGCGCTGCCGTGGGACATGGTGCCGTACGACGTGCAGCTGATTGGCGGGATCGCCCTGCATCAGGGCAAGATCGCCGAGATGGCGACGGGCGAAGGGAAGACGCTCGTCGCGACGCTGCCGCTCTACCTCAACGCCCTCGCGGGGAGGGGCGTGCACCTCGTCACCGTCAACAACTACCTGGCGCGCCGCGACTCGCAGTGGATGGGACACCTCTTCAAGTGGCTCGGGCTCAGCGTGGGGTGCATCGACGACACCGAGCCGGCCTCGCCCGAGCGCCGCGCCGCCTATCACTGCGACATCACCTACGGCACCAACAACGAGTTCGGCTTCGACTACCTGCGCGACAACATGGTGATCGAGCTGGAGCAGCGCGTGCAGCGGGGCCATCACTATGCCATCATCGACGAAGTGGACTCGATCCTCATCGACGAGGCGCGCACGCCCCTGATCATCTCCGGTGCGGTCGGCACGGAGTCGGATGAGAAGTACGCGCAGTTCAACACCCAGGTCGTTCAGCTGGTGCGCAAGCAGAACGCCGTCGTGAACGACCTGATCGCCCGCGCCGAGCCGCTGCTCGCGGACGAGAAGACCGCCTATGACGGCGCCCTGCTCCTCTTCCAGGCGCAGCTCGGCATCCCCAAGAACAAGAAGCTGCTGAAGCTCCTGAATGAGCCGGGCGTGAAAGCGTTGGTGCAGCGCGTGGAGCTCGACCACCTCGCCGATCGGAAGCTGCCGGCGCGCGACCAGAAGATGCGCCACCTCGAGGAGGCGCTGTACTTCGTCATGGACGAGCGGGGGCACTCGGTGCACCTCACCGACAAGGGCGTCGAGACGATGTCGCCCCAGGATCCCACCCTGTTCGTCGTCCCCGACATCTCGCAGGCGGTGCACGACATCGACCGGGACCCTGACTTGACCGCCGCGCAGAAGATCGAGCGCCGCCGCGCCGTCGAAGCCGAATACGCGAGCAAGAGCGAGATCCTCCACATCATCCACAAGCTGCTGCAGGCCCACGCGCTGTACGAGAAGGACGTGGACTACGTGGTGCAGGAGGGCCAGGTCTTCATCGTGGACGAGTTCACGGGCCGCCTGATGCCGGGGCGCCGCTGGTCGGACGGCCTGCACCAGGCGGTGGAAGCGAAAGAAGGCGTGGCGGTGCGGGAAGAATCGCAAACGCTCGCCACGATCACGATCCAGAACTACTTCCGCATGTACGACAAGCTGGCCGGCATGACCGGGACCGCCGAGACGGAGGAGACCGAGTTCTTCCAGATCTACGGCCTCGAAGTCGTCGTCATTCCCACGAACCGGCCGGTGCGGCGCATCGACAAGCACGATCTCATCTATAAGACCCGCCGCGAGAAATACAACGCGATTCTGGACGAGATCGAGCGCCAGCACAAGCGCGGGCTGCCGGTCCTGGTCGGGACGGTGAGCGTGGACGTCTCCGAGACCCTGTCCCGGATGCTCAAGCGGCGGGGCCTGCCGCACGAGGTGCTGAACGCGAAGTACCACCAGCGCGAGGCGGAGATCGTGGCGCAGGCGGGCCAGCCCGCCGCCATCACGATCGCCACGAACATGGCGGGACGCGGCACCGACATCAAGCTCGGGCCCGGCGTGAAACAATGCCGCGTGTGCGGCATCACGTCCCGCGATCCGGCCTTCGGCCAGGTGGTGGAGCAGCCGGACCTCACCCAGGCCGAGATCAAGAAGCTCGGCTGCCATGAGGACCCGCCGTGCGGCCTCGTCATCATCGGCACGGAGCGGCACGAAGCGCGCCGCATCGATCGCCAGCTGCGGGGGCGGTCGGGTCGCCAGGGCGATCCCGGGCAGAGCGTCTTCTACCTCTCGCTGGAAGACGATCTCATGCGGCTGTTCGGCTCCGACCGCATCGCCCGCTGGATGGACCGCACCGGGGCCGAAGAGGGCGAGGTCATCACCCATCCCTGGGTGACCAGCGCCATCGGCCAGGCCCAGAAGCGCGTCGAGCTGCAAAACTTCCAGCAGCGCAAGAAGCTCCTCGAGTACGACGACGTGATGAACCAGCAGCGCGAGGTCATTTACTCCCTGCGCCTCTTCGCGCTCGAAGGCGGAGAGGAGCTCAAGGCCGAAGCCGTGCGCATGATCGAGGCGGCGGTCGAGCGCCTGGCGGACGAGCTGATCGGTAAGGCGTCGGATGCGGGCGCCTGGGACCGGGGAGAGATGGAAACCGAGTTCCTGCTGCGGTTCCTCCTGACCGTCCCGGGACTCACCGACCCGGCGAGTGTGAGGGATCGTGCCGGTCTAGTGCGCGTCGCCCAGCAGGCAGGGCGCGACGCCTTCGGCGCCAAGCTGGAGTACTTCCGCGAGATCGAAGCGCAGGTCCCGGGCGCCGTCAAGCTGGGCGAGCAGGCGCTGTCGCGTGTCATGCTGGCCGTGATCGACGAGAAGTGGAAGGACCACCTCTACGACCTGGACCAGCTGCGCGCCGCGATCCAGTACCGGGCCTGGGGCCAGAAGGACCCGCTGGTCGAGTACAAGCAGGAAGCCTACGAGATGTTCGTCGGCCTGATGCACGATCTGCGGGCCACCTTCGCCGAGCGCTGGCTCAAGCTGCAGATCGAGCTCGGGCCGCCTCCGTCGGCATCGCGGGGGTTGGGGGCGACCGCCACCGGCCCGGCGGGCGGCCGGCCGCCCCACGGGCCGGGGGCAGGCCCGGGGTCGGACCTGGTGCGCGGTCCGGGCCCCCGCCGCCCCACGCCGATGGTGGCCACCAAGCCGGCGGCGGAGGGACTGGTGAGCGGTGCGCCGGTCGGCACGGCCGTCTCGGCGCCCGCGGCGAACTCATACGCCGGGGTGGGACGCAACGATCCCTGCCCGTGCGGCAGCGGCAAGAAGTTCAAGAAGTGCCACGGGGCGGGG
>WNGJ01000181.1_pt1 | contig 58405 bp, 46 predicted proteins | sample 5400611 | NCBI WGS metagenome assembly WNGJ01 (sample SAMN13153375, study PRJNA577476) | soil metagenome | isolation source: 40 cm soil or saprolite under Garry oak tree replicate 1 | place: USA:California | collected 2016-06-15 | reverse complement strand
GTCGCACGGATGTCTGCGGCTAGGGTAAAGTAGGGCTGCGAAAATAGACCGCCATCGCAGAGCGCACTCGTCCCAGCAGATCACAAGCAACGAAAATGGCTGCCCGAAGGCTCTCCCGCCAAAGTTCCGAGACTGTTGAAGCCTGCTTACGACCCTTGCAACAAGCTCTGATTCGGAGCAAAATTTTTCCGGGGGAAGCCATGGCGAAGCTGACCGAACTGGAAGTCAACGGCAAGCGCTATCCGGTCAACTACCCTCCGGATACGCCGCTCTTGTATGTCCTGCGTGATGAGCTTGGCCTGACCGGCAGCAAATACGGCTGCGGGGAAGGGCAGTGTGGCGCCTGCACCGTATTGATTGGCGGAGCGCCGCGGCGGTCTTGCCAGATTCCTGCGAGCGCGGCTGCGGGAAAGCCCGTGGTGACCATCGAAGGCCTGGAAAAAGACGGGCACCTGCATCCTGTCCAGCAAGCGTTTCTAGATGCCGGCGCCTTTCAGTGTGCGTACTGCACTGCGGGAATGATCATGAGCGGCGTGGGATTGTTGCAAACCAAACCGAATCCAAGTCAGGCGGACATCGTTCAATTCTTGCAGGGCAATGTGTGCCGTTGCGGGACGCACCCGCGCATCATCGATGCGATCCGCCAGGCGGCCAAGGTAATGCAGGAGCACGGGCGATGAATAACGCCGAAGGAAAATTCTTCATCGAGCCGGAGCGCTACGAATTCACCGCCGCTTCGATCCATCAATTCGAATTGGCGCGTCGCGACTTCTTCAAGATTCTTGGCGCGGGAATCGCCGTGTTTGCAATTGCGAAAGATGCGATGGCCGTGCAGGAGACCGCTCCCGGGCACCGTAGTTTCCACAATGAGGAACTGCCAAAAGACATTAGCGCGTGGCTGCATGTCGGCGAAGACGGCAGCATAACGGGATTCACCGGCAAGGCGGAGATTGGACAGAACATTCGTACCGAGCTGGTGCAGACGATTGCGGACGAATTGCGCGTGCCGTTCGAGAGTGTTCGCATGGTGATGGCGGACACCGCGCTGACCCCCTTTGATGCGGGAACTTTTGGCAGCAGAACGACTCCTACGATGACCCCGCAATTGCGGCGCGTGGCGGCCGCAGCCAGGGACATTCTCGTGGAGGCGGCGGCGAAGGAGTGGAACGTCGCGCCGACAGGACTGGTGGCAGCCAACGCGATAGTCACAGATCCAGCATCGGGTCGCTCGATTAAATACGTGGAACTCGCGCGCGGCAAGACGCTCGCGAAGAATCTCCCGGCGGAAGATCCCATCACCCCCGCGACCGAATGGACGATTGCAGGAAAAGCAATTCCGAAAGTCGACGGCCGCGCATTCGTTACCGGCCGCCACCAGTACACCACGGATTTGCGGCCCGCGGGCTTGCTCTGCGGCAGAGTACTGCGCCCACCTTCCTTTGGCGCGACGCTGACTTCCTTCCGGCAAGACGAAACGAAGCCCATGCCCGGAGTCTTCGTCGTGCGGGATGGGGATTTTGTCGGCGCGGCAGCGCCCACGGAGCGCGAGGCACAGGCGGCACTCGACGCCCTGCAAGCGGAATGGAAAGAAGTCCCACAGATTTCCAGTAAAGAACTCTTTGCCTACCTCAAGCAGAACGGCGCTGTGAAAACCGAGGACCGTTTTCGCAAGCAGAAAGGCTCGATTGAGGAGGGCTTTGCGAATGCCACGCACCGGCTTGACGCCACGTACACTGTTGCCTACATCGCGCATGCTCCACTGGAGCCGCGCGCGGCCGTGGCGCAATGGGCCGATGGCAAACTCACCGTCTGGACCGGCACGCAGAGGCCCTTCGCCAATCGCGACGAGCTTGCTGCGGCATTCCACCTGCCAGAGAGCAGCGTGCGCGTGATCGTGCCGGACACCGGTTCGGCGTACGGAGGGAAGCACACTAGCGACGCGGCGATAGAAGCTGCGCGACTGGCGCGCGCTGCAGGGCGTCCCGTGAAAGTGGTTTGGACGCGCGAGGAAGAATTCACTTGGGCGTATTTCCGCCCAGCAGGAGTGATTGAGATCAAGAGCGGAATCGCCGGCGATGGCACGCTAACGGCATGGGAATTTCACAACTACCATTCCGGCGCGTCGGGGATCGAGACTCCTTACGTCGTTGTGAACGAGCGAACGGAATATCATCAAGTGCCGCTGATTTTGCGCAGCGGCTCCTATCGCGGGCTTGCGGCCACAGCCAATCATTTCGCGCGCGAAGTCCACATGGACGTGCTGGCGAGCGCTGCGAAGATGGACTCACTCAATTTCCGCATGAAAAATCTGTCGGACACACGGATGCGCGCGGTACTGGAGGCAGCGGCGAAATCCTTTGGCTGGCCGCGCAAAAAGACGCAAGAGGGCCAAGGATTCGGAATCGCCTGCGGCGCAGAAAAGGGAAGCTATGTCGCAACCTGCGCCGAAGTTTCTGTAGATCGCGGCTCAGGGGCTATTCGTGTGGTGAAGCTGGTCGAAGCGTTCGAATGCGGCGCGATAGTCAACCCCGATGGTCTGCGCAACCAAGTGGTCGGTGCGATGATTCAAGGCCTGGGCGGCGCGCTCTTCGAGGCCATCGAATTTGAGAACGGGCGCATCAAAAATCCCCGTTTCTCAAGTTACCGCGTGCCGCGCTTCCGCGACGTGCCGGAAATCGAAGCTGTGCTCCTCAATCGAAAAGACATTCCTTCAGCGGGCGCGGGCGAGACGCCGATCATGGCCGTGGCTCCTGCCATCGGTAACGCCATTTTTGACGCCACTGGCGTTCGGCTCAACAACTTGCCAATGGTTCCCAACGGCCTTCGGCCTGTGTAAGATCCGGTCTCGGTTTAGACTAGTATAATTGAGACTAGTTCCACCTAGACTTATTGAGACTAGGCTTTCAAACCGTCTTGTCCTTCGCGTAACACAACGATTCCATGTTGCATTCGATACACTTCGGTTTGCGCGCGTAGCAAACCCGGCGTCCATGCCAGATGAGTTGGTGCGAAAACTGGATCCATTTCTCTTGCGGAATAATCTTCATTAAATCTTGTTCGACCTTTTTCGGGTCTTCATTTCGCGACAAATCCAGGCGCTTTGAGAGACGCAGCACGTGCGTATCCACCACCACTCCGCTCGTAATCCCATAAGCAGTACCGAGCACGACGTTGCCAGTTTTTCGCGCTACGCCGGGAAGCGTGAGTATTTCTTCCATCGTGCGCGGCACTTGCCCGCCAAACTTCTCAAGGATCGCCTTGCTCGCTCCCATCACGGATTTCGTTTTGTTGCGGAAAAATCCCGTCGGCCGAATGTCCTGTTCCAACTCGCTTGGTGTTGCATACGTGAACGCCTTTGCATCTGGGTATTTCTTGTAAAGCGTTTCCGCCACCTGATTCACGCGCACATCCGTGCACTGCGCGGAAAGAATCGTGGAGATCAACAGTTGAAATGCATTGTCATGCTTCAGTTCGCACGTCGCATTCGGGTAGGCTTCATCCAGCTTCGCGAGAATCGCCGACACGCGCTTGGAGTCAGTCCCTGCAGCGCGAGCCGTCTTGGCGGCCTTCGCTGATTTCGTCGTCCTTGTTTTTGACGAAGCAGGTTTTTTCTTTGACGATTTTTTCTTCGATTTCTTGGCCATAGGAGCCAGAACTATAACATGGAGGAAAGAGCCGCGAGCAATCTGCGAAATGCCTTTCCCCTGTGACTACCCTGATTTTTTTCTTCCGCGGGAATCTCCGCAAAAGTTTTTCCGAGGGCAGGGAAGTAGAACACCGGGTCATATCCGAATCCGCCTGATCCTCGTGGCGCCTCCAGGATTTCTCCGTCGACGCGATCCGTCACGATCGCCAGAGCTCGTCCGCGTTCCGCAAGCGCAATCGCGCAAACGAAATACGCCGCGCGTTCTGCCCTCGTTTTGCTGCGCATCTCACGCAGAAGTTTTTCAATCCTTTGCGAATTTGTCGCTTGTGGCCCCGCGTACCTCGCGGAGTGAACCCCCGGCGCACCGGCGAGTGCATGCACCACCAACCCGGAATCGTCAGCGTAGACCAGCCCGTCACAATGGCGCGAGTAATGCAGTGCTTTGCCCGCTGCGTTTTCAGCAAATGTCGGAGCGTTTTCTTCGAACACGGGGAGCACCTCGAAACCCGGCAGCAGTGCCAATTCAACTAGAAGCGAAGATGCGGACGACGATGCGAGCTCACGATACTCGGCGAGTTTCCCTGGGTTGGAGGAAGCGAGAAAAAGCTTAGCGGGCGCGCGCACTGAATTTTAAGGGCAGGAGTGCGCGTTGTTCTTCTGTCAGCCGGCGAATTCCCGCGGCGGCAAGCGCCAGCAAGTCCTGCATCTCGCTCCCGGAAAACGCGCGTCCCTCCGCCGTCGCCTGGATTTCGACAAAATGCCCGTCGCCGGTCATGACCACGTTCATATCCACTTCCGCGCGCGAGTCTTCTTCATAGGCGAGATCGAGCAGCGCGCGGTCATCTACAATCCCCACACTGGTGGCCGCCACGGTGTCGATGAGCGGAGACTTCTTCAAGATTCCCGCCGCAGTTAATCGTTCGAATGCCAGCGCCAGCGCGACGAACGCTCCCGTAATGGACGCGGTGCGCGTTCCGCCATCTGCTTGAATCACGTCGCAATCGAGCCATACCGTGCGCTCGCCCAGCGCTTCCTGATCCGTCACCGCGCGCAAAGAGCGGCCAATCAATCGCTGAATTTCCAGCGTCCTCCCGGACTGTTTCCCCCGCGCTGCTTCGCGCGGCGTGCGTTCCTCAGTGGCGCGCGGCAGCATTCCATACTCACTAGTGACCCAGCCTTTACCGCTGCCTTTCAGAAAGCCGGGCACGCCGTCATCGACCGTGGCCGTGCAGATCACTCGCGTGTTTCCCAACTCAATGAGCACGCTGCCTTCCGCCGTCGAGATAAAGTCCGGCGTGATTTTCAATGGACGCATCTGCTCCGCGGTCCGGCCGTCGGCTCTCACTCTTCCTCCTGCGTCGTCATTTCCGTGCTCAAGAATTTTATGGTCTGCTCTCAGTTTGACCAAGTTTGCCGGGCGCTCTATCCCCTGTCAACGTGCCCGGAACTGCCGTGGGCGTTTTCACGGCCGCCACTGGCGATGCGGGTTTGTCTGTTCTGGACGCCGTTGGCGCTGGCTTCACAGGCTCTTGAACTACCTTGGTGTTCACCACAAATGTTCCGGTCAAATCCAAGTGCCCCGCCAGCGTTTCCACTTCCTGTCCATGAACCAGGATTTTCAGCCGTTGTACCTGCGGCACATTGGCTTCCAGCGTCCGCGTGATGGAATTCACAGCCAACTGCTCGCTCACGATACCGGAAGGAATGGAAGTCGCCAGCGCCTCGGAGAAATCCGCAATCGCCGTTCCATCTGGCAAGAGGTAAAACGCCAGCAGTGAAGCGTCCGGCGGCAACGTGCGCAACTCCGCATCCACGGGACCCGCAAGCAGCGTGTTCAGAACCTGTTTTGATCGCAGCACCGGGTCGTTCGATAGCGGCAGTTCGACCGTTACCGGCGCCAGCGTGGAATCGATCGCATCTGAAACCCAGAAAACTTTGGTCTTCACGCGTGGATCGCCCGGATTGATTGCAATCGGCTGTGTCAATTCGCGCCGCGCCTGTTCTTCGCTCTGCTGCTGGAGCCTCGCGGCGCGCTTCACGCGTCTGCGGAGAATTGGAAAATAAATTGCGGCCGCAAGCACCGCGACTACTAGTCCACCAATCAGCCAATATTTCCAACTCGGCGTCAAGGCAGCGCTCCCGGCGTGCTTGGAACGACGTACGAGGGCTTGAACGCCGCAGCGCCACGCGCGATGGCATCCGTCACACCCGGCGCCATGCGGTCCAGGTCGGCGCGGTCCTCCACCGTCACACTGGAGATTTCCACGGCGATGGCAGGCGCCGCCGTTGTTCGAAGCTGGCGCACGCTGGCGGATTGCGCGGTGTCCGGCGAACCTTTGAAACGCTGCGCGAGAAATCCCTGCACGAGATCGCCAAACGCTTTGCTCAGCCCAAGAAATGGCGCCTGCGCGCGGTCCCACGGAATCAAGCCACCCGCATTTGCAACCGGCGGCAAATCCGAATTCACGTAAACGCGTGCAGTGCCCGGCAATCCGGTCGAGGAAATGTGCAGCGTGACGAATACCGCCCCGCGCTGTGCGTTGGCGGTAGCGGAGCGATCGTCAAAAGAAGGATTCTCGTTCCCTTGCCGCGTCTGCACGACTTGAAAACCTTGCAACTCCAGCGCGCGCCGAACCTGAACCGCGAAATCCAGAACGATCTCGCTTTCGCGGATGCCGCCAGTGCCGCGCGCGCCAGGGTCCGTTCCACCATGCGCCGGATCGAGCACGACGATGTTGAGGCCGGATTGTTGCCCTTGCGTGCCAAACGCGGAAGCCGCCGCTCCCGTTGCTCCTCCGGGCGTAGGAGACGCGGCGGGACTCGTTGTCGCCGGCGCGCCAGGCGCAGGTTGTTGCGCCTGCGAAGGAGTTAGCGATGGGGAGACCAAGACCCCAGCCAGAAGGCCCACGACTAGCAGTCCAATCAAAGAGAGAGACTTCATTCGAAGGATATTGCTCACCCCCCCAAGAGCATACCAAATCCGTCCCTCTCAAGGGTTCGTGGGAGCAATGACCAGCAGTTTCAGTTTGGCTTTCTCTAGCAAGGTATTGACGCCCGCCAGATCTTCCTTTTGGAACGTGGCCCAACGCGCCAGCGTCTCCTGCGCGGCTTCTTCCCACCTAACGCTGGCAGTCGCGGCATCGATCGTGGGTCCCAGTTCAGAGCTGTCCACGATAATCAAGAGCCGGGTGAGCGCTCCCTGAACTTGAGGGAGAGTCTCGTGGTCCTTGCTTGGCAAAGCTTGCCCAAACAATCCAAAATCTGCGTCACTATCGAGCTCGACCGCCGCTTCCACTTTCTTTTCCAGTTCCTGCAATGCTGTCAGAAGCTCGCTTTTGCCGTTGGCGTCCTTCTTGCGTGCATCGATTTGCTTTCGCAGATCGCCGATTTGTTGCAGCGCTATCGAGACTTCACCCAATCGTGCCGCAAGCTTCGACGCCAGACTGAACTGGCGTGTCAGCGCGTCTGGCTGTGTTTTCACGCATGGGTCCAGCTTGATGGTCAGCGGCTGCGTGCTGCTCTTGCCGTTCGCCGTAAGTTTCACCGTATAGTTGCCCGGCACCGCCAGTGGTCCTGCCGGGCCCCAGAACGATCTCCGAACGCCCTTCGGCAGCGCGTATCGAAGGTCCCAGACGAATCGGTGCATTCCTGCGTCTGCCAAAAGAGGTTTCGCGTCGCGCACCCACTCCATTTGAATTGGCACGTCGTTCGGATTTGTCTTGTGCAAGACGTCATCGCTCGCAAATTGCCGAACCAGCTTTCCTTCGGAGTCGAAGATTTCCAGCTGGATGGGCGATGACGCTTTCTGCTTCAAGTAATAATCCAGCACTGCCCCCTCGGACGGGTTCGCGGCCAGAAATTCATCCATCGGCACCGGAGTGCCTTGGTCCGATCCCGGCCGCATGCGAATCGCAGCTTCCGGTCGAAACAGCCACGCATCGGCCGCAGCAACATGCGCGTCCATCTGTCGCAGCGGCGTCACATCATCCAAAATCCAAAACGAGCGGCCAAACGTGGCAACCACCAAATCGTTCTCGTGTACTACCAGGTCGCGCACAGATGTCACCGCCAAATTGAGTTGCAAGGACTGCCAGTCGTCTCCGTCATTGAAAGAAACATAGACGCCCTTTTCCGTGCAAGCGTATAGCAACCCTTTTCGAGCCGGATCTTCCCGTACGCAGTTCAGAAAGCTGCCCTCGGAAATTCCTTTTGAAACGCGTTGCCAGCTCTTTCCGAAATCCCGAGTGCGATACAGGTACGCCTGATAGTCGTCAAGACGATGCCGGTCCACAGCGGCATATGCCGTCCCCGCATCGGAATGCGACGCTTCGATGTGCGTTACCTTGCTCCACGGCGTCAATTCCGGAGGCGTGACGTTCTCCCAGGTTTTCCCTTCGTCTTGCGTCAATTGGATTTGCCCGTCGTCTGTTCCGGCCCAGATTTCTCCAGAGCGCACATACGATGGTCCAATTGTGTAAATCACTCCGCGGCGTTTGCCCTTTGGCGCATCCGCCGCCGTCGCTGCGTCCAGATTTGCCGGCACTCGCGGATCTTCGCGCGTCAGGTCGGGGCTGATCACTTGCCAGGAATTTCCTCCGTCTGCTGTCCGAAACAAGACTTGTGAGCCGAAATACAGCACGTGCGGATCGATTGGCGAAAAAACAAGTGGCAGCGTCCAAGTTCGCCGGTACTCGTCGGAATGCGCCAGCGTCGGCGGCATCTGCTGGAGTTGTTCGTCTCTCAAGTCCTGCCGCGCGACAAACCCGCCAAACACTACTCCCGGATTCAGCGGGTCCGGCGCGATGTAGCCATTCTCATCGCCCGCATCGATTGGCCGCCAATCATGAAAATTCAACGAGCCGTACCTGCTGCGACTCGGCGTTGCGACCGCATTGCTATCCTGCTGCGCGCCATACACCCAGTAGGGAAACTGGTTGTCGGTAACCACGTGATAGAACTGCCCCGTCGGCTGGTTGAACCACGAGCTCCACGTCTCTCCTCCGTTGCGCGTCACAATCGTGCCCTGGTCGCTGCTCAGAATCATCCGCCGCGACTCATCCGGATCAATCCACAGTTCGTGATAGTCGTCGCCGCCCGGGGCGCCTCTGAATGCCGTGAACGTCTTTCCTCCGTCATGCGACTGGTAGGTTGTAGTGTTCGGAACGTACACCGTGTCGGGGTCTTTGGGATCCACGCTGACTTCCCCGAAGTACCAACCGCGTTGCCAGATGCGCCGGTCATTCGAAACGCGTTGCCAGCTCTGTCCAGAGTTATCCGAACGAAACAGCCCACCCTCTTTGGCATCCACAATCAAATAAATCCGCCGCGCATTGCTCGGCGCAAAAGCGACGCCGATCCGTCCGAGTCCTTCGGTTGGCAATCCTTGTCCTGTCACGCGTTCCCAATGGTCGCCTCCATCACTCGATCGATACAGCCCGCTGCCCGGTCCATTTGAAGGAGGGTAGACGCTCCACGGTGGCCTTCGCGTTTGCCACAACGATGCGTAAATCGTTCTTGGATTTCCCGGCTCGAACGCCAAATCAATCGCACCCGTGTTTTCGTCATGAAACAGAATTTTTTGCCAGCTCTTTCCTCCATCCTTTGAACGGAACACGCCTCGCTCCTGGTTCGGCCCGTAAGCATGCCCGAGCGCCGCAACGAAAACCTTGTTTGCATCTCGCGGGTCCACGATGATGCGCCCAATCTGTCGCGAATCTTCCAGCCCGATATGCATCCATGTCTTCCCGCCGTCCGTTGACTTGTGCATCCCATTTCCATACGAAATCGAGGAGCGCATGTCCGCTTCGCCGGAGCCCACGTAAATCACGTTCGAATCCGACGGCGCCACGGCGATTGCCCCAATCGAAGCAATCGCCTGCGAGTCGAAAATCGGCTTCCACGTTCGCCCCGCATCATTCGTCTTCCAAACGCCTCCCCCCACACTCCCGAAATAGAAAATCTCCGGCTGCCCCCGCACGCCCGTCACCGCCAGCGTACGCCCTCCGCGTGATGGCCCAATCAGCCTCCACCGCAATTCCTGAAATAGTTTTGGATCGTACTGCTTTGGTGCTTCAAGTCCGGCAAACAGCCGGACCGAAGCGCTAAACACGAACGCAGCAGAAAGAAATGCAAAACCGAAGCGGCGCACTCTCACGTCAGAAGTCTCCTCGCAAGCAACCTTCTCCAAAGATTGCTGAGTATATCCCAGCCGCACAACAAAACCGCCCGGCTCTTTCGAACCGGGCGGAGGGAATTCGTCGCGCTGAAAAATCGGCTAGGCTGTTTCCAACTCCTCGATGTTTTTCACCACCACCGGCTTCGACCTGCGAATCTTCAATTTGCCAGTAGCAAAATAAACCAAGAATCCGGCCACGATAATGAGCACTCCGAACAAGAGGCCGTTCATGCCCAGTACGGTTTCGTGGTTGCTTTCGATCATCGCCAGGCTCAGCAGCGCCAGCGGAAACACGCCGGCAAGAACCGCGCCGGCCATCCCGCCTGGGACACGAAATCCACGCTTCAATTCCGGCTCGCGAATGCGCAGCGCCACCAGCGTCACGAATTCCAGCATCAGGCTGATCCCGTACAGCAGGATGTCCAGCGTCACGAGCCGCTTGAATCCCAGTCCCAGGCACAGCGCCCAGCACGCCGCGCAAAAAAGAATAGCCACCCGCGGTACGCGGGTCCGCGCGTTCATCCTTCCAAAAAACTGCGGCAGCATCCCGTCGTGCGCTATTGCCAGCGGCAGCCGCGAATAGCTCATCACCAGTGCATTGAACATTCCAAACGCGCTCATCATCCCGCCAAGGATGATCAGGAACCTGAGCCATTCGAATCCCAGGAACTTTCCGCCAATCGCCCCCGCAACCGCAGCCCACGAGCCGTCGCCCCCAAAGATCGAAGAGGGAACTCCCGTCAAATACACCGCCGCAAACGGCAGCACGTAGGACAGCGCCACCAGGACCACTGCCGCAATCATGGCTTTCGGGTACGTTTTCTGTGGCCGTTCGACTTCCCGCGCAATCGTCGACGCGTTATCCCAGCCCATGTAATTCCACATTGCCACCAGCACGCCGCCGAGCAAGCTCAGCCCAGTAGCCGACGGCGCGGCATGCGCTTCCGCCAGCGTTCCCATTTTCAGCGGTGACATCACGACGATCACGGCGAACGGTGCCGACAGCAGGAAGAAAAGCCACAGCGAAGTGATTCCCACTACGCGAATTCCCGCAAGATTCAGCGCCGCGCACATAACCACCACAAAAAGTCCGGCGTAGATTCCGTGATTCCCCTGTCCAAACCATGGCGACATCTGCTTCAAATAAAAAACAAACAGCGTCGGGTAAATGGCCATGTCAAAAATACTCGCGGCCAGCGAAAGCCACGCTTCTTGGAAGCCCCAGAAGTTGCCCAATCCGCGCCGCACCCATGCGTAATAGCCGCCCTCTTGCGGCAGTGCACTCGATAGCTCCCCAATCATGAACGCCGTCGGCAGGCACCACAGCACCGGCAGGAACAGCAGGACCAATATCCCGCGGCCGTAGCCCGCGCCATGGATAATCTCTTCCGTGCCGTACGTGCCGCCGGACACCATAAAGAACGTGGCGGCCACAAGCGGCCAGAGCGTAAGCTTAGCGCCGGATTTTCTTGTAGTTGGAATTGCGCGGGCAGGAAGCTCGGCGGGAAGCGTTAAAGAACTCAATTGTTACTCTCGTCCTCCTAAGGGAATCTCGCTCTTGCCGCTGCGTTAACCACTTCGCATTCGCAGCATACAAGAGTCGCCCCTGCATGCAAGGAAAAAATGCGTCTCAGCGAAATATTTTTTGTTTCTCCAACCGCATCTCCGTGCTAGCTGTGGGGCGGGGTTTCCCCGCCCTTCCATGTTTAGCTTCATTGCAAATGAAACCGATTAGCCGTCAACGGCGTCACATGCAAAGCGACTGCTTCCCCTGGGTGATTTCCTGACAAGCGAGAAATGTAAATACGACAGTCGGAGGACGATGGTGCGAAAGCATGCGAGCGCGTTAGCGGTATTCGTAGTCTCTTTGATGGTTTTACCTTTGGCGGCACAGGCCCCGAGCCAGTCGGAGCTGTCCGCGATCCATCAGATCAAGGACGAAGGGTTCAACGATTCCAAAGTAATGGAAATCATGAGCTACCTGACTGACGTTTACGGCCCGCGTCTGACGAATTCCCCGGACATCAAGGAAGCGGCCCTCTGGACCACCGGCAAGATGAAGGAATGGCAGCTCGCCAACGTCCATCTGGAGCCTTGGGGACCCTTCGGCCGGGGCTGGTCCAATGAACGCTTTTCCGCTCAGGTAATTTCCCCGCGCCCGTTCCCTTTGATCGCCTACCCTAAGGCCTGGACACCCGGCACCAATGGTCCAGTAACCGCGGCAGCAGTACTCGCGCCAATCTTGAAAGAAGAAGACATCGCAAAGTATCGCGGCCAACTCAAAGGCAAGTTTGTGCTCACTGCCGCCATCCCCGAAAATCCCGAGCGCTATGAGCCGCAAGCTCGTCGCTACACGGATGCGGAGTTGGCTGAGCTTGCCACCCAGCCGATACCGGTAGCTAACGCCGAAGACCGTGCCGCCCAATTCCGCGCCCAGCGTGAACTAAGTCTCAAAATACAGAAGTTTCTTGTCGAAGAAGGCGTGGCCGCCTGGATCGAGCCTTCCCGCGGCGATGACGGCACCGTATTCGTCCAGCAGGGAGGCGGCCGCGATAAGGAGAAAGATCCCCCCGCGCCTCCGCGTGTCGCTGTCGCCAGCGAGAATTACGGCCGCATCTATCGAATGCTTGAGAAGCTCGATAAGAAAGTCCCCGTAACCTTGCAGATCGATATCGAGAACAAGTTCTACGATGACGATCTGAATTCCTTCAACATCATCGGCGAAATCCCTGGCACGGACAAAGCCAAAGCCGACGAGATCGTGATGCTCGGTGCGCACTTCGATTCCTGGCCCGGTGGCACCGGTGCCACCGACAATGCCGCAGGCTCCGGCGTGATGCTCGAAGCCATTCGGATTTTGAAGACGACCGGCCTCAAGATGCGCCGCACCGTACGCCTCGGCCTGTGGACCGGCGAAGAACAGGGCCTGCTCGGCTCACGCGCCTACGTCAAACAGCATTTCGCCGATCCCGAAGTGATGAAGCCCTCTCCGGAGCACGCCAAGCTCGACGCCTACTACAACGTCGACAATGGCACCGGCAAGATTCGCGGCGTCTATCTCCAAGGCAACGAAATGGTGGCCCCCATCTTCTCCGCATGGATGGAGCCGTTCCACGACCTCGGCATGAACACGCTCACCATCCGCAACACCGGCGGCACCGATCACCTGGCCTTCAATGCCGTAGGCCTGCCCGGTTTTCAATTCATCCAGGACCCTCTTGACTATGACACCCGCACCCACCATTCCAACATGGACGTGTACGAGCGCATTCAGGAGCCGGACATGAAGCAGATGGCCGTGATCGTCGCTTCCTTCGTCTACCTCACCGCCAACCGCGACGAAATGATTCCGCGCAAGCCCTTGCCCAAGCCGCAGCCCGCGCGCCCTCAACCCTAAGAAACCAGTGTAGAGGCGGGCTTCAGCCCGCCCTTTTTCCCTGACGCAACGTGACATTCCCACTTCCCCATCGTCTTATACTCCCGAGGGGGTTTCGATGGCCTCATTCTGGCAAAGCCTTCGCCACGCCTTTCGCCTTCTTCGCCTGAGTCCTGGCTTCACCATCATCTCTGTGCTTACCCTCGCCCTCGGCATCGGCGCCAACACCGCCATCTTCCAGCTCATCGACTCCGTCCGCCTGCGCGCCATTCCGGTCAAGAACCCCCAGGATCTGGGCACCATCCGGATCGCGGACCGCCATTGGGGTTCCGGCCAGTTTTCCAGCCAGTATTCCCAGCTCACCTTTCCCATGTGGGAGCAGATTCGCAAGCGCCAGGAGGGATTCGCCGAAATCGCCGTCTGGTCCGACCAGCGATTCAATCTGGCCACGGGCGGGGAGGTCCGCAAAGCAAAGGGCATCCGCGTGAGCGGCGATTTCTTTCACCTCCTGGGGGTCGAGCCGATTCTGGGGAGGCTGCTTGGTCCGGAAGATGACCAGGACGGTTGCGGCGCCTCGGGAGCAAACATCAGCTACTCGTTCTGGCAGCGGAATTTTGCCGGCGATCCCTCTGTGGTTGGAAAGCGCCTGACACTTGATGGCAATGTGTTCGAAGTTCTCGGTGTCACGCCTCCCGGCTTCAATGGCATCTCCGTGGGCGATACCTTTGATGTGGCTGTGCCCATCTGCGTCGAGCCCATACTCAGTCCCCGCAACAACCGGCTGGCCCTCCGTCACGCCTGGTGGCTTGCCTCCATCGGTCGCTTGAAGTCCGGATGGACGATTGCCCGCGCCAATGCGCAGATGAACGCCGTGACGCCCGCCATTTTGCAAGAGACCATTCCCCCCGTTTACGACGCCGCGGGAGTCAAGAAATACCTCGAATACAAATTCGGAGCATTTTCCGCCAGCACGGGATTCTCGGAGTTGCGCCGGGATTCGGAGACGTCTCTGTGGTTGCTCCTTGGAATTTCCGGATTGGTCTTGCTCATCGCGTGCGCCAATCTGGCGAACTTGATGCTGGCCCGCGCCGGTGCTCGGGAACGTCAGATAACCATCCGGCGAGCTCTCGGAGCCTCGCGTTGGCGAATGATTCGCGATCTGCTTTCCGAAAGCCTTCTGCTCGCAGTGGCTGGCACTGTCTGTGGATTGTTTTTGGCCTTCGCCATTAGCCGGATGCTTGTAGCGTTCATCAGCACGCCGCAAAGTCAAATCTTCCTGGATCTCGGGTTGGATTGGCGTCTGCTGGCGTTCACGACGGCGCTCGCGGTGCTGACAACTGTCTCCTTCGGGCTGGCCCCGGCCGTGCGTGCCACGCGGGCGGAGCCTGCCACCTTGCTGCAATCTGGCGGCCGCGGAATGTCTGGAGGCCGGGAGCGGTTTAGTCTCCGGCGCATTCTGGTCGTTTCGCAAGTGGCGCTTTCCGTCGTACTGCTGATGGGCGCGCTGCTCTTTGTCAGGAGCCTGCGCAACTTGACGACATTGAATGTCGGCTTCCAGCAAAGTGGAATCTTGGTCACCAACGTCGATTTCCGCCGGTTGCAAATCCCCGAGGAGCGCTTTACGGAATACAAACGCGACATTTTGAAGCACGTCCAGGCCATGCCCGGCGTGGAATCCGCCGCCAGCGCCATGCTCGTGCCCTTTGGAGGCAGCACCTGGAATGACAATGTCATCCTCGAAGGTTCCGACGTAGACGCAGGTGTGGCCTGGGAAAATTATCTTGGCCCGGGCTATTTTCAGACCATCGGTACGCCACTCCTCGCAGGACGCGACTTCGACGATCGCGACACTGCCACCTCAGTCAAGGTGGCCATCGTCAATCAGGCATTTGCGCGCAAGATTTTTAAAGGCGCGGATCCGCTTGGCAAGAGATTTCGTATTCACGAGCACCCGGGAAAGCCGCGCCCTCTCTATGAGATCGTGGGAGTAACCAGCGACAACAAGTTCCAGGACATGCATGAGGAATTTTTGCCGTTCATGTATTTCCCGGCCACGCAGCAGGAAAAGCCCGACCCGGACGATCAAATCGTCATTCGCTCTTCGCTGCCCTTGACCACTCTCATGGGCTCGCTGAAGCAAACCACTGCCGAAGTAAATCCTGGCATCGACCTTGACTTTAGGGTTCTAAAGACGCGAATTCACGATTCCCTGTTGCAAGACGAACTGATGGCCACGCTTTCAGGCTTTTTCGGCTTCCTCGCGGCGCTCCTCGCCGCCATTGGACTTTACGGCGTCATTTCCTACATGGTGGTGCAGCGCACCAGGGAAATTGGAATCCGCATGGCCATCGGCGCGAAGCGCATGGACGTCGTGAAAATGATTCTTCGCGAAGCGGGCCTGCTCACGGTTGCAGGCTTGGTGATTGGCATCGGCCTCGCCCTCGGTGCGGCGCAAGCCGCCAAATCATTGCTCTACGGCTTAAAGCCGCGTGATCCCTTGACGCTCATGATGGCCGTTATCCTGTTGAGCGCGGTAGCATCGCTGGCGAGTTTCTTGCCAGCCCATCGCGCCTCCAAACTCGATCCCCTAACAGCCCTGCGCTACGAATAGCTGATCGCCTCCTCGTCGCAAGTGGCGCTCTCGCGGGTCAGCGCGTCGCATTTTTTCCGGCCATACTCCGTCTCCCCCTCTGCTACACTACGCCCCCGGATTGCGTTCCATTTTTCTTCTGAGGAGTTTTGTGCATGAAAATCATTCGCCGCCTCGCCCTCGCATCTCTTGTTTTGGTTCAGTGGTTGCCCATCCGCGCTCAGGAATCCGCCTCCAAGCCCGCCGCCACTCCCCGCAACAGCACCATTGACGACTACTTCCAGATTCGCGAAGTCTCGCAACCCGAGATCAGTCCCGACGGCCAGTGGGTCGCCTACGCCGTGCGCACCCGCATGCTCAAGGAAGACAAGAACGAGCAGCGCCTCTGGATGGTCTCCACCCACGGCGGCGATCCCATCCCCTTGACCGCCGAAGGCGTCTCTTCCTCTCATCCCCGCTGGAGCCCCGACGGCAAGTACCTCGCTTTCCTCTCCGCACGAAACAATGGCAAGACCCAGGTCTGGCTGCTCAGCCGCCTCGGAGGTGAAGCCGCTCACCTCACTGACATTCCTCAAGGCGTTGACGACTTCGAATGGTCCCCGGATAGCACTCGCTTGGTTCTCATTCTCCGCGATCCCAAGCCCGAGGACTTGGAAGCCGCCAAAGACAAGGACAAAGACAAGCCCGCCGCCAAGCCCAAAACACCGCCGCCCTTCGTCATCGATCGTCTCCAGTTCAAGCGCGACACCGTCGGCTATCTCGACCGCCGCCGCACCCATCTGTACGTCTTCGACGTCGCGTCGAAAAAGAGCGCGCAAATAACCTCCGGCGACTTCGACGATTCTGAGCCCGCGTGGTCACCCGACGGCAAGCAACTTGCCTTTTCCAGCAATCGCAGCACGCCCGATCCCGATCGCACCTACAACTCGGACATCTGGGTCGCTGCCGCCGATAATTCCGACAAAGGCAAACACCTCACACAAATCACCACCAATCCCGGTCCCGACCGGTCGCCCGCCTGGTCACCCGATGGCAAATGGATCGCCTTCATCAGCCAGACCGACCTGAAGGCCATGATCTACGCCACTCATCATCTCGCCATCGCCCCGTCCTCCGGCGGCGAGGCCAAAGTCCTGACTCTCGCGTTCGACCGCAGTATCCGCCGCCCCCGTTTTTCTTCCGACGGCCGTTCCATCTACTTCATTGCCGACGATGACGGCACAGAAAATCTCTGCCGCATCGCCGTCACCGGCGGCGAAGTCATGCGCCCCATCGGCGGCCCTCTCGTCGTGGCCTCTTATTCGCTCAGCAAAGACGGTGCGATCGCCGCACAAATCAGCACTCTCGATCGCCCCGACGAAATCTTTCTTTCGAATGAAAAGGATCTCACTCGCCTCACCAAAACCAACGACGCGCTCTTCTCTCAGCTTCGTCTCGCCCAAGCCGACTACGTTCATTTCAAAAGCAAGGACGGCACTTCCGTCTCCGGCTATCTCTACAAACCCGTCGACTACGCTCCCGGCAAAAAAGTCCCCACTCTGCTCAATCCCCATGGCGGTCCGGTCGGCCAATATTCCGCCTCCTTCTACCACCTCGCGCAGCTCTATGCCGCCAATGGTTACGCCGTTCTTCTCCCGAATCCGCGCGGCTCTTCCGGCTATGGCCAGAAATTTTGCGAAGCCATTTTTGCCGACTGGGGCAACAAGGATTTTCAGGACGACATGGCCATGGTCGACTACGCTGTGGCCCAGGGCATCGCCGATCCAGACAAGCTCGGCGTCGGCGGATGGTCCTACGGTGGCATGTCTACGGACTTCATCATCGCGCAGACCACGCGCTTCAAAGCCGCGATCTCCGGCGCCGGCATTGCGCTGATGACCAGCGGGTACGGCCACGACCAATACATTCGAGACTACGACTCCGAGCTGGGCCGCCCCTGGGAAAATAAAGCTGTGTGGGAAAAAATCTCCCCCTACTACCGTGTGAACAACATCACTACCCCCACTCTTTTCATGGGCGGCGACGTTGACTGGAACGTTCCCATCATCGGCGGCGAGCAAATGTACCAGGCGCTAAAGAGCCTTGGCCGCACCACCGAACTCGTCGTCTACCCGGGCGAATTCCACGGCTTTACCACGCCTTCGCATATTAAGGACCGACTCGAGCGCTACCTCGCCTGGTACGCCCACTACGTCAAAGGCGACGCGACTCCCGCAAGGCCTGCTGAGAAACCTGCGACCGAAGCCAAGCCTTCAACGTAGGACGACGAAGGAGCGTGAGCAATGGAACTGGCCCGAAGCTGTCTTCCAGCATGGCTAGGAGTTTCTTGGCTCTGTTTTTTGCCGTTGGCATTGGCCTTCGCGGTCCGAATAGCGTGGGAAAAGACAGTATGGACCATGATGCGCGGACCTCAGATGGTTGGATTTAGCTTAGGGCATATTCATCCGTTGTTTTTCATCACCGGAGCTCTCAGCGCCTACTTAATGGTCGTGTAGTTGGTGCCAGCAGGAATCTACGCGATCGTCCGCCGAAAGAATGTTTCAGGTATCGATCTTGCAATGATTTTCGTTGGGATGTTGGTGGCTGCAGCGCTTATCATCCCAGATGATCTTTTTGCCGGTACGCGGAGGTAAAAGGTGAACCTACGTCGTCAGATTATTCTCATGATGCTTTTTCTGTTGGTTTGCTGCCGTGACTCACAAGCTCAATCCCGCTTCACCGTCGGCACCGCCTCCGCCTCTCCCGGCGAAAAATCCACGGGCATTCTCGAAGTTCCCGCCGGTGTCGACGCCGCTACCAGTATCCCTGTCGTCGTCGTCAACGGCGCCAAGCCGGGCAAAGTTCTCGCGCTCGTCTCCGGCGCCCACGGCACCGAGTACGTCTCCATCATCGCCATCGAAAAACTCATCGCCGCTCTCGACCCCGCGCAAATCACCGGCACCGTCATCCTTGTCCCACTCATCAACATCCAATCGTTCGAACAAAAAGTTCCCCACGTCAATCCCATCGATAACAAAAGTATGAACCGCTTTTATCCCGGCAAAGCCGATGGCACGCAAACCGAGCGCGCTTCCTACCTCATCACCAAGGAAATCGTCGACCGCTGCGACTACTTGATCGACTATCACGGCGGCGATCTCGACGAGAGCCTCCGCCCCTACGCGTACTGGGGCCCCACCGGCCGCGAAGCTCAGGACCGCACTTCAAAAGAAATGGTCCTCGCTTTCGGCCTTGATCACATTATTATCTGGCGTGAGCGCCCCACCGATCCCGCCGCCACGCGCTACCTCGACAACACCGCCTCCGTCCGCGGCAAGCCTTCTATCGTCGTCGAAGCGGGCCATGCCGGCACCGTCGAGTCCGACGACGTCGCGCTCCTCGTCAACGGCACGCTCAGCACCATGCGCGCGCTCAAAATGCTTCCCGGCGAGCCGCACACCATCGAGAATCCTGTTTGGATTGAAAAGCTCGTCGACGTCCTCGCTGACGGACCCGGCATCTGGTATCCCCTCGTCAAGCGCGGCGCCTACGTCTCCGCCGGAATGAAACTCGGCACCATCACCGACTACGTCGGCAAAGTCATCGCCGAACCGCGCGCTCCCGTCTCCGCGGTAGTCCTCCACGTCAACGCTGTCCCCTCCCTCAAGAAAGGCGACAACATCGCCGACCTCGGGGTCCCCGCCTCCCACGCCCCGTAGTCACCCGCCGGCCCCGTCATTTCGAGCGAAGCAGGCCGATTTTTTCTTACCGCTTCGCTCCTCGAAGCTGTCGGCCTGCGCAGAGAGAAATCTTTCCTCTCCGTGTCCTGCGTCCCGCTGCGTTCGGCATTCTCCCGCACGTCCCAAAACAAAACGGCGCCCCGACTGCGTCGGTGCGCCGTTCCTTCCAACCACTTCGAAAGCAGACTTAGTTCTTGCTTGCCGACTGCTGCGGCGCATCTTGCCGCGGCGTCATCGACACCACAATGTATTCGCGCTCCTTATCGTCGCCGCCTTCCGCCACTCTCAGAATCAATTTGTCTTTGTGAATTCGGAATTGCGCCGTCTCTCCGATCGGCAGCAGGATCGGGTGCTTGTCATCTTTCGGCCGTATCCGGTAGACCACCCGCTCGGTCTGCAGCACATATTCCTGGCAAAGCACTTCCTGAGTCTTCTTGCTTTGCGCGTCCGTTCCCAGCAATTCCCCCGCTATAGACTTCGATCCTTTTTCCTGCATCCCGCAGGACGTCGAGTCCATTCGCAGCAGAGTCCCTTTTTGATAGTCGGTGCGTTCTTTGGCGGCGCACACGCCCGCAAAAACCAGGCATGCCGCCAGCGCATATATCTTCTTCGACATATGGATGCTCCCCTTTCCCCTCGAACATAAGGGACCCCACACGCCAAGAAAATAGACCCGGCGTTTTCTTGTGCTCAATTTCTAAAGCCGGATGCCGCTCCCCTGCCGGCACGCGATTGGCGCCACTTCAGGCGGCCGTTAGGCCCACGCCCGTTGCGTTCAGTTGGTACGCGTCGCGAATTGCCGATCCATGCTCATGGAGAGATTTTGATCAAGAACCACTGCTACGTAGCGCGAGCAGATTTGCATTTCACCTTTTGCCCATGCCGAAATGGCGGGAAGCTTCATGCGGAAAGCGTTGTCGAGTTTCTCAACCGCGCGGTAATACACCGATACTTCTCTGAGCCAGGGGCTTCTCTTTTTCAAATCAGGGGATATTTCGTCGCACAAATTCATGAGTGTGTGGAAATCGCCTCCGCTAATGGCCGCGCCGTCAATTCCAGTCGTCAGTTGCAGCGAGTCAGACAGCGGCTGACTGGCGGTTGTTATCCAGATCGCGCGCCATTGCGCCACCCCGAATTTCACCAGGGCGAAACACGCGAACACGAGGATGAAAACTGCGACCATATTTTGCTCACGGTAAGTTTCCTAGATTTCCCCTACTTGGCCAATGGCGCATGAGTACCAGCCAGATAGGACTCTTATGAAGTCTGGATATCACCGTAAGTGATTCGCAGGAAAGAGGTTAGGAAGCTGTCAGGCGAGCCGTCTCTGCCTGGCGCTGTGATTCTGGGCTAACTAGCTCGTAAACTAGTCATGGAATAAAATTGACCCGGAAGCCCGCTCAACCTAATTTGGCTAAGTGAGGGCTTGCCCCTCATTTCCACCCATGACTAAACCCCGCGTACATCCCATAGCGGCTTCTGCAACGGCCAGAGATCAGGCGATAGCGCACGAATTTCAGAAAATGCAGAAGCGCGATTGGTGGGTGTGGGGTTACTCGATTTTCGTCCTTCTTCTCCTCGCCTTCGCCGTTACCGCTTTTTTTCTCCCGGTCGTGCGTTACGGCGCCCAGACCATCTTTAAGGTCAACATGGTCGACGTTGTTTTTGGTTTGATCGCCTTGGTCGTGCTCTTTAATGTCTACGCCGTCTCTCAAGCCATTCTCATCAGGAGGCTTCGCCGCCAGCTTGCCGAAAAGCAGGGCCATTCGGACCTTCTCCGCGACCTCGCCATGGTTGATTCATTGACTGGTCTTTATAACCGGCGCTTTGCCGAGCAACGCTTGGCCGCCGAAGTGGCTCGTTCGGAGCGCAAAGGACACCCGCTCACGATACTCACTCTGGACTTGAACAATTTCAAGGAGATCAACGACACCCACGGCCATCCCGCCGGTGACCTGGTACTGCAGGAGTTTGCCGCCCGCCTGAATAACGTGATTCGGGGAGGCGACTTGGCTGTGCGCTTGGGCGGCGACGAATTCCTCGTTCTCCTTCCGGAATGCACGACGCAGCAGCTCCAGCTTGTCCTGGGACGTCTCGGCTCATTGCAAGTGGACTGGCACGGCTTAAAGATCCCGGTCACCTTCTCCGTCGGATGGAAGCAGTACGAAATGGGCGAACGGCCGGAGCAAATGCTGGCACGCGCCGATGAGCTCCTGTACACCAGAAAGCGGGCAGGTAAGAAACTGCAAGCGCCAGGGCAACCCGCACAAACGGAGACAGAATCGGCGGCCCTCCACGTTTTGGTCGACCTCACCTGTCCCCGCTGCCACAAGAAAAACTCCGTCGCCTTGGACACACATTCCGGCGCCAATGAAGCTGCCGCGCGCGAAGTCCAATGTGCCCACTGCAAGCAGGCTTGGGAGCCGATCCTTTCTGGTCCAATTGTGGCCGGCCCATTTCCCAAATGACCTTGCTTATGAAGAGCTGTTGCGAAGCCCAGCCCTGCTCCGTACTCTTCTTCTAAAAATAGAACGCGCGCCGCCTAATCCATGACGAAACTTCCGCCTCGACGGAAAAGTGCGCCTCGCGGCGATCCTCGAACCGCGCGCCCAGCGAGTACGCATTCACCTCCAGCGGGATGCCGTCATAGCTACCGCCGGAAAGAAATCCGCGAACGTACAGTTCCGCGAATCGGCCCACGCCGAGCTGGCGATATTGCTCCGCATGCACCAGCTCGTGGAAAAGCACTCCATCGGAGCAGGGTTCGTTCGAGACGATTACATCTTTGAAGGTCACCGCCTCCATCAGCGCAAAATCGGGCAGGTTGGCAAAGCCCATCGCGCGCAGCATTGGATAAAACGGTGGATTAGGAACCCGCTCGTCTTCCAGAACGAACAACCGGATCGATTTCAGCAAGTCGGCCCGGAAAAATGCGGACAACTTGGATATTTGCCCGCGCAACAAATTTGCTCCGCGCCCCCAAAACCGGTTGCGCTGCTCCGAAATGTACACCTCGGCCGCTTCGCAGATTTCCTTGATTTGCCCGGGTGAGAGATATGGGAGCGGCTTGTGGAACGATGATGTAGCGTGCTGCGACTGCGCCATCGGCACTTCCCCCCTGTGAGTTGAGATAGTCGAACATGAGGTCCCCCGGGAAGGGCGCACGCTGGGCACGCCGCCCACCCAGCAAAATCTTAAAAGCAAAGCGAAATTCGTGTCAACAAAATGTCTGCCGACTTGTCGAAACGAAAACGTCCGTGGGCGTGGTGGCGCAGCCGATTCTGTAACTCGCTCGCTGTAACCTTTGCTTCTTTCGCCTCGTAAACTCCTGCAGGACGCTCATTCCGTTCCAAGGGAGGTCAAACCGATGGCTTCTTCCGTGACCAAAGGTCTTGCGCTTGGCGCCGCCCTTTTCGGGGGCCTGCAAGAAGGCGTGACCGCCAACCGAGCCATCGTCCTGCTGCCGGCATGGGAACGTCTTGGCGTCATGCCGTGGGCAACCTTCACGCGCGCGGAAAACGTCGGCACAGGAGCGCTTTTCTATCCGGTGCTTGGCCTCGCCGCGCTGCTCTTCACGGTTTCCGCTGCGATCGCGCTTCGCTTGGACCGCACCGCTCGCGATTCGCGCCGCTTTCCCGCGTACGCAGCGGCTCTGCTGGCGATTGTCTGGGCGACTGTCACGCGCGCGCTCATTCTCCCGGCGATGTTCGCTTTGCGGGAGGTGGGCAGCGACGCCGGGCAACTCCAGCAAATATTCATCACCGTTTCCCGCTGGTCGGGAGTCAACGACGTCCTTCATGTCCTTACGTTCGGTCTCAATCTGTGGGCGCTGGCTGTGGTCTTCTCCAGCCCCCAAGCCAATTAGGACCAACCGGTCCGGCGCCAATCACGTCTTCACTCTCTTTCCTCCATCTCTCTAGCGTTGTCGGTTGACTTTGCCACCCTTCTCGTTGCAAATGGACACGCGCGAAATTGCAAGCATAGGCCGCCCTTATGAACATTCTCGATCTTCTCGTCGGCAAGCCCCTGGCTACCAGCGAAGAGCGCGCCGAGCAAGTTGGGCCGCTCCAGGGCATTCCCATCTTCGGACTGGACGCGCTCAGCTCCGCGGCGTATGGCCCGGAAGCAGCTCTCACTTTGCTTATTCCTCTCGGCCTCCTTGGACTGAACTACATTATTCCCCTCAGCGCGGCGATTATCGCGCTGCTCACCATTGTTTATTTTTCGTATCTTCAGACGATCGCCGCTTATCCGGGAGGAGGCGGTTCGTATACCGTGGCGCGGTTCAATCTGGGGGCACGTCCCAGCCTGCTGGCGGCCGCGGCTTTGCTCACGGATTACATTCTCACCGCCGCCGTGGGGATTTCCGCCGGTGTTGGCGCGCTTATCTCTGCCGTTCCTTCCTGGCAGCCCCATACTTTGTCGTTTTGCGTTGGGATTCTCCTCGTGGTTACGATCGTCAATCTTCGCGGCCTCCGCGAAGCGGGCCTGGCATTCATGGTGCCAACGTATCTTTTTGTTGGAACGCTCGTGATCGTCATTGGCGCGGGCCTGATTGCCGTATTGAGGAGCGGCGGACATCCCGCACCCTTGACGCCTCTTCCCACACCCTCGCCCGCGACCGAAGCCGTCACCTACTGGCTGCTCCTAAAAGTCTTCGCCAGCGGCTGCACGGCACTGACCGGAGTGGAAGCGGTCAGCAACGGCGTGAAGGCTTTCCGCGAGCCGGCCTTCAAGAACGCGCAGCGCACTCTTACGGTGATCATCTTCATTCTCGCCGTGCTTCTTGCCGGAATTTCCTACCTCGTCAAAGCCTACGGAATCGTCGCCACGCTGCCCGGCAGGCCCGGATACCAGAGCATCCTCTCGATGCTCACCGCCGCTGTTTTCGGCAAAGGCGTTTTTTACTACCTGACCACCGCTTCCATCCTGCTGGTCCTCTCGCTTTCCGCGAACACCGCCTTTGCGGACTTCCCGCGCCTCTGCCGCGCCATCTCGCAGAACAATTATCTTCCCCACGTGTTCCGGTTTCGCGGACGCCGCCTGGTGTATACCTACGGTATCGTCACGCTCGCCTTGCTCGCGTTTTTGTTGCTGATTTTTTTCGATGGCGTCACGGACAGATTGATTCCGCTGTACGCCGTCGGCGCATTCTTGGCTTTTACGCTGTCGCAGGCCGGAATGGTCGTGCATTGGTACAAGAAGCGCGGCCCGCATTGGCTCAAGAGCGCAATCGTGAACGGCCTCGGCGCTTTCGTGACCGGCATCACCGTTTGCGTCGTGCTCATTGCAAAATTCGCGGAGGGCGCCTGGATCACGCTTCTTTTCATTCCGCTGTTGATTATGTTCTTCGGCTTCGTGCGGCGTCACTATCACGCGGTGCGCGTGCGCACGGCCTGCATTGAACCGGTGCACGCGCACCAGGCTACGCATGCCATTGCTGTTGTTCCCATCGATCGCTGGAGCTGCATCACCAAACAAGGACTCGAATTCGCCGCCAAAATCAGCAACGAAATCATCGGCATCCACGTGGAGCCCGATAAACATTCCGAGCTGCTGAAGCTGGAGTGGGAGCGCTACGTTGAACCGCCATTCCGCGAAGCCGGCCATCCGCCTCCCAAGCTCTTGATCCTGCCTTCGCCGTACCGATTCATCATCGTTCCCATCATTCAGTACATCCTCGACCTGTCTGCCAAACAGCCGCAGCGACGCATTGTCGTTGTGATTCCGGAACTCGTCGAGGGCCATTGGTACGAATATTTTCTTCACAACCAGCGCGGCCGCTTGCTGGAATGGATGCTGCTGGTGCGCGGCAATGAACGCATCTTCACGGTAAGCGCCCCCTACTATCTCGGAGAGCCCCCGCGCCTCCCCTCGAAGCCTAAACAACCACGCTGAGATCTTGAAGATTCTAGTTAACAAAACTGGCTCCCCTATGTTTTTTGTAAGTGTTGCATCTAAAAGGTTTAGCAAAATCGTAAGTCTCTTGTTTGCAACCCTTAACACTTACGGGGAGGTCTATAAGTGTTGCAGCTAAAGGGCTTAAGGTAGGGGTGGGCAGTGACGGAAGTTCGTTTTATTTGTCTTGCTGGGAGGGGTTACCGGCCGAGACGCAACGACACTGAAGGAGTTAGAAGGACCGCTTGGGGGGCGAGCATGGTTCGCGGGCGCGAAGGAATCGTGCCGACTCGATGAACTCATCATAGCATATTAATCTAATTTGTCAATTATTCCTATAGGAGAGGACTTAGGGCAAGGCAAGAATGAGAAACTCGAAGGCAGAGACTAGAGAAAGAGGAAATTGAGATCTGGGAACCGAGTCAAGTTCATAGAAATAAATGGGCAGCGAAGGGCAGCCTTCCGACAACTTCGGAGCGCGGGAAGCAGTGCCAGCCTGGAGGCCCGCCAGGCGTTGATCGGATGGGAAGCTCCGTTCGTCCTGTCTATTCTGTCAGTCCAAGCATTCTCCGCGCATCCTGACGGAATTTGTTGATACCTGTCTGAATTGTGGAAATCCGAGACATTAGTTCTAGGTCGTGCCACAAATCATCGGCGCGCCTAGAAAGGTTGGGCACCTTGCTCCTGAGGTCGGAAAGAGTTCCCGCGGCTTCCTCAAACTTGCCCAGTCCAACCATCGCTCTGGTCCTAGTAAGAACGCGCGACGGTCGTTGGGTTGACGGGCAGAGTGAGATTACTTCAGAGAATAACGTATTGGCTGAGTCTTGGCGGCCTGTTATGCCATAAAGGATTGCCAGATTAAGTCGAGAGCGAGGGTTGGCAGGTAGGAATTTGGTGGCCTTCAGGAAATTAGCCTCGGCTTCCCTCAGCTGTCCAGCTAGAAGTTGTATATGTCCTTTGCCGTTTTATGCCGTCTTGCTGCCTTGCTCTATTAAATAATCGTGTGTAAATAGTTCTTCTACTGACCCCTCATTGCTCCATTTTCGCAGCCAGAGTATCCTCTCTTTTCTCTTGGAGGACTGGGATGCGAATCGGTGCGGCAGGGAAGTGGTTCGGCGCGGGAATGGTTGGCGCAACTTTTTTTTGTACTGCTCTTTGCGCTTCTTTATGTCTTTCCTTTTCTACTACGGCGAAGGCGCAGCAACTCGACCAGAAGGTCGGCCAGCAGTTCGATCAGAAACTCTATTCCGAAATGCGCTGGCGCTGCATCGGGCCGTTCCGCGGAGGCCGCGCGGTGGCCGTCTCAGGCGTGCCGCGCCACCCGAATATTTTCTACATGGCGGCCGTCAATGGTGGCGTCTGGAAGACCACGGATTTTGGAAACACCTGGAATCCGATTTTTGACGATCAGCCTACCGGCTCTGTTGGCGCGCTAGCCGTTGCTCCGTCCGATCCGAACATCATGTACGTGGGCAGCGGCGAAGGATTGCAGCGCCCCGATCTGGCGACGGGCGATGGAGTTTACAAATCCACCGACGCAGGAAAAACCTGGGCACATCTTGGTTTGGGAGACGCGCAACAAATTACCGCGATCCTCGTCGACCCGAAGAATCCCAACCGCATTTTCGTCGCCGCTGAGGGGCATCCCTATGGATCGAACGCGGAGCGCGGAGTTTTTCGTTCGACCGACGGCGGACAAACTTTCCAGAAAGTTCTCTACAAGGATGAAAACACCGGCGCCGCCGACCTAGCGTTCGATCCAAGGAATCCGCAGACGATTTATGCAGTGTTGTGGGCCGCGCGTGTTGCGCCGTGGGAGGTGCGCAGCGGCGGCTCGATCTACATCGCGGGGAGCGGGCTGTATAAATCAACGGATGGCGGCGATACCTGGAAGCCGTTGACCAAGGGATTGCCGGGAGCAAGCGAAGGGCTTGGGCGAATCGGGATTGCCGTTGCGCCAAGCGATGCGAAGCGAATTTATGTTTCGGCGGAGGCCACGAAGGACGCGGGAGTTTATCGCTCGGACGATGCCGGCGAGACCTGGAAGCAGGTGAACGGCGACCGCCGCATCGGCGGCCGCGGGCCGGGCGCGATGGGAATTGCGGTGGCGCCGGACAATCCGGACGTGATTTACGTGGCGAATACAACCACCTGGAAATCCACGGACGGCGGAAAAACTTTTGTGGGATTTAAAGGCGCGCCAGGCGGCGACGACTACCAGCGCATCTGGATCAGCGCGGAGAATCCGCAAATCATCGCGCTCAGCTCCGACCAAGGCACGGTGATCAGCGTAAATGGCGGCGCGACATGGAGCAGTTGGTACAACCAGCCGACGGCGCAGTTCTATCACGTCACGACGGACAATCGTTTTCCGTACTGGGTTTACGGCGCGCAGCAGGAGAGCGGCTCCGTGGCGACGCAGAGCCGCAGCGATTACGGCGAGATTACTTTTCGCGATTGGCGGCTGCCAGGGATTTTCGAGTACGGCTACATCGCTGTGGACCCGCTGGACTCGAATATTCTTTACGGCGACTGGCTGACGCGCACGAAACAGGACATCGGCGAGTACGCGAAAGTTACGCCGGAGCCGATTCGCCGCGGCGAATATCGCTACACGCGGACGCTGCCGGTGGTTTTTTCGCCGCTCGAACCGCGCACGCTTTATTTCGCGGCCAACAAGCTTTTCAAGACGACGGATGCGGGAGACAGTTGGCAGGTCATCAGTGACGACCTCACGCGCGAAACTTATGAGATCCCCGCGAACCTCGGAGCATTCGCCGCAAGCGATCCGGAAAAAGGAAAGCATCGCGGGGTTATTTATGCCGTTGCACCTTCGTTCAAGGAAGCGAACACCACCTGGGCGGGCACGGACGATGGATTGATTCACATCACGCGCAACGGCGGAATATCGTGGCATAACGTCACGCCGCCGCAGCTGAAGCCGTGGAGCAAAGTTTCGGTTATCGAAGCATCGCATTTCGATGCGGGCACGGCGTACGCGGCCATCAATTCGTTCCGGCTGGACGATTTGCGTGCACATATTTACCGCACGCGCGATTATGGAAAAACGTGGACGGAAATTACGAGAGGGATTCCCGATGGCGGCGCGAGCAACGTGGTGCGCGAAGATCCGGTTCGAAAAGGATTACTGTTTGCGGGAACGGAAGGCTCCGTCCACGTTTCGTTCAACGATGGAGACGATTGGCACCCGCTGCAGTTGAATTTGCCGCACACGTCGATGCGCGACCTGGCGATTCATGGCGACGATTTAATTGTTGCCACACATGGCCGCTCGTTCTGGATTCTTGACGACATCACTCCGCTGCGGCAACTTAACGCGGACATAGCCAAAGAGAGTGTGCATCTCTTCGCGCCGCAGGAAGCGATTCGCGTCCGCTGGAACCGCAATCCGGACACGCCATTGCCGCCGGAAGTCCCCGCGGGTAAAAATCCTCCCGACGGCGCGATCATCGATTACTACCTGGCTTCTCCGGCAAACGGGCCAGTCACGCTGGATATCGTAACTACGGGAGGTATTGCCATCGCGGTTCAACACTACTCGAGCGCGGACAAGCCGGAGCCAATGGAAAAAATCGCCGCCGAGCACGCTATCCCCACGTATTGGGCGCGTCCGACGCAAATTCTTTCCGGAGCAGCAGGAATGCACCGTTTCGTGTGGGACTTGCATTACGATTCTCCGAAATCGTTAAGTCACGAATACCCGATATCGGCAATCCTTCATGACACTCCGAAGTATCCGCTCGGGGCTTGGGCGCTCCCGGGAGAGTACACTCTGGAACTGACTGTGGACGGCAAGAAATACCATCAAACACTTAGAGTGAAAATGGACCCTCGCATAAAGACCTCCATGAACGATCTTGCTAAACAATACGACATGCAAATGGGGGCAGTTGCTGGGATGAATAAGAGCTTCGAAGCTCTCGCGCAAGTTCGATCCGTGCGCACTCAATTGAAGGAGCGCGCGATGAAAGCAGCGAAGGGCGCAGTGGCCGATGCGATCGCTGCTCTCGATAAACAAGCCGCCGAACTGGAAGGCGCGGCGCAGAGCAATTTCTTCGGGTTGCCGCCGGGTGCGAAGCCGCCGGAGAATTTTTCCACCTTGAATCAACATTTTGGCGGACTTCTGACGGTTGCAGACAGCGCGGATGCCGCGCCCACGACGCAAGCTACCGCCGTTTACAAGGAACTCAAAGAAGATCTGGGAAAACTGGTTGCCCTGTGGACGAAAATCCGGCAGCAGGACATTGGCGGGCTTAATGCGGAGTTGAAGAAAGCCGGACTCGCTGACGTCGATCCGAACAAATCACCGGATGCCACACCGTCCGCCGATGCGGATGGCGACGACGAACCGTGAGCTGTTGCCGGGCGCTCGATTCTCGAAAGGGTCAGGAATGAAGAGTTGGCGAACGTTTCGCATCGTGCCTGGTTTCGTGTTCCTTTGCTGCAGCGGTTTTGTGATGGCGGGTATTGAGCGCGCGCAGCAGATTCCGGAACAGCTCTATTCGGAAATGAAATGGCGGATGATCGGGCCGTATCGTGCAGGGAAAGTGAACGCTGTGGCGGGCGTGCCGGGGAATCCTGCGGTCTACTATTTTGCGGCAGACGGCGGGGGCGTGTGGAAAACTACGAATGGCGGGACGGTGTGGAAACCGATTTTCGACAGGGAGCCAATCGCGTCGATGGGAGCGATGACGCTGGCACCTTCGAATCCGAACATCATTTACGTGGGAACGGGCGTCAATACGATTTTTGCGGACAGCAGCTACGGAGATGGAGTTTACAAGTCCGTTGATGGCGGAGCGAACTGGCAGCACATCGGACTGGAGGATTCTCGGCATATCGGGAGGATCCTGGTCGATCCGCGCAATCCGGACGTCGTGCTGGTCGCGGCGATGGGCCACAGCTCCGGGCCGAATGAAGAGCGCGGAGTTTTCCGCTCGACGGACGGCGGGCGGAGCTGGAAAAAAGTCCTCTACAAAGACAATGTCACAGCGGCAATAGATCTTTGTTTTGAGCCGGGAAATCCGCGCGTGGTGTACGCGACACTGTGGCACGGCATTCGAAAGCCGGGACAAAAAGGAACATCGTACGGGCCCGGCAGCGGACTCTACAAGTCCGTGGATGAAGGCCTCACCTGGACGCAAATCACGGGGCACGGACTTCCGGAAGGGGACTGGGGGCGAGCGGGAGTTGCAGTTGCGCCGGGAAATCATGGACAACGCGTGTATGTGATTGTGGAAGCGAAGGAGAAAAAAGGAGGGCTGTACCGGTCAGACGACGCGGGAGCGACGTGGAAAAAAGCGACGGAGGACAAGCGGATCGAGGGGTCTTGGTACTTTGGCGAGATTTACGTAGACCCGAAGAACGCCGACATTGTTTATGTGCCGTCGCAAAACTTGTACCGTTCGAATGACGGCGGGCACACGTTCAAGGCGATCAAGGGCGCGCCGGGGGGAGACGACTATCACAGCGTTTGGATCGATCCGCCAAACTCGCAGCGCATCATGCTGGGAGTTGACCAGGGAACAACGATCAGTTTGGACGGAGGAGAATCCTGGAGCCCTTGGTACAACCAGCCGACGGGAGAGTTCTACCGGGTGGCGACGGATCACCGGTTTCCCTACTGGGTGTACGGGCCGCAGCAGGACAGCGGCACGGCGGGAATCATTAGCCGCGGAAATAATGGACAGATCACGGAGCGCGATTGGTTTCCGGTGGGGCCGGGAGAAAGCGGCTACACGATTCCCGATCCGCTGGATCTCGATGTGGTTTACAACGCAGGGCCGGCTGGCAGCGTCGTTCGATTGTCGAAAACAACCGGACAGGTGAGGGATATTTCGCCAGCGCCGGTCTCTTTTGGCAGCAAGTACCGATTCAACTGGACGATTCCAATGGTTTTTTCGCCACAAGACCCACACCTGCTTTATCTGGGGACGCAATTTCTTTTGAAGACGTCCAACAAGGGCACGAGCTGGGAAGCAGTGAGCGGAGATTTGACGCGCATCCGGCCGGATGAAAAGGATGAGAAGCAAGCGCGAGGGACGATCCTAACAATCGCTCCTTCGGATGTGAAAGAAGGAGTGATCTGGGTTGGAACGGACGACGGAAACATCCAACTGACGCGGGACGGCGGAGCAACGTGGCAGAACGTCACTCCGACGGGCGTATCCGAGTGGAGCGTGGTCAGCATCATCGAAGCGTCGCACTTCGATGCTGGAACCGCTTACGCTGCGGTGAATCGAAACGGCTTGGATGATTTGCGGCCTCATATTTTTCAGACGCGCGATTTTGGAAAAACGTGGCAGGAAACGGTCAATGGCATTGGCGACGGCGATTTAGTCCGGACGGTGCGAGAAGATCCGGTGCGCAAGGGCTTGTTGTACGCGGGAACGGAACGCGGAGTCTACGTCTCGTTTGATGGCGGAAATCGTTGGCAATTGCTGCGGTTGAATATGCCGGTGGTGGCCATTCATGATTTGGCGATCGAGCAGGACGATTTAGTGGCCGCGACGTATGGCCGGGCGTTTTGGATCCTGGATGACGTCACGCCGCTACGGCAACTGGATGGACTAAGCGCCACGACTGGTGCACATCTCTTTGCACCGCGAGCCGCCGTCCGCGTGCGGCGCGACGAAAATCAAGACACGCCGCTGCCGGCGGAAGTTCCTGCGGGAAAGAATCCTCCCGATGGCGCAATCCTGAATTACGTTTTGCCGGCGAATTCCAGCGGAGACATTCAACTGGAGATCTACGATGCGGATCACAAACTGGTGCGCAGTTTTTCCAGCGCGGTGGCGCAGAAAGAACCGGAGGAAACTCCTTTCGTGGCGGAGTATTGGATCGCGCACCCTGAGCCGTCTTCGAAAGCGCCGGGAATGCACCGCTTTGTGTGGAATCTGCGATACCCCGATCCACGCGGCATGCATCCACAATCTCCGTACAACTATCCGATCGCCGCGATTGTGGGCGAGACGCCGTTGCCGCCCCAGGGACCGCTTGTGCTGCCGGGAAAGTATGAAGTGCGGCTGAAATCAGGGAGTCAGGTTTTTCGCCAGCCACTGGAAGTAAAGATGGATCCACGCGTAGCGGCGGCGGGCAACGAGTTGCAGAGTTCGCTGGAGCTACAACTGAAGATTTCCGCGCTGCTCGAGAAGAACTTTGACGCCTACCAACAGACGAAAGTGTTGCGCGCAAGGCTGGCCGATTTGAGGAAGCGTCCGAAGGAAGACCCGGTTGCCGTTGCGGCGAGCGCGCTGGATGCGAAAGCGGCAGCGCTCCAAGGCGAGGCCACTCCGATTTTGGAGACACCCAAAAACACGAGTTTCATGGCAGTGAACGATACGTTGACCGCGTTGATGGCGCTGGTGGATGGAGCGGACTTCGCGCCATCGGAAGAATCGTTCTCGGCATACCGGCGGATCTGCAATGGAGAAAATGAAGTTCTTGCGGGTTGGCGGGAATTGAAGAACAAAGACGTGGCTGCGCTGAACGTCCTACTCGGGAAGAGCGGTCTCGCGCCGTTACCCGAGTTCCCGAATCTGGCTGCCGAGGCGGAGTGCGGAAACTGATTGCCGTTTCGCGCGAAGGTCCAAGGTCTAGTCCAGGAGCAAACCGAAGCCGCTCTAACGGGCGGTGTTGCCGAGCAGGGCGCAGCATGCTGCGCCCCTACATTGCGATTGGTGCTTGCTGGAGTTGTGACAAATCCGCCAGGACTTCGGAGCTGTGTTTTTCGGCGTTCACGTTGAGATAGGTCTTGCGGACTACGCCCTGAGGATCGATGAGAAAAGTATGACGGGCGGAAAGTTTGGCGACGCCCAGATTTACGAGAGAGTCGTAGGATGAGGACACTTCGTACTTTGTATCGGCGAGAAGCTTGAAAGCGAGACCTTCTTTGGCGCAAAACTTCTGGTGGGTGGCCTCGTCTTGCACACTCACACCGAGGACGATCGCGTTTTTCTGTTCATACTGCGGAAGGTCACGCTGAAAATTGTGAGCTTCCTTGGTACAGCCGCTGGTGAAGTCCTTGGGATAAAAATAGAGCACGACCCACCTGCCGCGAAGATCATGCAGGCTGACCGGCTTGCCATCTTGCGAATTCAACGTGAAATCCGGCGCGGGAGTGCCTGAAGAAGGCGCTTTGCCCCCGGTGCGCATGGCGCGGATAACGGCGACTCCGATGAGAAGTACAAATATAGCTGCGAAGATTTCAACCATTTTCATCTCGCACACTCAGCCTTGGTTTTGAACCAGATAAGTTTACGGCCCGCTATTCTTTTTGGCTGAACAGACCAAAACCCAATCGAAACTGAATGGTGTTGACGCCGGGATTCGGAGTGGCAAGCCCGGCGTTGGAAATATGCATGTAACGGATTTCCGTGTTGATGTTGTGTTTGCTGCGCAAGAAGTGGAGGCCGAAAGCCCCGCCGGTGGTGAAATTGGTGTGGGATGTTCCTTCGGGAACCTTCGTATTCGTAAAGAGCGCACCGCCGCCGATCTCGAAATATGGGATCACACTAGTGCGCGTGTCCAGCGCCCATTTGAAGGCGAACGGATTGATACCAACACCGTATGCTGTGTTCGTTTTCTGAACCACCAGGAAGACCGGAACGGCGTCCACCGCATATTCCAAGCGGCCGCGCAGAAAACCGGGGCCATGCGGCGCAGTGAGGATTAGGCCGTAACGGAATCCCGCGTTCCAAATGCCGTCGCCGGATTGGCTGCCGCTGATTCCGTGGCCCCCGCCAGTCCACACCTGCAACTCATGGCCGCCTTCGACGGGGCCGGCTTGCCCGCGAAGCGCCGGCGCGTTCAGGAATGCGGCAAACACGAGAGCCATGAAGATTCTTCGCACCGAGGGATCTCCTTAGGGTTCTTTGATTCCAGCCACAGGGGCATAGGTGCAAAGAAGATATAGAAAAACGGTTCGAAACGCGACTCTCTTGTACGTTATTTGAGGTAGGTGCGGACGATTTGGATGACATCGTCGGCTGCTTCTTCGGAGGACTTGGAGTTACGAGGCATGTGGTTGCGGATGTGGTCATGAGTGGATGGGAGTGTTCGGCAGGTGGGGATGGAACGAGGGCCAACACGAATCGTTCGCGTATACCGAAGTGGATGAGACGGCAGAAGTCGGCGTTGGCGGAAGTGGCAGGCGGTGGCGCAGGAAATTTGACCGCGCTGGTTTGGCGTTCGTTACGAACGGCATCTCGCGTGGCCACCAAGAGTACCTCGCGCTCGGCGGCGTGGGTTTTCTTCTCGGCGATGGCAAGCTGAACTACGGACGCGAGAACATTGTTGAGAGCTACTATACGTTCCACGTGTGGCGCGGGATTTATCCATCGCGTGGCTTGCAGCACATCAACATTCCCGGCTATAACCGGGACCGCCGTCCCGTAGTCGTGCCAACGCTGCGGCTGCATCTGGAATTGTAGTTCCTGTGTAGCGAAACTTCTTGGCAGAAGGGCGAAAGTCTGCTAACTAAGTGCTGCTGATTTCGTCCCAGTAATAAAGATTGGCCGTTTCGGTTCCTTCCGTTTAGAGTAGTGTCGCAAATCGTTGGGGTGGGGTGAGTTCATGAAAGCAGAATTGCGGCGGACTCCGTTCAGAGAGTTTGCAAGCGTCTTCCGTTTTTTCCTCGTTGTATCTGCGGCGCTCGGATTTTTTTCGTTTGCCGCCAGCGCACAAACCGTCGATGAGGTCGTAGCCAAGAATATCCAGGCGAAAGGCGGAGCCGACAAGCTGAAATCCGTGCGCACCGTCCGTATCACGACGAAGTTCAGCCAAGGATCTTTTCGCGCCGAATTTCGTCAAGAGATCAAGCGCGCGGACAAAGTTCGAGAAGAATTTATCATTCAGGGTCTGGCGCAGGTGCAGGCCTACGATGGCAAGACCGGATGGCAAATTTCTCCGTTCGGCGGCCGCAAAGATCCGGAGCTGCTCTCACAGGACGATTTGAAAAGCCTTGTCGTGGACGCCGATATCGATGGGCCGCTGGTGGATTACAAAGAGAAGGGACATAAGGCCGAGCTCGTGGGTCACGATTCGATGGAAGGAACGGATTGCTTCAAAATCAAACTGAGCATGAAAAACGGCGACGTGCGCTACTACTACCTGGATGCGGACTCGTATCTTGAGCTGAAAGTGGAAATTCAGACCACCATTCGTGGTGCGCTGCAGGAATCCGAGGTGTATTACGGCGACTACGAACAGGTGAACGGCATCTATTATCCCTTCGCCGTCGAACAGGCGCAAAAGGGCAGCGCTTCGCGGGCGCAGTTCTCCGTTGAAAAGATCGAACAGAACATTCCGCTGGAAGATGCACACTTCTCGATGCCGGTGTCCAAGCAGGAGACGAAGGCGCCATCAGCCGGAAAGTGATTGTCCACCGCACGAACATCCATGGATCGACCACAACCCAAGAAACACAGCTTCTACTTTATCGCTGAGGAATCCGCCGATATGCGCAAGTCAATTCGCTGTTTTACTGCCGTGATGATGGTGATTCTCGCGACGATGATTTTCGCCGGGCTCACGCCGGCGCAAGAGGCCAAATTCGACTCGGACACCATTTCCGGCCTCGGCGCGCGGAACATCGGTTCCGCCGCCATGAGTGGGCGCGTGGCCGCGATTGCCGCGGTGAAAGAAGATGGCCGGCTGACCGTGTACATTGGCGCAGCGAGTGGCGGAGTTTGGAAATCCTCAAATGGAGGCACGACGTTCAAGCCGGTTTTCGACAAGGAGAGTGCACAGTCGATTGGAGCGGTAGCCATCGATCCGCAAGCGTCGAAAACGATCTGGGCCGGCACGGGCGAGTCATGGACGCGGAACAGCGTGTCAATCGGCAACGGCATCTATAAGTCGACGGACGGCGGCGACAGTTGGACCAACATGGGGCTGCAGAATTCCGAGCGCATCGCAAGAATTATTGTCGATCCAAAGGACAGCAACACCGTTTATGTCTGCGTGCCGGGAAAATTGTGGAGCGACAGCGAGGATCGCGGTGTTTATAAGACCGCCGACGGCGGGAAGAGCTGGAACAAAATTCTGAAGGGCGCGAACCTTTCGACGGGCTGCTCGATGATTTCCATGAATCCGCAAGACCCAAAGGCGCTTTTCGCGGGCATGTGGGACTTCCGGCGGAAGGGCTGGACTTTCCGCTCGGGCGGCGAGAATGCCACGGCGGCGAGCGGCAGCGGATTTTTCCAGACCACGGATGGCGGAGCCACCTGGAAGGAATTGGATGAAAAGAGCGCCAAAGGGCTCCCAGCGAAACCGTGGGGGCGCATTGCGGTGACAATCGCGCCGTCAAAGCCGAATGTTGTGTACGCGATGATCGAATCGACGCGAAGCGCGCTGTTCCGATCTGATGATGGCGGCAAAACATGGGAAGAGCGCGACCGCAGCAATTGGATGGTGTGGCGGCCCTTTTATTTCGCGAATCTGATCGTCGATCCGAAGAATGAGAACAAAGTTTACAAGCCGGACCTTACGTTGATCATGAGCGAGGACGGCGGCAGAAGCTTCAGCGGAATCGGTAACGGCGCCCACGGCGATTTCCACGACGTGTGGGTGAATCCTGACAATACCGATCACCTCATCGCATGTGATGACGGTGGCGTTTGGTATTCCTACGACGGCGGCAATACCTGGTGGAAGGGCAATAACCTTCCCATCTCGCAGTTCTATCACGTGAGCGCGGACAGCGCCGATCCCTATCACGTTTTTGGCGGGCTGCAGGACAACAGCGTGTGGATAGGCGACTCGCAGTATCCGGGCGGTATCACCAACGGCCGCTGGGAAAACATTTTTGGCGGGGATGGATTTTGGGTATTCCCGGATCCGGCCGATGCCAATTATGTTTACGCGGAATCGCAAGGCGGCTTTATTGGGCGAGTCAATCGGGTCACGCTAGAAGGCAAATTGATCAAGCCGGAACAGAATTATGGAGAGGGAAAACTGCGGTTCAACTGGAACACGCCGATCCACATGAGTCCGAACGACAAGGGAACGATCTACATCGGCGCGCAATTCTTGTTTCGCTCGCGCGATCACGGTCAATCGTGGGACCGCATTTCGCCTGATCTCACCACCAATGATCCGGAGAAACAGAAGCAGGAGGAATCCGGCGGCGTGACTGTGGACAATTCTTACGCCGAGATGCACACGACGATCTACTCAATCAGCGAATCACCGCGCGACGGTCAAACTATCTGGGTTGGAACGGACGATGGGAGTCTCCAAGTGACGCGCGACGGCGCAAAGTCCTGGACGAACGTCGTCGGCAATGTTCCTAATCTGCCGAAAGCCTCGTGGGTTTCGTGGGTGGAAGCCAGCTTGTATGACGCGGGCACAGCTTATGCAACGTTCGATCGCCACACATTTGGGGATATGGACCCGCACGTCTTTAAGACCATGGACTACGGGAAGACCTGGACGCCTATCGTCCCGGCAGACAGCGGTGTGCGCGGCTACGCGCACGTCATCAAAGAAGATACGGTGAGGCCCAATTTACTATTTCTAGGGACGGAGTTTGGACTTTGGATTTCACCGGATAGTGGAAAGCACTGGGCGCAATACAAAGGCCACGAGTTCCCGGTGGTGGCCGTGCGGGACATCGTGGTGCACCCGCGCGAATCGGATCTGGTCATCGCCACGCATGGCCGCGGCATCTGGATCGTGGACGACATCACGCCGCTGCGTAGGCTGGCTCCCGAAGTCATGGCGCAAGAGGCGGTTTTTCTCCAGGCCAAGCCCGCGCAGCAGCGGTTGCCTGCGAATGGCGGTTGGGTGGAAGGAAGCGCAGTGTACACCGGGCCCAATCCTCCGGACGCGGCGCTGATTACCTATTACCAGAGCAAGCGGCACATTTTTGGAAAAATGAAACTGGAAATCTTCGATTCGCAGGGGAAGCTGGTGGACACGCTCCCTCCGAATAGCAGGCGCGGCATTAGCCGCGTGGAATGGCCGATGCGGTTGAAGGCGCCGCACGTTCCGCCGGCGGCTACAGCTGCGTTTGAAGCCGCGCAAGGCCCCAGAGTTTTGCCCGGCACCTACACGGTGAAGATGACGCGCGGGAAAGAGACCTACAGCACACAGCTTGTGCTGGAGCTCGATCCTCGCGCGAAGTTCACAATAGAAGATCGCAAACTGGAATTTGACGCGGCGATGCGTCTCCACCGCCTACTTGGAGAGATGAGCTTCGATGTTGACCGCATCAACGGCGTACACAATGCATTCGTGGAGCGCAGCGCAAAGCTGAAGGGAGACGCTGCTTTCAGCAAGCGGCTGCAAGAACTCGCCGGTAAAGTGGAAGCGATGCGAAAGAAGATCGTGGCCACGACGGAGGGAGGCGCCATCACCGGCGAAGAACGCATCCGCGAAAAGACTACGCAACTCTACGGAGCCGTTTTGAATTACGAAGGACGCCCAGGCGACTATCAAATCGCGCGGATCGATTCGCTGAAGAAAGAACTGGATGACGTAGCTGGCGAGTTCGACGCGTTCGTTGGCAAGGAACTGCCCATCGTGAACAAGACACTTTCACAGAAAAAGTTGGAGCCTATTCAGCCCATCGATCACAAGGCTTGGGACGCCGCCGAGAGCGGCTCTGGAGCTGACGCTGGCGGCGCCGCAATGTTCTTACACGAGCGCGACTAGGTTTTGAGCGGCACACAACGCGTTGGCGCGCAGCGGTCAGTCTCCTTTTCCCAGAAGCTGGCGAGCATAGGTTGGCGCTTTGCCGGCGTCTTCGTGCTTGAAATAGGCGTACACATCCAGGCCCTGGCCAAGCCAGGAGTCGAAGCGTTTCTTCCAGGCCGTGATTTGCTTCGCGGTATAATTTTCGAGGCGCAACCGGGCATAGGTGAAGCCGGCCGTGAGCACATCTGGAGGTGTTTGTTTGTCGGTCTCGGACAGGCAGAGAGCCGTTTTGTGCTGGCGAAGGACGGCGTAGGTCTCGTCGGTGTACCAGGAAAGGTGGCGGACCTCGAAGGCGAAAGCGAAGGCCTCCGGGCGAAGAGCTAGAAAGTCCTCGAGCAGCGGACGGTCGAATTTGAAATTAGGCGGGAGTTGAACGAGGATTGGTCCCAGGTGGTCGCCGTCGTTTAGGACACTGGCAAGTTCCAGGAAACGTTTCAGAGTGCTCTCGCAGTTGCGGAGCCTTTGAATGTGAGTGATTTGCTGGTTGGCCTTCAAGGCGAAGCGAAATCCTTCGGGAACAGTTTGCGCCCACTGCAGGAGCACGTTCTCCGTCGGCATGCGATAGAAGCTGTGATTGATTTCGACCGTAGCGAATTGCTTGGCATAGAAGGAGAGCATTTCGCGGTCGGGGAGCTTCTCCGGGTAAAAACTCCCCTTCCACTGTTTGTAAGAATATCCAGAAGTGCCAACGAGAAGCTGGCCTGCGCGAGGAATGGCGCACCTCCGTGCCCTGGCATTTAATCACAATCACCACGCCTGTAAAAAGGCAGGGGCGCTCATTGCCATCAAGGCGCCTTCTTCGTCCTCGGAGGCATACGCTCGCTGAGGAGTTCGATGGCTTGTTCCAGTCGTTGACGCCGCTTCCAGAAATCGGCCCAGAGGTCACCCTTTTCCTTCAATCGCGCAAAGACGGTCGATATGTTCAACGTTTCGGGCCGCAAGCCAGGGCGCAATTCGCGCGGTAGCAGCGGAGCCGAAACCGGTGCTTGAGGGAAGGCTCGCACGGAATACGCGGCAGCCAGAGGGCGGCCATGTGCATTTTGCTGCACGTCGATCAACACGCGGCCCGCTGGCCGCTTAGCAACAATGCGCTCGCTCGTGATCAGATTCGGGTGCTCAGCAGTCACCGTTCTCGCGATGATCTCGCCAAACGTGCGCAACTGCTCATAAGTGTAGACCGGCTCGACCGGTAAATAGATGTGGATTCCCGTCGCGCCTGAAGTTTTCAGGAAGCTTACCAGGCGCAATTCTTCCAACTTTTCGTGAAGCGCTCTAGCGATGGTCACGACCACAGAGAATTCCGTGCCATCCGAGGGATCTAAGTCAAAAAAGAAGTAGTCGGGATGATCGACATCGTCATAACGATCGGACCATGGGTTGTGGTCGATGCAACCCAAGCCCGTCAGGAAAAGCAGGGAAGTGCGGTCATTGGCCGTCGCGTATTGAATTACCTCACCGCGATGTTCGGAGTCGACGGGAACCGTCTTGAACCACTCCGGCAAACCTTCGCGCACGTCCTTCTGGAAAAAAGCCTGTCCCTTGATTCCGTCGGGGTATCGACGCAAAACCAAAGCCCGATCGCGTAGAAACGGTAGAATGAAATCGGACATACGGTAGTAGTAAGCCAGCAGATTCCGTTTGGTGTAGCCGGACTCGGGAAAATACACTTTGTTCAAGTTGCTGAAGCGCAACCGTTTGCCGTCCAGTTCGATGGTGACGGTTTCCAAGCGCCCCTTGAACAACTCTGCTTCGATCTCATTTTTTGAGCTGAGCACCCGGCCGACGACCTCGGGCGCGCGAACCACGGCCGGAGCGGCAGCCGGTTCGGCAAAAGCAACCTCGTTTTCCCATTGGCAATCCGCGGGACGTGCGTCCTCGCGCAGCGCTATGAAAACCGGATGACGCAGGGCGCGTTCTTGCGTCCATCCGCTAAACTTGACGCGCGCGACCAGCGCGGGAGAGACCCACGATGGTTTTTCGTTGGTTTCCGGCACGGCGACGAACGGGCAAGCGGGAGCTGCCAGCTCTTTCAACCTGCTGCTTAATTCTTTCAGCTTCTTTGCGTCAAATCCGCTGCCAACGTGCCCGATGAATCGAAGCTTCTTGCCTTGATACAAGCCCAACAGCAATGAGCCAAGGGGAAGGGCGGAGGTGCGAGCTTCAGTCCAGCCACCGACGACGGCGTCGACCGTCTTGGTAATCTTCAGCTTCACCCAGTACGAGCTTCGATCGGAAACGTACGGGCTGTCGGCTCGCTTCGCGACAACCCCTTCCAGGCCATTTTGCGCCGCCAGGTCGAAAAGCTCGTTTCCGTGCTCCAACTGATGGTCGGCGTAGCGAATCCGGTCGGACGTGTAAAGCAAGCGTTGCAGGAGTTGCTTGCGGTCGAGGAGCGGAGCTTCGCGAAGGTCATATCCATCGCAGTAAAGAAGATCGAAGGCAAAGTAAACGACGGGAATCTGCGCGACCTGGTTTTCGCTGGGGGCCCGCACGTGCATGCGTTCCTGCAAGCGCTCGAAGTCGCCGCGGCCTTGCGCGTCCAGAGCGACGATCTCTCCGTCAAGAATGGCTTGGCGAGCGGCTAAAGCAGCGGGAAGAAAGGCCATTTCGGGATAGCGTTTGGTGATGTCAATGCTGTTGCGAGAGCGCAGCGTCAAAGCGCCATTCTCGATTCGCGCCAGCGCGCGCACGCCGTCCCACTTGATCTCAAAGAGCCAGTTAGGATCGGAAAAAGGGCGGTCGGCGAGTGTCGCCAGCATGGGCTCCACGCGAGAGGGCATCGCGCCCTTGCGAGCGCTTTGCACCTCCGCCGCTTGAATTGGGATTGGCTGGCGTTTGGGTGGCAGCTCCTCTTTAATTTCTTCTATCGTGCGTCCCGTAAGCGCGGAACCGTCGTGCTCGTCGATGTTCCAAGAGGAATCTTCGGCGGCGTCCTTGTGCTTGATCATTAGCCATTCGTTGCCTTTTTCGCTCTGTTTCAGTTTCACCAGAACAAAGCTGCCCCGCAGTTTCTCCCCGTTCAAGCTGAACTTGATTTCTCCCTTTTCCAATTGCTTCAGCGCATCGAGATGGCCCTCCAGCTGAAACGTCCCGCGGTCCCATACCATCACCGTTCCCGCGCCATAATTGCCTTCAGGAATTTTCCCTTCGAAGTTGCCGTAGTCCAGCGGATGATCCTCGGTCATCACCGCCAGCCGCTTGTCGGCGTGGCTCTGTGAGGGTCCCTTGGGTACGGCCCACGACTTCAGCGTCCCATCGATCGCCAGCCGGAAATCGTAGTGTAGCCGCGTTGCCCGGTGTTTCTGAACTACGAACGTGTCGCCATGCTCGGCCCCCGGACGGACTTCCAACTGTGGCAGTTTCGGCTTCGGTAGGCGTGTGCGTTTGGCGGCCGGAGAGGACCCGTCCTTGATCTTGCCGGCGGCGGGTTCGGGCGCGCCGGACGGCTCTGGCGTGCGATCGAAACGCCGTTTCCGCCGGTATTCTTCGAGTTTGGCCATGAAAGCATTCTATCCCAGACTTTTCGGAGGCCTGGGATCTCTCCCGCCGGTGCAAGCTAACATCAAGCTGACTAATAAACCACCTGCCCAGGATTGGTCTTGCTTCCTGTGTGGGTGGACGGCTAATCTAAAACCTCGTGCGCTATCCCTAGCCTGTTCTACCGAAGGAGTGTCGATATGGCCACGACTGTCTGGAAAGGCCACCTCACGTTTGGGCTGATTTCGATGCCCGTTCGCATGTCTACGGCAGCCCGTGGCGAACGAATCAGCTTCAACCAACTCCACAAAGAGTGCCATTCGCGACTCAAGCAGCCCTTGTTTTGTCCCGTTTGCAATCGCAACGTGGAACGATCGGAAATTGTGAAGGGCTACGAATACGAAAAGGATCAGTACGTGCTGTTCAGCGAAGAAGAGCTCGACAAAATCGAGCCTTCCTCGGCGCGCGTGATGGAAATCCTGGAGTTCGTGAAGCTGGACGACATGGACCCGCTCTATTTCGACTCCTCTTATTATGTTGCGCCAGAAGACGCCGGCGTGAAGGCCTACAAGCTGCTGATGAGCGCTATGCAAGAGTCCGGCTATGGAGCCATCGCGAAGCTCACCATGCATCAGCGCGAACATATCGTGATTTTACGGCCAGGCTCTAAGGGGATGACGCTGCACACGATGTTCTATTCGAATGAGATACGCGCGGCGGAGTCCGTTCCAACTGATAAGATCGAAGTGAAAGAGCAGGAAAAAAAGCTCGCGCGACAGCTCATTGAAAGCCTTGCTGCTCCCTTCGATCCGCAAAAATACCGCGACGAGTATCAAGAGAACGTGAAGGCGATGATCGCCGCCAAGCTCAAGGGCCAGGAAGTGACTGAAGTTGCGCAGCCGCACATGGCTCCTGTGATTGACCTGATGGAAGCCCTCAAGAAGAGCCTAGCGGAAAAGCAGGCTCCCCCTGTTGCTGCGGCAGGACCGGTGCCGGTGGGGAAAAAGCCTCCAGCGCGAGCAGTGGAAGCCATTGCAACCGTGCAGAAGAAGGGAAAGAAGGTCGCCGGTTAAGTTTTCCGGCCATACCATTGATGGGCCCGACGGACAGATTCAGCCCCGACGAAGTCCAGCGCATTTTGGGCCTCACGGAAAAGCAGCTGGATTACTGGGAACGGTTGCGCCTCGTTTCTCTGCAAAAAGAACAAGGGATTCGCTACTACGACTTCCGCGACCTGATCAGTCTGCGCACGGTGAAGCAGCTGGTTGAAAACGGCGTGCCGGCAAACCGCCTGCGCAGAGCGCTTGCCGCACTGCGTGAAAAGCTTGCGCATGCGGAGGCTCCGCTTTCGGAGTTGCGAGTGCTCTCCGACGGAGGAGCGGTGATCGTCGAACGTGGCGGCACGCGGCTGGAGCCGCTGTCCGGACAGTTCGTGCTGAACTTCGAGACGCGCGAGCTGAACGAAACCGTTCGTGTCATGACGGGACGCAGTGCCGACGAATGGCTTGCCGTGGCGCTGGAGTACGAGGCCGAAGGAAAAAACAGGGCGCAAGCAATCGAAGCGTATGAGCGAGCGTTTTCCGTGGACCCGGCGCGGCCCGACGCGCTGATCAATTGCGGCACGCTTTACTACGAAGATGGAAACCTGGAGAAGGCTTCGGAGTATTTCCGCCAGGCTCTAGTACTCGATCCGGAAAACGCCCTGGCGCATTTCAATCTGGGCAGCGTGCTGGATGAAACCGGGCATGTGGATGCTGCCCGCCAGCACCTGCGGCAGGCGGTCCGGCTGAATCCCATCTATCCGGACGCGCATTACAACCTGGCGTTCGTCTGCGAAAAACTGAAGGCGTACGCCGAAGCGAAACAACACTGGCAGGCATATGTGAGATTAGATCCCACGGGTCCCTGGGCGAGTTATGCGCGCCAGCGCTGCACTTCTTCCAAGGCCACAAAGTCGGCAGGAACTACATGAAAACAAATCCCAGTTACAGCGAGCGACAAAGGCCGAATCTCCGCCGTCAAAAGGGAAACGCAAAGGGTTTGGTCAAATCTCGTTGAGGTTATAGGAATGTGCAGGAATATCAAAACACTTTTCAACTTTGATCCGCCGGTTACGTCCGAGGAGGTTCGCGCCGCTTCGTTGCAGTTCGTGAGAAAAATCAGCGGCTTCAACAAGCCCGCAAAGGCAAACGAGGCTGCATTCCTAGCCGCGATCGACGAAATAACCGCCGTTTCTAGCCGCTTTCTCCATTCGCTCGAAACGAATGCGCTGCCGAGAAACCGGGAAGAAGAGGCCGCAAAAGCGAAAGTTCGCGCGGCGGCCCGGTTCGGCGATTGAGTCTGCAGGACATCCTGCTTGCTACGGGCTGCTCGCCACTGCCCGCTTGCTACTAGGCAGTTCGGTGAACGTGGCGAAACCCAGGCTCTACAGATTTGGTGGAGGCGGAAGGAGTCGGAATTCTGAGTCCCACTGATTCCACGTAACTTGCTGATTCTCCTAAACGGCAGAACTATAAAAACATCCAATTCGCCCAAGTGAGGTACACGCCGGGTACACCGGATTCTTCGTGGGGCCTCGTATTGCGCCTTCTCGTGATTGAACAAGGAAAACCGCTTACACATAAAAGGGTCTTACAGGTTGTTTGGGGACCGGATCACGCTGAGGAAACAGAGAACCTTCGCGTGGTGATAAACCAGCTGCGCAAGAAAATTGAGAAAGACCCCGCGCATCCTCGCTACATCCTGACCGAGCCTTGGATGGGGTACCGGTTTCAGTCTCCTCGCACAGCCTCCGAAAAACATCCACGCCGTGAATCGTGACCGTTATCGCGCGGTATGAAGGCTGTCGAGCTCTAGATTCAGTTCCAAAACATTCACGCGGGGTTCGCCAAGGAATCCCAGGTCGCGTCCCTTCGTGTGTCTCTGCACCAGCGTGCGCACGTCTTCTTCTTTCATGCCACGCGAATGAGCAACACGGTGAATTTGGAATTCCGCAGCAGCAGGAGAGATATCGGGGTCCAGGCCAGAACCCGAGGCGGTCACCAAGTCGACGGGGATCGGAGCATTTGGATTCTCCGCCTGAAGCTTTTGTACGTCACCCTTTACACGCTCAAGCAAATTCTTGTTGGTAGGAGCTAGGTTTGAGCCACCGCTCGATGTTGGATCATATCCCGTTCCTGCGTTGGACGGTCGCGAGTGAAAATAGGCGGGCCCCGTAAATGCCTGCCCAATGATTCTCGAGCCCACAAGCTTTCCATCCTTCGAGATGAGTTGTCCGTCCGCGCGGTCGTGAAAAATTAACTGTGCCAGCCCTGTAATTCCGAGCGGGTAAATGAGGCCGAACATCAGGGTTGTCACCAGGGCGAACCACACGGCAATGAGGAGATTCTTTTTCATGAAGACCTCTCAGACAAACCGCAGATACGTCAGCAATACATCGATGAGCTTGATTCCTATAAAGGGAGCGATGACTCCGCCGACGCCATAGAGCAATAGGTTGCGGCGAAGCAGCACCGCCGCTCCGACAGGACGATATCGCACGCCTCGGAGAGCCAGCGGAATCAGCGCAATGATGATCAACGCGTTGAAAATAACGGCGGATAAAATCGCTGACTCCGGAGTGCGGAGCCGCATAATGTTCAGTACTTCGAGCTGGGGAAACGCAGCGGCGAACATTGCGGGAATAATAGCGAAGTATTTGGCCACGTCGTTCGCAACAGAAAACGTGGTCAGCGCGCCGCGAGTAATCAGGAGCTGTTTGCCGATTTCAACGATTTCGATCAGTTTCGTCGGATTGGAATCGAGGTCGACCATGTTGCCAGCTTCTTTAGCGGCTTGCGTGCCCGTGTTCATGGCGACTCCTACATCCGCCTGAGCAAGTGCCGGAGCGTCGTTGGTGCCGTCGCCGGTCATGGCCACGAGCTTCCCCTTGGCCTGCTCCCGCTTAATGAGCGCCATCTTGTCTTCGGGCTTGGCTTCAGCGAGGAAATCGTCGACTCCCGCTTGGCGGGCAATAGCGGCTGCGGTTAGTGGATTGTCACCCGTGATCATCATGGTGCGAATTCCCATGGCGCGAAGATGGTCGAAACGTTCCTTCATGCCGCCCTTGACGATATCGGTAAGCGCGATCACTCCCAGCACGCGGCCGTTCTCCGCGACCAGTAGCGGGGTTCCGCCAGCATTCGAAATGTCACGAACACAAACCTGCAGCTCCACAGGAATGCTGTGACCGCGGTTTTCGCACAAGCGGGTAATTGCCTCCAGGGCTCCCTTGCGAACTTCGCGGCCGTCAAGGTCAACGCCCGACATCCTAGTTTGTGCGGAGAACGGGATGAAACTTGCCGCGTGTGAAGAAAGGTCGCGACCACGAAGGTTGTACCGTTCCTTGGCGAGCACGACGATCGATCGGCCCTCCGGAGTTTCGTCAGCCAGCGAGGAAAGCTGCGCGGCATCGGCAAGATGATGCTCTTTGACGCCGGGCGCGGGAAAGAATTGCGTGGCGGCCCGGTTTCCCAGGGTGATCGTTCCTGTCTTGTCCAGCAACAACACATCTACGTCGCCCGAGGCTTCGACAGCGCGCCCAGACATCGCGATGACGTTTCGCTGAATCATGCGGTCCATGCCGGCAATGCCGATAGCGGACAGTAGCCCTCCAATGGTCGTGGGAATCAGGCAAACGAGAAGCGACACCAAGACGAAGATATTCTGGGGTGCACCGGAATAGATGGCGAATGGCTGAAGCGTCACGACTGCCAATAAGAAGATAATAGTCAGCCCGGCCAACAGAATGTTGAGGGCAATTTCGTTCGGAGTTTTTTGACGCGAGGCTCCTTCAACAAGCTTGATCATCCGGTCCAGGAAGGTTTCGCCGGGATTCGAGGTGATACGAACTTTGATCTCGTCGGAGAGAACACGCGTTCCTCCGGTAACTGCCGAACGGTCTCCACCCGACTCCCGGATGACTGGCGCAGACTCACCGGTGATTGCCGATTCATCGACAGACGCCACACCTTCGATCACCTCGCCATCACCTGGAATGAAGTCCCCCGCCGCGACAACTACGATGTCCCCTGAGCGTAATTTCGAGCTGGGTACGGTCTCCATCTTGTTATCGCACGTCAAGAGGTGAGCTTGAGTCTCAGCCCGTGCTTTGCGCAGCGTGTCTGCTTGTGCCTTGCCACGTCCCTCGGCCATGGCTTCCGCGAAGTTTGCGAAAAGAACGGTGAACCACAGCCAGAGTGTGATCTGCAGGCCGAAGCTAATCTGGCCCGCGTGATGAAAGGCGTTCGATACTAGCTGCAGCGTGGTTAAGACTGCACCGACCTCGACCACGAACATCACGGGGTTCTTGACCATCGTGCGGGGGGCTAGCTTGCGAAATGAGTCGGTTACGGCACGAGTGAGAATCTTCGTGTCAGCGAGCGACTGTTTTCTAACTTGGGCGACTGGATCCATGGGAACCTCAGAAAGTCTTTCCTGCGGACATCAGCAGGTGTTCGAGAATCGGTCCTAGACTAAGGGCCGGGAAAAAAGTAAGCGCACCCACGATCAGAATCGTGGACACCAGCAAGCTTGCGAACAGGCCACCGGTTACGGGGAACGTTCCCGCCGATTCTGGAACGGTTTTTTTCTTGGCTAGGCTTCCGGCAATTGCGAGCACGGGAATGATCATGAAGAACCGACCAAGCAATTGGGCTATGGCAGTGCTCGTGTTGTACCACATGGTGTTCACGTTCAGGCCGCCGAACGCCGAGCCGTTGTTGCCGGTCGACGAGACGTAGGCATAAAGCACTTGGGACAAGCCGTGCGGCCCCGGGTTCGAGATGCTGGAAGTTCCGAATGGCTTCACGATGGCAACGGCCGAAAAGCCAAGGATGGTGAACGTCAGAATTAGAATCGCCAGCATGGCCATCTTGACGTCATACGATTCGATCTTCTTCCCCAGATACTCCGGGGTTCGACCCACCATCAATCCGGCGATGAAAACCGCGAGGATGACAAACACCACGATGCCATAGAGACCAGCCCCCACTCCGCCGAAGACGACCTCCCCCAGCATGATGTTGATCAACGGAACCATGCCGCCAAGTGGCGTAAACGAATCGTGCTGGCTATTCACCGCACCGCAACTGGCGTCGGTGGTTACGGTTGCGAAGAGGGCGGAGTTCGCAATGCCGAACCGCACTTCTTTCCCTTCCATGTTGCCGCCGGAATGCAGGGCGCTCGCATTTTGATTTACCCCGGCGAGCAGCGGATTCCCCCGTGCCTCAGCCCAGTACGCCGTCGCCACTCCTACGAAAAAGAGAAATGTCATCGCAGCCCACACCGCCCAGCCATGACGCTGGGACCCCGTCATACGGCCGAGCGTATACGTGAGGCCAGAGGGAATCGCGAAAATCAACACCAACTGGAAGAAGTTCGAAAAGGGAGTAGGATTTTCGAAAGGGTGGGCGCTATTGGCACCAAAAAATCCGCCGCCATTCGTGCCAAATTCTTTGATGACTTCCTGCGATGCCACGGGGCCTTGGGCAATAACCTGCTGCGTCACAGTCTGCGTGATGACCTTGCCATCTGCTCCGGTCACCTGCACAGTCTGGGGTTCGATCAACTGCACCGTGGTGTACGGTTTCAGGTTCTGCACGACACCCTGAGACACGAACACCAGAGAGCCTACGACGCAAATTGGCAGCAAAACCCATAGCAGGCAGCGCGTCGTGTCCACCCAGAAGTTTCCGAGCTTGTCCGTTTCCTTTCGCGCGATGCCGCGAATGACCACAATGGCCAGTACGATGCCGACGGCAGCGGAGGCGAAGTTGTGGTATGCCAGACCTGCCATCTGCGTGAGATAACTCATTGTCGACTCGCCGCTATAGGCTTGCCAGTTCGTGTTGGTGGTAAACGAGGCGGCCGTACCAAACGCCAGACCAGGCTCCACGTTCGGAAACTTTTGCGGGTTGAATGGCAGCCATTTCTGCGTGCGCTCGATCAGATACAGGAGCGCCATCGAGACGCCGCTAAACAGAAGCATGGCTATGGCGTATTCCGTCCAACGCATCTCATGCTTCTCGTCGACGCCGGTCAGCCGGTATACGAGCCTCTCGATTGGTCGCAGAACCGGATCGAGAAACGTCTTTTCCCGGTTGAACACACGAGTCATGAAGATTCCAACTGGCTTGGTCAGTAAGAAGATCACCAGAAGATAGAAACCGATTTGAAACCAGCCATTTGCCGTCATGGTTAGAACTCTTCCGCCTTCAACAGGGCGTACAGCAAATAGCCACAGAGCAGGACACAAATGAACAGCAATACCGCATTCCCTAAACTCATAGCTCGCTCCTTATCTAAGCCGTTCGCAGCCGCGCACGTAGAGGATGGCTACCCCAACAAACAGTGCCGTGGCGGCCAAGAAGATGATGTCTAGCATGAGCACATTCCTCCGGTTCGGAATCTAGAACTTGACCAGGATCGCCATGTTCAAGCGGTTCTCGGTCTTGCGAAGATCCGGGAACCAGGTATTTGTCGGCGAACCGTTGCACGTTGTGAATCCGCTAAGACAGACAAATGAGCCAGGCGCGCCATTGTTGCCGCCCGGTGGGGTCACGCCCCCCGATCCCGAAAAATAGGGCACATTCGCCGCGCGATGGTTGTACTCCCACCGGAAAGTAATGTATTGGCTCGGCATCCAGTCGAATGTCCCAGACACATCCCAAGCCTTGTAAGGATCGCCAGGATTCTCGGTGAAATAGGGCGTTCCCGAGGCGGCCGTCGCGCCATTGATCGGCGGCAGCAGCACCAGATAGCGTCCCGGATTATTGATTTTCCCGCCGTCGAGCGTCAGCGCGTACTTGTCGCGATCGAACCAAAGACGGTTGTAGATCATGTAGCCAAGGAAGCTCTGCTTGGGACCCTTCGCAGAATTACCAGCGCAGCTGACGCCGCCACCGTGTTCACACCCCATATCTCCGGTCAGCGAGAAGGCGGCTTTGCTGAGAAAATTTTCCTGGTTGTCGTAGTACTTAATCTGAATGCTATCGTCCGTGTGATAGCGCACGCGGCCCGGCGTGTTTAGCGCATCCTCGCCCAGGGCGTACTGATTCCCGAGGACCGATAGCCAGCCGTTCGGCCGCCACAGAATCTGCAACCCGATGCCTGGCCGATTGTTGAAACGTCCGTAGGACTGCCAACCGTTGACGAACCACGGCTCGATTTTCAGGTGCTCGGTGGGGAAAATTTGAACACGCACACCGTTGAAGAACCATGGTGTGTTGGATGAAACATAAGACGGCTGATACGCCCAGTTGTCGAACTGGTAGTAACTGAAGAGGCCGACATACGACATAAAGATGCCAGCGTCGACGTTGATTCCATGTAAGACATTGAAGTGGTAGCCACCGTACGCTTCCGAGATGTACCGGTAAGCATTATCCAGATTCCATTGGCCACGCGAGGGGCTGGCGTCGTTGCGCGGCGTGGTTTGCGAATACAAACCAAACTGCGTCATCAAACGCGCGCGAACATTATCATAATGAAAGTCGCCACCAACGCCGAGTTGCGTTACCTGGACTTCATTAGCCCGGAAGACTTCGCTCGACCCACCGATCGAGTTGTCCTTGGGATGATTGAAATCGTAGATGTAATCGACGTCGGCCCGGATTTCCGGCGTAAAGAACTTGGTGTCCATCGGCGATTCTTTGGTGCGCGCGTTGCCGGTCAACCAGGTGAAGTCCGCGAAGGCAAAGGGTTCTGCCTTCTGCGGCTTGGCTGTGGCCGTTTTTTCTTGCACCCCACCAGCGGCGACTGCCCTATCCGGCGGGATGACATTTGTTTCGGGCGCTGTAGCCGCGACTGTGGCGCTGCTAGACGGATCGATGGCCGTAGAGGAAGCAGGTTGTGTTGCAGATGCCAACGCTGCCGGAGCTGCGGGCGGATTGCCCTTGGCTTCGAGTTCGGCGACGCGCTTTTCGAGTTGCTCCATGCGATCCAGCATCCAGCGCTCGCGCTCCGTCAGTGGCGCGGGCGTTTCGATCTTTGCAGCTGCCGCTGGCTTGACGGGAGGCAAGTCTATTCAACTTGAAAATGTGCATTCTTCTCTCCTATCTTTTCTTGCCCAATCTCGACGGTCCCGCGATCCTCTCGTATGCAGTCCGTTCACACCCATCGCACCCTGGTTCGCGACCGCGCGACTCTATCTTTGACGGCCGGAACCTGAAGCGATGTGACCGTAGTGCGCTCATGTCGTTCGGCAGCCTTCCGGGAACCAACGATGTATGGCCGTTTCTTCTCGCAAGTCTCATCTCCTTCGTTATCAGCTACAGGTGTCGTCTTGGCCTTCGTGTCTCGCATCCAGTAAAATAGGACGCAAGCGTAGAAGACATATGCGAGGAAACAAATCGTCGCTAAAACTGTGATAGTCACGGCACACAGGGGGACAGCACGTGCGATTTAATTCGCTCGTCGCATCTCAACCGATTCAACGAACCGAATCATCCCCACAATCAAGGACAACTTACCGAATCACGCCCGAGAAAGTCCTGATGCCTTCGTAAGGATTTCATAAGGGCCGTTAGGTATGGCGTAACAAAAGCAAGCACTTAGAGTGACCCCTGCGCCGCCGAGATTCCGATCCGCGATTCAAGAAACCCATGCAAGCTATCAACTCTTTGATGAAATCGCTCGCGACTTTCCTACGCACGCTTTTGTATTTTCCATTCACTACCGTGCGCGCGCAGGAGAATGGGGACCTCGCAATGTTGCGCAAAGCATCGGCACTCCTGATTGCAATCTTGTTTTCAGCGCTGTGGACGAGCGGCCAATCAACCTTCGGAGATATCGTCGGTGTAGTGAAGGCCCCCAGCCAAGGGGCGGTGCCTGAGGCGCAAATCCTCCTCACACGCGTGGAGGACAAATCCCAGTACCCGGCTACAACCAACCCTGACGGAGCGTCCCATTTTGTGAATCTCAAACCCGGCCACTATGACCTTGCAATCAGTGCATCGGGGTTCGCGGAATTCATAATATCTTCTGCCCAGTTGGACCCCGCCAAACCCTGCGCTTTGACGTGGCGCTAAAACTGGCTACGTCGGCGCAGAGCATTGAAGTTGGCGGAGAAGCGGGGCCGTAATCAATACGGAGAATGCGACTATTGGAGATACAAAGGACTTTGCGCAGGTCACAAATCTGCCCGTGAATTATGGCGGCGCCACCTGCATCTTGGCGGCCCGATAACTCTCGATCGCCATTAGCGTACCGCCTAACCCTGTTTTCTGCTTCCAAGGTCCTGAAAAATAGTGGAGGCGTCGGGAGTCGGAATTCTGAGCCCCATTGATTCAACGTAACTTACTGATTCTACTAAACGGCAGAAACTACAAAAACAGCGAATTCGCCGAACCGAGGTAGACGGCGGAAAGTGTAGCGGTTCCGCGTACGGGGAGGACGTTGACGCTCAAGTGCACATTTCGTTGTCGGATTGCGTGTCCGAACCGTTTTCAGAATCACGTCCTTCCAGTCTTGACGTCAGTCGACGGAGTGAGCAGTTGCGTTCGTGGTTCTGTAACACCGTGTAGGCTCGAGCGTACTTCGCTTGCAATCGCAGGAGTTCGTCGCCCGCTTCTCTTCCGATGAAACGAAATTGACAAAACTCGGCGCGGCGCTCGTTCCAGATTTCCAAGGCTCTTTGACACTCTGCAAGTAGCACATGATGTTCTGTACACACTGCTGTCTCGACGGAGAGTTGGTTGTTCATTTCTCTTCCCCCTTCATTGGCACCGATGCACTTTGTTCTCCAACAACGGTAAGTCGCGAGTTTTGAGAATTTTGAAACTGAAAGCTATTTTTTTTCAGCGTGGGTTCTAGTACGCAGAAAAGGAGTATTCCCCTTTCTTATTTGTATTTTCTACACACACGCCATTTCAAGTCTCATCGCCTGTTGGCCTATACGAGTGTTCTATGTAATTGAATTTTCAGCCTATTACCAAATCCAACGCGAGTCTGGAAGGGAGGTTGCCCTTCCAAGCGTGGGACCAAGAGCTCTAACAGCATCAGCCCGCTCGAAAGAGAAAACTGTAGTGTGCACAAAGAAACAAACCAGGTGCTCAAGGAGGCGCTTCGAATGAATTTCACAAAGTGCTGCATAGTCTTAGTGGCGGGACTGTTGATTTTGGGACCATTGTCGCCTGCCAAAAATCCGAGCGAAGCAAGGACCGAGCGGGATCGTCTTCAAAACGCAGGGACGGTCATGCAGGAGATCCTCAAGGTTCCTGACGACATTCCGCAAGACTTGATCGACAAGGCCCGTTGCGTTGTCGTGATGCCGTCGGTGTTGAAAGCCGCTTTTGTCGTTGGCGGTAGCTACGGTCGCGGAACTATGGTATGCCGCACCGGTAAAGACTACACCGGTCCCTGGGGCGCACCGGCCATGTATGCCCTGGAAGGCGGTAGCGTTGGTTTGCAGATTGGCGGGGAGGCAACCGACTTCGTATTTCTCGTCATGAACGACCGCGGCGCAGGCAGCCTGCTGCGCACCAAGGTGAAGCTTGGAGCGGATGCATCTATCGCCGCTGGACCGAAGGGACGTTCGGCCGCGGCCGATACAGACGCCTATATGCGCGCGGAGATTTTGAGCTACTCCCGCGCGCGAGGTGTGTTTGCCGGTATATCTCTCGATGGCTCGACGCTCAGGCCCGATGAGGACGCAAATCGCAAGCTCTACGGCAAAGCTACGAGCGCCGCAAAAATCATTCTGGAATCGGATGTCACCGCTCCAGACGCGGCGCATGACCTAATCGCGGCTCTGCAAAACTCCTCTCCTCAGCTCAAGCGTTAGTAATTCTCGTTGGAACCGGCTTGGACTAATGCCAGCGAGAACGACTTGCACCACGAGGCGCGACCGATGTGGCAATCGGCCGCACTCCTCGATACTCAAGAACACCCAGCGAGCGCCAGAAGGGTGAGAATCATGCGCGTCGCTCGTTTGATCTGTTCGTTGTTGCTCGCAGTTGGATTATTGGCGATCCCGGTTCAATCCCGAGCGCAAGTTGCGGTCGGCATCTCCGTTCAGTTTGGTCCTCCCGTGTTGCCAGTGTACGTACAGCCTATTTGTCCGGAACCTGGCTTCATTTGGGTCCCTGGCTATTGGGCTTATGGTCCGGACGGCTACTTCTGGGTTCCGGGCACGTGGGTGGAACCGCCGGAAGTCGGTCTGCTCTGGACTCCAGGGTATTGGACCTTCGAAGACGGCTTGTACGTTTGGTCTCCGGGCTATTGGGGACCTGAGGTCGGCTTCTATGGCGGCATTAACTATGGTTTCGGCTACACCGGAGTCGGCTTTTTCGGCGGCTACTGGAGAGGTGGAACCTACTACTACAACCGCGCAGTGACCAATGTGGATGTCACTGTCGTGCACCATACCTACAACACGAGAGTCATCAATAATGACACCACGATCAATCGGACCAGTTTCAACGGCGGGCGAGGCGGAACCACCGCCAGTCCAACGTCTCGGGAAATGGCAGCAGGTCGCCAACGTCATATCCCAATGACCTCCGAGCAAACGCAACACCAGCAAACCGCCAGTTCCCACCGGACTCTGCTGGCTTCAGCGAATCACGGTCGTCCAGATGTCGCGGCCACTCCGCGGCCTGGTCAATTTGGCGGTCGTGGCGCTGGGCCCACTGGCAGACCTGACCCTCCGACTCGCCTTCCCGAAAACCCGAGGGAAACGAATCGTCCGGGGAATCCGCCGGCGAATAGCGTGCGCTCCAACCCGGACCGTCCTCCTTCGTTGAGACCGCCGAACACCGCTCCCGCCAATCCAGGGCTTGAACAAAAGCACCAGAAAGAGCTCAATCGGCTCCGCCAGCAACAAGGTCAGGAGAGGCAGCGCATTGAGCAGAAACATCAGCAGGAACAACAAAAACTGCAACAGCACGCCGCCGATGATCACAAGCAACAAGAGATTCAGCACAAACAGCAGCAGCAACTTCAGCGATTGGACCGTAAACACGAGCAGCAACAACAAAAGCTCCAGCAGAAACAACAACAGGAACGGCAGAAACAGCAAAGGCCCGAGAAGCCATAATCGGCTTCAAAGCCGTCATAAAACGACGGGCCATTCTTCTCGTGACATAGGAGTTCTCATGAAAATTGGAAAATGGATTGCCGCCATCGCAGCAACGATACTTCTTTCCAGCGGCGGCATCGCGTTCGCACAGGGAAAGGGACATGGCAAGGGCCATGACAAACACGGCGACGATGACCAGGATGCCCAGGTTTATAAAGATCATGACCGTGAGGTTCTGCGCGGATGGTACGACGACCATAGGGACCAACTGCCTCCCGGCCTCGCACGGAAGGATCGTTTACCGCCCGGCCTAGAAAAGCAACTCGTTCGACGCGGGACGCTTCCCCCGGGACTCCAGAAACGGCTCCAGCCTTGTCCTGAAGAGCTTGAACGCCGGTTACCTCCCCCTCCACCCGACTGCGCTCATGTGGTGATCGGCGGACACCTTGTTCTGCTAAATCGCAAGACCAATATTATTGTGGACATCTTCCATTTTGAGAGCCAGTAGTCCCGTTGCCTGCGTTGCGGAATCTAACGCCCTATGATGATTCTCCAGTGTGCTCTGCGCCCACTGCCGATTCCTCAGAAGCCGGCTTCACGAGAAATCATTGTTTCTTACTCGGCCGCGTAACGCGCCATTTGATCCGGATGCTAGGAAACAATTGTGTTGCTCGTAGGCTATGGGCAAGCCGTGCGCGAGACGGACAGCCTTATTAATGCAAACGCGACGACCCCCAATATAGAGGCAGAATTCGCAGGCAACGTGATAGCTTGGGCGCATGGGCAGTGCCCCTCCGCCAACCAGTGGGGATAGTAACGCTCAACGCCGCCGTCAGCGTGTCATAGCCAAAGTTTCTGTGATGGTTCTAGAGGAGGGAGACGAGAACAAGCCGGTCTCGGAAGAAACGCGGACAGTCACTGTAAATGCGCGCGGTGCAATGGTCCTCCTAGGTTTAAAGGTCTCGATCGGACAATTGCTCACTCTGCGCAATTCGAGAACGGGAGAAGAGGTCGCTTGTCGCGTGGTCTATATGAGCCCTCATGAATCGGAGAAGAGACAAGTAGGCGTCGACTTTATAGAACCTTGTCCTCGGTTTTGGCGCATCTCCTTCCCTCCACCTGATTGGACGACTCGAAGTCCGGAAGCCAAAGGCAACCCAAGCCGACCCGGTAACACTCGGACAAATTCAAAATGGGAAGAATGAGATCAGGTTCTCGATTTAGAGCTGTTCCTCAGGGCCTCGCCCACCTTGAGCACCAGCGTATCGCGCGAGAAGAGCTTTTGAAGGAAAAAACCGTCCTCCAAGAAGTCATCGTTGCCTCGGTTATATTCGAGGTAGCCGGACATGTAAACGATCCTCAACCTGGTCCGGAGGCCCTTTAGTCGTTTGGCGAGCTCCGGTCCTCGCACCTTGGGCATCACGACATCGGTAAGTAGAAGATGGATTGGCTCGTCCGACCGTTCGGCGACCGGGGGTGCGCATTTCCGTACGAGTTGAACGCTGCCCGGTTGTCCTCGCGTTGTCTTCTCCAGAGGGGACACGCGGAGCTGTCAATAGGGCTGGGTCGTCGAACAAGGAAATCAAACGATCTTGGTGCCGCATTTTCAATGGTAAGTTTGGGCAATGCCCCGATGATACGTTCCTTAACTGGACTTTGATTTGGCCGGGAGGCTACTTTGTAAGCCGTCATATCTGCGCATGGCGGACCACATGACAGCGCGATCTTGGAACTTCACCCCGATGACAAAGCGACCGTCCTCCAGCGTCTGGCAATAAACCACGTTTCCGCAGGCCGGGTCTTCGTTGCGCGGAGTAACTTGTACCGCATCGCCAAGTTGCCAGGGGCGATTGGAGTAGACGCGAGCACCGCGTGAACTGATGTTATCGGTGTACGTGCGCTCTTCTCCATCGGCGCCCGCACGTTCCGCATGTGCGAGGCGTACCACGACGACGATGGGGAGCCGCCTTTCCATTCTGCCACTGACCGTGGGGTCCAAAGGCATTTCGCTCAGACCTTGACTGGGCGGACTGAGGCGTTGCGGCTAGGCTAGGACGCGTAGACTATGATCTTCGGCGAGAGATTTGATTTCGTGCGCCGATAGTTCCCGTGTGTGGCCGGGCGATTGGTTCCCTAATTAGTCTCCTACGATTGTCATCCGCCACCTCGCCTCTGCACTTGGATAGCACTCGTCCGGGCATTTAACAATCAAGTCAAGACCCTAGTACTTCATCGGCTGAATGCCTTACTACCGGATACAACGCAATATGAGCGCACCGTGGGTTCGGGCGCGGCAAGAGCAATTGGAGGCCGATGTTCGGAGCACTTGCCAGACCCACGAACCGCAACAAGCGGTACACAGCGGGTACACGGAGAATGACGCGCGAGTAATTCCTTTCAAATCAAGGTGCAAGAATGGTGGAGGCGGGGGGAGTCGAACCCCCGTCCGAAAAGCGCTACGGCACGAAGCCTACATGCTTAGCTCAATTCCGTTTGGTTCGCCCGCCACGCTCAGAATGAGCAAGAAACGCAGCTGGCTAGTCCGATGAATCTCGCCCGAGCCTTACGGACCGAAAGGCTCAGGCCAGCTCACTGTGTGACGCCCCTTGCCGGGCCCATGAGCAAAGCCCGGGGAAGCGTGCGCTTAATTAATTAAGCAGCAAGTGCCAAGTTGTTGTTGGCAGTTCTAGTTTCCACCAAGTTACGGGCAGGTGGGTCCCGGCATGCCTTCGGGCCGCGACAGCTTCC
>WNGJ01000127.1_pt1 | contig 58448 bp, 57 predicted proteins | sample 5400611 | NCBI WGS metagenome assembly WNGJ01 (sample SAMN13153375, study PRJNA577476) | soil metagenome | isolation source: 40 cm soil or saprolite under Garry oak tree replicate 1 | place: USA:California | collected 2016-06-15 | reverse complement strand
CGTCCTGGCGCGGGTCCATATAGGTGTTGAGGCCGACATGGGTCAGCACGCCGGGATGCTTGGCCGCCATAGCGCGGCAGAGCTGGCTCATGACGCCCTGCGGAAAGTTGTAGGCGTCGATCAGTTCGTCGCGGACCAGGCGCATGAACGGCACCTGCAAGCCGAAATTGCCGCCGATCACCCGCGTGACAAGCCCCTCATGGGCGAGGTGGCAGAGGCCTTTTTCCGTAACGGCCCCGACGCCGGTGATGTTGATGAGCGTCAGCCCATGTGGTCCGTGGCCGCCGAGGAAACGCTGTTCCAATGCGTCGAGAATGGCTTCCGCGGCACCCGTGCCGCCATTGCCGCCGACGATCAGCGTGTCGGCGTCGCGGATCAGGCTTGCGGCCTGTGCTGCGGTGATGATGCTCAGCACGCCTGCACACTCCGCGTCATGCGGCCTCCTTCTCGACCTGACGCGCGATGATCAGGCGCTGTATCTGATTGGTGCCCTCGTAGATCTGGGCAAGCCGCACGTCGCGGAACAGCCGCTCGATGCGGTACGCGCGCGAGTAGCCGTTGCCGCCATGGATCTGAAGTGCGTTGGAGACGTGCTTCATCGCCATGTCGGTGGTGAACAGTTTTGCCTGTGCGGCTTCCTTGGCGATCGGCTCGCCGGCATCATGCAGGCGTGCGGCGTGGTGGATCAGCAGTCGTGATGCAGCAATGTCGGTCGCCATGTCGGCGAGCATGAACTGCACCGCCTGGAAGCCGATGATCGCCTGGCCGAACTGCTTGCGATCGCGGGCATAGGCGGTGGCGTCCTCGAACGCGGCCTGTGCCATGCCGAGCGCCATCGACGCCATCATGAGCCGGCTGAAGTTGAAATTGCTCATGGCCATCTTGAATGCCTGGTCCTCAGGACCCATCAGGCTGTCCGCCGGGAGGCGCACGTCGGAGAAGGTGATCTGGCAATCTTCCAGGCCGTGCATGCCCAGAAGCTCCTCGTTCTTCCCGCGGGCGATGCCGGGCAGGCCGCCGTCAACCAGCAAGCAGGAGATGGCGCGGTGTCCAGTCTCCGCGCCGGTGCGGGCGAACACCATGACGCGGTCGGCGATACCGCCGAGCGTAACCCAGGCCTTGGTGCCGTTGAGCAGCCAGCCCTTGCCGTCGCGCGCCGCCGTGGTCCGGATGCCCGCGACATCCGAGCCGTGATCGGGTTCAGAGACGGCGGTGGCCGGGATGATGTCGCTGCTGAGGATCTGCGGGATCAGCGCCCTATGCGCCTCGGTGCCATGCTGGTCGAAGAACAGCACCGCCTCGACCGGAATGGCAAATGCATTGGCTACCGCGCCCGAGCAACGGGCAAGTTCTTCCATCGCGATGCAGGCCGCGACCGCGTCGAGACCGGCGCCACCCGCGCCTTCTCGCAGGCAGATGCCGAACAAGCCGAGCTCGGCCATGCCCTTATAGAGTGAACGATCAAAGCGGTCGTCGCGGTCGATCGCGGCGGCGCGTGGCAGGATCTCGGCCTGCGCGAAGCGCCGCGCCGTGTCGCGCAGCGCCTTCTGATCCTCGGTGTAGAAACGGTCCATGGGGCTCTCGTCAGTCGCTGGCAAGTCTGGAATCGTGGGCGACCTCGCTCATGTCGCGATCCAGGAAATAGACCGCGACGTCGTCGCCCGGCACGCCGTAGGCAGTGCAGACGCTGCGTGTCAGCCCGACGGCTGCAGCGCGACGTTCGGACTGACTGCGGCGGAACGCGTGCACCTTGAGCAGGATTCGCTGGCCGGTGCCCTGTGCCCCCATCTCGCCGGCATGGGCGTAGTCGCCGGGGGCGATCGGCAGGAAATAGAGTGTAACGGTGTCTGCGCCGACGCCGAAGGCCGACATCAGACTGTCGGTCACGCCTCTGGCCAGCGAAGCCTTGCTGTGGGGCGAGGCGGGCGGCGCGATGACTTCGACATAGGGCATCGATCAGGCTCTTTGCGCAGAAGTTTTGGATTTGGCAGATTTGGAAGATTTGGCGACAGGCGATCCGGGGGACGATGAACTGAACGCACGGCAGGAGTCACGCTTCACCAGCCGGGCGCCGACCCGATATTCGCGCACGCCATCGCTGCCGTTGCCTTTGGCGTCCATGCGTTGCAACAGCCGGTCAACGGCGAGGCTGGCGAGGTCGCGTGCACCATTGTCGACGATGCTGATCGCCGGACGGTGCCACTCGAACCACGGCATATCTTCGTAGCAGAGCAGCGAAAGATCGCCGGGAATCGATATGTTCCGCTCCGCCGTCACACGCAGCACGCCAAGGGTCGCTTCGTGATTGGCGACGAAGATCGCGCTGGGCGGCTGCGCCAAATCCAACAGCTTGCGGCAGGACGTGGCGCCGGTTTCCGGCTCGAAATGGCCGGAATGGATCAGAGCGTTGTCCACGGGAAGCGCAGCTTCGCGCAACGCGCGGATATAGCCCGACAATCGCTCGCGTCCCGATGTCGTATCCTGACGGCCGACAATAAAGCCGATCCGCCGGTGGCCGAGTTCGATCAGGTAGCGCGTGCCCAGATACGCGCCTTGCGGATCGTCGGCGAGCACGGTTTCGAGGTCGGTCTCATTGTCGCGGCGCACCAGGCAGACGATCGGTATCTCTCTCGCGAGGGCCGTCAGCCGGGCGGCGTTCTTGCCGGTGGGCACAACGATCAGTCCGTCGATACGATGATCGGCCAGCGTGGCGAGCGTGTCGCTCTCCTGCTGCGGATCGTCGCCGCCGATGCACAGGAGCATCTGGTAACCCAGCGCCTTCAACCGGGCCTGCACCACTTCGGCCATCACCTGGAACGACGCGTTGGTGAGATTGTGGACCAGAAGCGCGACCAGCCGCGACCGTCCGGTCTTCAAGCCACGCGCAATCGGGTTCGGCCGATAGCCGAGCTCGCGCGCGATACGGACCAGGCGCTGCCGCGTGCGCTCGCTCGCCAGTCCGCTGCCGGTCAGCGCGCGCGATGCGGTGCTGACTGAAACGCGGGCTGCCTGTGCCACATCTTTGAGCGTGACGCTCATCAATCCTGCCGATAGACTGGAAACGATTGCAAGACGCTATTAGCCATATACGCGCTGTGCAAGCCTAAAAAATGGATCACCGCTGCTCAACGCAGCGCCAGTTTTGGAAACGTTTCCAAAACTTTTCGGCTCGCCGCGAAGTGTCCTCTGCTGCTCGGGTTCACTCTGATCGTCTGGAAGTTCTCTGATGAAGGCGTTTCGCGGCACCTATACCGTCATGATCACGCCGTTCACGCCGGCCGGCGACGTCGACATTGCGGCGTTGCGTGCCTTCGTCGATTGGCAGATCGAAGAGGGAATCCATGGGTTGATCTCGCTCGGCTCGACCGGTGAATTCTTGTCGCTCGACGATGACGAGAAGGCCCTGGTGGCCGAGACCGTGATCGCCCAGGCGGCGGGGCGCGTGCCCGTGCTGATCGGAACCGGTGCGGAGGACACGCGCGAAGTGGTGCGCCTCAGCCGTCGTGCCGAAAGCTTGGGCGCGGACGGCGTGATGATCATCCCGCCGTTTTATTCGACGCCGACCGATGACGAGCTCGTCCATCACTACAAGACCGTGGCGGACGCGATCTCGCTGCCCATCATGGTCTACAACAACCCGGCCACTGCCAATGTCGATCTCAAGCCGGCGCTCGTGGCGCGCCTCGCCGAGATCGACAACTGTCTCTATATCAAGGAGTCGACGCTCGAGGTGACGCGAGTGCGCGACGTCATCCGGTTGTGCGGCAACAGGATGACTGTGTTCGGCGGCATCCTCGGCTTCGAGTCCTTCGTGGAAGGCGCGCAAGGTTGGGTGGCGGTCGCCTCCAATGTCGTGCCATCAGCGATGGCGCGCATTTTCAGCCTTGTCGCCGATGATGGCGCGATCATTGAGGCGCGCGAGCTCTATTTGAAGTATCTGCCGGTGATCGAATTCGTCGGCGGACAGGCTTATGTCGCCGGCACCAAGGCGTTGCTCGGTCACATGGGCTTTGCCGCTGGCAGCCCGCGCCCGCCGCGTCTGCCTCTGCCGGCAGCGCGGGATGCCGCCGCGCGAGCACTGGTTGAGACCTTCGGTCTCGCGTGGCCGGCTGCGTCCGCCTCATCGAGGTGGACTGCATGATCGCGTCACGCTGTCGAAGCTGCGAGCCGGGCCGCAATCTCTTCGCGCGCATGCTTGATCAAGGCCTGCGTGAGCCGTTGCTGCATGCGGTCCGACGGCACGATGGCGGACACGGTGACCTGAGTTTTGGGCTTGAACGGAAGGCTTTTCAGGCGGCTGTAGCGCTTGGAGGAGGCCGTCAGCTCGTCCATGATAGTAACCCCGAGTCCTTCCTCGACGAAATGCCCGGCGACATTCATGAACCGCACGTCGATCGCGGGTGCATAGTCGACGGCGCTGCGCCGAAAGGCCTCCTGCACGAGGGTACTGATCCTGCTGCTGGTGCGAGCGTTGATCAGCGGAACGTCGCGCAGATCGGTCGGGCTCACGAAGCTCAGTTGCGTGAGCGGGCTGTCGGCTGGGCAGGCGCAGACCATGTCGAGCTGAGCCAGCGGCAGATATTCCAGGGTGGGGCGCGGATGCGGTTCCATGGCGAAGCCGACGTCGACGATGCCGGTCTCGACATATTCCAGCAGGTTGTCGAGCCTCTGCGTCTCGATCGAGATCTCGACGCCGCGATGATCGCGACTGAACCGCGAGACCACCTGCGGCAGCAGCGACTCCGACAGTTCCGAGGTGGCGACGATGCGCATGCGTCCCTTGCGGCCCGTCCGCAGATGCGCCGCGGTCTGACTGATCAGGTCCTGCATCAGAAACAGCGGCTCGGCTTCGGCGAGCAGGATTTGCGATTCCTGGGTCGGGATCATGCGCTTGTTGACGCGGTCGAACAGCAAAAAGCCAAGCGAGGACTCCGCGTTCTTGATGGCGTTGCTGACCGCCGGCTGCGACATGCCGAGATCCTGCGCGGCTGCGACAGTGGAGCGCGTTCGCATCACCGCGCGCAGGATTTCAAGCTGTCGGAGATTCATGACGTCGATCCCATGATTGGCCAGCGATGTGAGTGTGCATCATAGATTTCGGTTATCAATTTGGCTCGCAAAATAATTGATCTCGATGTTGTGGGCAGTGAAATCGACGGCTTACGTTGGTGCCGAAGAGATTGCGTTGCGACAGAGGTGTCTTCAGGGAAGGCACGAGTCGCGCGCGTAGGCATGGTGTGACCTGATGAACCTGCTCGACGGCGTCAAAATTCTAAGCTTCAACCACTATCTTGCGGGCCCGCTCGCTGCGCAGACCCTCGCCGATCTCGGCGCCGATGTCATCGCGGTCGAACCGATCGAGGGCGCGTTTCAGCGCAACTGGGCGGTCGCCAACCATTTTGTCGCAGGCGACAGCGTCAATCACCTGGCGACGGGGCGCAACAAGCGCAGCCTCGCGGTCGATCTCAAGCATCCCGATGGCGTTGCCGCTGTGAAGAAGTTTGTGGCGACGGCGGACGTGGTGATGGAGAATTTCCGGCCTGGCACCATGGCAAAGCTCGGCCTCGGCTACGACAAGCTCAAGGTGATCAATCCGAACCTGATCTACGCGGCGGCAACCGGCTTTGGATCCGAAGGGCCCTACAAGGATCGACCGGGCCAGGATCTGCTGTTGCAGGCGATGTCCGGTCTTGCCATGCGGACCGGACGCGCCGACGGTGAACCGACGGCGGTCGGCGCCGTGATCGTCGATCAGCACGCGGCCTCGCTTTATGCCATGAGCATTCTCGCCGCGCTGTTCGCCAGGACCAAAACCGGGAAGGGGCAGCTGGTGGAGGTCAATCTCTATCAGGCGGCGATCGACCTCCAGGCCGAGCCGCTGACCGCCTGGCTCAACGGTGCGCCATCGCCGACGTCGCGCGGGCCGGCCGGCATCGCCGCCTGGTTCAGTCCGGGTCCTTACGGCATTCATCCGACCGCCGACCGCCATCTCGCGATTTCCATGGCGTCGCCCAAGGCATTGGCGACTGCGCTGGATAGTGACGACTTGAAGCAGTTCGTCGAGGCTGACAGCTTTTCTCGGCGCGAGGAGATCACGCGGCTTGTTGCTGCGCGGCTCAAACAGAAACCGATGGCGGAATGGTTGCCCGTGCTCGAAGCCGCACGTATCTGGCATGCGCCGGTGCAGGACTATTCCGACCTTCAGACGGATCCTCAGCTCAGGCATCTCGAGGTCTTCAGGACTGCCGAGGGTGCACAGGGCAAGCCCATCACGATGGTCATGCATCCCGCGCGTTACGATGGCCACGCGCCGGAGGTGCGGTTGGTGCCGCAGCCGCTGGGAGCGCAGACGCGCGACGTGCTCAGCGAGATCGGCTACAGCCAAACCGACATCGAAACCATGATCGCTAGCAAGGCCGTCGGGGTGGCGCGATGATCGATTTTTCGCTGCCCGACGACACCCGCCTCCTGGTCGACACCGTCCGTCGTTTTGTGGAGGCTGAAGTTCAGCCGCTCGAGGACGAGGTCGAGCGCACCGCCATCGTGCCCGCCAACGCATTGGAGGTGATCAAAACCAAGGCGCAACGGCTCGGCCTGTACGCCATGAACATGCCGGCTGCCGTCGGCGGCGGCGGTCTCTCCTGTGTCGAGCATTGCCTCGTCGAGGAGGAATTCGGCAAGACCTCCGACGCCCTGATCCGTCGCGTGTTCGGCCAAGTTTATCCGATGCTGATGGCCTGCAAGGGCGACCAGATCGATCGATATCTCCTGCCGACGGTGAAGGGCGACAAGATCTGCGCCATGGCGATCACCGAGCCCGGCGCCGGCTCCGACGCAGCGTCGATCAGCACCACGGCTCATCTCGACGGCAACGCCTGGGTGCTGAACGGCACAAAGCATTTTATCAGCGATGGCGATATCGCGGACTATGTGATCGTGATGGCGCTGACCGACAAGGAGAAGCGCGCCCGCGGCGGCATCACGCTATTTCTGGTCGACCGCGCTACGCAAGGCTTCAGGGTCGCGCGTACCCAGCCGATGATGGGTCATCGCGGCTATGGCCATGCCGAGTTGACGTTCGACGACTGCCGTATTCCCAAGGACACCGTGCTGGGCGAGGTCGGTGCCGGCTTCAAGCTGATCATGCAGAGCGTGCTGCAAATCCGCCTCGCCCATATCGGCGCGCGCGCCGTCGGTATGGCGCAGCGGGCGCTCGAGATGATGCGCAAGCATGCCGCGGAGCGGCGTCAGTTCGGTCAGCCGATCGGCGACTTCCAGATGGTGCAGAAGCTGATCGCCGATTCCGCCACCGAGATCTTTGGCGTCAAGATGATGGTGATGAACGCCGCCTGGGAAATCGACCGGGGGCTGGAGCCGCGCGACAAGGTCTCGATGGTCAAGGTCGCGGCGTCCGAAATGCAGGGGCGTGTCGTCGACCGTGCCATCCAGGTGTTCGGTGGCATGGGTTTTAGCAAGGATCTGCCACTGGAGCGGATGTATCGCGATGCCCGCGTCACCCGCATCTATGACGGCACCTCCGAGATCCACCGGATGCTGGTCGCTCGCAGCACCATCAAGAACGGCTTGCAGCTCTAGGAACATCCGATGAATCTGTCCCTCGCTCCCTTGAAAGCCGGTTCGACCTTCTCGTTCCGCAAGACCATGACGGTGGCCGAGCAGGCGATGTTCACCGGCATCAGCGGCAATCTCGGAGGCCTCTATGTCGACGCAGTCCGCGCCAAAAAAGCCGGCGCGTCGAACATGGTGGCCTTCGAGCTCGCGGTCGGCAGCCTCGCCACCACCTGCCTTAGCCAGCTCGGCGGTCCGGCACGGCGGATCGGCAGTATCGCGCTGAATTTTGCCGAACCGGTGATCGTTGGTGATTCCATCGAGGCGAAGGCTGAAATCGTCTCGATTGCCGGCGACGAGGCCGTCTGCCGCATCACCTGCACACTGTCGTCATCCGGTGGGACGGTCGTGGATGGCACCGCGACGCTCGTACCCTTCGCGAAGAGCTGACCATGTACGAGCCGAAATCCTTCGACGATCTCAAGGTGAACGACAGGGTCAGCCTCAGCAAGACCATCACGGAGGCTGACGGGGCGCTCTATATCGCGGCGACCGGCGATTTCGGTCCCATCCATGTCGACGAGGTCTATGCCGGTGCCACGCGCTTCGGCCGCCGGCTCGCGCCGGGCATCATGGTCGCCGGCCTCTGCACCAGCATCCTCACCAGCGAGCTGGTCGGGACGATCGGCGTGTCAGTGGAAGACCGTTTCTGGTTCACCGGCCCGGTGTTCTACGGCGACACGCTCACCTTCGACGTGTGGATCGTCGAGCAGCACGACGAGACCCGCACTATCGTATGGGAGGCAAGCGCCCGCAACGAGTGGGGCCTCGAAGTGCTGAAGGCGAGGGCAAGCCTGAAATTTCCCCGGCGCAAACCATCATGAGCGAGCCGATGAAAAAACCGGACCTGCGCGGCGTCACCGTCGCAACCGTGCTGCCCTTCAAGGATGATCTGACCATCGATTGGGACGGCTATGTCCGGGTGCTGGATTATTGCGCGTGTGTGGATGGTATCGCGGCCGTCTTCGTCAACGGTCATGCAGGCGAGGGTGGCTCGCTGTCGGATGAAGAGCGTCAGGCTGTGATCGAGCGGACGCGCAGGCATATTGACGGGAAGCCGTTGCTCGCCGGCATCATCGCTCACTCCACCGCGGAAGCAATCCGGCAGGCGCAGCTTGCCGAGGCCGCCGGCGCGGAATGCGCGGTTCTGTTTCCACCTGCGCCGCTCGGCGGCGGCGCATCGGCCACGTCGCGCGTGCCGGTTGCTTACGTTCGAGCGGTCAGCGCGGCGATCAGGATTCCGGTGTCCATCTTCCAGTATCCGCTGGCGTCTGGCTTTGGCTATTCGCCGCAGACGCTCGCGGAAATCGCGGCGATCGACGGTGTCATCGCCATCAAGGAAGGCAGCGACACGATTTTCGCCTATGACGAGAACCGGCGGGCCGTGAAGAAGGCCAACCCGGACGTCGCGATCCTGCCGTCGAATTTCAACTGGTTTCTGCCCCAGCTTGCCGTCGGTGGCGATGGCATTCTCTCCGGCCTGGTCAGCCTCGCGCCGCATCTGTTCATTGAGCTCTGGCAGGCGTCGTTATCCGACGATCTCAAGGCGATGCGCGCGGTCAACGAGCGTCTGTACCCGATCGTCCAGGCGATCTACGGGCCAGCGCCGATCATGGACATGCACACCCGCATGAAGGTCGGGCTCAAGGCGCTGGGCCTGATCCGCAATGCCGATCCGCGGCCGCCGCTGCTGTCGGTGCTGCCCGCGCTTTGCGATGCCATTGCAACCACCGTCGGTGCCGCGCGGCGTGCCGGCGACATTCGGCTGGCATGAGGGCGCCATGGCGTCGGACGAGAGCTTCATCCACATCGTGCGGGTCGACATCGATCCGGAGCATGAGGTCGCCTTCAACGACTGGTACGAGCACACGCATTTTCCCGATCTGCTTGCATGTCCTGGTTGGCTTTCGGCCAAGCGCTTCGTCTCGATCGGCGACGGACCCAGATACGCCGCGGTGTATGAGGTCGCAGGTCAGTGGGCGTTCGAGACGCCGGAGTTCGGGAAGGTGAGGGGTTTTGGCCCGTTCGAGACCCTCGTGAAGAATTTTGCGCGTATCCAGCTGAAGCCGCTGTCGAGATCGCCTTCGCCGGATTGACGACGATGCATCTCGCCGCGGTCGAATGACCGCAGCGTGTCTGAATCCAACAACACTGTGCAATGGGAAGAAACCCAGGCGAGGGACTGCATCGGTCATTTGGCGTCTTATTGGAGGTATCACGTGATCTCGACACTTCTGCGTGCAAGCACTGTTGCTGCGCTCATTTTCTCGTCTGTTGCGGCGCATGCCGCATGCACCGCGGCCATTAGCGACGACAACCTGATCGCACCAGGTAGGCTGCAGCTCTCGATCAACCCGACCAACCCGCCCCAGCAGTTCGTCGACAAGGACGGGCAGTTGCAGGGCCTCAACGTGGAACTCGCCGAGGAGCTCGGCAAGCGGCTTTGCCTTTCCGTCGAACTCGTGCGGATGGATTTTCCGGCGATGATGCCGGCCCTGACCGCGGGCCGCATCGACGGAATCGATACCGGCATGTTCTGGACCGAGGAACGCTCGAAGCTGATGTACATGGTTCCCTACGCCATACAGGCGATCTCGGTCGTGGTTGCCCCCGACAGCGGCACAAAAATTGCTACCGAAGGGGATCTGATCGGGAAATCGTCCGCAGTCGAGGTGGGCAGCTACCAGATGAACTGGCTCAAGAAGCTCGGCGATGCGAGCGTCGCAAAGGGCGGTGCGGCGGTTGAGATGCGCACCTTTCCGACCGCCACCAACGTGGTCATCGCGCTCCTCGCCGGTCAGGTGGACAACGCGCTGCTGGTCGACAGCGTGGCGCGCGATCTCGTCGGCCGCGGCCGCGTCAAGGAGGTCCTGAGCGGGCTCGGCATGGCCCGCACCGCGCTCGCCTTCCGCAACAAGACGGTGACCGATGCCATCGTCAAGGCGCTCAATGCCATGCGCGCCGACGGCGCCTATCAGGCACTGTTCGACAAGTTCGGCCTGACCAGCCTGCCGGCCGATCAGCCGCTTGCCATCGCCGGTCCCGGTCCGGCCTGACAGATGGAGACGAGCCGATGAGCCATTTCAGTCCGGCGGCCGCTGTCGACTACTTCCTCAACTACTTCCTGATGAAGGGCGTGCTCGTTACCATCGGCCTGACCGTGGCGGCCGTCGTCGGCGGACTGATTCTCGGGATGGGCATTGCGCTCCTGCGCATGTCCTCCAATCCCGTTCTCTCCGGCACTGCGCGGTTCTACATCTGGTTCTTTCGCGGCACGCCGCTGTTGATTCAGCTCGTCGTGATCTACAGCGGCTTGCCGCAACTGGGGATCAAGTTCAGCGTCATCACCTGCGCGCTCGTCGGGCTGATCCTCAATGAGGCGGCCTATCTCGCCGAGATCGTGCGCAGCGGGTTCATGGCCGTGTCAGCAGGCCAGCGGGAAGCGGCATGGGCCCTGAGCCTGTCGCCATGGGTGACGTTCCGGCGCATCACGCTGCCGCAGGCGTTTCGGCTGATGATCCCGCCGCTCGGTAACTCCATCAACTCGCTGTTGAAGGCGACGTCGCTCGCGTCCGTCATCTCGGTCGAGGAGATCATGCGCCGCAGTGACATGCTGATGCAGGAGCATTTCCAGATCCTGGAAGTCTATGCGGCCGCCACCGCCTATTACCTGATCCTCACCTCGGTCTGGGATGCGGTCCAGCGGCGGCTGGAGAAGCACTTCAGTCGATCCAGCAACGCAAAATCAGCGCGGGCAGCGGCGAGGGTACAGGTGCCGCAGGCGAGCCTTGAGGCCAGAGCATGAACGCGCCACTGGGGAACGCAGCCATGGAAACCGGTATCGAGAGTGGAATGGTGCAGCTGCAGGCGCGCGACGTGCCTGCGGTTCGCATGGAGGCCGTCTACAAATACTACGGCGACTTCACTGCGCTGAACGAGATCGATCTCAAGGTGGCCAAGGGCGAGAAGATCGTCGTGTGCGGCCCGTCAGGTTCGGGCAAGTCGACCCTGATCCGCTGCATCAACCACATCGAGAAGCACGACGAGGGGCTGATCTACGTCAACGGCGCCGAGCTCGATCGTCAGCAGAAGAACATCGACACCATCCGGCGCGATACCGGCATGGTGTTCCAGAACTTCAATCTGTTCCCGCACATGACGACGCTGGAAAATTGCATCTTGGCGCCGATGACCGTGAACGGCATGACCAAGGAGGAGGCGAAGGATCTCGCCATGCATTTTTTGACAAAGGTCCGGATTCCGGATCAGGCCGAAAAATTTCCGGGGCAGTTATCGGGCGGCCAGCAGCAGCGCGTTGCCATCGCGCGTGCGTTGTGCATGCGGCCGAAGATCATGCTGTTCGACGAGCCGACCTCGGCGCTCGATCCGGAGATGGTCAAGGAAGTGCTGGAGACCATGAAGAAGCTCGCGGAGGAGGGCATGACCATGCTGTGCGTTACCCATGAGATGGGCTTCGCCCGCGAGGTCGCGGACCGCATCGTATTCATGAATGAGGGAAAGATCGTCGAACAGGCCGCGCCGGAAGAGTTTTTCAATCATCCGAAGTCCGAGCGGGCGAGGACATTCCTCGACCAGATCATTCACTAGGTCGCGTCTCGGCGGCATCCTGCGAGACCGTGATGACCCAACCGTTCAGCGATCGCCTGCGCGGCATTCACGCCGCGACGATCGTGCCGATGACATCAGATTTCCTGGTTGATGAGCCGGCGTTGGCGGCGCATATTGCGTCAGTGGCGTCCGTGCCAGGTATCAATGGTCTTTTGGTCAACGGCCACGCCGGCGAGAACTTCGTGCTGTCCTTGACCGAGAAGCGGCGCGTGATGGAGGTGGCGCGCGAGCATGCTCCGAAGAACTGTCTTGTCGTCTCCGGGGTCAATCATGAGTCGAGCCTGGAGGCAGCGCGAGAAGCGGCCGCGCTGGAGCAGGCGGGCGCGGACGGGCTGCTGGTGTTTCCTCCCAACAGCTGGGCGCTGGCCCACGCCGACGACTGCGTTATCGAACATCACCGCCGTGTCTGCGATGCGACGACCATACCGTTGATGCTTTACGCGGCGCCCATCAGCGCGGGCGCGATGGCCTACCCACCGCAGATCCTGCAACAGCTGGTGGCGGACCGCCGTTTCGTGGCGATCAAGGAAGGCAGCTGGGAGGTCGCGGCCTATGAGCAGAACCTGCGCTTGATCCGCAAGCTCCGTCCGGATTTCACCGTGCTGAGTTCGGGAGACGAACATCTCCTGACGAGCTACATCATCGGAACAGCCGGCAGCCAAGTCAGCCTCGCTGCGGTCGTACCGGAACTCGTGGTCAATCTCTGGAGAGCGGCCGAGGCCGGAGACTGGGGACAGGCGCGCGCCATCCACGAGAAGCTCTATCCGTTGGCGGCCGCGATCTATCGCGACGCGCCGGGGGGCCGGGCAACGGCGCGGCTCAAGGTTTGCCTGAAGCTGCTTGGACGGTTGGCGTGCGATGTCGTGCGTCCGCCGCAGCTGCCGGTGACGTCGAGCGAGCAACGCGCGCTGGAGCTGGCGCTAAGGACGGCTGGCTCTCTGGTCTGGATGACGCCGCTATCGGCACAAAGCCGATGTTCGACATAAGATCAGCCTCAGGTCTCGAAGAAGCGGTTCGTTGGCCGCTTCAGGCCAAGATGATCCCGCAATGTTGTCCCCGCATAGTCGGCGCGGAACTGGCCGCGTTCCTGCAGAATGGGCACAACGAGCTGCACGAAGTCCTCAAAGGCTTCGTGGAAATATGGCGGCATCACGTTGAAGCCGTCTGCGGCATGTTCGTCGAACCATTGCTGTAGCGTATCGGCGATGCGTTCGGCCGAGCCGCAGAGTACCCAATGGCCGCGCGCGGCGGCGGTGAGATTGTAGAGATCGCGCAGCGTCATGTTCTCGCGGCGGCCCTTGGCGAGCATGACGCTGGCGAAGCTGTGATAGCTGTCGGGCAGCGCAATATCCGGGATCGGACCGTCGAGGTCGTAGGCCGACATGTCCTGGCCGAAGCGGTCGGAGAGAATGGCAAGCGCGTTGCTGCCGCTGACAAAACTCTGGAGCACGTTGAGCTTTTCGAACGCCTCCTTGTCGGTGCGACCGACGACGGGCATGACGCCCGGCAGCACGGTGACCTCGTCCGGCCTGCGCCCAAAGCCGGGTAGGCGTTTTTTTAGCGAGGCATAGCCTGCCTTGGCTTCGTCGATGTCCTGCACCACGGAGAACACGATGTCCGCGGTGCGCGCAGCAAGCGTCTGGCCGGCCTCGGATCCGCCGGCCTGTAGCACCACTGGATGGCCTTGCGGGCTGCGGCCGATGTTGAGCGGTCCCTTCACCTTGAAGAACGTACCGTCGTGATCGATCGAACGCAGTTTGGCGGAATCGATGTAGAGGCCACTTGTCCGGTCGGCGACGAAGGCATCGTCTGCCCAGCCGTCCCACAAGCCCTTGACGATATCGAGGAACTCCCCCGCCATGTCATAGCGGCGGGCGTGGTCGGGATGCGTGGTGCCGAAATTGGCGGCGGTCGCCGGATTGGCCGTCGTGACCGCGTTCCATGCGGCGCGGCCTTTGCTGATGTGATCGAGCGAGGCGAAGACGCGCGCGACCGAGAATGGATCGCTGTAAGTCGTGGAAACGGTCGCGCCCAGACCGATATTGCTGGTCGAAGTGGCGAGCGCGGCGAGCATCGTCAGCGGCTCCAGCCGCAGCGCGTAGGAGGGATGGGCGGCCGCGTCGGCATAGAGGTTGTCGCCCATGAAGATCAGGTCGAATTTGCCGCGCTCGGCGGTGCGGCCGATCTCCTGGATCGCCGCAAAATCCTGGAAACTGTCCACCGCGCCGGGATAGCGCCAGCCCGCGACGTGGCTGCCGGTCCCCAGGATGAACAGGCCGAGATGCATTTTTCGTTTCATGGCATCATGTCCAGAACAGCATTCTGCGTTCGAGGAAGCCGATCAGACCAAAGAAGGAGAGGCTGGCCGCAGATGCGACGAAGATCGCCGACCAGACCTGGACGAAGTCGATCTGAAGCACGGCCTGGTAAATCACCCAGCCGAGCCCGCCATGGGCGCCCAGCATCTCGGTGACGATCGCCACGATGACGCTGCGGACGGTGGAGACCCGCATGCCGGCGAGCAGCAACGGCAAGGCGGTCGGCAGACGCAGGCGCCACAGAATGTTCAAGCGGCTCGCGCCGAAGCTGCGCATCAGATCGACGGCGCGTCGGTCGACGCGGTCGAGACCCGCAAGTGTCGATAGCAGGACGGTGAAGCTCACCGCCATCGCCACCATCACGATTTTTGAAGCGACACCGATGCCGAACCAGAGCAGGATCAGCGGCGAATAACCGACCACGGGTACGGAATTGATCGCGGTCGCCAACGGCAGGATTCCGGCCCTGACGGCCGGCACGAGCGCAATCGCGACGGCAAGACCGATGCCGATCAGACAGCCGAGTCCATAACCCACCAGCGCCTCGAGCAAGGTGTAGCCGGCGGCGTCAGCCAACAGCGCGCGCTTCGACCAGAGACTGGTCAGGATGTCGCTGACGGCGGGAAGGACGTAGGCTGGCAAATGCATCCCGCGCGCCAGACCCTCCCAGCATGCGATCAGGAGAACGGCGCCGAGGATGCCGCGCTGGATGGCACGCGAGGGCGAGGTGAGCGTGCCACTCATTGCTCGGCGCTCCAGAACACCAATCGTCGTTCGATCGCGGCTATGAGCGCATAGAAGCCGGTGCCGAGCAGTGCCGCGGCGAGCAGTGCGGCCCAGATTGCCACCACGTTCTCGGTGAACATCGCCTGCAACAGCAATACGCCGAGGCCGGTGGTGTCGCCGAACCATTCTCCGACGATCGCGCCGACCAGACTCAGCGACGCGGCGAGCCGCAGCGCAACGAAGATCTGCGGCAACGCGGTCGGAAGCTGCAGGCGCATCAAGAGCTGGCGGTTGGAGGCGCCAAAGCTGCGCATCAGCGCCACCTGTTTGGGATCGACCGTCTCGAGGCCAAGCAGCGTGTTCACCGTCACGGGGAAGAATGTGAGATAGAACGCGATGACCGCCTTGGCGAGCAGGGTGTTGCCGAACCACAGCACGACGAGCGCTCCGAAAGCGATGACGGGAATGGTCTGCGACACCACGAAGATCGGAAAGATCATCTCGCGCAGCGCGCGTACGCGGAAGAAGGCGACGCCTGTGAACACGCCGAAGGCGCCGCCGGCGACCAAGCCTATCAGCGTCTCGGCAAGAGTACGCAGGAAGCCATCGACATAGGCGCGGGGCGTCGCGGCGATGGCCATCAGGATCGTGCTCACGCGCGGCAGGTAGTAGGGCCGAATGCCGAGGAGCAGCACCGTGCTTTCCCAGATTAGCGCCGCGACAGCCAGACCGAGCAGCAAGCGGATCAGCTTGCGCAATGAACCGGGCAGCCTGATCGTTCGTGCTGCCACGAGGTTCGTGCCGGGCAACGTCGTCGCGCCGCCGCTCACGGCTGGCGTTCCGCCAGCGGCACGCTCTGGATGAAGCTTGCGTCATAGGCGGCGGCGAGATCGAGCGGCTTGGAGATCACGCCGTATTTGAGGAAGAAGTCGTGCGCGGTCTTGATGGCGTCGGTATCGATCCAGAACAGGCCGTTCTGCGCCGCCTTGCCAGCCGTCATCAGGCGCTTGACCTCGGTCAGCATGAACTCCTGCTGCGCGCGATCGAGCGTCGGCGCAACGGCCATTACGGTGTCGACGGCGCCCTTCGGATCGGCGAAAGCGTCCTTCCAGCCCTTGAGCGACGCCCGCAGGAACGCCTTCACGAGCTCCGGCTTCTCCTTGGCCGTGATCTCGGAGACGATCAGGGTGTCGCGGGGAAAGGTGATGCCATAATCCTCGGCAACGAAGGTTCTCAGGCTGTCCTTCGGCATGCGCGACTGGATGGTGTAGAACTCGTTGTAGTAAGTTGCCGTGATCACATCGACGCTGCCGTCAACGAACGGCGTCACCGAGACCTGCTGCGGCTGGATCTTCAACTCGTCAGCCTTGATGCCTTCCTTGGCGAGCATGCCATTCAGCACATGATTGGCACCGGTGAACCAGGTGGTGACCGTTTTGCCCTTGAAATCCTGAAGCGTTTTCACAGGACCATCCTTGCGGGTCACAAAGATAAAGGGCGTGATCTGGTGCGAGACGCCGATACACACGATCGGAAGCCCCTTGTCGCGTGCGGCGAATACGCTGTCGGTGCCGCCTGACAGGCCGAACGTGTCGGCACCGGTTGCGATCAGATTTTCCGTCAGCAGGTTGGGGCCGCCGGGATTGATGGTGAGATCGATGCCTTCCGCCTTGTAGTAGCCCTTGGCCTGCGCAACGTAGAAGCCGGCGAACTGCGCCTGCGGTAACCATTTCAGCCGCAGGCTTGCTTTCTGCGGTTCGGCTGAAGCGGGCGTCACCATCGTCAAGCAGCCGGCCGCCAGCGTGATGGCGGAGAGGACGGTGAGGGCATGGCGTCGGCTCAACATGGTCATACTCCAGAAGATGAAGGTCAATTGCGATAGGACGGATGGGTGCGGTCGAGCTGGCGCATCAAGGCCGGCCATTCGCGTTCGCCGGGGACGAGTATGTCGCCTTGCAATTCCCAGAATTGCCGTGCTGCCTTCTCGCAGACCTCATGCGGCGGGATCACCAGCGTCGCGCCCGCCGCGGCAGCCGCCCGCATTTGCAACTGGATGCGCGCTGCGCGTTCAAAATAATAGAGCAGCATGAAAGCCTCGCCCGGCGTGCGGCCGACCGTGAGGATGCCATGGTTGCGCATCAGCATTACTTTTTGCAGGCCGAGATCCCGGACCAGCCGCGCCTGCTCGTCGAGGTCGATGGCGACGCCTTCGTAATCGTGGAAGGCCTGGCGGTTATAGAAGCGCATCGCGAACTGGCTGAGCGGCAGCAGCCCCTTCTCCTGGTCGGAGACTGCGACGCTTGCATCGGAATGGGTGTGCAGCACGCAGGCGGCGTCGTGGCTCGACTTGCGGATCGCTGCATGAATGAAGAAGGCGGCGACGTTGACGCTGTGCGGCGTGTCGTCGAGCTTGTCACCGCTGGTGTTGATCTTCACCAGGCTCGAGGCCGTGATCTCGTCGAACAGAAAGCCATAGGGGTTGATGAGGAACTGGTCCGCATCCCCGGGGGTGCGCAGGGAAATGTGATTGTAGATCAGGTCGTCCATGCCGAGCTTCGCCACCATGCGATAGCAGGCGGCAAGCTTGATCCGGGCGTCCCACTCGGCCGGATCCATCCGGCGCGCCGTGGGTGAGAGCGACGGGCTGCCTGACACGGGATTCACGTGACCTTCTCCTGAGCGATGGCGGATTGGAAGGACTTCATGCTCTCTTCCTCGATCGCATCGAGCAGCGTGCGCTTGAGACGAACGAATTCGGGAGCGGTGACGATCTCGGGACGGCGCGGGCGAGGCAGATCGACGACCTGTTCGAGCTTCACTGAGCCCGGGCGGGCGGTCATGACGAGCACGCGATCGCCGAGGAAGATCGCCTCGTCGACGTCGTGGGTGATGAAGAGAATGGTGCGCCTGTATTTTTGCCAGACGTCAAGCAGCCAGCGCTGCATCATCGCGCGGGTCAGCGCGTCGAGCGCGCCGAACGGCTCGTCCAGCAGCATCAGGTCGCGTTCGAACAGGAAGGTGCGCATCAGCGCCACGCGCTGACGCATGCCGCCGGACAATTGATTGGGATATTGCTTCTCGAAGCCGGCCAGACCGAACTCGGGCAGCATCTTGAGCGCCTTGGCGCGCGCCTGGTCGCGCGGTACGCCTTCGACCTCGAGCGCGAGGATAGCGTTGTCCACCACGTTGCGCCAGGGAAACAGCAAGTCGCGTTGCGGCATGAAGGAGACGCGACCGAGCAGATCGGCCGCATGGCGGCTGTTGCCTTCGAAGCGGAGAATGCCGCCGGCATCCGGCTCCTCAAGTCCCGCCACGATATTGAAGAGAGTGCTCTTGCCACAGCCGCTGGGTCCGACGACGGTGACGAACTCGCCCGGGGCAACGCTCGCCTCAAGGCCCGAGAGCGCCGTCACCGCACCGAAGGTCTTGGTCACCGCGCGCAGTTCGAGGAGTGGCGCAGGCTTCGTACTGGCCTGCGTGGCTTCGGCGGTCGGTCCGGGATTGGTAAGGCGGGCGGCCTGCACCGGGGATGTCCCTGTATAATGGCGGTGGCCCATCGCATACGAATGCAGGCCACTTCGAAACCTCCTTAGCAACTCGTGTGCCAGCGCGATTTCGGGCAAATCGGGCATGAAACTTGCCGAGCTTTGGCGTCTAATGCGGCTGAGTCGTGGGTATCGACAGGGTCTAACAGGCTCTTTTGCCGGATAATGGTGCCATTATGTATACTCGGAGCTACATAGTAGAAACATGATGGCTACCTTGGTGTACATAATGAAGGCAAGCGTGTGAAAAATGGGCATGAAGGCTTGACCACAGGCCCCGGCATGACGCTCGCCGAGAGCTTGCGTCAGAAGCTCGAAGGAGCGATTGCGGCCGGCCGTCTCGAGCCGGGCAGCCGGCTCGACGAGCAGGAGATCGCGCGGCGCTTCGGCGTCTCGCGCACCCCGGTCCGGGAGGCATTCCGGCTGATGGCCGCCAACAATCTCGTGGAGTTGCGCGGCCGCCAGGGAGCGACCGTTCGCATCATCAAGGCGCAGGCGCTGGTCGAGATGTTTCAGGTCATGGCCGAGCTTGAGGGGCTCTGTGCAAGGCTAGCTGCGCGTCGCGTCTCCCAAGCCTGGAGAGATAAAATTATGAAGATTCATCAGAGGCTTGTGGCTGCAGGAGCGACCGGCGACATCGACGTCTTTTACGACATCAACCAGGAATTCCACGAAGCGATCTACGAGGCCTCGCGCAACGCGTTCCTGGCCGAGCAGACGCGCAAGCTGCGCAACCAGGTCGCGGCCTACCGCCGCCGCGTGACGCGCATGCCGAACCGGATCGCCGACACCATCCGCGAGCATGAGGCGATCATGGAGGCGATCCTCGCTCATGATCCGGGGCGGGCGCACAGCACCATGCGCGATCACGTCAACCTGCTCGGTGACAACCTTTTGGACTTTCTCGCCGGCTTTGAATGAGCCGGCAGTCTCTTGGTATGCAAATTGCTAGAGTTTGTATATCTGGTTTGCATCCTGGAGAACGGAGTGGAACTCAAGCTCACGAACAAGACGGCTCTGATCACGGGTGCGTCTAAGGGCATCGGTCTGGCGGTGGCCGAACTATTTGCTGCGGAGGGATGCCATCTGCATCTTGCTGCCCGCAACGGCGAGGCCCTGCTGCAGGCCAAGCGCGAGCTGGAATCGCGCCACGGCGTGAAGATCACCATTCAGGCGCTTGATCTCTCGAGCACGGCCGCGATGGAGAAACTGGCGGCGGAGGTCGGCGATATCGACATCCTGATCAACAATGCCGGGGATATCCCGGCCGGTTCGCTGGAGGTTCTCGATGACGCCGCATGGCGACGCGGCTTCGATCTCAAGGTGTTCGGCTACATCACCCTGTCGCGTCTCTATTATCCGCGCATGAAGGGCAAGGGCGGCGTCATCCTCAACATCATCGGCAATTCCGGTGAAAATTGGGATGCGAGCTATATCGCGGGCAGCACCGGCAACGCGGCGCTGATGTCCTTCACCAAGGCCCTCGGCGGCCGGAGCCTAGATCACGGCGTGCGCGTCGTTGCGGTCAATCCAGGGCCGGTCGCCACCGACCGCATGCTCAAGATCATGAAGCGCAAGGCGATCGACATGCTCAGCGACGAGGACCGCTGGGAGGAGCTGTTCGACAAATATCCCGGCAAGCGGCCGGCGACATCGGAGGAGGTCGCCGATCTCGTCGCTTTCCTGTCTTCGCCCAGGGCCGGCTACATTACCGGCACGGTGGTGACGATCGACGGCGGCATCGCTGCGCGCGGGTCGGTAATCTGAGGCCACGTGTCGATGTCGAAACCTGAATCCGCGGCGCTCATCCGCAACCGCTACTTCGACGAACTCTCCGCGACGCCGGGGCTCTACTGGCTCGGCCAGAACACCAATCACATCGACAGCCATCCGGCGGTGCGCGCGGCTATGGTGCGCTCCATCGAGGGCGGCGAGTTCAATGCCTATGCCCCGCCGCTCGGCTTCGAGGCGCTGCGCAGCGCGATCGTTGCCGATCTCGCTACGCCGGGCGCAGAAGCGCTCGTGACCGAAGGTGGCGTCAACGCGCTCGCAATGATCTGCCGCGCGCGCTGCAAGCCGGGGACGACGCTCGTGACCACCGATCCAACGTGGAAATGGCCGTGCCTGTTCGCGCGCCAGCAGGGCGCCGAGGTCATCGAGATCCCGATCTACGATCCAGCCTGCAACTACCGGCTGACCGCTGACGCGCTGAAGGCCCATGTCGACGAGCGCACCGCGATCATCTATCTGGTTGATCCCAACAATCCACTCGGCATCCGCTACACGCGCGAGGACATCGAGAGCTTTACGGCGATCGCGCGCGATTGCGGCGCGCTGCTCGTGCATGACTGTACCTACCGTGATTTTGCAGATGGCCACACGCCGGCCCTGCATGTGGCGCCGCAGGGCGTCGTGGTCTCCATGAGCTTCTCGAAATGGCTTGGCCTCGCCGGATTGCGCATCGGCGCCCTGGTCGCGGCTCCTGACCTGTTCGAAGAGCTGGCGCAGACCTCCACCAGTGTGCTGGGCGCGAGCGTCATCGCCCAGCGTGCGGCACAGGCCGGACTTGCCGTCAAAGCCGAATGGATGAGGAAAGTTCGGAGCATCGATTGCGCCAACAAGGCGATGATCCATGAGGCGGCTGCCGCGATCGAAGGGCTTGCGCTGCCGATCATGCCATCGCATGGCAATTTCCTCGTGCTCGAGACCATCGCGGCCGGCATCCGCCCGGAAGCTTTGGTCGAATGCTATCGCCGGCAGGGCATCATGATCCGCCAGGGCACTTATCACACGCAGCGCTTCGGAGACCGTTTCGTGAAGGTCAGTACCTCCGTTCCTTCTCTCTGGGTGGAAAAGTTCTGCACGCTGCTGCCGCAGATGGTGGCGCAGGCACGCACGCTGAACGACCTGCCTCCGCAATTCTAGGGATCTTGCCGATGACGATGATCACGACCAAAGATGGCGTGAAGCTCTACGTGGAAGAAGCGGGCGAGGGGACGCCAATCCTCTTCATTCATGAATTCGGCGGCAATCATGCAAGCTGGGAGCCCCAGCTACGCTATTTCAGCCGCCGCCACCGCTGCGTCACTTACGCCGCGCGCGGCTATTCGCCCTCCGACGTGCCGGAGAGCGTGGAATCCTATTCGCAAGCACTTGCCGCGGACGACGCCCTCGCTGTGCTGGACGCGCTGAAAATCCAAAAGGCTCACATTGTCGGGCTCTCGATGGGCGGCTTCTGCACCGTGCATTTCGGTCTGCGCACGCCGGAGCGTGCCCTGTCGCTCACGGTTGCGGGTGCCGGCTATGGCTGCGAGAAGGAGTTCGAAGAGTATTTTCGGGGCGTCTCGCTGGAAGTCGCGGACAATTTCGAAAAGCAGGGCGCAAAGGAATTCTCCAAGATCTATGCGTTGGGCGCGAGCCGTGTGCAGTTCCAGAACAAGGATCCGCGTGGTTGGCAGGAATTTTCCGATCGCCTCGCCACCCATTCCGATCGTGGTGCAGCCAACACCATGCGCGGCGTGCAGACGCGTCGGCCATCATTCTACGATCTTGAGGATGGTTTGAGGCAGATGATGGTGCCGACGCTGGTGGTAGTCGGCGACGAAGACGATCACTGTCTCCAACCGGGCATCTTCCTGAAGAAGACGATCCCGGCCTGCGGGCTCTCGGTGTTCCCCAAGACAGGCCACACTCTCAATCTCGAAGAGCCCGCTGCGTTCAATGCGCTGCTTGCCGAATTCATCGCCCAAGTGGACGCCGGACGCTGGTTGCCGCGCGATCCGCGTGCGCTTCCCGGCCAGATCATGCGCACCAAGTAGATCGATGGCTTGCGACACCTTGATCAATGCCGATCGGCTCTGGGCGCGGTTGATGGCGCTTGCCGAGATCGGCGCGACTCCCGCCGGTGGCGTCAATCGTCAGGCGCTGAGCGACGGCGAAATTGCGGCCTGGCATCGCGTCATCGCCTGGGCGAAGGACGCGCGCTTGACGGCTTCGACCGACGCGGCTGGCAATCTGTTTCTCACGCTTGCGGGGCGAGATCGCGCGGCATTGCCGCTGCTCGTCGGCAGCCACCTCGACAGCCAGCCGACCGGTGGCAAGTTCGATGGTGCGGCCGGGGTGATGGCCGCGCTTGAGGTCGTTATTTCGCTCGCCGAGCAAGGTGAGATGCCGGCGCGTGACGTCATCGTCGTCGCCTGGATGAATGAGGAGGGCAGTCGGTTTGCCCCGGGCATGATGGGCTCGGAAGCCTTTGCCGGCGTACGCGATATCGCGGCGATCCGCGCCACGCGAAATGCAGTCGGCGCCAGCGTGGGCGAAGAACTCGATCGCCTCCATGCGGCCTTTCCCGATCTGCCGCACAAGCCGCTCGGCTTTGCCGTCGCGGCCTATATCGAACTGCACATCGAGCAGGGCCCCTTGCTGGAGGCGGCGGCGTGCACGATCGGCGTCGTCACCGGCATCCAGGGCAAGAAGACCTTTCAGGTGGTGGTCGAAGGTGCCGAGGGCCATGCCGGCACCTTGCCTCTGCGGGACAGGCGCGACGCGCTCGCCGCGTTCGCCCGGATGGCGGCCGCACTCCACGCCGAGATCGGCGCCATCGATGCCGACATCAAGTTCACCATCGGTCGCGTCTCGGTCGCGCCGAACGCTCCGTCGGTGGTGTCGTCACGCGTCAGCTTCAGCATCGATCTGCGTCACCCGGACAATTCCGTGCTCAACGCGGTGGGCGCACGTATCGCGGTGCTCTGCAGCCAGCATGCACCGCCTTGCATGGTCACGGTGACGTCGCTGGTCGATGCACCCTCGAACGAGTTCGATCGGCGCTTGCGCGAGCGGATTGCGCAGGCCGCACGCGACCAGGACTTTCCGGCCATGGCCATCCTGTCGGCCGCCGGCCACGACGCGCGCCATTTGGGCAAGGTGTGTCCGGCGGCAATGATCTTCATTCCCTGCCGGGACGGCGCGAGCCATGTGGAGCACGAATGGACCGAGCCGGCCCATGTCGCCGCCGGTGCGTCAGTCCTGGCGCAGGTGCTGCATGAGCTTGCATTCGCCGGGCAGCTCTTTGCCGCAGGGAGGTGAGAAGCTGGAATGACAAGATTGGCGGCCAGGACTACCGCGACGCGATGGCGTGTCTCGGCGCAGCGGGTCAGTATCGTCACGACCGATGGTCGCGCAGGCCGCGCCGGCTTCACCGCGTCAGCCGCTTGCAGTGTCACCGACGATCCGCCGACCCTTTTGGTGTGCGTGAACCGCACATCATCGACCTACGTGAGCGTGATACAGAACAGCGTTGTGTGTGTGAATGTGCTGTCCGCACGGCACGAGCGGCTGTTGCGGTTGTTCGGCGGCAAGGTGTCTGTCCAGGAACGGTTCGCTGCAGCGGTGTGGTCGACGCTCGAAACCGGTGCGCCCGTTCTCGCCGACTGCGCGGGTTGCATTCGATTGCCGTATCGCCAATGTCATCACCGTGGGCACACATGATGTGCTGTTCTGCCGTGTTGTGGCGCTGCAGAGATCCGGCTGCACGGACAGCCTGATTTATTTCGGTCGTGCCTACCACTCTGTTAGGGCGTACTCCAGCTGAGGTTCCCCGTCACGACTTCAAGTCTGGAGCCAAAGCGACTCGAACGGCTGCAGATGGCCCAGGGCGGGCCATGGCCAGATGAAATTGTGTTGATGTCAACATTGGTCGTTTCGATGTTCGCGGTTTTGTTTCGGTCGGTTCGTCCAATGTGCGCTGAGCGCTTACCTTTTGTTGAAGCGTTAGACCAACTGTGCCGACGCTAGACCCCGATCCTTCTCGCCTCATAACTCGTGAACTGCATTGCTCTTTCTTCTCGGTCCTGATGTTTGTTTCAATTGAACGGAAAGCCCGTTCAGGCCAAGGATAGGGCGAACCGCTTCCCTATGATCAGGATGCGCGCGAAAGTCCACAAGAGATAAATCGTTGAAATCGCAAGACTATCGCTTTTCCGTTGCCCCGATGATGGATTGGGTAGAGAGTTTTTTGAAATCAAATAGTTAGGTGGGGGTTGTGTGCAAATCCTGTGCACGCATGTTCTACTATTCTTTCGCTTTCGTTCTCACGAAATTGCAGCCGCTAGCCGCCAAATGCCGTCCATACTGCACAGCTTGTTTTGTCGGGCGTTGCGCGTCGTTGAGTAGGGCGTAGCAACCTCACCCTGAGTTCTCGCCGCGCGACCAAGCATGAGCCGATGTTTCATCTGTCGACACTCAGCGACATTCATCGCTCCCATGTTCTCAGAAGAATCTTCGGGCACCTAACCTGAAGGTCATAGGTTCAAATCCTTTCTCCCGCAGCCGCTCACAAGCCCTTGAAAACATCATGTTTTCGAGGGCTTTTTGTTGCCCGTCTTTTGAGCTGAAATTTCGTTCGTGGAAGCGGCGGGAGGAAGGTCGCAGCGTGAAATCAACGGGGTCGACCGCGACGCAATGACTCAATTGTGATCAGCTGCTCATCTCCAACGCCGCCATCGACGCCTGCGCCGACTGTGTTCGCTTCACCGCTAGACTACGGATCTGGGGGTCGGACGTTCGAATCGTTCCGCGCATACGATAACATCGCCATCAATGCCGAGGTATTCGTTCAGGCACGAGTGTCGTTCGACGTGTTTGATCAACTCATTCAAAGAGCGTAGAGCAGGCGTATCGGATTACTCCGGCAGATCAGCATTAGCCGGGAATTCGCGTGTGAGGGCGGCGGACGCGTTGTGATTTTAGCCGCACTTGCAGAGTCATCTTTTTGAACGTCGAAGTCTGGAGATGCCGGCCTTCGCTCAAAAAGGCCTTGGGAGGTGGCCCTTACCGGGCTGAAATAAGAAATTGTAGCGCAAAAGCGACGGAAAACGGCGCTCGCGAGTGGGATTTAGCCGTTCCCACGTAAGGTTGTGCATGCCATCATTGACTGGCGGCAACCTATTCGCATTCGCGTTATGGTTAGCACGCTCATTAGTAAATGGAGGGCATCGTGAAAAACGCATTCAGGTATACCTTGGTTTACGTGGTCATTACTTTTGCGCCTTCCGCGTTCGCGGCCGAGCCGCCAAAGGAAGGCAGCTACGACTACACGGCATGCTGGTCAGGCACCGGCAACGACATCTCGTTTTCCAAGAACCACACTGCTTCAAGCTTTGAGATGACGGGTTCGATTCGAAGCACCAGTCCTGGCGGGATGTTTGATAAGGAGTCATTCCGATGCGTTGGGATGAACGCATCTTTCGTGGGTAAGAACAGCGGGAGCACTGTCTGCGAAGCTACCGACGCGGACGGGAATAAGCGACTTTCATATTTTTCGGTTGGGAGCGATGGAAAGGTAACCCGAGAGTTTATTTCAGGAACCGGGAAATACGAAGGCATGGTTACGAGCGGCACTGTAGAACCACTGGGCCCATTTCCGGTTATCAAGGCCGGAACATTTCAAGCCTGTAATCACCAGGCCGGTACTTACAAGCTGAAGTAAAACTATCGCCTTGAGACAGTGGTCGCTGACCACTCTGGGTCGGCAGGGCCGCTGAAGAAATCAGCGGCCCTTTGATCTTGCTTGTTGAGCCAAACGAGGCGCATCGGACCGGAAAACATGTGCTCCAATTGAGTTCTTCCGATTTTGATCCAACAGCGATGCGATGCAGCAATTTCAAATCTGATCGCGGCTGCTACGCCTGCTGTGTATGCTCGATCGCGCGTCCCCGGCGTAGGGAGATCTTTTTATGAGGCGTGTTCATTTCACCGCGATGGTCCTGGCGATTTCGGTTCTTATGTTCGACATCGGCTTCTCAGCTTCTGCCGACGCGAAAGTCACCGGGCTGGAGATCACCTCGAAGCAACGCTACGGCACCTTCAAGCCCGGCGAATTTGAGTTCTGGGAAGGTCGTATCGCCGGTGAGCTACAGCCAATCGAGACGATTCCCGGCATCGACAAAGCGCCGAAAAACGCCAATGGGTTGGTCGAATATTCAGCGAAGATCTCTTTGATCTTTCCTAAGAATCCGAAAAGCGGCAATGGCGTGCTTTTGGTCGATATCCCCAACCGGGGCCGTCCGTATGCGCAGGCGCTTTACAACAGCCCGCGCGATGAGCCGTTTGAGGCCGGCACATTTGAAGTGGGCACGGGATTCCTTCAGGATCACGGTTTCGCCGTCGCCGAGGTGCAGTGGGAGCTGGGCCAAGATGCCGACCTACCCATCTTTGTCGACAGCTCCGGACAGAAGCGCTTCGTCGAAGGTGTTGGTTTCGCCATTGTCAGGGATGCGGCTGATTTCCTTGCACATGCCACGTCCGATACAACGGGTACGGCCAATCCCCTGCAAGGCGCCATCAAGCGGACGCTAGCGTCCGGAAAGTCGCAATCGGGGCGCTACCTCAAGACATTCCTCTTGAACGGATTCAATATGATTGAGGGGCGGCGCGTATTCGACGGCATGCATGTGTTTGTCTCGGGCGCGGGGATGCTCCCCATTATGCAATCGGGCACCGGCCCGCAGTCGAGCGCTACCGGCATTCCAACTTTTGAAAATCCCGAATTTCGCGGCGTCAACGAGGACGTGTTGACGATAGGCGATCTTGTCCAACGTGTCGAAGCACGTGGCGAGAGCCCACCCCGTATGATTCTCATCAACTCGACGACTGACTACTTCTCGCTGCGAGCTTCCATGTCGCGGACCGGAGCTGAAGGTACGGCCGAGCAACCCATTCCGGACAATGTCCGCGTTTACGACATTGCCGGCGCCTCCCACGTCGTTTTGCGCAAGGCGAACTGCGAATTGCCTACAGCCAGACTCGATTGGAGTCCAATATCGCGCGCGACGCTGCTGCATCTAGATGACTGGGTGGCGAAGGGGACCGAACCGCCGAAAAGCCGCCTGATGCCACTTGAGGATGCCAAAGGCGACCCGACCGTCCTGCGCGCGCCCAGTCATCTGCCCAAAGCGATTATAGAAACTCCGAAGCGCGATGAGGACGGAAATGCGATCGGAGGTGTGCGACTCCCAGATATGGAAGCGCCGCTCGGGGTTAATGCACGGCAAAATCCGCCGTTGTCTTTTCTATGTATGCTTGCCGGTGCTTATATCGCGTTTCCCCGAACTCAGGCAGACACCGACGCAGCGCATGACAAGCATCGTTCAGTTCTGGAGAGGTACAAGACGCGCAACGAGTATGTGAATCGTGTTCGAACTGCTGCGCGCGAACTGGAGCGGGATGGCTTCCTGTTGCCCGATGACGCTGCCATTATCATTCAATCAGCGGCGGAGAACTCTCTGTGGCGCCCGTCGACGCCATAAACCCCTAAACCTGGGCCGCCGACGAGGACAAATGGCAACGCCTTTGCTGCGGTGCATGAGTCCAGAGCGGTTCGAAGCTGCCGAGCGCGGATATCCGCTGGACGGTCGCGAATGGGAGTAAACCGGACATGGGCAGCCCAATTCGGTCGAGAATGACCTCGACGGATCTTCTAAATCGAGCAAATGAACGCGGAGCTTTTTGTTTGCCTATTTTCGGACGACAATCCGACTTCTGAAGGGGACCAGAACTAGAAGTTTGTCCGCCTTCCAAAAGGGTTGAATGTGTCGAACACTTTCTTGTCGTCAGCGAACACCGGATGGTTCCTGGCGCCCGGACTTAGCAGACTGAGTATCTGCTTGGTTGAATCGTTCGGCTGACGCTGTCTGCTCCCAAGCTCGCCAGCGCCGGTCGGGGAATACGGATGCCCAACTCCTTCGACGCCACCAATCCACCCTTCGACCGCCTGACGTCGCAAAAAGTCGAGACGCTACGTTCCGCGCTGGATATCGAGCCGGTCATTTGATGCGCAAGATTGACAGCAACGCGCTGTTCGTTCGCGACGGCATCATCACGGGCATGAACCTGTCGAGGGAATCAAGGTGCATCGGCTACGTCCGGCGGATGTTGCGCAGAGTCCGTTTATCCGAAAGGTATTGCCAAGCTTGCTTCATTTCATCGGCGGCCGCCCGCTGGTCGGGCGTTACCTCGACTTCGATATTGCTTTGCTTGACAAGTACGTTCTACCGCACATCCGGATCGAGCTATCGTCGTATTGAAGTTTCGAAACTCTACTATGAACGCCAATATGCTGACGCGCCGGCCAATACGCTTGTCGCTCTCTCATTTGCTTCGATGCTCAGGGATCTCTGCATTCCGCCCCTTGCACAGCACGACGCCTTCAACGATGCGCTGATGACGGCAATGATGGACGTCGTCTTGAGGGACCTGAAGGAACGCGGTGCACGCATCGCTCGCACTCGATCGAGTGCTGCCGTTTTCAATCCGACGGCGCGTGAAGCGCCTCAGCTGCACGACAACCTCTAAGATTTCTGACGTCGGCTGCGGCACTGGCCGCCTGACTTTCGCAAAGTGAACGACGCGTTGCGATCTGAGCGCGTTGCATTGCGGGCAACCACGGGCGCAGGTCAGGCGCGATGTCGTGCCACTCGGTCTCCTATTCTCCTTGCGTTTGACGTGATCTCGATGCCGTGGCTGACGATGATGCGAGGACGATCAGGTCCGGTATGTCGCGCGACCATTCGTGCCCTGATGCAGCGAAGCCACACTCCTAGATAAAAGACTTCAGCCTCGCCGAACCGTTGATCGCGTGGCCCGCGTTGGCGGGAATACCGCAACGCTTATCCAGGTCTTGTTTCAACCGTGGCGCGACCAGGCAAAGCGCTGTCATATCATTTTTCGAATTGAGTTTTTCGACATCAATGGGTGAGTGAGATGGGTTCCATCGCCGCGTCCCTGTTTGAGATTGCAGTGGGCGAAACCTTAGTTTCGAAAAAGGGAACCCGAAGCTGCGCTCTTGCTTGGGCGGTCAACTCGCCACTACCATCAATTCCGTTGGAGCATTCGGCTTATTTAAGTGATCGAGTTAGTAGCGCCTACGCTTAGTTTTTGAGGGCGTTTCAGATGAGCTGGTTAGTCTGGTCAGTCGAAAATCGGGGATGGAGAAAAGCCGGAGGCTGGGGCTACACGACCGCAGCTCACAAAGCCAGCTACTATTCCGAAGACGAGGCGCGCAAGATTATTGACCGCGTCAACGCTGGAGGCAGGCTTGAGGGGATCATGGTGCCAGCGCCGAACCCGATGCTCGCCGCCATGGACGTTCGCAAGGAGAACACGATCTTTTCGGAAATGCTGAAGGGAGAGATTTGCTATTGCGGTAATCCGGCCGCGCACGTGGTGGAGCAAATGATCCCGATTGACGACCCCAAGCCGAACCGTCAGCCTCTCAGGACATTCCTTTGCGATGACCACTTTCTCGAGATCATGGGACCTGCGGCTTGGCTGTCACGGAAAGCGAACAGCGACCAATGATGCTTTCACGCGGCAATGACTTTGCTGGGTGCGCGATGTCAAGTTGGCGGGCGCGACAAACCATCGATCGAAAGCCGGTGTCGCGGCCGCTGCCACGTGCCTCGAGAACGAAACGTTTATCGGCCCGGCTCGTGGCAATCGCTGAAGATATCTTCCTCGAAGATGGTGCGCGGGGAGGGCGCGGCCATGTTGGATGGTCTTCCTGATTGTTAGAGGCCGCGATGTCGTCACGGGAGCGGCTGAGTGGATGGATCGAGGTGGTGTTAGGGGCAGTCGTTCTCCCAAGCCTGATCATTCAGGTCGGGACATTCTTCCCCGGCAGCAGCGGTGGTGGCGTGGGACTCGCCGCTTTTGTCACGGTGGCAGTATTGGTCACCTTGAAACAGTTATGCGTAGCGTCCTCCCTATCGACAGGAGTGAGAACATGGCGATCCAACTGTCTACTGTTCGCAGCCCAGCCGGGTATAGCGTGGCGAATCCTGAGTTTGAGGTGCGAAGAAGTAGTTGGAGTGAAATATTCTCTCGGCCGGCAGCTGCTATTGCTAGTCTCGCGGTAGCCGCGGTGATTGGCGGATTGATATGGCCGGCGCAATTCGCGCCGAAAAAATCAATCTCGGTTGCGACCGCACCAGTGTCGGTTGTCGACGAGGTGGCGCCGGATCCCGCCGCGCCGCGGGCTAACGCGCGGACCGGCGCAATTGATGCCGCGGCGCCGCTCGGCACCGCTGGCGCGGCCGAGGCTAGCCCCGGAGTAACGGCGTCCAGTCAAAACACGTCGAGCGAAAATTCATCGGATATAGGTGTCGCGAGCACGGCGGGGCTGAGATTGTCCAGCGCGGCTGTCGACGAGCGGGCCGCGAGCTCGGAAGAGCCCAAGACTGCACCACCGGTCACATCAGAAGTTATCGCCGCTCGTGAACCTGCCCTCGGCGAGACTCAAAAGGACGAGGATAGCGCCGCTCACGCAGCGCTTTTTCATGAGTTTCTGCAATGGCAAGCCGCACGAGTGTCCGGCGTTACCCCATCTGACCGGCAAAACACAGCAAAGAGCCATCATCGTGTGCGGTCACCAGCCGCCATCCTGACGCCGGCAGCAACGAACTCTCAGTCGCGATCCACGCACCCGTCGTCAGCTGCGCAGGTAACGCCGATCACCTCGCCGGTGGCCCGTCCGCGCCGGCCTCATCTTAGTAGCACCCAGACGCACGCCACAATTGAACACGTGGCGCCGGCATCCGCCGCCGCTAGCCCACCATCCTTCTAGCCTTGCCTTTTGACTTCCTAACCTGCGACAATTCCAGTTTCGCTCCGACACGATGCGCGCGAGTGCAAGCGTCGTGGGGTCAACTGAATCTTCAGCGATTTGGCGCGTCAAAGTTTCAATTGAGCTTCAAAATCGTTAAGCTTGGTGCACCTCCTCGCACAACCGCTGTTCGGAACGAATGCCGTAACAGTAGCCAACCAGCAGCATCCGCACGAGTAGCTCGGGATCGATCGAAGGACGGCCAGTGCAGCTATAGAATGGCGCCACATGGCTCCGGACGTCCGATAGATCGACAAAACGGTCGATCGACCTCAGCAAATGGGTCGCAGAAACGTGCCGCTCAAGTGAGAACTCGTAGAACAGCGCCGCCTGATCGACCTGCCGCTGACCCATCATCGATGCAACCTCCCGCCCGGACCGACGGAATGAATCAGTGATCCTCCTCGGCTTCAACGGCGTAGTTTTTCAACACAATCGGCGCAAAGCGGACATTCGGCGACAACGAAAGTCACCTAAGCCGGCCCTTCACGGGGCCTACGATCGCGGACCAGCCCGCCTAATTCGCCTTGTGGAGATGTCAATTGTGTTGCACGGTCCGGTAGCCAGAGCATCGCGCATTTCCTGCGTAGCCGCTCCATGTCCCGCGGCCAGAGGCGCTGAAGAGTCTGCCTGAGCCGGAGGCGTATTTATCTTGAACGGTCACCGAAGCGCGAACCGCACTGGATTCGCGACGTGTCCTCTGAACTTCAAGAGGTTAGGATGCGTCACAGCTCCGTTAGAAACATTGGATCGCATACGCCGCGTTGCGCCACGAAGACGAGGTCCCAAGAACCATCGTAGGCCGACCCTGCGTGTGCGGTACACGCTAGGGCAACAAAAAAGCTTGTTGCGCGTTGCGCAAAGCGAAGCTTCTTCACAATAATTTCTCCGAAGTGTTTTCAGAGTAGCGCTCAGCCACGTATTCCAGCCGGACGGCCTATTGCCGCGTCGAATTCGCCGTAGCCTTTCACGCCAAGAAACCCCTGCATTTCTCCGACCGGAAAAGGCAGCGCAGGCGCGCTTGCAGGCGACTGCGTGTATATCGTCGCCAACACAGCTATCGCAGCCGCAAGGAGATGTTTGAACATAGCTGGCTTCCCCCGAATCTGAATTCGTTGCTTCCCGATACGCTATACATTTCGAGATAGCTACTTTCCCATCGCACTTGCCTGATCGCTGATCTGATCCAACGGATTTTTGGCGCCGGTCCCATGATCGGTCAGCGACTGCCCTTGGCTTAGTCGCTGTTGAATCATTCCCATGACGGAGGTGACATCCTCGAAGGCCCGGTTGTGGGCATCGTCGCCGGCGGTCGCCAGCCTCGTCAGGTCAAAAACCAGTATCTTGTCGCGCCCGAGTTCAGTTCGATATGGCTCCTGCGCAGGATCGATATCGCCCAGCCGGGGAATGTCCCCCCAAATCGTCTTTGACAGGCTGAGCGCGTCGTCGTCCTGAGATACAAACAAAGCAATGCGCGGCCGAGCAGCGCCCATTCTCTGAATCTGCGTGCGGAAAACATCGACGTCGACGTCGGGCGCCACGAGCAAAACGTTCTTCAACTTGTCATTTTTCATGAAAGCCGCCGTCTGCCGGATCGACCGCCCCCGCAACGCTTCCATCGCAACCCAGTTGCCCATCGAATGGGCCAGCATGGAAATCTCGGTGACGGACGGGTAAGTGGCAAGCGTACCCAGCAGGCTTTCGAGCGCATCACGCGAATAATTCGCGCTTTCCCTGTCGTACGTATAAGCCCGCAACCGCAACTCGCCGCGCGAAGGCCAGGTGAAGAGGATGGGGATGACGGGCGCCTTCGAATCCTGGACGATCTGAGCGAACCGGTAGACCGCATCGTCAAACCGGTTGTTGAAACCATGAACAAAAACCAGGACCTTGCTTCGCCCTGTCCGTTTTGCGTAGGCTGCAATCGAGGTCGCGAAGGTTTGCTTGTCGATATAGTCCGCCGATACGGTCGTGAAGTTAAGCCGCGGATCTGCAGGAAGGGACGCCGGCCACTGGACCTCTCCGACCTTGCGGGACGCATCGGGTGGAATTGAAACGGTGATTGCGGCATAGGAAACGTCCGGGGCGCGCTCGCCGCTGAACATCTCGCCAGGGTCCGTCGTCGAGCGTTGACGCGTCGTCGCGGCAAAGATGGGGACGAGCGAAGCGCCTTCAACCGCGGCCGTCGGAATAAGCACGCCCTGTGAGGGGCGGCCGGCGCAGCCGCCAAGAACAAATGCAATCGAAATCGCCGATAGCGTTAAGACACGTCTTCTTTTCACCGAGGTCCACTCTCTACAAATGCGCCGCAGTCGGCAAGGCGGGTCTTGAGAAAAAACGCCCGCCTGTCTCTTCTCTACATACACCAAGATCGACCATTCCTCGAAAGCGTTCCCGAGCCGGAAGCGAATTTGTCGTGAACGGTCACCGAAGCGCGGACCGCGCCGGAGTTCGCCACGTGGCCTCGGAACTTCACGAGGTTTGGATGTGTTACGACTCCGTCGGAGATGTTGACGTAAAATTATAGGTCGGGTCACAAGTGCCTCTCTTGGCGATGGTCGCGATGCCAGTTTCGTTGGAAGTGTAGCCCGACGTGAAGAGCAGCGCCGCTTCCTTGCCGTGCAGGTCGGCGACCTCGCGCTCCAACTCGACCAACGCGTGGTTGGTGCTGGAAATGTTGCGGGTGCCGCCGGCGCCCATGCGGGTCGCAGTCTCTACCATGGCCCCTATCACCTTAGGATGCTGGCCCATGCCGAGGTAGTCGTTCGAGCACCAGATCACGACGGGGCGGGGGCCGACCGGGGAATGCCATATTGCGTGCGGGAAGCGCCCAGCGATCCGCTCGAGATCGGCAAACACGCGGTAGCGCCGTTCCTCGTGCAGGCGGGCAAGCGCGGCGGAAAAGAAATGATCATAGGTCATAGCGCGAAATCTCCGTCCGGTTTGTGCTCAACGATTGGGGACTCCGCGAGGCGAAGCGGCCGCTTCCAAGCAGACGCAACAGACCTCGTCGATATTCGAATTGGGGAACGGCGTGTTGCGGATATTCGAACGATGATCTGCCTTAGGAAAAGCTTGCGTAAAGCGCTTGTTGAAACGTGCTCGAATTATCCTGAATCGTGCGATCGCGACGCGTGTCGTTGGATCTGAACTCGTCAGCAGACAATTTTGAGCATGATTGGCCCAAATCGAGCAGCCGCATTCAATCGCGGCTGACAGTGCGAATGCATATTGAATGCACGCATTGCCAAGCTGTTCGGACTGAACACGACAGCTCTCATTTTGAAAGAAACGCGGAGTAGCGAGATGAACGTCAAATCCATTGCTGGTCAGCTTGGGAAAGGCGAGCTCGCTTCGCAATATCGTCTCATTCCACCCACCCGCTGGCTGGTCATTGGAGTTTGTCTGACTTCATCGCACCGACAAAGCCACGCGTGGACATCCTGCGGCGCATCCAGGTCAGGGACCTGATGAAATTACCTCGCCGCGTCAAGGTAGGCCAGCCGGGAACCGTGACTGGTGGAAAGCGGAGGTAACTCGTGAACAACACCGCCAATGCCGCCGAGGCTGTCCCGCACTTCATTCAGCGTCGAGTCCTCCATATCGTCTTTGCCTCGACCAGCGGTCACACGGAGTACGTGGTGGATGCGCTGATCGATTCGTTGAAGAGCATTACCCCAGGCTGGGAGATCGAGGAAACGAGGGCCGAGAAAACGCGGCCACAGGATTTGCTAAGCGGAGATGTTCTCCTGCTCGCCTCGGCGACCTGGAATACCGGGAGCATCGAGGGGCAATTGAATCCACACATGTGGGTGCTGCTCCATGACAAGGCGAAGACTCTGGACTTGGCCGGCAAACCGTGTGCGTGCATCGGGCTCGGGGACCATCGATACTTCTATACGGCGCGTGCGGCGGATCATTTGCAGAACTACGTTAAGGCCCATCATGGCCGGCTCATTGTTCCAGCGCTTAAAATCATAGACGAGCCCTACGGCCAGGAAGAGGAGGTAAGAGTTTGGGGCAAACAGTTGGTGGATGCTTCAAAGCAGGTAGATTGGCGTTAGGCGATGCCCCGCATATCTCTTAAAATGGTCGGCGCTTCCGGACAGGGAATAAACTCCATTGGCGCGATTGTCGCCAAGGGTCTCAAAAGATCCGGATATTGCGCGTTCGGCTACCGCGAGTATCCATCGCTCATCAAGGGCGGGCATGCGAGCTATCAGCTGGACATCTCGAATCAAGGTATCCGCAGCACCGAAACGAAGGTGAACGTGCTTGTCGCGCTCAACCATCACGGTCTCGAGCTGAACATGGATGAACTGAAACAGGGAGGGATCGTGCTGCACGTGACGCCCGGGTGGCAGTTTCCGGAGCATCATCAGAAACTGATCGCGGAGCGAAGCCTTCGCGTCATCTATTTCCCGGTTGATGACATGCTCAATCGCCTCGGCGCGAGAGCAATTCTGTCGAACGTGCTGCTGACCGCCTTTGTCTGGTCCATGCTGGACCAGGATATCGATGCCCTCAAGTCCCTCGTCGGAGAGACGTTTGCGAAGAAGAAAGCTCTGCTCGAACTCAACATGCGATGTATCGAAGAGGGATATTCCTTTGTCGATCCAGAGCAAGGGACGATCTCCGTCGCGTTGCCGCCGCCTGACAAGGGTTTCGCCCGCCACCTTTTAATTACCGGTAGTCAAGCGATGGGACTCGGCGCGGTTCATGCGGGGGTACGGCTCTATGCCGGCTACCCGATGACGCCCTCCAGCCCGCTTCTGTCGTTCATTGCCGAGCTCGAAAACAAGACTCACATGGTGGTTAAGCAGGCGGAAGATGAAATCACCGCCGCGCAGATCGTGAGCGGGGCGATGTACATGGGAACCCGCGCGCTCACCGCCACCTCCGGTGTCGGATTCGATCTTATGAGCGAGACACTGTCTCTGAATGCCATGATCGAGAACCCGACGGTGTTTGTGCTGGCGCAACGCCCCGGTCCGGCGACGGGCCTGCCGACCTGGACGGCTCAAGGCAGTCTCTTGCAGGCCACGAGTTGCTCTGCCGGCGAATTCACCCGCTGCGTAATCTCGGTCAGCAACAGCCAGGATGCCTTCGATTTGATGCCGGTCGCATTCAATCTGGCAGAGCAGTATCAAATCAGTATCATTGTCCTCACGGACAAGCAGATCGCCGAGGCGCTCTACACGCAACACCCTTACGATCTGGAAAAGGCCGATATCGATCGTGGCAGGCTCGTCGTCGATCCCGAGAAGCTGAAAGCCTTGAAATCATCCGATCGATTTAACCCGCACGCCCGAGGGGGCGTTTCGTTGCGATGGCTTCCCGGCAGCGACGCGGCGACCTATTGCGCGCAGGCCGATGAACACAATGCCATGGGGGCCGTGGACGAATCTTCCCTCAATACCAAGTTGCAAATGGAAAAGCGGTTGCGGAAGTTCCACGGATTGAAAGCGGGGCTTCCCGCACCTCATTTGAGTATCGGCGGTCGCAGCGCAAAGACGACCGATTGGATGGATGTAGGCGACGAAATCGAGTTGCTAGCGATCGGCTGGGGAAGCACCGGTGACGTATTTCAAGACGTCATGTGCAGCGATGAACTGCGAGGGCGGAAGATCGCGTATTTGCACTACACGTATCTCTGGCCGATCCGCACCCAGGAGCTTCAGAGCTTGGCAAAGCGGTCGAAACGCATTGTCTTGGTGGAGCAGAACTATCAGGGGCAGTTGGGCATGCTCATCAGGATGGACTGCGGCTTGGATATCCCGGATAAAATTCTCAAGTACGACGGCCGACCGTTTTTCTACGATGAGCTTCTTTCGTTGGTGATGGAGAGGTGTGCGAGCACCTCGGAAAACGAAGAGAATTCTCCCGATTTCGAATATGCAGGTTCCTCGTCATGAATATCGCTCTGCAGACCCGCCCGCCCGCTCTTTCCGAGTACTATTCGGAAACCAAATGCATCTGGTGTGACGGCTGCGGCAACTATGGCATTTGGACGGCCGTGAAGTATGCGCTGGTAGAACTGAATATGCATCCGTGGCAGATTTGCCTTTGCTACGATGTCGGTTGTCACGGCAACGGCTCGGACAAAATTGATGGCTACCGCTTCCACGGGCTCCATGGTCGCGTCATCCCGTTTGCAGCAGGCGCGAAGCTAGCGAATATGAAGGTACCGGTCATCGCCTTCGGCGGGGATGGCGCGACTTTCTCGGAAGGTATCGGGCATTTGGTCCATGGCGTGAGGAGCAATTATCCCATCACGTTCGTCCTGCACAACAATACAAACTACGGGCTAACGACCGGGCAGGCGAGTTCGCTCACGCCACAGGGCAAGCCAATGAACACAAGCCCCAACGGCATCCCCGAGCATACGTTGGCGAGCATGGACCTGATCTTCTCACTCAATCCCACCTTCGTTGCCCGTGGCTTTAGCGGTGACATTAAACTGATGACTCGCATTCTCAAAGCCGCCATTCAGCACCGCGGCTTTGCCTTCGTCGAGATGCTCCAGGCGTGTCCGACATACAATCACTTCGCGACGCACGAATATCTATTGGATAAGTACTTCGATGCAAATGCCGACGGTCACGACCCAAGCAATCTGCAGCAGGCGAAGGTGCTGGCTACGCAGGGCCAGGATCGCATCGCCTGCGGCATTCTCTATCGACGCGAGGACATTCCGCACTTCTATGACCGGCTAATTCCGCGGCAAGGACTCGAGACGACCTGCGTCGAGGAGGTGCGGAGGTATGATGTGAGCGAGTATTGGAAGGAACTGGTGTAAGTAAAATTTCACCGTTGGGAACGCGGAGTTCATTCGGAAGTGATCCGCTCATTCAATCACCTCGTCGGCACCGGATAGTGGCGACGTTAGGGTGGTAGCACTTTGGATGCGGCCAAAGGGGGATTTCTGAGCAGTGGCCCCTTGTGGCGCAAAGCGGCCATCCAGTAGAGCCTCGCGCCCAACCGAGACAAAATTAAAAACCAACGCATCTGTTCTTCGCCGGGTAGTCGCGGCAGGCGACCAAAGGCATGGTCTCATGCTCATGTCATTCAGTCGGTGAGAGCCGCTCTCGAAATTGCTCCGCCATCCAGTCGATGAACACACGCAGACGCGGCGACAGTTGCCGCGTGTGGGAGTAGAGCACGTGGACGGGCAGCGGCGACGGCGGAAAGCCGGCCAGCACTTCGACCAGCGCGCCGTGGGCCAGTTCCGCGTCGACGCGATACTGCGGCACCTGGATCAGCCCGAGGCCCAGGCACGCGCAAGCCACGTTGGTCTCTGGACCGGTCACCGTCGTCGGCAATTTCAGCTGGTGCGCGTTGCCGTCGGTGCCGAAGACCAGCGGCACGATGTCGCCGCTGTCGGGCGATAGAAATCCGACCATCTCGTGACCTGCGAGATCGTCGGGTGTCTGCGGCGTGCCGAAGCGGCCGAGATAGTCGGGGCTTGCGAACGTCCCCCGCTCGAGCAGCGCCAGTCTGCGCTTGATCAGCGGACTGTCGCTCAGTTCACCGGCCCTTATGATGCAGTCGAAGCCTTCGCGGATCATGTCGAGCGGCTGGTGGGCTTCGCCGAAGTGCAACCGGATGTCGGGATATCGCTGCCGGAAGCGCGGCAGGTCCGGAAGCAGGAAATGGCCATGACCACCCGAAACTAACAGAATAGCCATCGTCACCGGCGCGTCCGGCGGCATTGGTGCTGCGGTCGCCGAGCGCCTGGCCAAAGATGGCTTCACCGTGGTGGTGAACTATGCCGGCAACGCCGCCTCGGCTGCGGCAGTCGTAGCTACGATCGAAGCGGCCGGCGGCCGGGCTTTGGCGGCCCAGGCCGACATCTCGGGCGTCGAAAAGCCGGAAAAACGTCGCGCTATGGCGTAGAATAGAGTGCACACGACGCGACCTAACGAACTGAATGTACTAAAAAAATGCAACTAAATCAATTACATAGATTTGCCGTCGCGCCTATGATGGATTGGACCGACCGGCACTGCCGCGTCTTTCATCGTCTGTTGACGCGGTGTAGCCGGCTTTACACGGAGATGCTGACAACCGGCGCCGTCATTCACGGCGATCGCGCGCGGCTGCTTGCTTTTGATGCGAGCGAGCACACCGTTGCGCTTCAGCTTGGCGGTTCCGACCCGCGCGATCTCGCAACCTCGGCCAAGATCGGCGAGGATTTCGGCTATGATGAAATCAACCTCAATGTGGGCTGCCCGTCGGACCGGGTCAGGGACGGCCGCTTCGGCGCCTGCCTGATGGCGGAGCCCAAACTGGTGGCGGCTTGCGTTGAGGCCATGAAGCGCGCCGTGACTATTCCGGTCACGGTGAAGTGCCGGATTGGCATCGACGACCAGGATCCAGAGATCGCTCTGGATAGGCTGGCGCGTGATGTGGTTGCGGCCGGCGCGGACGCGCTGATCGTGCATGCCCGCAAGGCCTGGCTTGAAGGATTGTCGCCGAAGGAAAATCGCGACATTCCGCCGCTCGATTACGATCGCATCTATCGCCTGAAGGCGGCGCTGCCGAATGTCCCAGTCATCATCAATGGCGGGATCGGCAGCCTCTCGGAGGCGAAGGCGCACCTTTCCAAGGTCGACGGTGTGATGCTCGGGCGCGCGGCCTATCAAGAGCCGTGGCGGCTATTGATGGTCGATCCCGATTTCTTCGGCGAGGCGGCACCACCACACGCAACCATGAAGGACGCATTCGAGGCGATGATGCCCTATATCGAGCGCGAGCTCGCGCAGGGCACGCGCTTGCACGCGATCACGCGGCATTTCGTCGGCGCCTTCCACGGCGTGCCCGGCGCGCGCGCGTTTCGCCGCTACCTCGCCGAGAATGGCGTCAAGCCGGGAGCCGGCGCGAATGTGCTGCGCGATGCAATCGCGCTCGTCGAGGACCGTGGCAAAGACAAGACCGGTGCGCCGATTGCTGCCTAGGGCATGATCGGGAAAAGTTGAGACCGGTTTTCCCTTAGCTAACAAACGCGGAACACGTTTGCGCGGATATCATGCTCAACAAAAGATATAGCGAGATGACGATTCGAAGAAAAGTCATCATGCTCTAACTAGCTCGAGCCGGGCTTCTTTCTTGGTCTTCGCCTCCGACACTGTGATCCAAATGGAGCGGGAAAATTCCGTCGGCATCCAAAACAGTACCGGAGAGGGCACGGCGCAGCGGTTCTGAATATTGCCCGCCGAGCCGCGGGCCGTCAGGCTCTTACTTGAAGGGGATGGCGTACATCAAGCCGCCCTTGCTCCAGGCCGCGTTCAGGCCGCGCTCGAGCTTCAACGGGCTCGCCTGGCCCACATTGCGCTCGAAGATCTCCGCGTAGTTGCCGCCCGCCTTTACGGCCTGCACCATCCACTTGTTGTCGAGGCCAAGGCGCGATCCGAGGTCGCCAGCGCTGCCGAGCAGACGCTGGATGGCCGGCACGTTGCTGGATTTTGCCATTTCGTCCGCGTTGGCTGAGGTTACGCCGAGATCCTCTGCCTCGACCAGGCCGTAGTGAAGCCATGCAATGATGTCCGTCCATACCTCGTCACCATTGCGCGTGAATGGTCCGAGCGGTTCCTTGCTGATTGTCTGCGGTAGGACGACGTAGTCGGCAGCGTTCGGCGCCGCGGTCGCCACCGCGCCAGCCAGCGCGGAGGCGTCCTGGGTCATAGCATCGCAACGGCCGCCGAAGAATGTCTGGTACATGGTATCGACGCGATCGAATACCAGCGGCTTCCACTCGATGCCGTTGGCCCGACCGTAATCGCCGAGCGTCACCTCATGGGTCGTTCCTTGCGCGACGCAGACAGTGGCGCCATTCAGTCCCTTGAGATCCTTCACGCCGCTATCTCGCCGGACCACAAAGCCCTGGCCGTCATAGAAATTGACCGGTCCCTGTCGCAGGCCGAGGGTTACACCCCGCAGATAGGTATGCGTGGAATTTCGATAGAGCACGTCGATTTCGCCCGACTGCAGCGCGGTGAAGCGGTTCTGGGCCGTGAGTGCGACGTAGCGCACCTTGGTGGCGTCGCCGAGAACCCCCGCCGCCAAGGCGCGGCAGTAGTCGACGTCGAGTCCCTTGTAGTTGCCCTGGGAGTCCGGCGCGGAGAATCCGGCAAAGCCGGCGCTGACGCCGCACACGAGCGTGCCGCGCTGCCTGACCGTGTCGAGCGTTCCGGCGGCTGCCCCCGAAATCCAGGCAGCGAGCAATCCTGTAGCAATGGCGATTCTCTTCATTCTGCTCCTCCTCCTACCGACCAATGGTCTTCAATGCGCCGTCTACCGCAGAGCCGAGCCTGTCGACGATCATGTCGATGTCGTCTGGCGTCGCGATGTAGGGCGGTGCGAGCAGGACATGGTCGCCGCTGCGGCCATCCATCGTCCCGCCGGCCGGATAACAGGCGAGACCACCTTCGAACGCGGCGGCCTTGATCCGCTGGTTGAGTTTGAGGTTGGGATCGAACGGCGTGCGGCTGCCGCGGTCGGCGACCAGTTCGATGGCCTGGAACAGGCCGCGCCCGCGGATATCGCCGACATGCCGGTGATTGCCGAAGCGCTCGGTCAGGCGCCGCTCGAGATGGCGGCCGAGATCCCCGACCCGTTCGAGCAGTTTTTCCTCGCTGATAATACGCTGGACCACGAGGGCCGCCGCGCAGGCGATCGGGTGGGCGAGATATGTATGCCCGTGCTGGAAGGATCCCGAACCCCGACGGATCGTGTCAACGATGTCGGCGCTTGCGAGCATCGCGCCGATCGGCTGGTAGCCGCCGCCAAGTCCCTTGGCGATGGCCTGGATGTCGGGCGCAATGCCTTCCTGTTCCCATGCGTGAAGCGTGCCGGTGCGGCCCATGCCGCACATCACCTCGTCGAGGATGAGCAGGGCGCCGTGACGGTCGCAGATCTCCCGCACCGCCCTGAAGTAGCCTTCGGGCGGCGGCACGCAGCCGGCGGTGGCTCCGACGACGGGCTCGGCAATGAAAGCGGCCACCGTGTCGGGGCCGAGGCGCCGGAATTCAGCCTCCAGTTCGGCGGCCAGCCGCGCCGTAAACCCGGCTTCGGATTCATCGTCGCGCTTTTCGCGATACGCGAATGCAGGTGTCACATGACTGAAGGCGGACGACAGCAAGGGCGCATAGGATTCGCGGCGCCACGCGTTTCCGCCCGCGGCCAGCGCGCCCAAGGTATTCCCGTGGTAGCTCTGCCGGCGGGCGATGAAACGCTGGCGCTGCGGCTGGCCGCTTTCGATGAAATATTGGCGCGCCAGCTTGATGCTGGCTTCGATCGCTTCCGATCCGCCGCTGACCAGGTAGGCGTAGCCGAGGCCGCCGGGCTCATCGCCGACGAGCAGGTCGGCCAGCGCTTCGGCCGGCTCCGACGAGAAAAAGCCGGTATGGGCATAAGCCAGTTTCGACGCTTGCCTGGAAATGGCCTCGACCACGCGCGGATGTTGATGTCCGAGACAGGAAACGGCGGCACCGCCGGAGCCATCGAGAATCCGGCGCCCATCCTCGGCAGTGAGCCAAACGCCGTCGCCGCCGACCGCTATAGGGGGCGTTTCGCGCAGGCTTCGATGCAGCACGCGGCTATGTCTGGTGCCCATCACATTCACCCTTTCTCGGCAACATATTGCGACATCGCCGCGAGGCGAGCTTCGGTCTCCTTAAGGCGGCGTTTCGCGCCCGCGCCGCCGAGCGCAAACGTGACGGCGGCAAGCGACTGCGCGATCGCAATCGCACCGGTCAGGCTGGGAAAGAAACCGGGCGAGGCGGCCGCCTCGAACAGGAGCAGGTGATCGGCGCCCTCCGCCATGGGTGCGGCGATCGTGTCGGCGATCGCGATCAGCGCAGCGCCGGAACGATGCGCCGCGCGCGCCGACAGCACGCTTGCGGTCGAATAGGGCGCAAAGCCGACGACGATGACGGCGTCGCCGGCACGAAATGCCCCGAGGTCGAGATCCTCGGGACCCGACCCGCCAACCAGTTGCACCGCTTCAGGCCGGAACAGGCGAAGCTGGTAATTGAGCAGTTCCGCCACGCTGCGGCAGCTTCGAAAGCCGGCGATCCAGATCCGCTGCGCCGTACGCAGGGTCTTGGCAGCCGCCGCCACGCTGCTTGAGGAAATGCGGGCAAGGCCCGCCGCTTCGGCTTCGAGCTTGTCGGCGACCAGCGTGACATCGGAATTGGGGCCGTGGCGCCGTTCCTTGGTTCGGCCCGAGAACGGAGAGGGCTGCGCGGGCCGGCGCGCCTCGGTCAGAGCGGCGCGGAGTTCATCCCACCCCGAATAACCCAGCGCCTTCGCCAGCCGGGTGAAGGAGGCGGGATCGGCACCCGCCACGGCCGCCAGATCGCGCATCGAACGCGTGGTGGCGTCGTAATCGTTGGCGGCAACGAAGCGTCCGACTTCACGCAGCCGCATCGGCAGCGAGGGCAGGGCGCTGCAGAGTTCATTGAGCGGCGAAGACTTCGGTTGCGGCTGGGCCATGAAACATACGTTGCACAGAACGTCATTTTGTGCAACGTATGAAACGCGCCCCCCGTGAGCGCATGGCCGAAGATCGCTGCTGACGGAAGGATCCTTGTGCTGTGACGACATCCGCGTCAGGACCTGCTCGCCGCAAGCCATCGCGCTTCTCGCTCGGCAACGCGCGTCTCGCGGGATATTTCTGGCAGGTCGTAGTGGTGGGGCTTGCGATCGCTGTGGTGTTCTGGCTCTGGTCTAACGCCGTTCACAATCTGTCGGTGCGCCGCATCTCGACCGGCTTTGCCTTTCTGGGCCGCGAGGCCGGGATGCCGATTGCCGATGCCTGGATCGCTTACAGCCCGCAGAACACCTATCTGCGCGCATTCATGGTCGGCGTCGTCAACACGCTCCGTATCGCGCTAATCGGCATCGTGCTCGCGACGGTGCTTGGAACGCTGATCGGCATCGCGCGTCTGTCGTCCAATTGGCTGCTGTCCCGCACGGCGGCAGTCTATGTCGAAGTGCTGCGCGATATTCCGCTGCTGCTTCAGCTTCTGTTCTGGTACGTGCTGATGCAGGGGCTTCCCGCGGCCCGCGCCGCATGGATGCCGATCGGCGGCGTATTTCTTTCGAATCGCGGTCTGGTATTGCCCTCGATACCGATCGAGGCGGGAAATCTCTGGGTGATCGGTACCGCCGCGCTCGGGCTGATCGCGTCGTACGCGCTGCGCCGGCGATTTGTGGCGTGGCAGCTGCTCGATGGGACACCGCGTTCACTCTGGCCTTACGCGCTCTTTCTGATGGTCGGACTGCCAGCGCTGGTATCGTGGGGACTGGGCGTATCCTGGACCATTGCCATGCCCGAGTTGCGCGGCTTCAATTTTGTCGGCGGATTGACGCTGTCCCCGGAGTATTTCGCACTGCTGGTCGCGCTCGTCACCTATACCTCGGCCTTCATCGCCGAGATCGTGCGGAGCGGCATCCAGGCCGTTCCGAGGGGGCAGTGGGATGCCGCCATGGCGCTCGGTCTGCGCCGTAGTTTCGTCCTTCAGCACATCGTCATGCCGCAGGCACTTCGCGTCATCATACCGCCGATGACCAGCCAGTATCTGAACCTGACCAAGAATTCGTCGCTGGCCGTCGCGGTTGGCTACCAGGACATCGTGTCGATCGCCAATACGACGCTGAACCAGACCGGCCAGGCCATCGAATCGATCGGGCTCATCATGGGGGTGTTCCTGACGATCAGCCTCGGCATCAGCCTGTTCATGAACTGGTACAATGCGCGCATCGCGCTGTCGGAGCGCTGATCGATGATATCGCTGACGGGTGCGCGGCAAGATACGCTTCCCTCCGGCCGGTCGCGATCGCGCAGGACCGGAGGCGGCCGCGCGATCGGTTGGCTGCGCGCCAATCTGTTTCCCTCGATACCCTCGACCGTCATCTCCCTGCTGCTGATCTTCCTGCTCGCGAAGGCGTGCGTGAGCTTCGTACAGTGGGGTTTCTGGAACGCGATCTGGACGGCTCCCGGCAATCAGACCGGCGCCTGCCGGGCCATCCGCGGGCTTGGCGCCTGCTGGGCCGTCATCCCCGAAAAGTATCGCTTCATCCTGTTCGGCACCTATCCCTTCGATCAGCAGTGGCGCCCCGCGCTTGCGGTGCTGACCTTCATCGCACTCTTCGTTGTGTCGAGCCGCCGCAGCTGGTGGCGCAAGGAGCTTGTGCTGGCTTGGGCTACGGCACTCGTCGTGATTGGCCTGCTGATGTGGGGCGGCATCTTCGGGCTGACCTACGTGTCCCAGGATCGCTGGGGCGGGCTGCCGGTGACGCTGATCCTCGCGACCTTCGGGCTGGCCTTCGGTTTTCCGCTCGGGATTGTCGTCGCGCTCGGCCGCCGTTCCAGGCTGCCCGCGATCCGGTCGCTTTGCGTCCTCTATGTCGAACTCATCCGTGGCGTGCCGCTGGTCAGCCTGCTGTTCATGTCGAGCGTCATGTTTCCGCTGTTCTTGCCCGATGGCGTCAACATCGACAAACTGCTGCGGGCGCAGGTGGCCTTCGTGCTCTATGCCGGGGCCTATCTGGCGGAAGTCATTCGCGGCGGCTTGCAAGCGGTTCCCAGCGGTCAGCACGACGCGGCCGACGCGCTCGGCCTGTCGTATTGGCGGAAGAACGGGCTGGTCATTCTTCCGCAGGCGATCCGGCACGTCATACCGCCATTGGTGAACACGTTCCTCGCGTTCTTCAAGGATACCAGCCTGGTCCTGATCATCGGCATCTTCGACCTGCTGACGACGGCGAAGACCGCGATCGTGGATCCCGCCTGGCAATCATTCAGCGTCGAGGTCTACCTGTTCGTGGCCCTGATTTATTTTGTCTTCTCCTTTGCCATGTCACGCTACAGCCGGCGCCTCGAAACGGAGGCCAAATCGACCTGACCGGTGAATGAAGCGGCTGACGGCTTGAACTTGTTGACATCGATGGCCCAGGATTGTGCATTCCGCCGATAGACGACGAAGAATGCAATCCCGATTGGGATTCTTCAAACTCTAGGTTGGTCAGGATTGCAGTGCTGCGTGGCTCAAAATTGAGATTGCCACGAGGCCCGGTGTGCCTAGGAGGCCGGGCCTCGTGACTTACCATCCCCCCAAAGGGGCTGGAAACAAGGTTGAACGCGCGTTGCTCGCGGCAATACGCAAATTCCGACCCCAGTGGTACACCGTAGGATTACGGCCATAATAGGTACGACCGCCCCAGGATGGAGCTTTAGCCAGGCTCTGTTGCATTAGAGGCACATATGCTGGGGATACCAGGGACCGACCGGCTCGTGGCCGACCATCGTGCCTTGCGTGGCCGATCAGACCGTCTGCCTCGTCGCAGACGGCTTTGGCGCAAATGGCACCGCCTACCGCGAGACTGAAACAATCATCGGCGGTCTGATGGGCGCTCATCGAACGCAACAGATTGTTCAAGGGGCAGGATCTGATCGGATAGTTCCGGAAATGAGCCGGCGAAATAACACCAGCAGCGCGTAGGACGCACTGGCGTCAGCGCAATGCGCACTCTCTATCAGCGCGTGGCTTGTCGCGTCTGACAACATGCTCGCCCGGTGCACGTGGCAACCGCGATCGATGGCGTTGCTACGACGCCAGGATGCTGCTCTCGCCGTCGCTGCGGACACGAGGCAAGGGGACTCTCTTTGAGTTGCATGAGTGCTTTCGTCACCTGAGCCTTTTTCCGTTCCGATTGAATCGGAACGGAGGCTCCAGCTTCCTGTTCTGACGCGTTTTCATCGCGAACCGGCACCCACCCCGGATCAAGTCCGGGGCGGGCTTTCGCTCGTAAACACTCTAGCGTGCGCATCGCAATCGAAAAATCATGTGCATGACTTCTGATGAGATTGCATTGTCAAATATCGACTCGCTGAGAATATGTAGGATGAGACGTTGTTTCCGGCGTGTTGTGGCGTGCGCGCGAGGATAGTTGCGTCGGCTTATCGACTACCGAGCTTCGAGTTCTACTTGCCGAAGCGATACTGGTGGTCTTGACGACAGCGGGGAAGCTAGTTCGGTTATTCCCCCGTGCCATCCGTCTGATCGACGGGGCGCCACAGCTCAGAAAATAGTGGTGGATCAACACCCGCGTCGAGCACACCTCCGCAGATTGGCGACGGCAATTGGCACGAAGGTTGCTGGGGACGGGGTATGGGCAATACTCAAGTTCATGCGCCGCTCGCCAAAGGAGATGGATGAAATGAAGGCGAATTAGGAATTCGACGACTCTATTGGTGCAAGCCGCGTTGAATCGTCTGGCCGACATACACACCTGGAACGATTATCAATGAAACTCCGCATTCTATGCGCGGCGCTACTGATCGCCGCGCCCGCTTTCGCACGTGACGATGGTCGCTATGCTGGCTCGCCGCTCAAGCCATGGTTCGAGAGCCTCAAAAGTGGGAAGGGGCCGTGCTGCTCGGATGCCGATGGGGCGGCCCTCTTGGACACGGATTGGGAATCCAAGGATGGCCACTATCGCGTCCGGATCGAAAATCAATGGTGGGACGTGCCTGACGAAGCGGTCATCACCGAGCCGAACAGAGCAGGTCGCACCATGGTGTGGCCGATGTACCGTCGCTGGCCCGATCATACGACGATCGATATTCGCTGCTTCATGCCCGGGAGCATGACTTAGAATGTGATGAGAGTGGTCATCCCCTTCGTTTGGCGGTCTGTCAAAGACCGCATGATGGGAGGAGACAACGCGATGTCTTACCGGATCGACGGTCAGGACGAGAGTCGTTGACCGGCGTCGCGCCGCAGACGTTCGACGGCGACAAGGACCGCCGGCCGTTCGAGCACCTCCACCAGCCGATCGAGGAGTCTTTCATGATCGTGGTGTTTAGGCTCAAGATATTCTTCAAGAATGCGCTGGGCGTCGCTAATGGCTTGAATGGCTAATTCCCGATCGCTCATTGCTCAAAGCTCCCGCAGCAGAACCGACAGCTCATAAATCTTGCCGCCACTCATTTGTTCCAAAGTTGGAACCCAGGAACGGGGCTTTTTTGGGCCTGACGCCCCCAGCGCGACCAACATCACGCGAGCAACGCCGGCAAGGGCAAGAACACGGCCGGCGCGGTCTCCAAGATGGCGGATATGGGGAAGTCCAACGACGGCAACCAGGACAAGGCGTCGCTGATCATTGTCGAAGTGCTGGGCTACGGCGGCTGCAGCGGCGGCGATGCCGAGACGTGCGCGAAGCAGTAGTCCGTGGGCCGGCCTCGCGATGGGGCTGGCGGCCGCGCATCAACCGGTCTCGGCGGAACAACCGGGGCCCGATCAATTTCGAAAAAGGTACGGTCAGATCCCGAGAACCCACACCGCGACGATGGTCACGAGCACAGCCAGTCCGCTGATGGTCCAGCCTGTGACATAGAGCCCGCTATCGGTCTCCGGTCGATCGACCATGGTGTCGTGCCAATGGTTCATCCGAACCTCCTGTTGGCCTTTGTCTCCTAAGCTGCCCTCCTGTCAGATAAGTCGCGAACCGCCCTCTTGGGTTCAAACATGAGTTGTGGGCAGCTATGCGGTCGCCAATGGGGTGCGCCGGTCGTTGTGCGCCGCATCAACAGCCCGAAGCCCCGCGCAGGCAGGGATGCCGGCGTGCTTGCTCGGCGCAATGAAACCGTTCAAATCCTTATCGACCGACAAAAGCCAAAGAAGACGTTCGAAGGGAAGGAGAACGAAGTCCGATGAAGGATTTTGCTGGAAAGATTGCCGTCATCACCGGAGGCGGTACGGGGATGGGGCGCGAACTCGCGCGCCAGCTCGTGGCCGAGGGCTGCAATGTCGCGATGTGCGATGTATCGGCGGACGCCATGGCGGAGACCAAGCGGCTCTGCGAGGCCGAAAAGCTGCCGCAGGGGCTGCGCGTCACCGCCCACGTCGCCGACGTCTCGATCGAGGATCAGCTCAAGCGCTTTCGCGATGAACTGATCGCGCAGCAGGCGACCGACAAGATCCACCTGCTGTTCAACAATGCCGGCATCGGCGGCGGCGGCAGCCTGTTCACCTCGACGCGCGAGCAGTGGGAGCGCACCTTCAACATCTGCTGGGGCGGCGTCTATCTCGGTGTCCGCACCTTCCTGCCGCTGCTGGTGAAGGCCGATCAGGCTCACATCGTCAACACCTCAAGCGTCAACGGTTTTTGGGCATCGGTCGGCGTGGGCGTGTCGCATACCGCCTATAGCGCCGCGAAATTCGCTGTGAAGGGATTTACCGAAGCCCTCATCAACGATCTCCGCCTCAACGCGCCGCATGTCAAATGCTCGGTGGTGATGCCCGGCCATATCGGCACCTCGATCGTGTCCAACACGCGCAAGGTGCAGAGCGGTAGCGAATCCGATCGGCTCAATCCAAACGAGATTGTTCAGGCACGGCAGCGCCTGAAAGGCCAGGGTATCGATACCGCGCCGATGTCGGACGAGGAGATCCAACAGATCGCGCTCGATCGCGCCCGCACATTTCGCGACGAAGCGCCCACCACGGCCTCGACTGCTGCGAAAATCATCCTCGATGGCGTCAAGGCCGGGCAATGGCGCATTCTGGTCGGTGACGACGCACACAAACTCGATGAACGCGTGCGCGAGATGCCGGAGCGCGCCTATGATCCGGAGTTTTACCAGAGCTTCGCCAAGGAAGTCGGCTGGCGGCTGGGATAGAAACGAGGACGCTGCAACCAAGATCTCATTTCGACATGATCGACCGGTCGCGCTATCTCACGACAAGCGCGACGCGTTTGCGCGGAGATCATGCTCAAAACAATAAGTTGGAGCGCGATGACGAAATCATCGCGCCCTAACGTTCGCGCGCGCTGACCCGGTAGGCGAGGCGGCTATGGCCTGGGCAATAGGGTAGGCCCTCGATCGGCGTGTTGCCGCAGAAGCAGAAATCCGCAGCGCCCGGCGAACTGATCGGCCAGCGGCATCTTTCCTTGCTCAGTTCGAACAGCGAGCAGGAATGTCCGTTGTGAATGCTGTCGTCTTCGACGATCGGCTCCGGCTCGGCGGGCACGGCCTTCAGCAAATACTGCCGAAACGTCGCCGCCGCTTTTGGGCGATATGCGGTCTCGGCGGCTTTCCTGGCCGGGCGCCTGACCCCGGCCTTCTCGCGGGTCAGGTTCATACGCGAGATCTTGCCGATCACGGCGTTCCGGCTGACGCCGATGTGAGCTGCAATTTCGCGGCAGGATAGTCCTGCCTCGAAGCCGCTTTTGAGCAGCTCGAGGCGTTCGGTGGTCCAGGTCGGGTGATTGGTCAATTGATGGGTGGTTTGATTGGCGGGCATGTCATCGCTTCCAGAATGGATCCCAATTGGATCGTCCTGGCCTCGTGTCCGACCGAACCGCCCGCGCGTCTCAAAAACTCCCGTTACTTTCCATTGTCGCGGATCGACAGCAGCCCGTCCTTGATGGCGAGCCGAATGCCTTCTTCGATCAATGTCCTGGCGACACCTGGAACGCTGGTGCCGTGGGTGCCCTGTCTCACAAGCCTTTCGAGATAGGTGATGGTTGCAAGCGACAAGGTTACGGGAACGCGGTCGGTCTCGGCTTTTTCCGTGGCCATGTCAAAAGCTAGTCCGCTACAAAGATACTTAAAAGTAACTTTTACGACTCTATTAGGAATCCCGAATCTTGTATAGGGTCTTTGCCTTCCTTGGTTAAGACGTTGAAAAAACTGTAACAATACTAAGAATTCAGCGAAAAATGCCCGTCACCCCGGCGGGGAGCCGGGCCGGTCGGGCCAAGGCGCATCTGGAAAAGAGAGATTCCTGTGGATTGCCCGCTACGCGGGCGAGACGTCAGCGCGCCGATTCAAATCTTGATTCGGCGGCACGCAGCAATTTCGGTGACAGCGCGGGTTGAGGCCGAAGCGACTGACAGCTTGGCGGCGCGAGGCCGCCTTAAGCCTGCACCTCGATCTTCACGGGGAAACGTTGCAGGAGCTGCTTGGCCGCTGCCGCCTGGCTCGGTGCAGCCGTCACGCGCAAATAGAGCCCGCGCGACGGATCGGTGATTGCTTCAACGATAACGTCCTTCGCAAGCCCCTCGGCCGCCAGCAGTTCGCGCGCGGCTTCGCCAGCGGCGATCTCCCGGAGCTTCGGCTTGAAAATCTTCCCGACCGGCGTGACCGGCATCTCGGCAACGATAGAGACCGCGCGCGGCCGCGCCGGCGGCTCCAAAATCTTCTCCTGTACGAAAGCCGCGAGCGCCTGCGGGTCGATGTCGACGCCCGGCTGCCCTGATACGAACAGCATCGGGACTTCACCAGCATAGGTATCGGGGCGGCCCACGGCGGCTGCGAGCGCTACGCCCGGAAATTCCAGCGCGGCATCCTCGATGGTGCGCGGATCGATATTGTGCCCGCCGCGGATGATGACGTCCTTGGCGCGGCCCATGATGTAGACGAAGCCGTCGGCGTCGACGCGGCAGATGTCTCCGGTGCGAAGCCAGCCCTCGTAGAACGCGTCCTCGGTCTGCTTCTTGTCGACATAGCCCGGGAAGACTTGCGGTCCCTTGGTGAGCAATTCGCCGACCGGCGAAGGCCACGGCCCGGTGTACAGCTCGCCGCCCGAGAGGATCGCAAGTTCGACCATCGGGTTCTTGGTGCCGACGGCCTCCGCGCGCGGCCTCACGCCGGCCACGTCGTGCGTGATCCCGCCGGCAAGCTCGGTCATGCCGTAGACCTGCTGCACGCAGGCACCACCCCATCGCGCGAGGAAGCGCCGCTCGATCTCGGGCGGGCAGATCGAGGCGCCGGTCGCCGCGATGCGCAGGGAGGAAATATCGCAATCGCCGACCGGGATGTCGGCGAGCGCGCCGAGCGTCGTCGGCACGCCGCCCCCATGGGTGACGCGGTGCGTCTCGATGATCTTCCAGTAATGGGTGACGAAGGCGGGATCGCGCGCGCCGGCAGGGCCGGCAATGACAAACGTGGCGCCGGCCGACAGCGCGGCCCCGAGGCCGACGAACAGCCCGCCGACATGGAACAGCGGCAATGCGATCAGGCTGCGGTCGCCTTTCCGGTCATCCAGCGCCATCCGCGACGACACGCATGAGGCGACCATCGCGCGGTTGGCAAGGCGGGCGACCTTGGGATGGCCGGTGGTGCCGCCGGTCGGTAGCATCACGGCGACGCGGTCGGCTTCTGAGGCATCCATGCATTTGCCGTAGTCGTCGCGCCACGCGGGATCGGTGTTGAGGACTTCGCCATCGAATGCAATCGTCCCGTCGAGGGGTGCGATCACGATCCGCCGCAGCGATGGGACGTCCTTTTGCAGGCCTTCGATCTTTTCGTAAAGCCCGCCCGGCATGCCCAGCGGCGGCGCCAGCAGCAGTTTTGCGTTGACGGCATTGAGCTGGGCTGCGATCGCCTCGCGCGTGAACAGGAGATTGATCGGCTCAGCGATGCCGCAGGCCGCGGCGCCCCAGATCGCAGCGATCGCCGCCGGACAGCTCGGCAGCAGGATCGCGACCGCATCATCCTTGCCGATGCCTTGCGCGCGAAAGAAGGTCTCGGCTGCCTTGATGGTGCCCATCAGGCGATCGTAGGAGATGGCGAGCGGGCGCTCATCGAGCGGCGCGCGCAGATAGAGGATCGCCTCGGCGTCCGGATCGGCGAGGGCGCCGCGTGCGATCAGATCGACGATGCGCGGACAAGCCAAAAGTGCTTGCCGCATTTCAGTTTCGCGCGTGGCTTCGTCGGCCGGCGACAGCCTGTCCTTCAACATTTCCCCACCGCCTGTTCGTTCGTTGGCCGGTGCAGGGTAGCGAACGCCGTCTGTGAAGGAAAGGAGGCTCCCGATCACTCACTGTGACGGGCCAATCACTCGTTCTCAAGTCATTGTGTCGGTTGCCGGTACTCCATGTTGCTGGTCAGGATGGCAAGCGAACCGGCAAGCGTCACCCGTGCACGATTGTCTTGGCGATCATGCAATGGATGCCCTTGGAGCCGTTGACGGTCTGCGTCACCCGCAGATCCGCGGCAAGGCTGCAGAGCGTGTAGGCATCCTCGCGCGACAGATTCCGCTTCTCTCCGAGCAGCGCGATCATGTCGCGCAGCGCGCGCACCACGCACTGGTCGAGGTCGGGGTCCATCGCCATCGTCATGTAATGCGTCGGCGTCTCGGCGCGGGGATAGTCGAGCCGGATATCCTTGCGCAGCGTCAGGCGGAAACGGCCTTGGAGTGCGGTCTCGATCGCGGTGACGCAGACCTCGCCGTCGCCCTGCACGCCATGGCCGTCGCCGCAGGAAAACAGCGCACCCGGCACGAACACCGGCAGGTAGAGCTTGGCGCCGGCGCCAAGTTCCTTGTTGTCAAGATTACCACCCATCGCGCGCGGGACGATCGAGGTGATGCGGCCCCAGGCCGGCGGCGGCGCGACCCCCATCACGCCGAAGAATGGCGCCAGCGGCAGATCGAGCCCCCAGGGCAATCGGCCGATCATCCGCTCGCTGTCGAGGGGGATGAGGAGGAAGCGGGTCTCATGGAAATCGTCGGGAAGCGTGCCGGCGAGGGGACGGATGACGTTGTAACCCCAGTCCTGCCTGAGCTGGACATCGAGGATGTCGATCTCCAGCACGTCGCCGGGCTCGGCGCCTTTTACGGCGATCGGGCCGGTCAGGATGTGGCCGGGCAGCGGGCGCTCGCTCTTGGCGTGCACCTCGTCCAGCTCCGGCGGAATATGAAATTTGCTTCGATCCGGTATCACCTCGGGAGCGCCGCTGATGGTGTCGACGGTGACCTCGTCGCCGCTTTCGACCGTGAGGACCGGCTTGAGCTTGGCTTCGAAAAAGCCCCAATGGCAGGTTTCCGGGCTCGAATGCAGATGGTGATGGGTCATGGCGGGACTTTCTCGTTGGCCTCGAAGTGTTCTATTCGTTGTTGCCGGTCGTGAGCCGGCAATCCATCATTTCTGAACATGCCTTTTGTGAGGATAGATGGATCGGCGGGTCCCATCCACGTCAAAAAGGCTTCGATGGGCTATCAGGTTCGATCCGCCCAAGCCATCGTGATCCGCAAGCCATCTCCATCCGAAAGGGTTTCCTTTGTTTTTCATTCTATCCAAGACGTTCGGCATCATGCTGCTGCCGACGAATCTCTTGATCGGCCTCGGATTGGTCGGCGTGCTGCTGTTGGCGACGCGGTTTGCGCGGCTCGGCCGCAAGCTGCTCGTTGTCTCGGCCGTGCTGCTCGCGATTTGCGGGTTTTCGCCGCTTGGCTATTGGCTGTTGTATCCGCTGGATAGCCGCTTTCCCCCCTGGGATGCCACGCGCGGCGCCCCGGACGGCATTATCGTTCTGGGCGGGCCGATCGAGGCCGATCTGTCGGTTGCGCACAACATGCCGGTCACGCGGGCAGGGGCCGACCGCCTCATCGCAGGCGCAGCGCTTGCGCATCGCTATCCGAACGCCCGAATCGTGTTCACCGGGGGCAGCGCGAACCTCATTTCGAACGATGCCAGGGAAGCCGACTACGCCGCGGAGATTTTCGCAAGCCTTGGCCTCCCCAAGACGCGGGTGATCATGGAACGGCGTTCACGTAACACCTACGAAAACGCCATGTTCTCCAAGGCGCTGGTTGCGCCGAAAGATGGCGAGCGATGGCTCTTGGTGACCTCGGCCTACCACATGCCGCGATCGGTCGGCCTGTTCCGGAAAGCGGGGTTCACGGTCGAACCCTATCCGGTGGATTGGCGGGTCGGCACGCGCGCCGATCTCCTCAGTTTCACCGGTTTCTCCGTCGACGGGCTGGAGCGTACCGATACGGGCTGGCGCGAATGGATGGGCCTTGTTGCCTATCGGCTTGCCGGCCGAACCGACGCGTTGTTTCCGGGACCGGAGGCGCGATAGCGCAGCAGTTCTGTCCGCATGCGATCGACAACCCCAGCATAGTCGCGTGTGTCGTCCTGCCGGAACAGGCGCACGGTCGGATACCAGGGGCTGTTGTCACGATCGAGCAGCCAGCGCCAATCCGGCAGATAGGGCAGCATGACCCAGGTCGGACGGCCGAGCGTGCCGGCGAGATGGGCGACGCTGGTGCACACCGTGATCACGAGGTCGAGGCAGCAGATCAGCGCGGCGGTCTCGACAAAGTCGCCCAGGTCGGCCGTGAGATCGACGATGTCGGTGCGCTCGCCCAACCGCGTCTTGTCATCTGGCCTCGGATCCTTCTGCAGGCTCACGAAAGTCGCATCGACATCGAGCAGCGGCGTCAGGGTCCTGAATGGCACCGAGCGATTGCAGTCGTTGCCCTGTTTCGGATTGCCGGCCCAGACCAGGCCGACGCGCAGCCGGTCGCGCGGGCCGAGGCGCTGCTCCCAGACCTGGATGCGTGCCGCGGGAAGCGGCGGCAGATAGTTCGCCGAAGGAATTGTCGCAAGCGTCGTGCCGAACGCCAGCGGCAGGCTCATGATCGGACAATGCATGTCGAATGGCGGATAGGTCTTCGACGAGAACGGAATGCACGCGGAGACTCCGGACACATCAGCCAGCAGCGGACACAGCGCGTCCTGAACGACGAGAACGACGCGCGCGCCGCGGGCCGCCAGCATTGGCAGATAGCGCGCAAACTGAAGTGTATCGCCCAGGCCCTCGTCGACATGAACGAGGATGGTATTGCCTTCTATCGATTCCTGTCCCAGCCATTTGGCTTGCGAAAATTTCGGATATTCCGTCGAGAAATCCGGCATTTTCCAGCGCGCTTCGCGCTCGGCCCACCCGGCCTCGAAATCACCGGTCAACAGCTTCAGATGCGCCAACTGCCAGGCGGCCTTGGCGTTGTTCGGATCCACGACCAACAGGTGACGATAGGTCTCGAACGCCTCATCGAACCGGTGAGCTTGAAGCAGCGCGAAGCCTTTGTTGAGCAGGACTTCGATGAAGTCCGGCCGGCGGGCAAGCGCCTTGTCGAACCATTGCAGTCCCTCTTCGTGGCGACCGAGCCAGAGCAACGCGTCGCCGATATTATTGCAGGTGACGGGATCGGCGGGATCGAGCGCGTGCGCCCGCCGGGCGTCGGCGACGCACGACTCGTATCGCTTCAGGCCGCGTAACACGCGCGCGCGCGTCTGCAGCGTCGCGGCGTGATCCGGCCGCAGCTCATCGCACAGGTTGAATTGGACAAGCGCCTCCTCGAACCGCTCGAACTGATGCAAGAGAACGCCGCTCTGATAGGCGGCCTCCCAATGCCGCGGGTCGAGTTGAAGAGCATGCTGAAAGCTCAAGAGCGCATCGGCAGGCCGATTGAGCGCGACGAGAACGCCGCCGGCATGCTTCCACAGTTCGGCATCGTCCGGCTTGAGCTGCACCGCCTTGTCGAACACGTTGCGCGCGTCGTCGAGGCGCCCCATCTGCTTCAAGGTGATCCCAAGCGCCGAAAGATAGTCCGTCTTGCGAGTTTGGGTGTTGGGAGTTTGCCGGATAGCGCGCGAGAGCCATTCCACCGCGTGATCATATTGCCCGGCCTGCAGAGACAACAGGCCCATGAGGTGCAGGGTGTCCGCATGCCCCGCATCGATCGCCAGCGCCTGCTGGCAGCAGGTTTGAGCATCCAGATGCCGCCCGGCGCGCAAATGCGCAATGCCGGTCTCATAGAGCGCGGCAACCGTGGGCGCGGCCTGCGAGTCCTGATCCGCCCTTCTCTGCTCAGTCCTGCTCTGCTCAGTCCTGCTCCGCTCAGTCTTGCTCCGCTCAATCTTGGAGCTCTTGCCGGCGGCCCTGCGCTCGCGACGGTTCATCAGCCCATTTCAATGCGATCTGAATGCCGATTCATAGGTGATTCTGAGTGGGCCAGAAAGATTTGGCAGGCCAGAAAGATTTGGCGGAATCGAACCGCTGGAAGCGGCCACCGCAACGGTCTAACAAGGGGCCGGACCAAGGCAACACAAGTGCGCTCCGGGCGGCGCCGATCAGGGAGTTGACGCCATGCAGCAGCAGACGCCGCCGGAACAGTTGGATTTGGCCGCAATCGTCGCCGACCTCAACAACCTGTTGCGGCTCAAGACCACCGTCGCCGGTATCAAGATGTTCGCCCGCGTCGAGGACATGGAGGCGATCCCGAAAATCCGCCGGCCCAATGCGATCCACACCACCGACCAGATCGTCAGCATGGCCTCGCGGCTGGGTTGGACCGTCGGCATCACCGGGAATGATCTCGTTGGCGCGCAGTGCCGCGCGGTGATCGGGCTCGGGCCGCAGGACGAAAAATGGCTCGCTGGTGAAAATTATGTCGGCGTCTGGCATGGCACCGCGGAAGATGCGCGCAAGCGCCAGGAGGCGCTCGACGTGGTTCCCTTCGGTCAGTATCAGGCGATGGCGGTGAGCCCGCTTTCGAGCGGCAGGCTCAATCCGCCGGATATCTGCCTCGTCTATGCGACGCCCGGCCAGATGATCATCCTGATCAACGGGCTGCAATATACCGGCTACAAGAAGTTCGAATGGGGCGTGGTGGGCGAGACCGCCTGCGCGGATTCATGGGGTCGGGCGCTGAAGACTGGTGAGCCCAGCCTGTCACTGCCGTGCTTTGCGGAGCGGCGCTATGGCGGCGTGCCGGACGAGGAGATGCTGATGGCGCTCAAGCCCGCCGATCTGGCCAAGGCGATCGTTGGAATGAAGCAGCTTGCGAAAAATGGCTTGCGCTATCCGATCGCGCCCTATGGTATCCAGAGCGACGTGCGCGCTGGGATGGGCGTGTCCTACGGGAAGAAATAGCAAAGACCAAAACCGTCATTGCGAGCGATAGCGAAGCAATCCAGGGCCAGGACGACAAAGCTGGATTGCTTCGTCGTTCGCGCTCCTCGCAATGACGAAGTACTAACGAGTTTGTCAGGGAATCGAATATGAACTCTTCGTCGAAGTTCGACATCGTTATCTACGGCGCAACCGGATTCACCGGGCAACTCGTCGCTGAATATCTC